>Ga0209508_1003082_pt1 | contig 10169 bp, 22 predicted proteins | sample AD_UKC129_MetaG_FD_184427 | JGI IMG/M metagenome (GOLD analysis project Ga0209508, IMG submission 184427) | Active sludge microbial communities of municipal wastewater-treating anaerobic digesters from Canada - AD_UKC129_MetaG (SPAdes) (version 2) | ecosystem: Engineered > Bioreactor > Anaerobic... | reverse complement strand
CCATATCCCCCCCTCGATTTCCAGGGCGATCTTCACCTGTGGGAACGCCACGTCAAACCTCCACTTGCGGGTAGGATGAAAGCGGTACTCATATTCGTGTTCTATGCCCGTCAGATTTGTGATGGCATTCATGGTCAGCTCAAGCACCGTAAGCCTGCCGTCCGTCTTCATTTCCCCTCAAGCTCCTGTACCTCAAGTGCGTACTGCTTAAGCAGCTCGCCTGCAAGTATCCAGTGAGTGTCGGCCTGCGCTATGAGCGACAGGTCTTTTTTGTTCAATCCTGCCGTAAAAAGCAGGCGGAATGCGTCAATCTCGTCCATGGCTTTGATGTAGGTGTTGTGGGATTTGGCGAACGGGGGTGTGGGCGTGATCTTGCGTGCCGTCATGCTCACCGTCTCGAACGACGCCATGCATTCGGCCATGCGCAAGTTCCATTTACTGTCGTTGACGGCAGGCTTCTCAAGCAGTTCGCCGAACATATGCACGGCATCGGCAAGCACGTTTACGTTGGCGTTCATTTGGATAAGGTAGTGTTCGTCGGGGGACAACGGCCAGGCCGAAGTGCCTAAAAACAGGGCACACAGGGCCACGGTGATCGCTGCAAGCAACAACTTAAACTGCCTGTTTCCCATCCTCCTCCCTCCTTAATCTCTTTTTATGACACACCAAGTGCATCCTGTTGTATAGAGCATCTTTCTTTTTTGGGTCATCCTCGTTCAGCTTGCACTTGGCAACCATATCCCCTTCCCCGCCCGTCCAATAGATGCATTCGTGGCACCGGCTCATGTTGGGCTTCTTTGCCTCACGGGCATATTTCTTCGTGCTTAGCCTCCAGTGCTCGCATGCGATGGCATCCACGGCGGTAATTTTAGGCCCCCCTCCCAGGCCAGATACGTCGTGTGCGTAAAGGGAGCATTTGGCCGTTTCGCTGTTCTTCGGCCGGCCCGTCCAGTAAACGCAATTCCCGCAGGTTTTCATTTTTTCTTGCCCCCTTTATGCTTTCCCGTTACCGGGTTGTTGGGATGGGCAGCGTTCCATATCCTTGCTGCCTTCGCCTTGGCAGCCTTCTCGCTCATCCCCTGCTTTATGAAGGCATCCCGCATCTTCTCGTATCCTTTGGGCATTCCTGCACCTCCTCTCTCACCTTAATATCCTTCAACTGCTCGACGGTAAACGTCTCCGTCCATCCTCCCGTCGAGCTAGTAAAGACAAACATTAGCTTACCTGACGTGTTCCTGTACGTGCCCCTGTAAATCATGGGTCTTTCATACAGAAACTTCCCGTGCCCCGAATTCTTGCCCTTGTTGCCGTAGCCGAATTCGTAGGCCTTGCCCTCCTCAAAAAAATCCAGCCACTTTTCTTCCGCCTTGCTTCTATACTTCCCGTTATCCCCCTTTTTCTTTCTGTCCCGCTCTATCATCTCCCTGAAATACTCAATGCTCTTCCTCTGTATCTTTACCGTCCCCACAGATAGGTCAAGCACTTCCGATATCGTGGCGTCATCCAGCCCGTCGAATACCATGCGTTCAATGGCAAGCTCCTCCTCAGGGCTTAGTTTCCGCCTGCTGCTTTCCGCATATCCCCCGTTGGCTATCACCTGCCTGACGGAAAACTCCGACCTACCGGTATTTTTGACGATGTCGCATATCCTCATCCCGCTGCTGTACATATCCATAATTTCGTCCTGTTCCTTTGGCGACAGGTAGAAGCCAGGATTTGCACTCTTCACCGTCTCTACCCCCCTTCTAGAATGCCCTGTAAGGCCCCTAACTTAACCTGCCCCTATGTTTTATACCTGTTGGAAAAGTTAGGGGCTTTCTGGGTCATCCTGGCGTCATGTTGCCCTTAAAAAGGGATCCCGCTCTGCCCGCTTTGTGCTGTATCCTCTTCTTTTGCCCTTTTCGGATAGATCGGACGGTAAACCTCGCTTGCTACGATCTCCCCCACCTGCCTGGCCTGCCCGTTCCACTCCTCTATCCTGGTCTTGTGCTTCCCACGCACCATGATGGCATCGCCCTTCCTAAATTCCTTCACCACGAGCTCGGTAAGCTCCCCGAAGAAAACTATATTGTGCCATTCCGGGTCTTTTCTGATCCATTCATCGCCCTGCTTGTAGTCGTTGCTCGTGGCAACGGAAAGGAAACATACGGGATCGCCCGATGAGGTGTATTTCAATTCAGGTTCACGGCCAATATGGCCCATGACTTCATGCACGTTGCGGTTAGGCATCGCCTTTCCCCTCCTTCATGTCATAGTAGGCTTGCAATTCCTTGTTATCGCAACCCGGCACGGCTCTGCCGGTTGTCCTAAACATCAAAAGGATATACTGCGAATATGCAGCCTTCCTGTCGCCCTTGGCAAGCTTTAATGCCTCGTCTGCGAATTTAGGGATAACCCTGTCCGTATTTATCTTTTTCTTTGCCATATTTATCACTCCTATTCGTATCTAAAAGCTATCCAGTTGTCTTTAATGTCTTGTTTATTATCGTGTATTCTTTCATATGTCATCTCAAAAATATCTGGTTTACACGGATAAAATTCACCTTTAACTCCCTTAATAATGTAATCGCCATCCTCTACTTCCATGTTCCCTTCCAGAGTCTTTATGTAAAGGTCATTGCTACCGTCTGGGTGTAATACGATTAAGACATTATCGGTGCCACAAAAATTAAGAAGTTCATCCATCTTTGCCCAATCAGTAAAATGTAATACCTCTACAACAACTGGTTTCTTGACATATTTTTGTATCATGTTTTTCTCCCCTCCTTTGTTTTTATTTCTCCCTGAAACAATGGCAGGTCCTCTTTAAGTCATCTTCTACCACACCAACCACTACTGCAACGCCTCTGTCCACGTTAATCCAGTACGGCAAAGGCGCAAAACAGTAGCCGTAACCGCTTTCACTGCTTATATGGCAGTACTCGCACTTTTTACATAAAACCATCTTAATCTCCCCCTTTAGGCTCATACTTCTTGCAGTTCTTCTTCAATTTCACCAGCACCCTGCCCGTCTTCCCGCATACCTTCCGCTCTACTATGGAATATTCCGTGCGAAAATGTTTGCAATTCTCACAAATGTTCATCTCTTCTTATCTTTCCTTTACCTGACCAACTCATACCACTTCATGCTCGCCATATTTAGGAGTCATGGGGATGTAATGTTCATCTGCAGTTTTGCCACATTGAGGGCATATCTTTTTTGGGATGACAACGGTATGGAAATATTTGTCATCATATCCATAATCGTCCACCTCAAAACCGCAGTGCTCGCACTCGTATATTGCATGGAAATCCCGCCTGGACCTGAAATATATCTTTTTTATTCTCATATCTACACCTCCACTTTATTCCTCTTCTCTTGGTCTTTCTTCTTCATGTTCCTGCCCCCATCTGTGCATTTCCTTTTCCCTTTCCTGCTCACGTTTCCTGATTTCGGCCATCCTTCTTTCGTGCTCCTCCTGATACTTGGGCCAGCAGTGCTTACACACGCCGACGCACGTTATGTCTTCCGGCAAATAATTCATCCCGCACGTTACGCATATCATGTTATTCCCCTCCCCACCTTATTACCGGACCTCCGAACACCACTACCTTCCCGCCTTCCATGAACCTGTCGGCAAGCCTCCTGCCGTACCGTCCGGCTATGTCGTCGATGTCCATGTTGCACGTAACGATCGTGGCGAGGTCGCTGTCCCCGTCGTAGCGCTTGGATATGACGTAGTTGATGCCTGCCGATGCGCTGGGCGATATGTTTTCCGTACCGAGGTCGTCAATGACGAGGATTTTGTACTTCTTAGCTATCTCTTTTTGTTCCCTATATTGCGATGCTGCTATCTCGTATGCGGTATACCAACCTATGCAATCCCTTGCTGTGTCGTAAACAAATCCCCATCTAGTCCTGTCGTGAAACAAATCGGCACTTCTTCCCTCAAGCCATGCGTGACACAGGTAAGCTGCCGAAAAGCTTTTGCCTGTACCCGGCTGCCCGCATAAGAGCAAGAACCCCTTGCATCCGTGCTGGACGGCCTGAATGAGGCCCCGTGTCTCGGTGTGTTTGCCTATCTTTGACAGGTGTCTCAGCGGGACGTCCGACTCGGCAAGCGCCCTTTTGATCGTGTCCCCGAACGCCCTGCCAAGCACGACGGCATATTCGCAGGCTTTAAGCTCGTTCGGATAGCGGGTCCGCATGAACGTCGGGCATGGAATATCTATGCCCTCCTCATATCTGATGAGTCCGTTCGTGCATTTGCCCGTGCACCCGACAGCGCCCTTGTAGGCTGCCTTATATATCCTCTCCGCCAGCCTGCCTATGTACCCCCCCGCTTGAATTACCGTGCTTTCTTCTCCACTCGTCAAGAGGGGGCTTCCCGCATGAAAGCCAGTGTCCGTACTCACGTATATCACCTCCAAATACCTCTTCAATTAATCTCTGCTCCTCGGCAAATTTGTCGGGGGACGTAGGTTCGGCCATGCCTCTTTTGGCAGGCGTGTTTTTGTTGTCGTAGCAGCCTTCGAGCACTTTTACCATGTTCGACGGTTTCATCAGCCAGTCGAAGTTACAGCCGGTCCATCTGCCCGATCTGCCCGACAGGAAATCGCTTGCCCTTGCCTTCTCAAATAGGGTGCGGAAAGTGTCCAGGTTGCCGTACTCGAGCCAGCGACTTCTCACGGCCCGCCTGCGCCCATCGGTGATCTTCTGCACTCTCGGGAAGGATGTGCATATGCTGTGATACAACTCTATTATTTCTTTTAAGGGGATATTGTCTTTAGGATTGGTATTAAAATATAAATCAGAATCGGTCGCCGCATCGTTAGATGCGGATATATCTTTAGTAGTCTCTGTAGTAATCTCTGTAGTAGTCTCTGGTATTATTATAATTCCCTTTTGGGCAATTATATCTGTATTTCCCTTTTTGGGAATTATACGGTAAATACCTTTTAGGCGATTACATAGTAATTCCTCATTTAGGATATACCACGTAACACGCTTGTCGTCTGTGTAGTACCATACAAAAGCTTCTTCTTTTGGGATAACGTTGCGGGCTTTACCTATTTTGTACCCTATCTTTTTGAGGGCTGTATCAAATACTTTCCCCGACACGCCAAGCTCTTCACACCAGCTGTCCCCATCCTTGTATAATTTATGGGGGCTTTTAGGTTTATCTCTGAATTTGTAAAACTTTTGCCGTCCGTTCTTAAACCACCAGTAGACTATTTGCTGGAGCAATATTGTGGCCACGACATTTCCGCCGGTAAGCACATTAAGCTCTGGCCTGTACGGGATCACGTTTTTATCGTTGGCAATTACCTGCAGGATATCAGTCATCATGCCAGCATTTGTTTCATTCATTCCGATCACCTCCTTTTACATAATTATTTTGGCTCACGATGGTATGTGATTGATTTAATTGCTTCTGGTATAGGTTCTATAAATGTAACATTGGGTATCTTTCTTCCCGAGTCGGTTACTACCGTAGTTAGTGTTATCTTAATAAGCCCGGCGTCTCTTAATCTCTTAAGTGCATCAGCTGTCTGTCTTTTGGTTAGATTTAATTTTTCGGCCAATTGAGGGTAAGATACATATCCGCTGTAGCCGTCATAATTTCTGCAATTAAATACGATTTCGGCAAGTATGACAATAGCGTTCATATCGGCCTTATTGTTCTCGAATTTGATATTATGAAACCAGCCTATTGGGATCGTAACCCAACCGTCTGGAATTATCTCCCACTTAAAGTTAATGTCTCTTCTTATCTCAGCCATAATTATCACCTCCTCGCTTCATACTTGACATCTTACATTAGCAATGTTATCATAAAAAGGTGGTCAGGATATCATTCTGATCCCTCCTCAAGGGGGCGTTTAAGCGCCCCCTTTATTTTTATTCCTGTTGCTCCTCCTGTGCCTCCTGCTCACCCTGCGCCTTGAATTCCCATGGCAGCGATTCCTCGCCCCGCTCCATGCGCTGCAGTCTGTCGATGAGCTGACTTGCCTCATTCTTTGTCAGGTCTTTGCTCGACTCCTTCCCAAACATCTGCTTGGATATTGCCCTTGCAGTTTCGGCATCGAATTCGAGCTTATTCATGATGGCGTGGATCATCTTTAATTGCGCAGTTGAAACCTTGTCGTCGCCCTCCTGTTTCTCCTGTCGTGGTTCCTGCCTCTGCTGCCTTGCAGGCTCACGGCGTGCGACAGGTTGCAACTCAGGTTCGTCGACAAAGTCCTCCAAGTCCTGCGTAACTATGCTCGACAGGCTTCCTACGTGAAGGGCTGCATCTACCAGCGCCCTTTTTTTGGCCATTTTAAGCACGGTGTTGTCGAGGGTATAGGGGTCCTGATTGCGGTACCTGCGCTCCATCGTGTTGCATGACCCGAAGCCCTCGGTGATGATGATGTCTCCCCTCAGCACTCTGCATTTGACCTGATATTGGAAGAAGCCTTTCTCAAAATCCCTCGTAGAGTCGATAATATCAAATTCAGTCCGCAGGCCCATGAGCATCATCAATTTTTCCGCCCCGGACTTGAACAGGATAGGCTTTGGTATGTTGACCACCCTCCCGAAGTCCTGCCCCTCCTCCAGCGTGGACATGACCACGTGCTGGAATTGCTTGATTTTGTCCATGGTCTGCTTGACATGCCCTATATCGATATCCTCAATATAGGACTGGCTGCTCCTTACGACGATTTCTTTACTCTCTTCCATTCCCGTTCCCTCCTCGCTTATTTTTGTTCCTTCAACTTTTTGATATACCATCTGACGTAATCCTTTCTCTCATATTCCACCTTGCCTCCGGGGACAAGTGTTCGCTTTATCTCCCATTGCCCGAAGGCGAGCCTGTCTGCCTTTTCCTGCTCGAATATCCTGCTCAACTGCTCCTCTATCTCCTGCATCTCCTCAGTCAAAGCCTTCACCTCAAAGTTGAGCTTGTTGCGCTTATCTTGAAGCTCAATGTAGCGCTCCACAAGCTCAAGCCCCGCCGATGCAGGCTTTGCCGGGGTCTCTGCTATCTCCTCCCAGCACAGCGACCTATACGGACATTCGACATCATAGAAGGACGTAGAGGATTTGCAGGGATAGTGATCGGGCGAGCGCCCTTCCTGATCCGGCAGTATGTGATTATCGATGCACTGCATGATCCAAAGCAACCTGTCCTCAAGCTCAAAACCTACAGTCTGATCATATTCGACTGGGATTACGACAGGCGCCATGGTTTCTGGGTCGAACATGGTCTCACGGAAGAAGTAAACTATTTCTCCGACTGCCGGAACCCATAAGTATTTTCTGTGCAGGTGAAGCCTGAGCATAAGTTGTTTTAAGTGCTCGTCCTTGGGAAGGCCATACTTCTTGGCTTTAATAGATATTGATTTCACCTCGATATCCTTTTCTAAGGACGGCACCCATATATCGCAGTGCGCCTTGACGCCGTAAGGAGTTTCAATCTCATATTGAGGCACGGCATCGTCGAATTCCTGCGCATAAAGCAGAGCTAAATTTTCCTCGATGATATGGCCAAGGTACGCCACACCCTGCAATGCCTTCATGGCATCGGGATTGCCCTCGTATCCGAGGACACGGTAGACCTCCTGCCTTGCACAATGGCCGATTGCCGAGGGTCTGATCTCTGACGGATCAAACTCAGCCGAGCGTCTTTCAAGCTCCTTGTTTAATATTTCAAATGTCTTCATTTGCCTTCTCCCTCCTCGATCATTTCATTCAGGCGGATCATATGCTCCACTGTGATATTCTTAACTGCCCAGTCCCCCAGCCGTGCCCTTTCGTCGGCACCGATAAGCTGTTGCCGTAACCATTCCAAATCATTTAAGTACATCTTGATCCCTCCTTTACCCTTAAAGGCTGTCCATTCCGCCCACAGGCCCTATTACTATCCCTCTTTCCATTAACTCTGAAAACAGGGATACGACGGCCTGCAGCGGGGTCATGCCCATGCCGACTATCCTTACGGTCTCCAACTCAATCCTGCCCTCCTCGTCGGGACGGTCGCCGATGTCGGCCTCCCATTCGCTTATGTAGCAGTTGTCATCCTTCCACAGGCTAACCGTCCCCTCCCACACCAGCATCTGTCTGCTCATATTCTTTCCTCCTTATTGGGTGAACCTGGAACATATCTTGTCCCCAGGCCATACATGCCTAGAGGATTTTGCTTTACACGTGCCTCCTCCGCCTGGGACAGGCTCGTAATACAGGCAATCCCGGCAGTAAAGCCCGCCGAAATCCACAACCATATCCGTCGGTTTCGGGATGATGCCCTTCATGTTACCCCCTCCTAAGGAAATCGTATAAGGCGGACAGCACCAGCCCGGCCAATCCGATGATGCAAAATACAACGGTGAAGACAAACATCTCGACCATATTTATCCCCTCCTGTCAAATAACTCTCTGAACGTGCCGGGCGCAAGCCCGAACATGCTATCCAATATGTCGCATGCTTCTTGGCTTGGGCGAGCGATGCCATGTTCGTACTTGAACACGGTCTGCTTGCTCACGCCCAACCTTTCTCCTATGTGGCGCAGCGACAGGTCATGCACCTTTCTGAGTTTCCGCAAAGCGACTGCTCCTTTTGTTTTTGCCATTTTTTCACCTCCCTTGCAGTTTTTATGGTTTCCCAAACAAAAAGGCCACCTGCAATGTCTGCAAGTGGCCTCGTGCCCGTGCCATGAGGCGTGGGCGTGAGGGAATGGGCTACGTGATTGCGTAGTGCGGGCTACGGCAGTGGTAACACGTAGCCTTGTTCTTTGCTGCCTCAATGGCCTCTAACAAATTGTCTGTGGGATCGATATCCCATTCCCCCCTGCTGAATTCATGAAGCACCTCGAATTCAGCCGTTTTATTTTCTGGGTCGCTAAGGTCTATCGAGATTAAACGATAGACACGGATTGTAAAATCCCGCCTATGATGGTAGGCTTTTACTACAATATAGCCTACCCTTACGATAAAAAGGGCATGTTGCCTGCCAGCAAGGTGGCCGGCACGCCTAATATAAATTGGGGTTAATCTTTCCCCATTAGGTCCAGCCACAATGATGGCCCATCCCGTGTTACTCAGCCCCCCGCCTTCTTCCCAAAGGGCCGGGTGGCCCTTTTTAGTAAGCGTTAATTCAATATTTGGGATCATTCTAATCCCTCCTTTATCCCTATGCTATCCGCCTAAGGAGCTTCCACGTAAACGGCAGCCCCTTCAGCTCCTCGGCGCTTAGTACCTTGCCTTCAGGTAAGCGACAATCAAGTTTGAAGACAAGCGCCTCGTCGCCTACCTCAAACACCACCTGTATCCTGTTGGGCGGTATCTCTGTGCCCAACAAGGACGACATTACCTCAGCCGTTCCTGGGTGGCCTACGGCGGATGTCCAGTCGCCATTTGCGACCCACTTTTTAGCCTCGTCCTCATCAATTGTTGCCAGGGTGAATGTCCCGTTGTTGGGAACAATTGATGTATTCATGATAAATTTTGCCATATTAATTCCCTCCTTTAATCTATCCCATCCTGGAACGGACGGGACGTTCCGGGGAGCATCACTACCTCATATTGTCCCTCGGGTATTTGAAGCTCCCCGTGTTCGGGGTGCTTGACCATGGCTGGGCCTACGAGGAAAATATCTTTCTCGTAGACTCCTTCGGCCTTGCTCTTGCGCACAAGCACAAGGCCATCGACCCCGTGCCTGTCCATGCTGTAACCCTCTGGGTACATTTCATCAAACTCTATCGGCCATTGAAGCTTAAAGAACATTAAATCCCCCTGCCTGAGCGCAGGTCGATCCCAATATCTTGTTACAAGGTAGTCTTGAAACGCCATTAAGCGGTATGTGTCATCAGGGAAGACGACGTAGACCCCCTCCTTGATCCTCCAGCATTCGGGCTGGACGACCAGTTCGGGATCAGCGCACTCAACGTTAATAGCAAGGCAGTCGGGGACTGGGAGTTCCATTGCAAATAGGCCCTTGCTATACCAGCCATCTTTGTGATGGCCGTCATAATCAAATCCAGGCAACTCCCCTATCAAAAGGAGCTTGCCTGGAACAAGGCGCCTAATGGCATTAGTAAATTCCCTGGGCACAGGGCGCTCGAGCACGTAACTCTTGTGCCCACGCTCCCATCCTGTCTTGATGTCCACGTCCCCATTTGTGGCCACAGCGACGGTGTATTTTATCCCG
>Ga0209508_1003080_pt1 | contig 10172 bp, 11 predicted proteins | sample AD_UKC129_MetaG_FD_184427 | JGI IMG/M metagenome (GOLD analysis project Ga0209508, IMG submission 184427) | Active sludge microbial communities of municipal wastewater-treating anaerobic digesters from Canada - AD_UKC129_MetaG (SPAdes) (version 2) | ecosystem: Engineered > Bioreactor > Anaerobic... | reverse complement strand
CCTAAAAAGCAGGAGGAGATTCCACATATAAAAGAGATAGGTGGTTGCAGAGTGGCTATAACCGATGCCCTCTATTCAGTTATGAAGTTATATGAGAGAGATTCCATATTACTTGATACTATCAAGGGTGATTCAATAGAATATATTATGAATAAATCAGGGATTAGAGGAGAGGATAGAGGCTTTATGGGAACTGTAAAGGTTATAAATATAAAAGGACTGATGAAGAAACTTGAGCCATACTTCAGACGAACCCTGGGGGAGGATTTCAAAAGTCTCACCATAGAATTTGGCTCTCCAATCTCAATAGGATACGGAGATGAGAGGCTCGATATAGAAGACATTGATATTCCTGCACTCCTCTTTGGCTCTACAGAAAAGAAGATAGAGATGCCGGATAGTCTGAAGACATTATTTCCCATACCACTTGTAGATTATGGATTGAATTACACATGAAAAGAATAACTCTTGCAACAGCAAACCTAGATAAAGTAACGGAATTTCGGAGAATATTAAGGAGATATACAGTAGAGCTGAGCCCTGCCCCATACAGTATAAAAGTTTTGGAGACTGGAAGAGACTTCATAGAGAACGTCATCATCAAGGCAAAAGCGTACTATAAGGAGTTTAATGTCCCGGTACTCTCTGACGACTCAGGACTGGAAGTAGATGCTATAGGAAAGGCGCCTGGAATATTCTCTGCCAGATTCTCTGCCAGATTCTCGCCAGATGGCAGTTATAGAAGTAACATCGATAGACTCCTGAATCAGATAAAAAATATCCCTGAAGAGAAACTTAATGCAAGATTTGTATGTGTGGTATGCCTCATTGATGAGAGTGGAATAATGCATATAGCTCAGGATATCTGTGAGGGATATATAATAAAGGAGATCAGAGGAGATAGCGGTTTCGGATTTGATCCTATATTCTATTATCCAGAATTGGGAAAAACCTTTGGAGAGATCTCTTCAGAGGAGAAGGATAGAGTTAGCCACAGAGGGAAGGCTCTCAGGAAGCTTTTCTCTGTCCTTCCTTAGGAAGGGTAAAATAGAAGGTGCTTCCCTTCCCTATCTCGCTCTCCACACCAACCTTACCACCATGAGCCTCAACTATATGTTTCACTATGGATAGCCCAAGACCTATACCACCCAGACTGAGATTTCTGGATTTTTCTCCTCTATAGAACCTCTCAAATATCCTGGGAAGGTCTTCTTTTGCTATCCCTATCCCGGTGTCTTTTACAGATACCTTAACTGTCTTTTCATTATCTTCCACCTTCACCTCCACCTTTCCTCCAGAGGGGGTATACTTGATAGCATTATCTATAAGATTACTTATCACCTGGTCTATATAGTTTACATCCACCTTCAGCGGTGGTGTCTCTTCCTCTATATCTAGTGTGAGTGTAATCCCTTCCTTCATTGCCCTGGGCTGAAATCTGGAAACTATCCTGGTAACAAGAGCGACAAAATCGGTAAGGACAGGATTTAAAAACTCCCTATCTGATTCCAATCTTGAGAGTAGAAGTAAATCGCTTACAAGTTTAGACAGTCTATCTACCTCTTGATTTATATTCTCCAAAAAGTCTCTCCTGAGTTTAGCATCCTCTGCCCCACCTTCTAACAGGACTTCAACCATAGCCTTTATTGAGGTGAGTGGAGTTTTTAGCTCATGGGATATGTTACTTATAAAGTCTTGCCTGACTTTTTCAAGCCTCTTCTTCTCCGTAACATCGGTAAAAATTATTATAGCCCCTCTAATCTCTCCCTTCTCATTAAACATAGGAGAGACCAGGGTATCCATGATACGACTATCTAAGTAATCAAAGGTAATCTCTTTAGACAAAACATCACCAGTAGCTATACTTCTTTCTGTCATTTCATCCAGTGTATAATTCCATATAGCTTCTATTAAAGGTCGACCTTCAAGATTTTTGTCATTTTCTATATTCAATAATTTCAGTCCAGTTGGATTGATTCTAAGTACCTCTCTATTCTTATTTACTACTATTACCCCCTCCTGTATGCTTTGAAATAGCCTTGTATAAAGTTTATTCTCCTCTTTAAATCTATTTATATACTCATTTATCTCCCGTATACTGTCATCCAATTCCGGTATCCCGATGGGGGAAACACTGCCAGAAGATGGTAACTCTTTTATGTTCATTAAAATTCTATCTAAAAGTAATTTAATTCTTCTAAAGAGAGTATAGTAAGATATAAGAGTGAATCCCAAAATAAATGCACCAAAAAGATACTTATAAGGGATAGAAGAAAGTACTATCAAATAAAAAGCCAGATAGAGAACCAGGGCTGGTAAGATAAAGTTTAAAGCTAATCTTTCTAAAGCTAACCTTCTCAAGTCCTTAAAATATACCCTATCCCCCTTACGGTCTGGATATGCTCCGGATTACTAGGGTCATCTTCTAACTTCTCTCTAAGCCACCTTATATGGACATCTACCGTTCTATCATCCCCATAGAAATCATCACCCCAGATATGGTTCAACAGGTATTCTCTGCTCATTACCCTCCCCTCATTTTCAGCCAAAGTCACCAGAAGATCAAATTCTTTAGGAGATAAGTCCACTGGAATCCCCCTTTTAAGCACAATTCTCCCCTTTACATCTATAAGCACATCATCAAACTCTAATTTCTCCTTGGTTTTAGCTTCTGTGGATACAGACATCTTGGCACGCCTGAGCACCGCCTTTATCCTTGCAACAAGCTCTCTCATACTGAATGGCTTGGAGACATAATCGTCAGCACCCAGTTCTAAACCCACTACCCTATCCATATCTTCTCCCCTAGCAGTAAGCATTATTATGGGAACATTGGAGGTCCGCCTTATGATTCTGCAGACCTCCAGTCCACTCAGTTTGGGAAGCATTATATCCAGGATTATAAGGTCAGGATTTTCCTTCCTTACCTTTTCTAAGGCATCCTCCCCATCATAAGAAACCACTACATCATAACCCTCTTTATAGAGGGTATACTTAATAGAATCTACTATAGGCTTCTCATCATCCACTATCAGAATTTTTTCCGCCACTATCTTCTTTCTCCTCCTTAGGAGGATTACCCTTCCTGTAATCTGTACAGTAGAATCCAGTCCCTTTAAATATTACTGTGGGTGGGAAGATAAGTCTCTTTAGAACTCCACCACATTCACTGCACCGCGATAGAGGCTCATCATTTATACCCTGCAAAACTTCCAATTCTCTACCACAACCTTCACATCTGTATACATAGAATGGCATTTTTATCACCTCCACCCATCTGAATCTCAATGATATTTTATCACTTATTAATAGTCTTATACAAGAATACCACTACCATACCCCTGTAGTTAAATATCTATGGATAGACATAGCGGCTATTCTTCCTGCTCCCATAGCTTCTATAACCGTAGCAGAACCGCTCACTATATCACCGCCAGCAAATACTCCAACCTTGGATGTCTTTCCTGTGGCAGGGTCTATAATAATCTCTCCATTTCTTCCAGTTTTCAAACCGTCAGTAGATCTAGAAATAATAGGATTTGGTCTGTTACCTATAGCAATTATAACAGTATCAGCTTTTAAAGAAAATGTAGCACCTTTTTTAGGGATAGGGGCTCTTCTACCACTGGCATCAGGCTCTCCAAGTTCCATCTCCTGGCACTCAATCCCATTTACCCAGCCATTATTACTGCTAAAGACTAAGGGAGCGGAGAGAAACATAAAGTTAATCCCTTCCTCCTCAGCCCTGATTACTTCCTCCAACCTGGCAGGTAATTCTTCTCTGGTTCTTCTGTAAAGGATGCTGACATCTGCACCAAGTCTTTTTGAAACCCTTGCTGCATCCATAGCAACATTCCCTCCACCTATCACTATGACTTTCTTCCCAATCTTTATTGGGGTGTCATACTCGGGAAAATGATGGGCTCTCATAAGATTTATTCTTGATAAAAACTCATTGGCTGAGTATACCCCAAGCAGATTCTCTCCAGGTATATTCAAAAATACAGGGGCTCCAGCACCAGAACCAATAAATATCGCATCATAATCTTTTAATAATTCATCCAAGAGTATCGTCTTCCCTATAACCACATTAGGTATAAATTCTACTCCAAGCTGAAGTACATATTCAAATTCCCTCTTTATTATATCCTTGGGGAGTCTAAAGTCAGGGATTCCATATGTCAATACCCCTCCAGGTAAATGCAACGCCTCAAATAGAGCAACATGATAGCCTGTCTTAGCCAGATCTGAACTCACTGTAAGACTAGCAGGACCTGAGCCTATTACTGCTACCCTCTTATCTCTAGAAGATTCAGTTTCTATATCAATAGCTTCCTCTGCAGAATAGTCTGCCACAAATCTCTCCAATCTACCGATAGCTATTGGCTCTCTAACCTTGGAGAGAACACATGACCTTTCACATTGATTCTCCTGAGGACAAACTCTTCCTGTAATGGCAGGGATACTGCATTTCTCTTTTATCTTTGTATAAGCATCCCTGTACCTCTTCTCCTTTATTAATGCTATAAATGCTGGTATGTCTATCCCAACTGGGCATCCTTCTACACACGTGGGTTTCGTACATTGAAGACATCTTCTGGCTTCTAATAACGCCTCCTCTTCATTATAACCCAGAGCGACCTCATTAAAATTGTAGATACGTTCTTCAGGTTCTTGTTCCCTCATAGGGACTCTAGAAGTCTTAGCCATTTCCTTCCTCCAGCAACTTAAGTGCAAGTTTCTCCTCTTCTATATATGTCTTCTGCCTCTGCATAAGCTCATCAAAGTCAACCTGATGAGCATCAAACTCTGGTCCATCGACACATACAAATTTTGTCTCTCCACCCACTGTAACCCTGCATCCACCACACATACCTGTACCATCAACCATAATTGGATTTAAGCTCACATAAGTCTTTACCCCATAACTTTTAGTCACATTAGCAACTGACCTCATCATTATGGTAGGACCAACAGCCAAAACCATATCTATATGGACAGTATCCAGGAGTTCTTTAAGAGGCAGGGTAACCAAACCTTTTATTCCACTTGACCCGTCATCTGTAGTAATGTAAAGGTTATTACTTATAGAACCCAGGACATCAGTAAAGAAGAGTAAATCCTTAGTCCTGGCTCCAACTATTGTGGTTATATTATTTCCGGTATCTTTTAATGCCCTGGCTATGGGAACCACCTCAGCAACCCCCACACCTCCTGCTACCAGAACCACATCCCCATACAATTTAGCTGGAAATGGATTGCCATTTGGTCCCATTATAGCGAAGAGCTCCTCTCCTACTTCTTTTTTACCCAGTAGCCTGGTAGTCTTTCCAACCTCCTGAAACACTATAGTGATAAGTCCAGCCTGAGGAAGAGATTCCACCACTGTAAGAGGAATCCTCTCTCCCCTCTCATAAACCATAATTATTATAAACTGTCCCGGTTTTATAGACCTGGCGATTAATGGCGCCTCCAGAACCATCTGTACAACATTAGCCGAAAGTCTCTTCTTCTCAACTATACGGTACATTTCATCTCTCCTTATTCCCAAATTAATATGATATAATATCACAAAAATCGGTAGAAGAGAAAGAGGATGCGCAAGAATAAGTCCTTTAGCTTTGATAAAATAGCCGGACAGTATGCCAGATATAGAGAGACTCATCCGGGAGTATTACGGAGTCTACTTATTAATATAAGTAAGGATAGCAAGGTTCTGGAGGTAGGGTGCGGAACTGGAAACTATATAATTATGATAAACCTTATATCAGGCTGTCAGTCCTGGGGTATAGATATCTCAAGAGAGATGCTTTCTAAAGCCCAGGATAGATCAAAGAGTGTAAACTTTAAACTGTCAGATGCTACTAAAATGGATTTTCCGGATAATTTTTTTGATCTTGTCTTCTCTGTAAATGTAATACACCATATAAAAGACCTCCCTAGATACTTTAAAGAGTCTTACAGGGTGTTGAAAGATGGTGCCAGGATATTAACAGCTACCGATTCAGAGTGGATACTCCGTAACCGAAGACCTCTCACCCAATATTTCCCGGAGACACTGGATGTAGATTTAAAGCGGTATCATCCGATAGAAAAGATAAAAAAAGTGATGCAGGATACCGGATTTGTCAACATCAGGGAGGAGATGACAGAGTATTACTACTATCTGGAAGATATAGGTGCTTACATGGAAAAGAGTTTTTCCTCTCTAAATCTTATAAGCGAAGATGCTTTTAGAAGAGGAATAAAAAGGATGGAAGAGGATTTAAAAATGGGTCCTATACCCTGTGTTTCAAGATTTACATTACTCTGGGGAGAAAAAATGACATATAAGGAGGAATTGCTATGAAACTGGGAGTAAGTATGTGGAGTCTGTATAAGCTTTACAGAAAAGAGGAGATGGATACACTGGGCTTTATAGAGTATGCAGGAACTCTGGGGATAGATGGAGTCGAGCTTTTAGAGTTCTTCTGGAAGGATAAAGACGATGAGTTACCGAAGGTAAAAGAAGCGTTAAGTAAATACAATCTGGAAGTATCAGCGTATGCTGTGAGCAATGACTTTGTCAGAGAGACAGAAGAGGAAAGAAAAGAAGAGATTGAGAAGATCTGTATTGGGGTGGATACAGCAATCCAGCTTAACTCCAGGATAGTGAGGGTGTTCAGTGGCAATTTGAGACCACCTTATACATATGAGCAGGCAAAGGAGTGGATTATAGAAGGTCTCAAGGAGGGGGCAAAATATGCAGAAAAGAATAACGTTGTATTAGCCCTGGAAAATCATGGACTTCTGGCTGGTAAAAGTGAACAGGTGAGAGAGATTATAGGACTGGTCGGATCCAGATATCTACGTTCAACCATAGACATAGGGAATTTTCTCCTGGTCGGAGAACAGTCAGTGGACGCTGTAAAAAATCTGATAGATCTGGCGGCACATGTTCATCTTAAAGACTTTAAGAAGGTCCCTCCTGATTATCAGGGTGAGGCTTATAAAGGGATAGGAGGAGTTAAACTGGTAGGAACAGTAGCAGGAGAAGGAGAGGTAAATCTTCCTGAGGTACTGAGGATTCTATATAATTCTGGATATAAGGGTTACCTGTCTCTGGAGTTCGAAGGACCTGAAGACCCCAAATATGGGGTGGAAAAGAGTATAGAGAATACAAAGCGAATCCTGGAAACTTTAAAATAATATATGGGGAAAAGATCAAGAGCCATCATATATCTCGTACTGACAGCAATACTATGGAGTTTGGGCGGAGTATTAATAAAATCTGTAAAGTGGAATCCAATAGCTATAGCTGGAGCAAGAAGTGCAATAGCATCTTTAGTTATGTTAGCTTATATCAAAAAACCCAGGTTTACCTGGTCTAAAGATCAAATTCTAGCTGCTATATTTTATGCTGGTACCGTTATTCTATTTGTAACTGCCAATAAACTTACAACAGCAGCCAATGCCATACTTCTCCAGTATGGAGCACCTGTATATGTGGCGATATTTGGATCTATCATATTAAAAGAGAAGACGACAAGAGCAGACTGGATAACAATTTTACTGGTAATATTGGGGATGTTTCTCTTCTTCCTGGATGAACTTAGACCTGGAGATCTATCTGGTAATATTATCGCTATCCTGAGCGGAATAACTTTTGCTCTTTATATAGTATTTATGCGCAAACAAAAGGATGAATCCCCTATAGAATCCACCTTGCTGGGAAATATTCTAACAGTAATAATAGGGTTACCATTTATGCTCAGCTCTTCACCAGAAACAAGATCCAGCTGGATAGGAATACTCCTTTTAGGCACTGTCCAGCTGGGTATCTCATATATACTCTACTCCATAGCAATAAAAGATGTAACTGCCCTGGAAGCTATATTAATACCTATTATTGAACCTGTACTCAATCCAGTATGGGTCTTTCTGGCTATGGGTGAAACTCCAGGTAGATGGGCTTTTGTAGGAGGAGCAATAATATTGGCTTCAGTCACTTTAAGGTATACGATTCCACTTGTTAAAAATATAGGTAATTAAGACTGTGATATAATAAAAGCAACTGAACTGTAACGGGGCTTAAAATGGGGGAGGAATAAATGTCAGAGATAGCGAAGCAGATAAGCTCGAAGCTGGAGAGAATTCCATTATCATTTAGAGTGATAAGTGCAGTTTTATTTGGTTCAAGAGCTAGAGAGTCTGAGACCCCTCTTTCTGATGTGGACATATTAGTTGTTGCAGAGGGAATTAATCCGAAATTTCATAGACGCAGCCCTGAAATAGCCCAAATTAAGAGACACTTTCCGGGGATATCTCTGGATATCTTATTATTTACCCCAGAAGAGGTTATATCAAACTTTAAGAATCATAATCCACTCTTTTTAGATATAGCAGCAGAGGGGATTATACTTATAGATAGAGACAATTTCATCTCTATATCCAGCCATTATTCAGGACGCTTTATGGTTACCATCCGAGGAATATACAGCGGAAGATGCAGAAATCGCTAAGGAGAAGGCTCAGACTGTATTAGCGATAACCAGAGAATTTCTAAAATACTGGTTCAAAGAAGAGTAAAAAGTCAATAAAATCTCAGATTCTAAAGGAGAATAGAGGTGTGGCATTTAAGAGAGGCAGATATCCCCTTTCATTTACCCCACCTCACCCTTCAGTTATTTTCTAAAAAGTTATCTGCAGGCAATAACTCTGGGATAGAATGAATTCCATTCAATCTCACAAAAAGTAATCGCAGATGCCCTCGGCCATTCTCCATTATGGTCATAATCACTGTGGAAAAATATGTAATCTCTATCACCATCAGAGAAAAAGAAGGGGTGAGTTGCATCGGTCTGCTTCCATAAAAGATCTCCTGCCTTAACAGTTCTATCTGGCTTTATAAATGGTTCATCCGACAATTTTTCCCAATTTACTCCATCATCAGAAATAGCCACTCCAACATACTGTGGATTGGTTCCTCCACCATAAAACATAATAAACTTATCCCTTTTATAACAGGAGCTTGGGGCTTCAACAAAATTCTTCTCCCAGGCATACTCTCCCCTTAAAACAGGATGATCCAGATCAATAAAACTGAACGGCTTTTCATCATTAGATAAAGCCAGACCGATTACCTGCTCGCTGGTTTTATCTTTAAGTCTGGTGGCAAAGTATAAAAATCTTTTACCTTCAACCTCAATTAAATCTGCATCTATAGCCCTGGGTAAAGACCATTCATTTTTAACAGTATAAACAGGATTAATATCCCCTGGTTTGGTAAAATTGATCCCATCTCCAGAGAAGGCAAAGGCTATGCCTTCATTCAGAGAAAAATAATTCGTCTGATAAAGTATAAACAGGTTACCATCCAGGTCTATACCAGCAAATGGTGCACAGATTCCTTTACCCTCATACTCCTCTGTGGGGTGAATCTCCCCTGCTTTTGTCCAATTTATCAGGTCTTTACTTGTTGCTATACCTATCATATGTCTTTCACCATCTGTAGTGGTATAGTACAAATAATACTCATCCATAAACTTTACAACTGCAGGGTCTCTGGTAATTTTGTAATCAGGATCACAATACATCATCACGCTATTCATCTAATTATTCCTCCAAAATGTTAGACTGTCAGGACAAGACTTCTAAAACCATACCATCCTGACAGTCTTTAAAGTGCAGTTACTTAGAAGATTTTATAAAAAATTGCTCTGGATTCAGTTTTCCTTCACATTGCATTCTATAATCATCAAAAACATCGGCAGGGACATTACGGAAATTATTATTTACAACCAATGGTCTGGGAAGTTCTCCCAGTATCCCTATCATCCAGAGGTTTCTAGAATGAACCCTTAAAATATCTCTACCAATCAATGTCCTCGCCTTTTCACTTGGAGTAGATGCAAACTTCTCATATAACTCTATTAACCTGAGTATCTCCTGAGGAGGTTTTTCTCCAGATTTTCCCTGTGTAGCATACCAGAGCCCATACAGAGGAGCCCAATAAGTAAACTCAGACAGGGGGACATATCTTCCTGGATCTATCTGCCACAGGAGCCCTTCCACAGCATATCCAGCTACCTGATGTTCTCCACCTGTTACACGGACTGTCCAGAGACTTCTCTCCTCACTCTTGACAACTGTTTTTATACCAACCTTACTCCAGAAAGAAGCCACCAGGTCAT
>Ga0209508_1003077_pt1 | contig 10176 bp, 16 predicted proteins | sample AD_UKC129_MetaG_FD_184427 | JGI IMG/M metagenome (GOLD analysis project Ga0209508, IMG submission 184427) | Active sludge microbial communities of municipal wastewater-treating anaerobic digesters from Canada - AD_UKC129_MetaG (SPAdes) (version 2) | ecosystem: Engineered > Bioreactor > Anaerobic... | reverse complement strand
CCATTAATATTTTAACTGCTTCCTTTGTTAACTCTTTAGGCCCTCAATGGGGATTGAATGAAGTAATTTGGGCTAATTTTAGCGCTCTTTGCGCCACTGGTCTTACCCTGTTTATCAATTTTTTTGGTTATAAACATCTTATTTTCCGATAAAATTTTTAAAAAATGAATAATAACATTAGTTTCTGTTCAATTACTCATTTTGCTCATTATTTATTAGTAGTTTTGATAGCAGTTGCTATTGTAGCTTTATTGATTTCTCGTTTTCTTAAAAATAAAAAGCTCAAAGATCAGTAATCTCATTTCATTGACTAATAGTTAATTTTATGGTATTCTAAAAGATAGTTCTTTGAAATTATTAAAAATAGGGAGGAAAAAAATGTTAAGAGAAATAATATTTATTTTGGTTTATTGTCTTGGCCTTTTGGCTTTAGCAACTGTTGTTGTGCTTTTTATTTTGCAAAAAGATAGGCAGCATTTGGGGATTTTAAGCGAAAAAGATTTAGAAAAAATAAGACAACAGGCAAAAAAAGAATTTTTCCGAAAAAATAAGCAATCTTTAAAAAATACAGTCAAAGAGAGAGGGAAAAAATGAAGATGATGGTTATCAGTTTGATAATTGTAATCTTGGCGATTACTTTATATTGGTGGAGATTAGAAGATTTAAGAGAAATAATTTCTGTTGATTTTTCTCGGATTAAAACAGAAGAAATAAAAGTTGAAGATAAAATTTCCCAAACACCTGAAGCTATTTATCTTTCAAAAAAAGATTTTTTAGAGAGAGAATATCAAACAGTAAAGATTATACCAAAAGTGAATTTTCCAAATAATATTGAGATCATTTTTTTTGGTCAGCAAGGTAATCAGTGGTATAAAACAGAAGAAAAAATTCCCTTAAGAACCTTTCAGGTTGTGAGCAGCATAGAGGACCATGGATCAGTGCTTTTGATTTGGCTAGATAAATCTATAATTCCTTTGCTGGCAATTTTAATTTCGGTATTAGGAGTATTTATTATTGCTTTTGGTTTAAGTTTTTTCCAGAGCCGTCTTTGACGGCTCTTTTTTATTAATGATATACTATTAATAATCCCAAGTCTCAATTAACGACAGCGCAAGTCGTTAATTAAAAATTGATAATTCTTTATTATTATATATTTGACTTGATGGCTTCTATCTGTTATCATTAAAACAATTAAAAGATGAATAAAGTTGCTTTAAAGTTCCAAATCCCTGTTTCTATTTTAAAGGAAGATAAAAAATACGTAGCCTATACTCCTGCTCTTGATTTATCTACTTCAGGCAAAAGTTATCAAGAGGTAAAAAAACGATTTTCTGAAATCGTCAATATTTTTTTTGAAGAGCTTATTGAAAAAGGAACCTTAGAAGAAGTTTTACAAAATTTGGGATGGAAGAAAGTGCAATCTGGATGGGATCCGCCTATTGTAGTTGCTCAAGAGTCACAGACAGTTCAAGTAGCAATGAGATAATTTATGGCTCATTTGGTACCTATCCATTGGAAAAAATTCGAAAAATTTTTAATTTATATTGGTTGTCATTTTGAAAGAGAAAAAGGTGATCATCGAATTTATTGGAGAGAAGGATTAAAAAGACCGGTAGTTATTCCTCGTGATACTCAACTACCGGTTTTTGTTATTCGTAATAATTTAAGAATTCTAAATATTAGTCCAGAAGAATATCTTGAAATTTTGAAAAGAATTTGAAGAATCTAAAAATTATTATTGGAGAATAATTCTCATTTTACTGTCACTTTACCTCTCATCTTTGCGATAGGTTCTTCCATTTGCGGTTTCAGATTACTCAAATCCCAATTAACGACATCGCAAGTCGTTAGAAATTATTGAGATCGCAAGTCGTTAATTAAAAATTGATAATTGAAAATTTTATATATTATGTCTAAAGAACAATTTCAAACTATTATTAGTCAAACAATTAAACAATTTCCTGATTATTTTTTAGAGAAATTAAAAAATGTGGCCATTGTGGTGGACGATGAACCAAGTGATTTTCAAAAAAATCAAGTTGGTTATCAGGGTAAGGGGTGTTTATTAGGCCTATACGAAGGTATTCCTCAGCTAAAAAGAGGAGTTTATAATAAAGCCATTCCTGATAAAATATCGCTTTTCCAAAAAAATATTGAAAATTTTGCCGGTGGTGATGAAAAAATAATTAAACAAGTGGTTTTTGATACTCTTTGGCACGAAATTGCCCATCATTTTGGTTTCGAAGAAGAAGAAATTCAAAAAATGAAAAGAAATAAATCTTAAAATTAAAATTAACGACATCGCAAGTCGTTAATTGAAAATTTCTTTCAACAATCATTGATTTTCAACTGCCAAAATGATAAGATAAATTGTTAATTTTAATAAAAAAGTTTAATAAACAGATAAAAATTTGTGAGTCAATTAGTTTTTTACCGGAAATACCGGCCAAAACTTTTTTCCGAAGTTATTAATCAAAAAAACGTCATTGAGACGCTTAAAAATGCTTTGATTAGAGATGAAATTTCTCATGCTTATCTTTTTTGCGGTCCGCGGGGTTCAGGAAAAACAACCGTTGCCCGTTTATTAGCTAAGTCCTTAAATTGTTTAAACCGAAAAAAAGGCGAATATGAACCTTGTAATCAATGCGCTTCTTGTGAGGCTATTAATAATAATAACTCTTTAGACATCATAGAAATTGATGCTGCTTCTAATCGGGGAATAGATGACATCAGGGATTTAAGGGAAAGTATTAAATTTGCTCCCACAACTTCGAAGTATAAGATTTATATTATTGATGAAGCCCACCAGATTACCAAAGATGCCTTTAATGCTCTTTTAAAAACACTGGAAGAACCGCCATCTTATATTGTTTTTATTTTAGCCACAACTGAATCGGAAAAACTGCCGCCAACTATTTTGTCTCGTCTTCAAAGATATGATTTCCGAAAATTGGGTTTAGAAGATATTAAAAAAAGGCTAGCTCTTATTTGCGAGAAAGAAAAAATTACCTACGAAGATGAAGCCCTTCGTTTAATTGCTTTATATTCCGAAGGGGGATTAAGGGATGCGGAATCTTTATTAGGCCAGATTGCTTTGGTTTCTAATAGGAATGTTAGAAAGAAAGATGTGGAAGAAATTTTTGGTCTGATTGGCAATGATAAGGTGAAAAAATTTGTTGATTTAATTATCAAAAAAGATAAAGAGAAAGCTATTGAAGCCATTAATGAAATTTACGAGGAAGGTTATGATTTGGAACTTTTTAATAAAAACCTTTTGAGCTATTTAAGACGGATTTTGCTTTTAAAAATTTCTCCTTCTTTGGCTAATTTTATTGAAAAAGAAGTCACTGATGAGGAATTAAAAATTCTTTTTAAACAGGCCTCAGCTATTGACTTTGCTTATTTAGAAAGGATTATCAAAAGATTAGTAGATGTTCAGAATCAATTGAAAAGAACTCCTATTCCTGTTTTACCAATTGAGATTTTTTTAAGCGAAGAATTAAATTAAGCAATAAATTTTTAAGATTGCGGGGTCGTCTAATGGTAGGACACAGCGCTCTGAACGCTGGTATCTAGGTTCGAATCCTAGCCCCGCAGCCCTTCGATAAACTCAGGACCTTTACTCAATGAGGTTGACGATGATTTCGGTGGGGAGAGATAAATCTCGATCTAGTCGAAAGATAGCCCCGCAGTCAATTTGTAAAGTTTTTACTCTCTATTTCCTTTGCTCTGCTGAAAATTTTTATTATCATTGTAATAGATTAGAAATCTTTACATCTATTACTTTTATTATTATAATATCTGAAGCCAAATAGCGAATCTCCTTTAAGGGATTCCATAAAAATCAATTTTTATTATTAGGATGCAAAAACCTTATTACGAAAAACCAAATTTTAAGCTGTATCACGCCAATTGTTTAGATGTTCTGGCTGAAATACCTGAGGACTCAATTGATATGATCTTTGCCGATCCACCATACTTTCTTTCAAGTGGAAGCTTTACTTGCCAAAACGGGAAAATGGTCAGCGTAAAAAAAGGTGATTGGGATTTAAGCAACGGCACAAAAAAGAATTTTGAATTTCATTTAGAATGGATTAAGGCCTGCCGAAGAGTTTTGAAACCGCAGGGCACAATCTGGATTAGTGGAACATACCACTCAATTTATCAATGCGGGTTTGCTTTAGAGATTGCCGGATTTCATTTTCTTAATGATATTGCTTGGTTTAAACCAAATGCTTCTCCTAATTTAAGTTGTCGTTTTTTTACAGCAAGTCACGAAACTTTATTGTGGGCAAGAAAAGATAAAAAAGCCAAGCACACTTTTAATTATGATTTAATGAAAAACGGTGATTGGTCTGAAGATTTTCTTAAAAAACCAAATTCACAAATGCGTTCTGTATGGGCTATTAATACCCCAAAGGCAATAGAAAAAAAATTCGGCAAACATCCTACTCAAAAGCCAGAAGATTTATTAAAACGAATTATACATGCCAGCACAAACAAAGGTGATCTAATACTTGATCCATTCACTGGAAGTTCAACAACGGGGATAGTGGCTTATCTTTTAGGAAGAAGATTTATTGGAATTGATACAGAGAAACAATATTTAGATTTATCAATTAAAAGATTTGAAGAGTTAGAAAAAAATCTTAAAAATAAAATTTCAAGAAAATAAAAATATGAAGAAAAAAGGATTTGGTGGTGGAAATACAATAACGGGTCTTAATTTCGAAAGAAGCAAAGATATTTTATCTCTTTTAAGCAAAACCAAAGGATATTCTGTTAAGGGGAATGTTATTTTTTATCAAGGTAAAGAGGTGGCAAGAAGTTATCGTAAACACGGTCTTTATAAATATCTTGAATCACGGGGTATTAATTACAAAAATATAATTTCTAAAAAGTTATTACCGGATGAAGCAATTTATGTAATTACAAAAAACACCCTTTATGTAATCGAAATGAAATATCAAGAAGTAACTGGTTCGGTAGATGAAAAGTTGCAGACCTGCGATTTTAAGAAAAAACAATATAAAAAACTAATGGCGCCATTGAATATAGACGTTGAATTTATTTATATTTTAAGCGATTGGTTTAGAAAACCTGAATATAAAGATGTTTTAGATTATGTTATTTCTGTAGGCTGTCAGTATTATTTTCAATATTTGCCATTAGAAAAATTAGGTCTTCCGGTTCCACAATAACGATAAATATAAAAAAATGCTGCCTCCTTTCGGTCCGAAGACTTCAAAGAGGCAGCAGTGGTGTTATTTGTTGGCCTTGCGGTCTTCAAATAACACCAAGAGTATTATAGCAAATTAAAATTATTTGTCAAGTCTTCGTATAAGTCCAAACACATAATAAAAAATTCGCTTGCTGGCAGAGGTTCAAATATTGATTGATATTTTTAAAAAACTGTGTCATAATTAAATTGGTCGATTTAACATAATAAACAAAATAATTTAATAATTTTAAAAATATGGCTGAAGATTTAGAAGAAAAAAACAAAGAGGAATCTAAAGAATCAGAGAGAAAAGAAGAAAGAAAGAAAATTAATCCCTTGGCTTTAATAAGTTATATTGGAGTTCTTTGCTTGATTCCTTTGTTTGTTGAAAAAAAAGACGAATTTGTAAAATTTCATACTCAGCAAGGATTGGCCTTATTTATTGCTGAGATTATCAGTGGTTTTATAATGTTTTTAATTCCGGTTATTGGCTGGGCGCTTGGTTATATCTTGAATGTTATTTGGGTTATTCTTGCTATTGTTGGTATTGTTAATGTTTTAAATGGCAAGAAAAAGGAATTACCTTTAATTGGAAAATTTGCTAAAAACTTTAAAATTTAAAAACCAATTAATTCTACCCGCTTTAAGCGGGTAGAATTATCTATTTTGATAAAGCCACTTGAGAAAATTAAATTTTTATGCGAGAATAGAAAGAAACAAATAGCGTTTAAAATGAAAACCTCGGCTGGTATTTTGGTTTATCGTTATAAAAATAATCAACTGGAAATTTTATTAGTTCATCCCGGTGGACCTTTTTGGCGAAAGAAAGATAAAGATAGTTGGAGCATTCCTAAAGGAGAATCTCAAGAAAACGAAGAATTATTCTCTGTGGCTTTGAGAGAATTTAAAGAAGAAACCGGTTTGAATCTTTCAGAAGAAGATAAAAAAAGAATATTTTATTTAGGGACAGTTAAAAATCCCAGAAAAATTGTTCATCTTTATGCTTTGGAAAAAGATTTTGGTGATAATTTAAAGTTAAAAAGCATTCCTTCTGAAATAGAATGGCCATTAAAGTCAGGGAAAAAAATAACATTTCCCGAAACCGATAAAATTGGCTATTTTAACTCTAAACAGGCACGGATAAAATTAGTTAAATATCAAAAAAGCATTTTAGATTTATTAAAAAAATTTTTAAAAAATAAAAACATTAAAAACCATGAATAAAAAAAATATTCTTTTCGTTAACCTTTTGCTTCTAGCATTTTTGTCTTGCCCTTTGTTGGGAACGATTTTATTGGCTGATGACAGCGGCACCACTACTACTTCTACCACTTCTGCAACCTCAACAACTACGTCCTCAACAACTACGACTGTTTCAACGACAACAACTACTATTCCCAAACCAATTAGGCCAATTAAAGAAGGGATTAATTTAAACGAGTTAAAGCAATCTTTAACTATTGAAGAGGTTCGTGGCTGGAGATTAGGAGTTGTTTCTCAAATAAACTCAACAACAACTATTCCTACAAAAGATTCAACGACCGCTTATATTAAAGCCGGAGTTGTTACGGAAGTAGGTGATAAGTATTTAAAAGTCAATGTTTTTGACTATATTTTTGAAGTTGATCTTAGTTCAGCAAAATTAATGAAACAAAGCTGGGCAGTTTCTGAATTAGATAATTATTCCGTTGGCGACATAGTAAATGTTTACGGCTACTTAGATAATGAAAATAATGCTTTAATTCACGCTATTAATGTCCGGGATCTTTCATTAACTAATGCCCAAGTTTCTTATCAGGGAACAATCAAAACTATTAATTCTGCTGATAAATCTTTTGTTTTGACCACCCGGAATAATCAGGAGATTAATGTGAAAGTTAGCAATGAGACAAGGATAATTAAATTTGTTCGCCATTTTGAGCCGGATAATCAAGTTAAATCGCGAGGTACTTACATTGAAGGTTCATTTAGCGACTTAATAGTTGGCGAGCCGGTTATTGTTCGCGGTTTATGGAGCAATTCTCAATCTTTACTTCAGGCGCAAACAATTGCAATTGGTAATGATGAACGGCCATTTTTCAAAGCAATGAATCAAACTAAAACAAACGAAGAATTTCAAAATCAAAAAGAACAAATTCAGAACGAAATAAAAAATAGAATCCAGCAGTTGCAGGATTACATTAATGATATAGTCAAGCAGATAAAAGCGAGACAGCAAGGGAATGAAAATAAAGGTAATAATTAGACAATAATTATAAGAAATAATTAATAATAAAATTATGGATAATAATCAAAAACCATCAATTTCTTTTTGGCCTTTATTAGCGGTGATCATTTTAGCTGTTTTGTTAGCTGTTTTTTTGGATATTCAAAAAGACCAGTCCTTGATTACAATTGAGAATCAGCCTACCACCACTACTACAAAAGTGTTTTTGCCTAATCCAGCTTCGGTTTTTTGCCGTGATCAGGGTTATAGATTGGAAATTAGAACTGATGAAAATGGAGGCCAATTTAGCGTCTGTGTTTTTGATGATGGCAAGGAATGCGAAGAATGGGCTTTTTACCGGCAGGAATGTGGTCAGGAATATTTAAAAGAAATACCGGAAAATGGAGAAAATCAAGAAGTTGGATCACAAAATGGCACTTCAACTTGTGAAAATTTATGCGGTGATGGAATTTGTCAGGAAGTAGTCTGTTTGGCAATTGGCTGTCCTTGTGCTGAAACTCCTCACTCTTGTCCTCAGGATTGTCAGAAATAAAAAATTAAGTTTTTAATTATTGAAAGGTCTAAAAAATAAAAAACAATTAATAAAAATTATGAAAGGATTTCATATTAACATCGAGAAAGAAACTTTAGAGAATAATAATTTTCGAAAAGTTTTATACACTGCCAAGCATTCTCAATTAGTTTTAATGAGCTTGAAACCAAAAGAAGAAATTGGAGCGGAAGTTCACCCTGACAATGATCAATTTTTTAGATTTGAAAAAGGACAGGGGAAAGTAATTATTGATGGCAATGAATATGAAGTTTCTGATGGTTTTGCCGTTGTTGTTCCGAGTGGCGCCCAACATAATGTTATTAATACTTCCGAAACCGATGATTTAAAACTTTATACTATTTATTCGCCAGCTCATCATAAAGACGGAATCGTCAGAGCCACTAAAGAAGAAGCAGAAGCGCAAGAAGCGCCCTTTGATGGCCTTACGACTGAGTAAAAGATAAACACAATTTAAAAATTGTTTTAAAAAAGCCCCCCTGAAAAAGGGGGGCAAAAATATTAAAACCAGTTGTTTGTTGAACCGGTTAGGGAGGGTGGATTTGAAAAAATGTGAAAAAAATTAAAAAAATGAAAAATATTATTAGAGGGTCAAGAAATACTTCTTTCAATGCCTCCCAAAAATCTGATTTCCAAAAAGTTTTTTTTGGTTGTGTCAAAGAACTTCACCTCCTAAAAATTAGTATAACCTTTTCTTTTACTTCTGTCAAATAAAATTAATCTCTTTTTCATAATTAGATTTTTTAAAATTGAGTTGAAAATTTTTAAAAATATTGTTATTCTTTGAATTGATGGTGAGAAAGAAATCTCATTGTTCTCTCCTTATTATTGCGAAATTATTGTGAGCAGCAAAATGATGAAGCAACTTTATTCATAACATCGCAAGTCGTTAATTGACTAACGACGCCAAACATTAAAAACTTAAATCTATTTTAAATTAAAATAATATGATTCTTTCTGACCGGGATATTAAAAAAGTTATTAAAGAAGGAAAATTAGTCTTTAAACCCAATCTGAGTAATGATCAAATTGGGCCGGCATCAATTGATTTAAAATTAGGACCGGTTTTTAAGTCCTTTGATATTTCTAAACAAAGTTTATTGGATACAAAAAGAGATTTTCCGGATAAAAAGTTTATTATTTCTCGAAGATTAAAAGAAAACGAGTCATTTATTTTGCATCCTACTGATTTTGTTTTGGCTTCAACCAAAGAATATGTGAAAGTCAGTGATGATTTGGTTTTAAAAATGGAAGGAAAAAGCACTTTAGCTAGAATGGGAATTTTAGTCCATACTGCTGGGTTTATTGATCCCGGTTTTGAGGGAACATTGACTTTAGAGATCTCCAATCAGTCTGATTTGCCAGTAGTTTTATACCCAGAAATGTATATTTGCCAAATTGCGGTCGAATATCTCTCTTCGCCAGCAGAAGTTCCTTATAATAAAAGAAAAAAATCCCTTTATTCTAAAGCTAAAGAGCCAATGATTGCTAAAGTTGATAACTTATTTGAGAGAAAAGACAAAATATGATAAAATCTTGATAAGATTTTAATAAGAACAATAAGAAAAAAAATCAACATTCCGGGGTAGTTCTCCGCCAGCTGGCGGAGGTAAAACGCCTACATTATTAAATTAGAATATGGAGTATTTTGTATACGCTATTTATAATCAAGTACATAATAAAATCTATATAGGTCAAACTAAAAATTTACAGGAAAGATTAGATTTACATAATAAAAAAATATTTAATAATAGTTATACCTCAAGATATAATGGACAATGGGTTTTGATTTATTTTGAGAAAGCAGAGAATAGAAAAAGTGCTTTGATTAGAGAAAAACAACTAAAAAGTTACCAGGGAAGATTATTCATTAAAAAATTCATTCCGGGGTAGTTCAGCGGTAGAACGCCTGGCTGTTAACCAGGATGTCCGAGGTTCGAGTCCTCGCCCCGGAGCCCTTCGACAAGCTCAGGGCCATGAACTCTATGTGGTTTATGGCTGTAAATATATACAATGCACAGCCGTAAACCCAACGTGGTTTACGGCTCTTCGACAATCTCAAGGGCCCTTGCTCTAAGATTCAATATAATATGATAGAAATAGTTAGGAAGGATTTCAAGTCGTAAACCAATCGAATATATAAATATTATGTAAAAATATGGAATTACCTAAAAAGAA
>Ga0209508_1003076_pt1 | contig 10177 bp, 10 predicted proteins | sample AD_UKC129_MetaG_FD_184427 | JGI IMG/M metagenome (GOLD analysis project Ga0209508, IMG submission 184427) | Active sludge microbial communities of municipal wastewater-treating anaerobic digesters from Canada - AD_UKC129_MetaG (SPAdes) (version 2) | ecosystem: Engineered > Bioreactor > Anaerobic... | reverse complement strand
CTCGCATATGCTCGCCCTTGACATCCATCCGACAGAGTACCTTAAGGTAGATATTATACAAAAACATAGAAAGGAGAATCTAACTTAGAAAAGCTAAAAATTTGTCTTGACAATGGGGGTCATTATAGATTATAATGATACCTATAGATAAAATTATTTAGAAATTACTTAAATGATAATAAAAAAATATTTATTAAAGGAGTGCATTTTATGAAGATATTTTTCAGCAGAGGACTATCTCTGTTGGCAACAATCGCAATAGTTTTTTCAATTCTTTTATCAGTGCCAGCTTCGGTTAATGCTTCAAATTCCCTGCCTGTAAAAGTGGAAGCCGAAGATTGCATTCTCAGCAACGGTGCTACTATTACTACCAACGTTTACGGCACCGAGTATCCCGGCTATTCAGGTGAAGGTTTTGTATGGGTAGCCAACTCGGGAACAATAACTTTAAAGGTCACAGTTCCCGAAAATGCTATGTATGAGCTTTCTACAAGATGCTGGATGTATCTCGGAAAAGAGAATGAAACCAGACTTCAGGCCGTCAGTATTAACGGCAAACCCCTTGGTAATTTCTTTATTCCGAACAAAGGCAAATGGATTGACTACAGTTTTGGATTCTTTTACCTTGAAGCCGGTACAACAACCATTGAAATCGGAACATCCGGAAGCTGGGGTTTTATACTTTATGATACAATAACTTTTGACTACGCCGATATGCCTGAACTTAAAATTGACCCCATTTTGTCGGATAAAAATGCAACACCTGAAACTAAAAAACTTTTTGAATACCTTACCAGCGTATACGGTAAATACGTTATTTCCGGTCAGCAGGAAATTTACGGCAGCGGAAACAACGGTAATATGGAACTTGAATTTGAATACATTTACGATAAGACAGGCAAATACCCTGCTATCAGAGGCTTCGATTTTATGAACTACAATCCTCTGTATGGATGGGAAGACGGTACAACAGAGCGTATAATCGATTGGGTAAAAAATCGTGGCGGTATTGCAACTGCCTGCTGGCATATTAATGTTCCCGTTGATTTTGCAAATTACAAACTTGGCGAATTCGTGGATTGGACAAAATGTACATACAAACCCACAGCAAGCTTTAATACGGCCAAATGCCTTGACAAGACTTCAAAGGAACATGCTTACCTTATGATGGCAATCGAAGACCTTGCAGAACAGCTTCTCATTCTTCAGGAAGCCAAAGTTCCCGTTCTGTTCCGTCCCTTCCACGAAGCGGAAGGTTGCAATAATATAGACGGTTCAGGCGCATGGTTCTGGTGGGGTTCTGCCGGTGCAGAAGTTTACAAGGAGCTATGGAAGCTTCTGTATAAAACTTTAACTGAAGACTATGGCATTCACAATCTTATATGGGAAGTAAATCTTTATACCTATGCAAATTCCTATGAATGGTATCCTGGCGATGAATATGTAGATATAATTGGCTATGATAAATATGAAGGCTCACCCACTAATTGGGGAACAAGTGCTGCATCATCTCTATTCCTTACTCTTGTAAATTATACCAATGACACAAAGATGGTTGCATTGACTGAAAATGACGTAATTCCCGATATTCAAAACATAGTCAATGAAAGTGCATGGTGGTTATATTTCTGCCCATGGTATGGCGAGTACCTTATGAACCGTAATGATCCTGTTCTTTTAAATACTATATATAACAGTGAGTACGTAATTACTTTGGACGAACTGCCAAAAGACCTCTATGATACCGGAAACTATACGCCGACGCCTACACCTCAAAAGCGCATAGTGGGTGATCTGAATTCCGACGGTAAATTTGATTCTATCGATATTGCTCTTTTAAAATCACATATCCTCGGCATAGAAACTTTCAATATCGACTTAACCTATGCCGATGTAAACGCTGACGGCGATATAAACTCTATCGATTATGCCTATATGAAGCAAAGAATTCTCGGTATGATTAGCAAATTCCCAATAGAATAATATATTAACCATACTGTCGCACCAGTTATACCACTTTCTGGTGCGACAGTTTTTATTGGTAAATATTTTTTAATCATATCGGCATTTACTATAACCATTTTATAAAAGCTGTCTTATCTTTTCTGTTAAATCCGCAACTTTCATAAAAATATAATGTTTTTTCATCTTTTGAACCTGTAAGAAGCATAATTTTGTAGCATCCGCTATTTTGAGCAATCTCAACAGCCTTTCGTATCAAAGCTTTGGCATATCCTCTGTTTCTATATTCCCTGTGTGTTACAACATTTTCAATCAAGGCATAAGGTTTCATACCCCGTGTAAGATTTTTTATTACCACTAGCGTCACACTGGAAACAATTTTACCTTCCATATCCGCTACCAAAATATGATAGTTCTTATCCTTTATAATTTCACTCCAAAGTAAATTAAGTTCTTCACTTTCGGGAAGTTTCTCTGTCTCATGCAAATGCAAATATAGTTCCTGCAAGCTGTCAAGGTCATTTATTTCTGCCTCTCGAAAAAACATTCTTCAATCCTCCAAATTTATATTCAGTGAATTTTCCTCACATTGAATCTCAGTACAGTTTTCAATTTATCAGCTTCAGTCTTACGCGGGTCTGACAGGTATATTTCACGATGTTTTAAGCATATCCTTTCGTATCCGTTATCCCTGCAAAACTGTTCCATTTTTTCAAAACTTGCCGGCTCATCATCGTAACTTCCTATATGGAGCATCTGACAGCACAAACCCTCGGTTATTGTAACATATCTTATTTTCTCAAGATAAACATTGGGTTTCTTATTTTTGGCTTCATTGACAAACCGTTTAAATAACTCTTCCGTTAAAAAATCAGGCTGGCGAATCATAATGGAGTATGCAAAATTGCTTTTGTCGGTTATCGGTTTACTTTTATCCACCAAATCCCACACTCCCTCAAGGGGAAATACAGTATAATCATAATACCCTTTGGGAACATCCTTGCTTTTATAAGACATTTTTACCGAATAGCTAAAGCTATAAAGTGCTTCAGTAGCCAAGGCAAAATCTTCTCCATTAGGGTCGCCCTGACCGTCTATTATTGCAAAAGTCATAGCAGGTACATCAACAATCGAAGGGTTGTTTTTAGGGAGATATAATTCTTTAAAGGCCTTTTTATAATCCAATTTGCTCATTTTAGCACTCCTTTAAATCTATTATTTTTTTACTGTTATAATTTCTATTCATTATTAGAAACAAAACCCGGTATCTCCCATTACTTTAGCATATAAAAGCTGACAACAGTGTGTCATATTAAGAATATTTCTCCATACACTTTTCAAGTTTACTTCTTAAATTATTACGAATATATTCAGGTTCTATAACCTCAGCATCTTCACTGAATGAAAGAATATATCCATACAACCATTCATCATACGGTAAGTTTACTGTAACCAGAAAGCTTCCATCTTCATTTTCTTTAATGGAATCATATCCGAATTCATCAAATACCCGGAACCCCATTCTTTGATGTATTTTCAGAATTACTTTAACCAGCTTTATACTAGCTTCTCTTGATTCTATTGAAATATTTTCAGGACAATTTCGGGTAAATGATTTATCCAGGATTGATAAATTTTTTATTCGGCTAACTTTGAATATCCTGAAGTCATTTTTCATGTGGCAAAAAGCGCAAACATACCAAGCATAGCCTTTGAATACAAGTTTTAGGGGTTCAACAGTTCTCTCTGTCTTTTCTTTATTAGAACCATAATAGCTAAACGATACCATCTTTTTATTTAAAATAGCTGTTTTAAATATACCAAACTTTTCCTTTTCATCATCACTGCTACTCCAACGTGAGAAATCAACATCAATCCAACCGGTGTTGGTTTTGCCGAAAATAACGGACAGTTTGTTTAGTATAGGTTCTACATCTTGTACATTAATAGCCTTAAGACTTTGAAGAGATGAAATAATCTCCATCTGCTCATTTTCCGAAAGCATGGATTTGTTAAGCACAAAGTTCTCAAGGAGACTAATACCTCCGCCTTTGCCTTTACTGGTATAAACAGGTATACCGGCACTGCTCAAAGCATCGATATCCCGATATATAGTCCGTATTGAAACATTAAAATGCTCGGATAACTCTTTTGCTGTTACTGTCTTTTTGGCAAGTAAGATATAAACCGTTTCGATTAGCCGGTTAATCTGCATATTTCACCACCTGAGATTTATTATACCATAGACAGCATATTAAAATTTATACTATACCATTAGAATTTGAGATTTGAATCTTTAAATGCGAAAATCAACAGCTTAAAGTATTGATACAGTCAAAAGGACAGTTGAACTGATAAAGAATGAGCAGATTGCAAGGTCATTTCTTAATTATTCATAATAAAAAATGCTATTCATAGAATATTAACAGATAAAATAAGGAATAGGGATTTAAACCATGCAAGAAATAAAAATATTCATTATAAAAAGAATACATTTGTATTTAATCCTTTCATTTGTGCTGGGATTAACTATAATTGCTGCTTCATTATTTTTTATTTTTCTTCCAAGAGATTCTACTAATGTATTTGTAGACCCAAAAAATGGAGTAATTGTTATAGATCCCGGACATGGTGGCATTGATGGCGGAACCTCTAAAGCAGGTATATTGGAAAAAGACATAAACCTGGATATAAGTAAAAAGTTAATGAATTTATTGGTGAAAAAGGGCTATACAGTTATTATGACTAGAGAAAATGATATATCCTTGGAAAGCCTGGACGCTTCCGGAAAGAATCGCTACTTGAGAGATTTAAATGCAAGAGTTAATATCATAAATAAAAGTAACGCACAATTATTTGTAAGTATTCATGTAAATTGTAATAATAAAAAACCCTCAACTGACGGTTCTATAGTTTTTTATAACGACAAATTCGAGCAGAATAAAGATCTTGCTTATAGCATACAAAGAGAATTAAATAATATGATAGTAAATGGAAAAAAGAGAACTATACATGACACGGTAAAGGCCAAATATTATATTCTTAAAAACTCGGATATTCCCGGTGTATTAGTCGAAACGGCTTTCATATCTAATGCAAAAGAGCGTCAATTATTATTGAAAGAATCATTCAGAGAAGATATCGCTGAAGCTATAGCATCCGGCATAGAGCAATACTTGAAGGAATAAAGGTTATACATTTTGCCATATTAAAAATCAACATAAAATACTTATTGCAAATATATAGAAAGTCACTTCTTACATTGAATAACAAATCGAAAATCCAATCATCACAATTTTTAGCTAACCTCAATGAAAACATTATTGGACTTAATTAATGCTGCGTTATAAGGGCACAAAAATCCCAAAGCGATTTTATGTTTACATTGTCTTTCCTGTTAATATCATATACTATATCTTGCTACTGAAATATTAAACCAAAGTACTGAACACCTTTTTCTATAACATTATCTTTATACTTTATGATAGATGCCAAAAAAACACTAAGTAAAAAATGGTAAGCACCTGTCATACTTTCAATCATAATATAAAACGTTAACATTTTATTGAGGTTTTTGCCTTAAGGCAATGGTATAATTATGAAGAATATACCGTTTTGTCGAGGTGAATACATGGCTAAGAATAGGATTTTGATTGTGGAAGATGAAAAGGCAATTTCCGATGGTATTGCGGTCAATTTGCAATATTCGGGATATGAATATAAGGTATTTGCCGACGGGAAGGAAGCAGCTGATTCTTTAGAAGATGATCATTCCTATGACCTCGCTTTACTGGACATTATGCTGCCTGGTATAGACGGTTTTGAATTGCTTTCATATATGAAGCAATACAATATACCTGTTATCTACCTTACAGCAAAGAGTGATACTTCTTCTGAAATAAAGGGACTTCGTGATGGCGCAGAGGATTACATTGTCAAGCCTTTTGATATGCTGACCCTGCTGGTACGCATCGAAAAGGTACTGGAACGAAACGGCAAACTTAATCAAATTCTACGCATCGGTGATATTACACTGGATCTGGAAAACCATATCGTTACTAAAGGCGGTCAGGAAGTCATACTAAAGCCCCTTGAATTTGAAGTTTTTGCTATGCTTGCCAGGTATAAAAATTGTACCATACTACGTGAAAAGCTGCTCAATGAAATTTGGGGATCGGATTTTTTCGGAGACACCCACACAATAGATGTACATATATCCAACCTGCGCAAAAAGTTGGATGCTTCAGACATTATAAAAACTGTTCCAAAGTATGGCTATAGGTTGGAGGATAAATAATATGAAACTATGGCAAAAAGTATCCATTGCCAGCATAGTTGTCCTGCTGACAGTCGTAACCGCATGTAGCTCATTATTGCTGCTATACGCCAAAAGCAATATGGTTCAACTTACTACCGAGCAAGCTAAGACTGAACAATGGAATCTGTCAACTTCTTTTTCAGAAATGGTTCAATACTATCTCAGTGGCGAAATTAATCCCGTTGTAAAACAATCAGGTATTAACTATTGTTTCAAATGCTTTGCCAATGACTCATCCGTACTGGTCGGCAAGGAAGGTACAATTTATTCTTCGGTGAGCATTAATCCGGAAAAGATATTGCCGATAGATAATTTCAATGAACAAAAGGTATTGCTGAAAAAAATCGGCAGCCGGAATATCCTCATAGTAGGCAGTGGACTTGTCCTTCTCGATGACTGTTATTTTGTATACACAGTCAAAGATATAACAGAAGTTTTTGATAGTATTAACACCATGACCTGGCGTTTTGTTGTAATCTGCGGGATAGGAACCATTGTTGGAACTTTGCTCATTATATGGTTTGTCCGCCATGCAAACAAGCCGCTTATGCGGTTAAAAGATGCAACCCGGTGTATTGCCGTCGGTGAATATGACAAACGGGCACCCGTACTGTCTAAAGACGAGGTAGGCGAACTGGCTACGGATTTCAACATTATGGCCGATGCCGTGCAAACTCACATTTCAAATTTGGAAGAAACAGCAAAGCGTCAAAAGTTTTTTATAAGCGGCCTCACCCACGAATTCAAAACGCCGTTGACATCCATGATAATCCATAGTGAAACGCTTCTATCCGCCGATTTAAGCAAGGAAGAAGTGCAAAATTCTCTTCTCCATATCCACTCTCAATGCCGATGGCTGGAACGTCTTACCCAAAAATTGCTAAAACTTATTACATTGGAAGAAAACATTAAAATAAAACCGGAGTGTGTAAAAACGCTGTTTGATGATATTATTTCTTTTGGTTTTGATAATGCTCTTTAGCCTGACTTCTTGCCAAAAGACACATGAAAGTATAATTGTGACAGGAAAAAACAACGACTTGATGCTAAAGATAGCTTCCGGCAATGAAAAAGAAAAGAGGACCATATTTGAGATGCTGAATATTCCTGAACGTATGACACTGAAAACAACCAATTCAACAGGAAATATTTGTGTAAATGCAGATGCGGATATAATTCTCCCGGATACGAACAGCATTCCCATAGTTAAGGTACGCGACCGAAATTTCACTCAGGAAGAAGCAGACCGTATTATTGAGTATTTTATAGGAGATGCAGCTTTTAACAACCGCTTTGAAACCGGGTATACTTACGAGGAAGAGAAGTTGATGTATTGGATGGAAGAACTGTCAAAGGAAACCGATCCCGTTAAGCGTAAATTTCTGCAACGGGATAATGATAAATTCAAATCAGCAGGTATTACAATACCTGACAAACCCCATGATATTCTTCCTGCCCCCAAAGTGTTTGAACCGACAGAGTATGGAGCTATGCAAATTAAAGGTTATTCAAAATATGGGAAAAACCACAAGTATCTTATCATATCCAATCACCTTGCCGAAAACAAAAACATGGTACTCTATACATGCGAGCAAAAAGGCTATGCAGATATCGGACATGAAGGAACATATAATTCAGCAGCAAGCAAAAGCGATTTAAAAAAGCTTGGTCTTGAAACAGCAGATCAAGTACCGCTTTCCATCTCACCGGAGGATGCCAGGAATAAAGCCTTCGATGCACTCCGAGCCATGAATATCTCCAATATGGGACTTTTTTCCTGCGAAGAAGTCTGGGGTGAAGCAGCCTTGAGTGGAAGTATTGCTAAACGGCAGGAACACCATGCTTATCGATTGGAATTTGTTCGAAACATTGGCGGTGCTCTTATGACCTATACAGAAAACAACATTAACAGGACTTTCGTAGAAACAGATGAAAGAACCGGCAAAAAACTTGAGCCAAGCTGGCCCTATGAGCGGATAATGTTCATCATCGATGATACCGGTATTGTAGAATTTTTATGGGAGTCTCCATATGAAATAACGGAACAGGTAGTAGAAAATGCCAAGCTCATGCCTTTTGATGATATTAAAGCCATCTTTTCCAAAATGATTTTTGTAACCCATGCCCATTATGGTGAAAATACAAAACTTACCTTCAATATTGACAGAATTCAGTTGGGAATGATGAGGATTCAGGATAAATACAGTCCGGGAACCGGCTTAATTGTTCCGGTATGGGATTTTTTCGGAACTATGTCCTTGAATGGACAGGAAATCAATACCGCCCATACAAGTCATTTAACTGTCAATGCAGTAGACGGCAGTATAATAAACAGAATGAAGGGATATTAAAGTAAGTTGAACATTTGCATTAACATTTTGTTGAAGTTTTGATGAATACTTTGCATCCAAAATAAGCTAGACTTGTTACATGCGATATAAAGCACAAGAGAGGATGCAAAGGAGAACAATACGATGTGTTTAAAAAAGCTTTTTTGTTTTACAGTCTGTCTTTTAATGGCCTTTAATCTTACGGCATGCGGCCCGGAAGATCCAACAGCCGAAATGGCCAATTCAACACCGGAAGTCTCTTTCGAAAAAGAACAAAATACACCCGTTCATAACTCTATCGAAACACTGCTGCTAAATACCCCGATTCATATCAGCAAGGTTTTTAGCGAAAATTTTAAAGTGGAAGCAAATGTCCAAGTCCCCAAAGTCAAAAAAAGCAGATATACTATATGCCAAATATATGACTTTTGAGGAACAAAAGCTATTATCTATTTTTTATAAAGGCAAATCACCCCAAAGAAGTTTTAACAGCTATGACCATACAATTATGTACCAGGATGACAGTTCATATCTTAATATAAGCAACAGTTTCATTGCATATGCTACCCAGGATTTTCAATACGTAAAGTACCCTACTGATTCCTTTGTGTCATCCAGTGAAATTTTTTCTTCCAATAAACGGTTTGGCGAAGTGTATAAGCAGGAAAACCTAGGATTTATGTCCAGATCAGAAGTTCTTGAAAACGTCTCCGAATTTTTTAAAGAATTATCAATAGATATAATGGAAGATGCCGAAATTTACGCCATTGACTCTTTAACAATGCAAAAGCAGCAGGAGGAAAGAATCCAAAAAGATATTGATTATCAAAAGAAAATGGGAATTTGCCCCTTGAGAAACCCAACGGATGGTTATCAAACCAAAGACACATTTACACCGGAAGATGATTTTTATATTCTTTTTTTCAAGATGGTTCAGAACGGTATACCCGTTACTCAAAAATCATACATAATTCAGGCCAGTGAACGGCTTTTAAGCGGATCAACCGCCAGAATATCCTTTTCTCGGAAAGGCATTATCCAATTATACTTTAATGGGATTTACCAACAGCAAGGTGTTGCGGAGTCCCCAAATACTCTTATATCCGTTGAAGAGGCGCTCCAAAAAGCTTTTGAAAAACACAATGCCATTATATCCACAGACAAAGTGACCGTCACGTCAATTGATTTTGAATATGTACCTGTTCCTTATAACAATAATTATGATGAAGTCAGGCTTATTCCCGCTTGGTCCCTGACATTAGCTATCGAAAGGACCAAATCTTCAAAGGGTATGAAACAGGATTTTCAATCTGGTGTAAGCCGTAGAATAATGTTCATCAACGCTGTCTCAGGGGAAGAAATCCAGTAAGAAAGGAGTGTCCTTCTATTAACAGTTTTTTAGCAACACTTAAAACCGATTTTTATCGCGCGTTTTTCTCCGGTTAATTGTAAAATTAAATGCAACAGGTAAAATGTAGTAAAAAAATTAACAACCATAGTGAGAAATCATGTATGATTTAGGTGTCCAATCCAAACATACAGGAGGTTCTCAACTATGGTTATCAAA
>Ga0209508_1003067_pt1 | contig 10195 bp, 4 predicted proteins | sample AD_UKC129_MetaG_FD_184427 | JGI IMG/M metagenome (GOLD analysis project Ga0209508, IMG submission 184427) | Active sludge microbial communities of municipal wastewater-treating anaerobic digesters from Canada - AD_UKC129_MetaG (SPAdes) (version 2) | ecosystem: Engineered > Bioreactor > Anaerobic... | reverse complement strand
CGAATTGGCACCGTTGGAGACTCCTGCCGAGACCGGAAAATCCCCAGTGGGTACCGGCTCGGATTCGGCCGTGAATCTGGCCGGGGAGGGTCTGGAAGATGATGATGTTGTGATCGGCGGGAGCGGGAGTGGCAGCGACATTACACTCGGCAGCGATAGCGGCATTTCGCTGATGGATACGAATGACAGTGGGATCTCGCTGGAGGGTGGGTTGGAGCTCGTCCCCTCGGAAGAGTCGCTCGAACTGGACGAGGACGATATGTTGACGTTGGCAGCGGGGGCTGATACCGAAGCGCCGACGCAACTGCGGACCGACGAAGAGTTTATGCTAACCCCGTTTGAGGAGGCCGAAAGCGAAGAAACCGAAAGCGGTTCTCAAGTCATCGCACTCGACACAGAACCGGCTACGGGTTCCTCGCCCGGCATGGCCGAACTCTTGGGGGCTGAAGCGGCGGCACCTTTGGGTGTGGCGCCGACAATTCCTGGGGCTGTGCCTGGAGCGGCCGCGCCCGGAATTGGCGCATTTCCCGGTCCGGTCCCGGGGGTGGCCCCAGTGATGGAGCCAAGCATGGTGGTTCCGGTGGGCGAGGCGCCTTGGGGGACGCTGTGGAATACGATGCTCATTGTGTGCACCGTGTTGCTCGCGCTTTGTGGCATGATGTGCTTCGACCTTGTCCGCAATATGTGGAGTTGGAATGGCCCCTACTCCTTAAACAGTACGATCATGGATGCAATTCTCAGCGTATTACCGAAGTGACACCCGTTAGTGCGTCTTGTACCTGGCGGGCGAGGTAAACGCACCGTTTTCCGCGGTGCGTTTTTTGTTGCATCTTGAATGTGATGTCCGCCCTTGTAACGGCGCGTCCAAGCGGTGCCTAGCCTTTTTCTTGCCGCTGTCTCTATAATCAGATAAGTCCATTGGCAGTTCGTGTTACAGCTATTTATGTGAGTTGCACGAGGGCTTGGCGGTAAGACCTGTCAAAGTTCCTCATGGCCGGGCAAGCTTTGATGTTCCCCTCGGGTTACGGTTCCGCGACTGTGTGGACCTCTCTGGCTCGTGATGTGTGAAGATCGCTGCGACGGGAAGAAATTCATTGGAATATTCCATCTCAATCCTTGATTCGAGTAGTCTGGCATGTCTCGTGTACGTCTTCGACGACCTGACCATCCTCTTCCGCTTCAGTTTTTCCTCGCCCTTATCGAGTTTCTCGCGTCACTTCGCCTGGCTGTCACACTGTTGACTTTGCTGATTCTCGTGTTGGCCGTGGCCACGTTCATTGAAACGAGCTATGGCGCTGCTGCGGCTAGATTCGCCGTGTATCGGGCGTGGTGGTTTACGGTCCTCGGGGGATTGTTGGCGATCAATATCCTTTTCGCCGCGATTGTGAGGTTTCCTTGGAAGCGATATCAAACGGGTTTTGTCATCACACATGCTGGGATTCTTGTCTTGCTGGCCGGTGCGTATTGGACCGCACTTGAGGGAATCGATGCCCAGCTTTCCATCTATGAGGGCATGATTGGCCATATCGCTTATCAGGATACCGTTCATTTCGAGATCGACCTCACGAAGAAGTCGCGGAGCCCAAACCAGGATAACCCCTCGGCTGGGTCCACCGAAAATGCGGCGGATTCAAGGCCTTCCGAGAGACGGGCGTTGCGGGTAGCGGTGCCTTTCCACTGTGGGCCTTTTAATTGGTGCGATTATTCATCGGGTTTACGACACTTGTTGTGGTCGCCTCCGGGACGATTGCCCGTCTTGCCGTGGCAACTTGCCTGGCGGGACAAAGGAGTCATATTCACAGAGGGTGATCTATCTTTGGAAGTGCTGGATTATTACGCTGACTCGCGACGTGTCAGGGGCGGTTATCTGGCCGGCTATATAAAAGCGAATACTGCAACGTCGGCTCAAGGTACGTGGTTTCGTCCCTGGGAACCTATTGAGTTAGATGTTCAGTCCAGACGTACGGAGGCTGGCATAACGACGGCAATTGGCTCGCGGGTGACGCTGAGCAATGGCATTCGGGTTGTCTTGACGGCCGCACGCTCTCAGGCCGAGCTTGACGGTTTCCTGCTGGGAACGCCCGTCGAACCTCTTGATCACGAGGGGCAAGTGGTCCTGGTTCACAATCAGATTCGCTATGTCCTACCTGTACGCCAATTGCGGGCAGCAACAGGTGATACCCCATTGGAGGGCTCAGGTTTACGGATCACTCACTTTGAAAAGGACGTGCCCCTTCAGGCCGTGCAATTGCAGCTAAAGAACGACGAAGGTGTTGAAGATGAAGTGATCCTTTTTGCCGATCTTCCCGAGTTTAATCGACAAGGACAAAAGCTGGCTGTCGCCGGCGCATATTGGGTCAATTTCCCTAGTCTTCTGTCCGATGTCGGACAAGCAGTACGTCTTCATCCGCGCGCAACCACGGGGGCGACACGGGCACGAGTGGACCTTTGTCAGGGTCCTGGTGGCAAATTGTATTACCGAATTTGGCAGTCGCCTCAGGTTTTGAAAACAGGAGAAATAAACCGCGATGACCGAGAATCGATCCTGCTCGTCGGAAATGATTTAGATGTTCGTTTGGTAGTCAACACATTTGTCCCATGGGATCCAGAACATCCGGAGGCGGAGACGGTTGTTCCTTTGCCGTTTCGTAAGGGTGCGCGCATGACCCAACCGAGGGTCAAGGTGAGATTATCTGCCGGGGGAAAGACGCACGAAACGTGGTTGGCAGTCCTCCCAAGAGGGGCCGACCGACCCATCGATGCCGAAGAGATTGCCACAGTGGCTAGTGATACCGAGCAAATGCGAGTGACTGTTAAATACGATGCGGTTGATGTGGGCTTTCGGCTTAAGCTAAGGGAATTTCAGCGCAAGCTTGATCCCGGTACAAATCAGCCGTCGTACTACGCCAGTCTGGTTGACCTCTATGTGCCGGAGCGGATTGCCAAGGAACATGGCTTTGAGAATCCCCGGTGGAAAGACCAAACAATCATCGACCCAAGCGATGGCGAACCGTTGCAGTTGGTGCATCCCAGGATCTTGATCACATTAAATCATCCGGCGAACATCGTGGACCCAATTACGGGACGCAGTTACCGCCTTTATCAGGAGAGTTTTAGCGGTCCGTTTCGACCGGGCGATCCGATCTATGAACAAGTCGTGGGCAAAGAAAAGGGACCGCCGGAGCTTTATCTCTCGACATTGAGCGTTAACTATGACCCGGGGCGAGGGCTGAAATATGCCGGGTCGCTGCTCATCATCGGTGGCATCGTCCTGATGTATTTGATGAGGGTTTACATCTTTCGCCCGCGGGTAAGGCCACCGTTTAGGAATGAACAGCTCGAGCAAAGTGTGGCTGCCGGGCCGGTTAGTGTGACGTGAACGTATGAATAGTAAGACTCAAGAACAGATCCAGATACTTCGACCCACAACGCAAGGTTACCAAATTAGCGGAGCGTGTTTCACCGAAAAGGATTTTCTTTATCTGTTTGAATTGTTAGCGGCAATAAGATGGTTTTCTGTCGGGCAAATTGCGGACCTGTCCATGCCAGTATACGAAGAATCGGTTCATTGATGACGATGGAAATGCGCAGGTTATTATTCGCGGTTCACCAATACTTTCGTATTGTCGTCTTGGCTTGGTTGTGCCCGGTCGTAATCGGAATGTCGGCGACGGCTGGGGCGGACGATCGGCCCATCGATTGGTCCTCGTGGAAGCGACTTCCTCTCTTCGAAGGTGGTCGTATTATGCCGCTTGATACCTTTGCCCGTCGTATCGTGGAAAAGCTGACTGGAAAGCCGCAGCCGATTCTTGGTCCTCCGATGACGCCCGATGGCCAATTGGATAGGCAGCATCCGTTGTTTCCAGATGGTCTTCTGCGAAAATGGCCAGCGGTCGAACTGCTTTTCAGTTGGCTGGCTGAATCGGAAAAGTGGGAGGACGTGCCGTTCCTGCAAGCGAGTCACCAAGATTTGCGTGAGCGGCTTCTCAAAGTGCCATTGGTTGATGCATCCGGGAAACGCCTGAGCTATGTCTCGCCACGGGATGTGGAAAACTCCATGGAGTTCGAGGCCTATCTCCGTGACCTCAGCCAGCGACGGAGGGAAGTTGAGTCCCGAGGCCAACGCTTCCGGATGAGCGGTCTGGACCTCCACGCGGCACGATTGTGGGACGCATATGCCACATTTCGCCTACTGACATATCAGCCACGTCTTGATAGCCGTCCCTGGTTTCCACCTAACGTCAAGGTGAGCCATCCCATTCCGCGGCGTTTGGAATCTCTAATCGATTCCTGGACAGAGATTGAGCCGCAACTTCAACAGCTCGCAGATTTGGGGGTATTTTCATCCGGTCAGTCACAGACCGCGGGGCCAGGTGAGCCAGGGGAAGCCCCTTCTGGAGACCAGTCTGGCAGCCAAGAACATCTCGTTGCCCGTGCGAGGGCCGAGTTTGCCCCGCTTCTCCGCGCTGCGGAGTCTGAGGAGGTAACAGTTGCGGAACTGGATGAGGCGCTTACCCGATTGCAACCGCTGCTCCGCGAAATTGCCCTGTGTGTGGAATCGCTGCAAAATCGAGCCTTTTCAGTCGAGGCACCCGACGCGACCAAGCAACTTCGTCTGGACGATCTCCGCAGCAATATCCGCCTCCTGGCAGAAAAGTCGCGGCGTCTGGCGGACGAGGTCGAGGTCTGCGTTCCGATGTTGTACGATACCGGCGTTGGCCCCCACGTGTTGCCGGCGATGATCCCCGCTTGTCTTAATTCGGCAACGAACGGTGACGAGCCGGTATCCCCGTGGCTAAGTTTGGGCGCCATACTCTATGGTTCAAAGAATGTGCTCCGAGGGTATGACATTGACCGGGTGAACCAGGTCCGCAGCTTTTTCCAGATGGCCGCCGCGGCATATGCCGACCGTCGATCGCACGATCGAACGCGCCGCGTAGAAGAGAATCTCGATCAGTTCTCCGCAGCGTTGGCTAAGTTAGGACGATCCATTGAAGCGGAACGGCAACGTTTGCCGGTGGATGAGTCTCATCGAGAATTGTTGGCTTTGACTGCTTATCCGCCAGCAGGGTTTACCGATTGGGAAGTATTTTACAACGAGTTTGACCCATTTCGCTGGTCTTGGATCATCAATCTTTTGGCGTTTGGCATATTGCTCCTTGGCGTGGGACGTCTCCGTCAGCCTTCTTTGTGGATCGGCGTACTTGTTCTTACTGTGGCCCAAGTGGTGACGATCTACGGGTTTGGCCTTCGCGTGGCGATCTCTGGCTGGGCGCCTGTGACCAATATGTTTGAGTCGGTTGTATTCACGTCGCTAGTGATTGGTCTGCTCGGCGTGTGGTTTGTTATCCGGCCGTTGGTGGGCAAAGGGATTCGCGAGGGCTGGGAGTGGGTGTCTCTGCCGCATGAGCCGTTGACCGGCAAAAGGGAAGCGAGGACTTGGCAGGACAAGGGGACCTTTGTAAACGTGCTTCGGGGAGCTGGCGTCCTCGCACGATTGGCTTTAGGCGGGCTCCTGTTTTACTATCTCGCGGTCGTTCCCTATGATGTGGGCAAGAGTCGGGCCGTGTTCGATTTGGTGCCGGACATCACGCGGTCTTTGGGAAGTCCGACTTTCTCCTCAATCGTGATGAACCTCTTGGGGTGGTTTGTGGGAATGTGCGTTCTCCTGTCCGTCGTCTGGCTCGTGCCTCGCTTTGTGGTGGCAATAATCGTGGCGCTTCTTTGGACGATTCCAGCGGATTTAACAACCACAGAACTGAAACCGCGCCTTAACCAAGCGGTGCTCCGGCGACCGTTCGCCATGGCAGCCGCCGCATTGGCCTTTTTGGCGGCAGTCGTTGCCTATTATACCCCTGTGTGGGACAAGGGGATCGAGCCCCTGCAGCCGGTCCTTCGTGATCGGCTGTGGCTTTTTGCCCATGTCCTGACGATCACGGCAGGATATGGTGCTGGGTTACTCGCATGGGGGTTGGGAAACATCTCGTTGCTTTATTTCCTCTTTGGCCGTTATCAGGCTGTGCCCCGAGGCGAGATAATAGTACACGGTGAGGCACACCGATCAGTGGATGGAGGTGGACGCGATGATGGGTTGACTATTTCTCCACCGTTGTCATGCTTTACGCTGGCAACCTACATGTACAAAGCCATTCAATTCGCCGTGATCCTTCTCACAGCCGGAACAATCTTGGGGGGTGTTTGGGCAGATCGGGCGTGGGGTCGATTTTGGGGATGGGACCCCAAGGAAGTTTGGGCCCTGATCTCCATTCTCGTTTATATGGCCCTTTTGCACGGGCGGTACATCGGGTGGGTGAATACCTTTGGTTTGGCAGCCGGATCGGTCTTTGGCATGATTTCCGTCGTTTGGGCCTGGTATGGCACCAACTACCTAATGCCCGCGGGCTTGCACGCCTACGCCGGGGAAGGTGGTGGAGGCGGTTTGTACGTTGTCGGGGCCTTCACGGCCAATTTGCTTTTTGTCGGTCTCGCCTGGATGCGGTATCGTGCGGAAATGGCGAAGGGGCAAGGAGCCGTGGACGCTCGAAGAGGTGAAGAGACTGAGGGGCATCCTGATGAAAGCGGCATCGCCTCGACCTCTGTTTCTGGGCAGTAAGGACAGTTTAGGCCTTGCTTGGTTGGCTACCTACTTTTCGTAAAACGAGAGGATGCTTTTGCGGGTCGGTCGGGTGAAGCTCGATTACATTCCCCGATCGGTGTGAGACGGTGCCAGAGTGGGCAAAACGCCCACCGAGGCGGATGCGTCGGTGCCATTTTTCGGGCCACCAAGTACGGAATCCACAGAGACGCACCGTAGCAAAAACTGCACAAAGGCCTGCTGCCACCGGTGATCAGGCCATGGCTCTTGCTGAGGGGGCGTCAAATTGTTCAAGATTTGGCCCCACGTGACCCGCTTGCCAAGGGTTTCTTCCGAAACGGTGACGCCCCAGCCTGCTCCAGATTCCAGCAAGACCCAACTGAGCTTGCCGCCATCGGCCGGCATAAGTCTTACCCCGGTTTCGTCGCAATCAAACCTCAAGACCAAATGTTGAAAGGGGACATCGTCTCCTTGGAGTATCCCCGCAAGCTGGTCTGTCTCTCTGAAAGGATGGGCACCTTGCTGATTTGCCTGCATTAACGCAAGGTCACTCGGCACTTCGAAAGGGAGAGGCTTGCCGGGATGAAGTGATCCCAGCGGCCAACTTGGGTCCCCTCGTTGCATCATCGAAGACTGGTTTCCCTCATATGCCTGTACCGAAGTGTGGAATGAGTCGTGAAGGAACGTAAGAAAGGCACGTTTGATTTGTCCCGGGCCAGCATGCACAGTAATATCAGCCGATTTGAGGGTTCCATTTATGAAGACCACCCTGTTTAAGAGCACGGAACCCTCCGCGTCCAGGCAATCGAATAGCGATGGTGATGACTGGGTGGCTTCTTCCCGGCTCCAAAGAAGTTTTCCAGAAATGGTCGCGGACCAGCAAGACAGGGACTCACAGGAGTGACTAACAGTCGCCTCAATTGTTCCGGCCCATCGAACCGACGATGGTATTTCGTGCAGCCCGTTCCACAAGGGTTTTAGAACCACCAGAGGAATGCCCGGTTCCTCCACTCTTACCTGTTTTGTCAGGTAGAACTGCCCATCCTTGCATGTTGATTGCCATACCATACTTAGCGTGCTTTGCAATGGACCGTCGGACGGGCGCAAGTCGGGCAACGGCGGCTGCCGCTGGTCTTCTGCCGAACAGACAATTCGACATTTGATAGCACGCTGGCGGGACGGCGATGAAAACTCGGTTTGGAGTGACGAACATAACACAAGAGGTTGAGGATTTGGTCTGGCTTCATCGAGTTTGGGGACAACTTGGATTTCACTCGCTGTGAGTGTGAATGTCTCTGCGGCAAAATCACGTTTGCCCAATAACCATTCTTCACAGATTTCCCAAAGGCGTAACCATGCTTCTTCACTCAAAGAAACGCCGGAGGCGTCAATATGCGGTTTGTTGCTTTTTCTTGTGGACAACGCGTTTTCAATCACGCAAACCGGGCTCCCCGTGAGGGTATTGCGGAGAGTCAGGTGTGAGTATCGTTTCACGCCGGGTCGAGGTGTTTGATAGCGTTCGATAGCACACGAGAAGCCTATAGCATGTGCTATTCTGTCGCACTCGGTACGAATGCCCATGCCTGGCCGCCACCAGAGGGTAAAACCGAGGATCAGCGCGAGGGGGACAGTCCATATCAGGAGCAGGATTCCAATCAGCATCACTTTTGCTACCGAATCCCGCATGCGCATGACCTCCGTGACGCCGGTGCGATTCTCCTGTGTAGAAAGGCCCTTTGGAAAGGTGCCCGAACAGCAAGCGTAGCCGCTGCCACACGGTCCCAATTCCCGGCAGCTGCTTCTAGAAATGCTGCGCGGTTACAATCCTAGCCTTTCCCGGTTCATTTGCTCAAAAAGCTTTATACGCTGGCGGATTTCCTCGATGTGGTCCCCGCCGAATTTGTCGACGAGAGCCGCCGCAATTTCAAAAGCCACGACATTTTCCACGATTACGCTGGCTGCTGAGATGGCACATACGTCGCTCCGTTCATAGGCGGCCGTCTCGGGTTGCTTGGTCTCTAAATTAACGGACTCCAGCGGGCGTGCCAGTGTGCTAATCGGTTTCATGGCCGCCCTCAACACAATAGGCTGGGCGTTACTCATGCCTGCCTCGAGGCCCCCCGCATGATTAGTGGCGCGCACAAAACCAAGCGTCCGGCTGTTTACCTGCGAAGGATCAAAATGGATAGGGTCATGAACTTGTGACCCTGGCCGTCGGGCGGCCTCGAATCCCAGGCCAATTTCGACGCCCTTAATAGCCTGAATAGCCATTACAGCCTGTGCCAACCGCCCGTCCAATTTTCGGTCCCACTGGGCATGGGTCCCCAATCCAAAGGGTACATTTTCGACACGAACTTCGACCACGCCGCCCACCGTGTCACCCTCTTTTTGGCATTTCCTGATGTAGTCCTTGGCCTCCTCTTCACCTTCCGGGTGTAGCGTGTAAAGTTCGGACGAATCCCGAAGTTGTCGTAACATATCGAGATGGCCTTCCTTGGCCGGGAATTTGATCGGTCCAACCTCGACAACGTATCCCAAAAGGTCAATCTGACAAGCACTAAGTAATTGCCGGGCCAAAGCCCCCGCGGCCACACGTCCAACTGTTTCCCGTGCACTTGCCCGCTCGAGAATCCCGCGAATGGATGAGAAATACTTGACAGCGCCGGCCAAGTCTCCATGCCCGGGACGGGGTCGTGTAAGGTCGTCCATTTTCTCGATTTTGTAATCGCGATTAGCCACCCAGATAGCAATGGGGCTTCCAATCGTGACCCCTCGCCACCAGCCACTGAGGATTTCTGCTTGGTCTTGTTCAATTCGTTGGCGTCCCCCGCGACCGAATCCGCCTTGTCGCCGAAGTAATTCGCGATTGATGATCTCCAGATTGAGTTCTACCCCGGCGGGAAACCCATCAACAAGGGCAAGAATCCCCTTACCATGTGATTCACCGGCTGTCCAATACCGTAGCATAACTCTTTTTGTCCTCGATATTTGGGCAATTCGCGTTGAGCTTTGAGTTCAAAAGTACTGTAATTGCAAGGATTTTTCTTTTGCATTCCCCACATTGTATCGCCCTATGGAAGGTTGTCCCAGAGCGAATGACCGTTCCTCACTGCACAGCACACGACGGCGCAGGTCGCTTCAAGCGTTTTTGTGCCGGAGGGTCACGCGCCACCGCGATCAGAACGAATAATTCCCGCGAGGGTTGGACACGGCTTTACCGCACAAATCAGTGGCAGCCACAACGGACGTGTCGCATGCAGTTGGGACAAATTTGAGCGCTTCGTTAAGACAGCACACCTTTTGTGCTCGGGCATATGGTTGAGCCTTACGGGTTCTCGTACACTGGTTAGCGGCAGAAATCGGATGGTGTGTCGGTCATGGCAAGCCGACGTCCTGGTTGGACGGAAACTATACTGAGCGGAGGTTCAATCATGAGAGCTAGTCAGGCAGCGATGCTGGCGAACGTCGTTAGGGACGTGTTTTATTGGGCATGTTTCTCCATCTTCATGACCAGTGTTATCAGCCAAGTCGGTGTTTCTTTGGCCTCCGAGCCGGGAATCGGCCAGATTGAGACGTTGCCGGGCACTGAGCCTCTCGACT
>Ga0209508_1003063_pt1 | contig 10204 bp, 5 predicted proteins | sample AD_UKC129_MetaG_FD_184427 | JGI IMG/M metagenome (GOLD analysis project Ga0209508, IMG submission 184427) | Active sludge microbial communities of municipal wastewater-treating anaerobic digesters from Canada - AD_UKC129_MetaG (SPAdes) (version 2) | ecosystem: Engineered > Bioreactor > Anaerobic... | reverse complement strand
CCTTTTAAGTGCATTACCTGCTTATAGTGATTCCTTGCTCCAAAAAGCTAAATCCGGAGATGCAGAAGCTCAATACTATATCGGAAGAGCTTATTATGATGGTAATGGAGTTAAAAAAGATTATAATCAAGCTTTTCCATGGATTAAATCCGCAGCTGAAAAAGGTATAACTGAAGCACAATACTGGATGGGAAATTGTTATTATGAAGGTAGAGGAACTAAACAAGATTATAATGAGGCTTTTAGCTGGTATAAACCAGCAGCTGAACAGGGACTTCCAGAAGCTCAATACAGTCTTGGAAATTGTTATTATGAAGGTATAGGAACTAAACAAGATTACAATGAAGCCTTCCGCTGGTATAGGGCTGCAGCTGAAAAAGGACTTGCAGATGCTCAAAAAATGCTTGGAAATTGTTATTACAATGGAGAAGGTGTAAAACAAGACTATAATGAAGCTTTCCGCTGGTGTAAAGCTGCCGCTGAACAGGGTGATGCAGATGCTCAATATAATCTTGGTATATGTTATTTAAAGGGAGAAGGAGTAAGACAGGACTATAATGAAGCTTTCCGCTGGTTTAAAGCTGCTGCTGAACAGGGAGTTCCAGATGCTCAATTTAATCTTGGTATATGTTATTTAAATGGAGAAGGAGTAAGACAGGACTATAATGAAGCTGTCCGCTGGTTTAAAGCTGCAGCAGAACAGGGTCTTGCAGAAGCTCAATATAATCTTGGTGTATGTTATTCAAAGGGAGAAGGAGTAAAACAGGACTATAATGAAGCTTTCCGCTGGTATAAAGCTGCCGCGGAACAAGGAATTGCAGAAGCTCAATATAATCTTGGAGATTGTTATTATTATGGGGAAGGTGTTAATGAAGACGATAATGAAGCTTTCCGCTGGTATAAAGCTGCAGCTGAACAGGGACTTGCAGATGCTCAAAACAGATTGGGAAATTGTTATTACATTGGTAAAGGAGTAAAACAGGACTATAATGAAGCCTTCCGCTGGTATAAAGCCGCCGCTGAACAGGGTGATGCAGGCCTTCAATATTGTCTTGGATGGTTGTATTACATTGGTGAAGGTATAAAACAGGACTATAATGAAGCCTTTCGCTGGTTTAAAGCTGCGGCTGAACAGGGACTTCCAGTAGCTCAATACAGGTTGGGAGATTGTTATTATTATGGTAAAGGTGTAAGACAGGACTATAATGAAGCCTTCCGTTGGTATAAAGCTGCCGCTGAACAGGGTTATGCACATGCTCAATACAAGTTAGGAGATTGTTATTATTATGGAGAAGGAATAAGACAGGACTATAACAAAGCCTTCCGCTGGTATAAAGCCGCTGCTGAACAAGGTGATGCATATGCTCAATGCAGAATTGGAAGTTGTTATTATTTTGGAGAAGGAGTAAGACAGGACTATAATGAAGCCTTCCGCTGGTATAAAGCTGCTGCTGAACAAGATTACGCACCTGCTCAATTTTCTCTTGGTATATTTAATTCAAACGGACAAGGAGTACAACAAGACTATAAAGAAGCCTTCCGCTGGTTTAAAGCTGCCGCTGAACAAGGACTTCCAGAGGCTCAATATAGTCTTGGAGTATGTTATGCAAATGGATATGGTGTAAAACAAGACTATAATGAAGCATTCAGATGGTATAAAGCTGCAGCTGAACAAGGTGATGCATATGCTCAATATAATCTTGGTTTATGTTATGATAATGGTCAGGGAGTAAAACAGGACTATAATGAAGCTTTTCGCTGGTTTAAAACTGCAGCTGAACAGGGTCATGCAAAAGCTCAATATAATCTTGGTGTATGTTATTCAAATGGATTAGGAGTAATACAAGACTATAAGGAAGCTTATTATTGGTATCTAATTTCTTACAGAAATGGATATACTGCTGCAGAACAAGATGTAAAAAGGATAGAAGATATATTAACATATCAACAAAAGCAAGAGGTGCAAAATAAGGTTAATGAATGGTTTAAGACTCATCCTAAAGAATAGGGATAGTTAAAGGAATTAATATCTTCTTTTAACTTTGATTTTTATAAAATAGGAGCATATCTTAAAAATAGTTTTATTTTATTAGAGAGACAGAGTAAAACTGGGTGTTTAGATGTTTATAGGGGCTTTCCCAATAATTAAAGATATAAAATGTTACCAGGTTCATATACATACATTAATCTCAGAGTTTAAGAATTCAGTAATAAGAAGAGTTTACGGCTATTAACTATTTAAATGCTTATAAAATTAAAGAATTATGATCGTATTAATTTCTCTTGACATTAAAAACTTTATAGCTAATCTATAATATTCTTTCAACTTATATTAACCTCATCTATTGAAGCTTTTTATCTTAGTAATTATTTTTACTTGACTGTTTTATACTAATAATAAATAATAAAAACTGAGAGAATGATAAAGGAGAGTAAATGTTATGAAGCGGTTCATACTTATCTTTGTAGGTTTGTTATGTTTCACCCTTTTAAGTGCATTACCTGCTTATAGTGAATCCTTACTCCAAAAAGCTAAATCTGGAAATGCAGAAGCTCAATACTATATCGGAAGAGCTTATTATGATGGTAATGGAGTTAATAAAGATTATAAGCAAGCCTTCCGTTGGTTTAAAACCGCTGCTGAACAAGGCAATGTAAATGCTCAATTTTATGTAGGTGTATACCTTGCAAATGGATATGGATTAAAACGAAACTATACCCAAGCAGTTAGTTGGTACAAAAAAGCTGCTATGGGAGGAAATAGATATGCTCAAAATAATCTTGGTTGGTGTTATAAATACGGTAAAGGGGTAAAACAAAATTATAATGAAGCATTTCGCTGGTTTAAAGCTGCCGCTAAAAAGGGTCATTTATTAGCTCAAAGTAATCTTGGTTGGTGTTATTTATATGGTATGGGAGTAAAAGAGAACCCGAAGGAAGCGGTTCGCTTATTTAAAATGGCAGCTGAACAAGGCTACGCAGGTGCTCAATGTGATCTGGGCTTTTGTTATGAGCTTGGAATAGTGGTTGAACCTGATTATTTTAAAGCTCTATACTGGGCTACATCTGCTGCTGAACAAGGATATTTAAGAGCTATATCTATTCTTGGACCGAGCTCTCAGCAATTAATAAAAAAAAATTATAATAAATCTTCTTTCTGGATTAAAGCAGCCGCAGAACAAGGTGATGCTGCTTCGCAATATAATATGGGATTTTTATATGACAGAGCAATAGGTGTAAAACATGACTATAATGAAGCTTTTTGGTGGTTTAAAAATGCTGCCGAAAATAATTATTTTCTAGCAATGTATGAGGTTGCCTGGAGATATGAACAGGGAATTGGTACCCCCAAAAATGCTTCTGAAGCACTAAAATGGTACAGATTGGCTGATTATGAAACTACTAAAAAATTTGATAGCTTTTGCCAAGAATATAATGAGAACTACAATTTGCTTAAAGAGTATGTATCTGCTAGTTTATTTGATTTCATAGATAATTCTGTTTATTTAAAATGGATTAAATCCGCAGCTAATAAGAACTTTTCTAATGCGCAATATATTTTAGGATGTTTGAATGAAGATATAGACAATAAAAAAAATAATAAAAAGGCTTTTAAATACTATAAAAAGGCTGCAAAAAATGGCAATTATTTTGCACAATATAGACTTGCAAATATTTATGAGTACGGCAGATTAAATAAGAATAAAAATATTTTTAAGGCAATTTATTGGTACAAAAAAGCTGCAAAATGCCAGAGAGATTGGATTTTATATGAATTTGGAAGATTCTATGACAGTAATAGTTTTATATTACTACATAATAAAGCTATTAATTGGTTTAATGCAGCAGCGCAGAAAGGGAATATCAATGCCCAAATGAGACTTGCTTGTTTATATGAAAATGGTGATAGAGTTAAACAGGATTTTAAAGAAGCTTATTATTGGTATCTAATTGCTTATAGAAATGGTAATAAGAATGCAGAACAAGATGTAAAAAGGATAGAGAATAAACTGACAGACCAACAAAAGCAAGAAGTACAAGCTAGAGTTAATGACTGGTTTAAGACTCATCCAAAAGAATAGGGTTAGTTAAAGGACTTAATATCTTCTTTTAACTATGATTTTTATAATATAGGAGCATATCTTTAAAGTAGTTTTATTAGAGAGAAACACTAATAAATTACAATTGTGTCTCCAATCGTGGTATAAAATAGGTAAGCCTAACAGAGAAAAAAGTCGAGCCAAATTCAACTTTTTGTTTTGTTGGAAAAACAAGTAAAAGTAAAATGGTTCAACCAAATAGTAAAAAAGACAATTATAAGGAATTCGTCAAGATAATTCGGAAAGCTAGTACGGGTGGTTTCCGTAACTTACTTGAGTTTGCTCTAAAGGGGTTTATGGAGGTAGGCTTAAATGAGAAGATAGGAGCCAAGTTTTAAGAAAGGAAGAAAAGTAGCAATAATTATAGGAATGGTTATCGGGTGATGAAGGAGCCTTAAAAACCAGTTTGGGGAATATACAGTTAAGTATACCATAGGTAAGAGAGGGATGTTATTATCCCAGTATTTTAGAGTACTATAATAAGGTAGGTAAGGCTTTAGTAACGATAATTTGTGGAGGCTTATTATGCTGGAGTATCTACCCGTAAGATGGAGCAGATATTTAAACAGATTAGTATGGCGGATATAGATTGCAATATTGTAAGTAGACGTACCCAAAAGAAAGATGATCAAGTCAGAATATGGAAAGAAAGGTTATTGGACCCTAATTATGTCAATGTATGGTTGGATGCTATCTATATAAAGTTAGGTCAGAAAGAGCAAAGGTAGCACCAGCGGTATTAATAGCTACAACCTTAAAAGAAGATGGTCGTAGAGATGTATTAGGATTTCAGCTCGGGAATAAAGAGAGTTCTTATAACTTGAAGGCGTTTTACAGAGTCTTAAAGAACGAGGATTAAGGTATAGTGAGCTTTGAATAAGTGATGACCATGAGAGATTAAATAAAGCGATAATGGGGTGTTTTCCTGGGCAATGGTATCAGCGTTGCCTAGTGCATTGGATGCATAATGCTTTGAATAATGTAAAAAATTAGGATCATAGCTGGTTAGCTCCTTTACTGAAGAGTGTGGAGATGTTTAATTTTGCATGGAAGAATCTGATAAGGGTAGTAGAACTTAAAGGTAAATATAAGCTTAGAGAATGGTTAGAAGATAGCTATGAAGAAATAATTACCTATCTGAACTTTCCTCCGGAGCATTGGATGAAGATAAAGTGCACCAACATATTAGAGCGATTAATTGAGGAGCTAAGGAAGAGAGAAAGATGCATTCGGATATACCTAATGAGAATAGCTGTAATAGGTTAATAAAGAATAAATTAAAGAATTATTCTGAGGATTGGACGAGGAGGAGGATATACCTTACTAAACCCTTAGATAAAATTATCGTATACCAGGAATAGAGGGGGGACTTTAGACAGAGGCGAGTGGATGGAGCCCTGCTCCGCTAGCTCCCCAGAAATCCAACCACTGCTGGCTAGGGAGCTAGATGAGAAAAAGATTGACAATAAATCTGAGTTTAATAAACAATATAATCGTTTACAAAATCTTAAATAGCAGTTAAAGGTAATCGTAAAATGTTCCTAAATAAATTACAAAACAATGAGTTGAATTTTACACTACTATTTGGAACTCAAATAGTGTGTTATTAAACGTATAGTAAGGAAGTAGATGATAATGGGAAAGACAAAGAATCTTTATGCTTTGATTTTGTATCCTTTTAAGTTATTTTGGCAGATTGCTTTTTTTTACAATGAGGCTCAATAATGTGGGGATCACGCAGATATAACCGCCCTCAGAGAAAAAGGGAAACTAGTAAAGTAGAGATACCAGAATTTATTGAAAATGAGTTTGCTGTAGTTCTATGGTATTATAATGAACGTCTCCACAGGGATGAAGGGTTTATAAACCATTATCTATACGGGGACATACATTTTTGGAAAAGCGCATTGAGCTCGAACTCTGATACAAGTAATCTTAAAGAAAATGTACCAGTTATATTCAGCGGGCATAGAAAAAACGAGAAAATCGTAGTAGACAAATTGACCTTAGCAAAACCGAGTGATTTAGATAAAGAGATGATTGAGAGACTTATAGAGTTAGTTTTCGGTGAATGGAAGCACTCTTATTACTGGAAAACGATTTGCATAAGCGCGATTTCAGACAATCTAGGAATAAGCGAGCAAACAGACTTATTTATTAATTTAATAAACAAGCATGAACAAAACAATACATGTAACGAAGGCACCTTAACCAGTCTGATGAGTTTCTTCACCAATCTTGACCATTCAAAGTTAGCTCCTATATTTAAAAAGTATTTTTCAGAATACAAGTATTATCTATATGCTATAAAAAACAATTTGCATCTCGATGAACAGTCAAGCTATGAGGCAATTGGTTATGTGTTGCTTAATGGAAAATATGAATCTGGTATATCTGATTTACTCCTTGCTCTACAGCAACATAGATACGGATTTCAGACTAAAACAATACTAAATATACTGAAACAGTTGCATACCGAGGATCAATTCTACAAAGCAGTTCACTTGGATTTATATAACAGTGGATTTTCTTGGAATATAATCCAAACAGATGCCAGGACTAGAATAAAAGTATCAAATCTAGAGTCTTTTAATAAGTGGTACCAAGCTCAGATGAATTTTGAATTCCCAAATCATGGATATATTATGGATTCAGCATCGAAAGAAAGTAGAGTTTTAAACTATATAAAGAACTTCTCATTGGAAATTGACTTCGATAACTGGGCTGAAGCATTATCCTTGGGATTCAGTTTTTTTACTCTAATAGTGGATGACATTCTACAACATTGTAAGACATCATCAGAAGCAGACCTTTGGGAGAAAGTCAAAAAAATCTGTGATAGCGCGATTGATAAAACATGCTTAGATAGTATTAAGGATACTATTTTATGCCTTGCTAGATTTGTGACCCCAGATACACTACATTTATGGAGATTTATTCACACATGTAGCATATGTTTACAAAATGACTATTCCGATGTCGCTATTGTGGCTTTTGAGAACATTACAAATCTGGATGCAAAAGCATCAATCTGGGCTATCTATCATGACTACAGGTTTCATGATGGTTTTGGAACTAAAGACGTTTTGGCATCTTTGAGGAATCTATCTAAGGAAAATCAATGCAGAGTTTTCAACAGGTTATTGGCGGAAGCAAAAACAATGGAGGAGGTAAAGCATATATGCCACCTCAAGGAAATCACAAGTCTTGGCAACATAAGTATTGAGCAATTCAAGCTCTTTCTCAATTATATCAATGAATATAAGGCTGACGCAGAAATCAACAAATCTGTTATATCTAATGCATACATAAGACTTCTTATTCACAGTGAGGGGATTGCAGAACTAGAATACTATTTACCGTTGTGTAATTTTCGAAACATCCCTGCGGACGTAATGGTATCCAAACACGATGACAACATAGCTATCACTTTTGAAGGGGAACACCATGTGCATAAAGGGCTCTTTGGGTATAGTGATAATGTCAGTTACAATTATACTGGTAATGCACAAACAGGGAATTCACTTGTATTCTGCAATGTTCCATTGGTAAACCAAGATACTCAGAATAATCTCTCGATAGACACACCTGTGTTTTGCGAAGGAAGATTGGTAACGAATAAAAAAACCAAAAAACAACCATCTTTATCTAAAGAGTATAATATCCCTTATTACTGGTGTTATAATAAGAAATGCATATTTCCAACCATGGAGTATGCTGATGGAATCGAACATAACTACAAATACTCCTCAAGTTTCGAGGCTACGGCCAGTTATAAGTTCGGGTTTTTAAATATTTTGAAACTCTGGGGCGCAAGCTTTAACTCAAGCATGATGGCTAACATCGTCAGTGCATCGATGAACAGTGCTAAGAGATTGTTTGAGCACTTGAAATGTCGTGAATGTGGCGTCTATATGATCCCAGCTAAAACTAGTAATTATGCATACTACCAGTCACACATTTACAAGTGTGAGACATGTGGGGCTGAAGTGTATTTATCCCATTGTTTAAACCCTAATTGTACAGATATAATTGACAGTAGGGATTGTAGTAAGTGTCCCAATGGGTGGTTTATCTGCAAATCATGTTTAGCATGCTGCAATGATGAAAAAATTGAGATTCGAACTCAAATTAGGAAGGATACAGGACAGTCTGAAGTGAAAATGATAGGTCATAGAGGTAAGCATATTTTCTGCCCAAAATGTGGACAGCAACTGGATGGAACAATTAACAGAGATCCGGAAAAACAGAGAAAAATTACTGATTACCTCGAAAAATCAGATAGAGAATTAGTTCGAAGTAAAGGGATACGCAATGGCCATTGGTATCTTGTCAATTTAAAGGTTTATACTGGTAGATTAAAATATGAGATTTCTATAGAGGAGCTTGCCAGAAGATTCGCATTGTCTGGCTTATCAGTAAAAAAGGCAGATATTGCCACACCGGAACAGCCTTGGTACTTCGTTAGTGATACACCAAAGCAAGGCGATCTGTACGCTGGAGCTTTCACGCTAAATGATATAAAAACTACAAGTAATATTATATGTAATTGTGGATACTCAATGAAAGTTACATTTGCTTTAGCGTGCTATCACAATAGGGAGAAAAAGAAATAACCGTAATTGCGATTGAAAAAATGTACTCTATCGCTATAAGTTTTTAAGCAGCAATTTGCAGAAATCCTGTCAAAATTTGCAATTTTCAGTGATCAGATTTGCAGAAAGACTTTCATAAACTACCTGAATGTGTTATGTAAAAGATGAGTAAGGATATCTTACGATGCATCTGTTTGCGGATCTCACTTCATAATTTGCATTTTTCATTGTCACTTTAAACCTATACGGTTTGATTCTCCGTCGTGACAAGGTAACTTTTGGTGAAAAAAAACTTGACTGTGAATGACAAGATAAAGATAATAAAAATGGTAGTATATAATAACATAGATTGTGAGAAACGAGGACAATAAAATGTTCTCAAACGACCTGAAAAACAACGAGTTTGAATTTACACCAACATTGGGGTCTCAATTTAAATTACTCAGAAAATACTGTAAACTTGACCTTCAAAGCCAAGCTCTTATGCAAAATGCTATTGAACATTTAGGTTTATATGCCTGAGTTTTTGACCGTATCTTCAAAAATACTTACCATAGCTGACCTGTAAGAACAAGAAAATATCACCAGCGACCATATCTCTGAAGCTAATTCAAAAAAAATTATACAATTTAATTCTATAAGAAAGATAATTCTTCTTGACAAATAGAAATAACTTTTTTAATAATACTAACGATGAATAACATTAGGTAATTGTTGGAGAGGTGTATAATGAATAGAAACGAACTAAATGCGGTTTTTCAACTTTTAAAAATAGCAGCTGAACAGGGTTATGTGGATGCTCAATATAATCTTGGTGTATGTTATTATAATGGTGAAGGTGCAAAACAAGACTATAATGAAGCCTTCCGCTGGTTTAAAGCTGCCGCGGAACAGGGTGATGCAGATGCTCAATTTAATCTTGGTATATGTTATGCAAAGGGAGAAGGAGTAAGACAGGACTATAATGAAGCCTTCCGCTGGTTTAAAGCTGCCGCTGAACAAGATTACGCACCTGCTCAATTTTCTCTTGGTATATGTTATTCAAACGGACAAGGAGTACAACAAGACTATAAAGAAGCCTTCAGCTGGTTTAAAGCTGCCGCTGAACAAGGACTTCCAGAGGCTCAATATAATCTTGGAGTATGTTATGCAAATGGATATGGTGTAAAACAAGACTATAATGAAGCATTCAGATGGTATAAAGCTGCAGCTGAACAAGGTGATACATATGCTCAATACAGGTTGGGATATTGTTATTCAAATGGTAAAGGTGTAAGACAGGACTATAATGAAGCCTTCCGCTGGTATAAAGCCGCCGCTGAACAGGGACATAACTTAGCTCAGTCTGATCTTGGATTTTGTTATTTTTTTGGAAAAGGAGTAAGACAGGACTATAAGGAAGCTTTCCGCTGGTTTAAAGCTGCCGCTGAACAAGGTTATGCAAATTCTCAATTCTGTATTGGATCTTGTTATGAAAATGGACTAGGAGTAATACAAAACTATAATGAA
>Ga0209508_1003061_pt1 | contig 10211 bp, 5 predicted proteins | sample AD_UKC129_MetaG_FD_184427 | JGI IMG/M metagenome (GOLD analysis project Ga0209508, IMG submission 184427) | Active sludge microbial communities of municipal wastewater-treating anaerobic digesters from Canada - AD_UKC129_MetaG (SPAdes) (version 2) | ecosystem: Engineered > Bioreactor > Anaerobic... | reverse complement strand
GAGGACGTGCTCGATAGCCAAGTGGATGCGGAAGGTGGTGCCCACACCGACACGGCTGTCAACCGTGACACGCCCCCCGTGAATTTGGGCAACGTGTTTGACGATGGCCAGTCCTAAGCCAGTGCCTCCCAATTGGCGACTCCGGCTTGGATCCACGCGATAGAACCTCTCAAAGATTCTCGGCAGGTGTCGGGCTTCGATACCCCAACCTTGGTCTTGAACCTCAAAGATAAGCTCCTTTTCGCCGGGGCGGACGAGAATGCGGATTTCTTTATTCGGATCGCTGTATTTGATGGCGTTATCGAGAAGGTTGACCAGGGCCTGATGAAATAAGCGACCGTTCACACGGATGGTTAAGTCCTTGGGGACCTCCCAGTGGAGTTGCATGCCGCGCTGTTCGGCCTGGTACCGGCAGGCATCGACCGCACCCAGAACGAGTTCCTCAACGCGGACAGGTTCCCTTGTGATGGGTTGCTCGTGTTCACCTTCTAGTCGGGCGAGAATCAAAAGATCATTGACGATCCGTTCAAGACGTTCGGTCTGCTCGTGGATGATCCTTACGAATCGATTGGCTTGGGGTGGATCCTCAAGGGCGCCGTCCAGTAGTGTCTCGAGAAACCCTTTGATGGAGGTCAGCGGGGTGCGTAGCTCGTGGCTCACGTTGGCCACAAAGTCCCGCCGCACACGGTCCGCTGCCCAAGTCCGTGTCATGTCGCGAATGATCAAAAGGAAGCCGTGAACGCGCTGGTCAGGGCCTTTAAGTTCAGCTCCCCGGATTTCCAAGTGTTGCTCGGGATCGTCATTGTGAAGCGACAGCACAGGGGGGCGCTTTAGCGACAAGAGATTCTCGACCCAGGTCAGAAACTCCGGTTTACGCAAGCATTCTCGGATAGATAGACCCTCGGCCAGAGTACCGGGAAATCGCAACAGTTGGCCTGCTGCCGGATTGTGCTTAGCGACACGACCTGCCGGCGTGACGAAAAGGAGACCATCTGGGAGATGTTCCAGGACTGCTTGATGGTCTCGTGCAATACCTTGCAAAACCTCGATCTGCTGGCGCTGCTGTGCCACATAGTCACGGAGGCGGTGGGCAAGGGCGTGCCACTCCCATAAGTCCCATGGGCGGAGGGAAGGTTCGCCTTCTAGGGCGGATTTTGTAACGACGTCCAACCGTCGCCTCAGCCACCATGTCAGCCCCCACGCAAAGGGGAGCCCTATCGCAAAAAAGACAACATTCCACGCCAAGAGACTGTGGAGGGAAGGACCATTGCCGGTCACCGTTCCGAGGTCAATGGCCGCCCAAATGATGTGTGTCTTACCCTCGACCTGTCTTGGCCACGCCATGCGCAACTGAGGGCGACCTTGCCCGCGTTTCTCTGTCCAGGTGGTGAACCGCTGGCTGGTTTTTAAGACCATTTGAACTTCTGACGGGATGTTGGGCGGTGGATTGGTCACGCTCCCAACCACATATTTTCCCGAGGCCGTGAACACCGCGAGCTCCAAACGGGTGTTCTGAATCAGGGATTGCAAGAGCCTGCTCTCTTGTAAGTCAGTGATTTTGGGCTGCGAGCCGATCTCCCCTTCGATGAGACCGCTTATAAATCGCTCCCACTCCTCGGCCTGGGCCTGTTTCAGTGATCGCTCCTGCCACGTAAGACCGACGTAGCCAACCACTGATGCCAGAAGACAGCCAATCGCCCAGGGTAGGAAGATCAACCCGAAGATGTTCACAAAAGATCGTTGTTGCATGGGCGGCGCGATCCCCTATAAAGGTGGTCTATTGCCATCTGATAGACTTATCATCGTCTGAGCATCCCGGGCTATTATGTGTAATGTCCTTTCCTTGTTCGGCTGAGCAGCAGTGAAGCCGGACGGCCTTAGGGGGAACCTCTCCACTTTGGGTAAAAAATTTGTCTTGACGAACGCGACTCCAAAACTCTACGCTAAAGCGAACGCACTAAACTGATCATCCAGCAGAAATTGTGCCGGCAACCAAGGAAGGGTCCTTTTATGCAGCCAGAGCAGGGAGCGGCGACACCGAGTTTCGAAAGCGAATCTCATCGCATTCCGGTTCCATTCTTGGATCTTGCTCGAAGTCACAGACCCTTGCGAGATCAGATCGTCGAGGCCTTGGCACGGGTTTGCGATTCCGGGGCCTTTGTGTTGGGACCTGAGGTCGAACACCTGGAGCGGATCCTCGCCCAATATTGCCACTGCGAGCACGCTATTGCCTGTGCCTCGGGGAGCGATGCCCTGCTGCTTGCCCTCATGGCCTTGGGAATTGGGCCAGGCGACGAGGTGATCGTTCCCAGTTTTACGTTCTTTGCCACAGCGAGTGCGGTCACCCGACTGGGCGCAAAACCCGTGTTCGCGGATATCGATCCGGCAACCTACAACATCTCTCCCCGAGAAGTTGCCCGACTGATCCATAAAAACACCAAGGCGATTATTCCTGTTCACCTTTTTGGCCAAGCTGCGGAAATGGAACCCATTTTGAGGCTGGCCCAACAGCATCACATCTTTGTCATTGAGGACGCGGCACAGTCGATTGGGGCTGAGTACCATCAACGGCGTGTGGGATCTTTGGGCCAGATCGGCTGTTTTAGCTTTTATCCTACGAAAAACCTGGGAGCCATGGGCGACGCCGGAATGATCACCACGCACGATGCCGAGCTTGCCGAAAAGCTGCGGGTCTTACGGGTCCATGGCATGAAACCACGATATTATCATCACTGGATTGGCATCAACAGCCGCATGGATGCTTTTCACGCGGCCACGCTCTTGGTTAAGTTCAATTGCTTGGAAACGTGGATTGCCGAACGACAGCAGATTGCCGATCGCTATTATCAGCTCTTTGCCGAATACAAACTGGCACAGGTCATTCTGCCACAGGTCCTTCCTGGCCGCCGGCACGTGTGGAATCAGTTTGTGATTCGCATTCCTCATGGGCAACGGGATTCCTTGCGAACGTACCTCCAGGAGCGCCGGATCGGAACGGAAATCTACTATCCGTTAGGGCTTCACGAACAGGCGTGTTTCCAAGATTTAGGGTATGCCCCGAGCGATTTACCTGCTACCTTTGCTGCTTCGCGGGAAGTGCTTGCCCTGCCGATCTTTCCCGGATTGACAAGCGATGAACAACGCGCCGTTGTCGCCGCCATTGCGGAGTTCTTTAAAAATCATCCTCCGCGGATTCAGGTCGGCCAGCCGTACTTCCTGAAACACCCGGCCACGCTGCGCGGGATGCGACAAGCTTCAGTTTCCAAAGGCGAAGCAGACTGAAAACCCTCGTCCATTCTCGAACAAACACCCGATCGGGATAACCAGAGGTTTTCACACCTGGGATTCCACCCCGGAACCGGAAGTTTATTTCCGCTTTTGTGCCAATTGTCCCGGAGCAAAAACCCCCGGGGGAGGCCCTTGGGGCTCCTGCTTCTTCTCCGTCTCGCCGGTCACCACCTTGCCCCAGGATGTTCCCGTGAACTCGAATTGTTTGGGCTTGTCAGCCCGCCGACTGGGAGCCAGCGTGACCATCATGACGAACAAAAGCACTAGAATCGTAACCAGATAGCCTGGTGCCCACGAAGTTGCGCTGGTACCCTCTTGCGCCAGCACCACGAACGACAATAGATCGATCCCGGATAACGTCATATAGTCAACTCCTGAATGGGTTATTTTCCGTGCACTTCTCCACTCGATTTTACATGGTCCCCGCATTCTTGAAAACAAAGCCCGCTTAGCCAAAACGTCCGGTGACGTAAGCCTCGGTTTCAGGCAGATGCGGGGCACTGAATATCCGGCGCGTTGGGCCGTACTCAATGAGCCGTCCGAGATAGAGAAGGGCGGTGAAGTCGCTGATCCGTGCCGCCTGTTGCATGTTGTGGGTCACAATGACGATAGTATAAGTCCCTGCCAGTTCCCGAATGAGGTCTTCGATCTTATTCGTTGCAATCGGGTCAAGCGCAGAGCACGGTTCATCGAGGAGAAGGACCTCCGGATCTCCGGCCAGGGCCCGCGCAATACACAATCGCTGCTGCTGTCCTCCGGACAGTTGCATTGCGTTTTGGTGGAGGTTGTCCTTGACCTCGTCCCAAAGGGCGGCTGCCCGCAGACTCCGTTCGCAGACTTCTGCCAAAACTCTTCGATCCCGAACACCTTGGATGCGTAACGGATAGACGACATTTTCGAAAATACTCATCGGGAACGGGTTCGGTTTTTGGAACACCATCCCTGCCCGTTTGCGAATCTCGGTCACATCCACCGCGGGGTCGAAGACCGAAGTCCCATCCAGCCGGATATCCCCCTCGATGCGTACCGACTCGATCAGATCGTTCATTCGGTTAATACAGCGAATGAGCGTCGATTTTCCACAGCCGCTGGGACCAATGATTGCGGTGACCTTTCCACGCGGAATGATCATCGAGATGTTGAAGAGGACCTGCTTCGGGCCGTAGGAGAGGCTAAAGTGATCAATCTCTAAAATCGGCGTTTCTTGGGCGAATTCGGCATGAATCTCGCTTTCAAAGGGTTCGCCGCGGGCAATGGCATCCAACCGGGAAGCACCGGCCGAGAGGACCTTTGCCAACGGAACAGGCGTCCCTAAAGCCACAGGGGAGGCTGTTTCTGTTTCCGTCTGTATGAGTTTGCCTGTACCCGGACTCTCATCGGGCCACTGGTCTGGCATAAGAGTCTCCCGACGCCGTTTTCGGTGGGTCACGGCCGGTCCATCCGCGATCAAGCGGGTAAGGGGGCCGTTTGCCGTCCGCTTTTCTTCGCCGTTCATCAAGACGCGACCCTTCATTATAACCCATTCCTCGACTGCCAATCAAAGATGCGTGGCCCTCATTTCTTTTCGCAGCCGTGAGCGCAAGACCATGGCCCCCAAGTTGAGAGCGGCTACAAGCAAAATGAGTAGCAGTGTGGCAGAGAAGACCATCGGCTTGGCGGCCTCGCTGTTGGGGCTTTGGAAACCCAAGTCGTAGATGTGAAAGCCAAGGTGCATGAAACTGCGTTCCAAGTGGAGATAGGGAAACCGATGATCGAGAGGGAGCTCAGGTGCCAATTTGACGGCGCCCACGAGCATAAGTGGGGCTACCTCGCCTGCCCCTCGCGCCATGGCCAAAATGGCCCCGGTAAGAACTCCGGGCATGGCCCGTGGGAGAACGATCCGGCGGATAGTCTGCCACCGGCTCGCACCGCAGGCGTAAGAGCCCTCCCGCATGGATCGCGGAACAGCCGCAAGGGCCTCCTCGGTGGCCACGATGACGACCGGCATTGTCAATAAGGCCAACGTCAGGGATGCCCAAAGGATGCCACCCGTCCCAAACGTTGGATTGGGTAGCCGTGCGCTGAAAAAGACCTGGTCGATGGTGCCGCCTACAACATAGCAAAAAAATCCCAAGCCGAATACGCCAAAGACAATGCTGGGGACCCCGGCAAGATTATTGACCGCCACCCGGACTGTGCTCACCACCACTCCGGCTTTGGCGTATTCCCTCAGGTACAGTGCCGCCACCACACCGAGAGGCACAACCGCCAGACTCATGAGGAGGGTCAAAAAGGCCGTGCCGAAGATAGCCGGGAAAATTCCTCCCTCGCTGTTAGCCTCTCGCGGTTCATCGGAAAGAAACTCCCACACGCGAGAGCCGTAAAGGGCTAGTCGCTCCCCCAAACTCAACTGATTGGCCGGATACGCACGCACAATGTCCGCCAGGCCGATGTCTTTTTCTTGGCCATCGGCGGTCCGCAACCGTAAGCCGTATTGGCTATTCTCTCGGCGAAGGCTCTCAATCTCGGTCCGCACGGAATCGTACTCTTGTTGCAACTCCGCTTCTTGCCGGGCAAATTGTTGGGCTAGTTCCTGATAGGCAGGGGAGCTTTTCCCTTCCCGCAGCTCGATGGTTCGTAGTCGCAGCCGTGATTTTTCGAGGGCGTAATTGATATCGCCCAGTGTGCGGGTTTCCAATTGGCGGATGCGTCGCCATCGCTGACGGACCCGCGGATGATGTTTCTGAAACTCTTGCCAAATTTGCTGGGGTTCCGTGGCCGTCACAGTCTCGCCAACAACAAACCCCACAGGAAATCCGTAAAAGCGACCCCAAGTGACGCGCTCGATGACTAAGGCCCAGTCGGGAAAAGTTCCACCGCCTGGTGCAATTTCGGGCAGCGCCACCCAGCGAAAATGCTCGTTCGTAAGCTCGTAATTCCCAATCCGTATCAGTTCCCGTTTAACCCACCCGTCGTGTGCCTCTATCGCCTCGACGTACAGCGCACGTTGATCTGGCGATAGCTGCTCCAAGAAAGCGGGATCCGGGCGATACCATTCGCTGCGGGTGATTTCTCCAAGCACGGCCTGACCATTCCGAAGTTTAATGTGCACCACCCGTGCCGGCCAAAAGGTCCTCAGCCCATTAATCAGAATGAGAAGTAGCAGGCCGAGAATCATCGCCAGGCAGATCACCAGGGCTCCCCCGGTCAGCCAAATCGCTGGTTCCCCGTAGGCAGAAAGCAGGCTTCCTTGCGACCTAGGGCGATCGCGCCACTGGTTATTGATCTTTTCCTTTAAGGATACGACGACACTCTGCGCCATGATTGGCTCACCGGACAATCAAAAACCGTGCATGCTTAAGCATACTCCAAATCTCGAAGATCATAATCTTTTCAGAGTTGATAGGCCTTCTTGCGGAATTTCAGCCTTACCAATTCGGCCAGTGTGTTGATCACGAAGGTCATGACAAAAAGGCAAAGGGCCGCGAGAAACAACATGCGATAATGGGTGCTGTATTGCACGGCCTCGGGTAATTCCACGGCGATATTGGCGGAAAGCGTTCGAAAACCGTTGAAGATGTTCCAATCCATGATGGGAGTGTTGCCCGCGGCCATGAGCACAATCATCGTTTCGCCGGCTGCCCGTCCCAGACCAATCATGAAGGCGGAAAACAGCCCACTCATGGCCGTTGGAATGACAATGCGGATCGCCGTTTGCCAAGGTGTGGCCCCTGCCCCAAGCGAAGCGGCGCGGAGGTGATCGGGAACAGCGGTAAGGGCGTCGTCCGCAATCGTGTAGATGATGGGGATAACGGCAAACCCCATCACGAAGCCAACAATAAAGGCATTTCGCTGAATATATGTCCCTAAAAATAGGCCTCGCGGATCAAGCCCTATTCCGGAAACCAATAGCCAGCCGATTGCCCACGCTAGCGCGACGGCTACGACTGCCCCCACTATGAAAAGAGCCAGTTTCAGTGCGGCCCAAGCCGTGCGAGAGATCGCCGGACGACGACCCTCGATCATGGGCTCGACCACCCGGAGCACCATCCATCCGACGGCGAGTGACGTCAAGGGGAGCAGGGGGAGAACCCAGCCTGGCTCGCCGCGGCCCGTGCGACCATCCAGCCAAGCCTTGATGTCACCGGAGAAAAGCCAGGTCTCCGCGGTGGGGCCAACCCATTGGGCCAGAATAACCCCCACCCCCGCCGCCAAGACAATAAACCAAGCGCGATAACGGCGGACGATCTGTTGCCAATTGTGAGGACAAAGATTGGTCAAATGTCCCCCCAAGAGGAGTGTGAACGGGATGACGTAAAACAAAGACAGCACTTGGAGCAATCGTGACTCGACCCATGGGGCAAACACCAACGCTGCCAAAAAACCGAGCACAACACTTGGCAATCCGGCCATCAGTTCGATGGTAGGTTTCACAACGCTGCGGACTTCACGCGGCAGAATCTCACTTGTGTAAATAGCTGCGAGAAAGGCAATGGGGACTGCGAAGAGCATGGCGAAGACGGTTGCCTTCAGTGTCCCAAAAATGAGGGGGACAAGGCTATATTTGGGTTCAAAATCGTCGGTCCCGCCGGAAGATTGCCAAACAAAGGCCGGCTTCTCATAGCCCTCGTACCAGACCTTTCCGAAGACAGACTTCCAGGTGACACCGGCATGGGGCGCGACTAACCTCCAAAGACTTGGGTGCCCTCCAAGCACCGCGAAAACGCCGTCATCTTTAGGGGCGAGAGCGATTCCCGTAGCCGGAAGATCACGAAGCTCCTGCCCTGCGACCGGGACGACTTCACTTATGCATCCCTCCGTCACCACTTGTTCAGTGGTCGCGTGATAAACCCGAACCGTTCCGTCGGCAAAAAGGGCCGCGAAAAGACGACTTCGGTGAGAAACGCCCAAAGCGACCACCGCTCCTTGGCCCGGCCGGTACGTGTGTGCTCGGACAAGGTGGACGCCATCCGCGGTCTCCGCGTGCGCGGGTTTAATGGGAAACCATGCTGATACCGTCCCCGTGGTGCTGCCCACAATGAGCGTCATTTTCCCGATGAGGAATGATACCGCACTGATTTCGCCTTCTCCTGGCGAAAGCAACGAGACCTCTTCGGCAATCCGTGGGTTGGTAAGGTCTCGTGTATCGAGACGCAAGGTACGTCCGTTGCGCCAGATCAGATAGGTGGAGTCTGCCACGCCGGAAATCTGAAGGAAGTCGGGGATCGCGGAAATGCCCGCATCTTGAAGGTTCAACGCGCCACCGGTAAACCGAACGCTTTCCTCGCCGGTCAAAAAGTTGACTTTCTTATCGGTCCGGCCGATGTGCAGAATCCCGTCTGCCGTCAGAGCTGCAATGTTGCGCACCTCGGCCCGGAGGGAAAAGGCAAGCCGGTCCACGGCGGCCTCGCCCACGGTGACGTCGGGCTCTTCCTCGACACGAACCTCCAAGCGATAGATGTTGCCGAACTGCGCAAACCAGCATGCGCCGTCCCCGCTGAGGGCTTTGTATGGAGGTTTCCCCGTCACTTGCTCGCGGATGTCGATGGGAACATCCTCTATCTGTGCGGGGGTCACCGCAACATGGACACGTGTGAATTGGATTCGACCCTGGTCATAGCCGAATGCGATATAACCCGAGCGCGTGTCCACCGCTAAAGTTCGAGGCCTACCGTGAGAAGAAAGGTCTTTTTTGAAGAGGACATCCTGATCCGCAAATTGCTGCACGATTAAATTGCCGTCCTCATCGACAGACCAGATGATCGTCATGGTTTCATCCAGACCCACGGCCAATAATTTTGCGTCGAATGGGACGGTTTGGTTACCGGATGGAGCCACCGAGCCGCCGCTCGATTCGTTCGCGCTCTGGGCGACAAAGTGAATCGGGATCAACCTTGCTGGCTTAAAGAGGGGGAGAACGACCCAGACGAGGAAAACGCAAACGCCCACCACGGCGCAGATCGTCCCGATTCCCCCCAATGTGATTAACCACCCGGCGAGGCGATCGACGAATTTTGTAGCCCATGAGGTCTTACGTCGATGGACGGTAGTCATGGGAGCGATCGGATCCTAGTCAAGACCAGTAGGCCCAGATGATTCAGACGTATGCTGGTAACAACACTCGGCCTATAGACCTACCGAGGCCAGCGACTTCTTGGCGATAACCGCCGGCACCGGGAAGTAACCGTCTTTAATAACCTCGGCCTGGCCTTGCTTACTGAAGATGAACTTGATGAACTCGGCCCGCAAGGGATCAAGCGTTGTCCCTGGCTTGTAATTGACGTAAACGTACAGGAATCTTGCCAGCGGATAATCACCTGTATAAGCATGATCAGGCTCGGCCGGCACAAAGGGCGAATTGGCATCGGGTGCCAACGGCAGCGCTCGGACATCGGCCGTCTTATAGCCAATACCGCTGTATCCAATGGCGTAACGGTCGCTGGCGACACCCTGGACCACCGACGAACTGCCAGGCTGCTCTTTTACCTCATCCTTATAATCACCGCCAAAGAGGGCATGCTCCTTGAAGAAACCATAGGTTCCCGAGGCCGAGTTTCGTCCATATAGGCTGATCGGTTGTTGACTCCACACACCGGTCAAACCAAGCTGTCCCCAAGTGCGAATGTCGTGGGGATAACCGCCTCGCCTGGTCTTGGAGAAGATCGCATCTACCTGCTGTAAGGTCAAACCTTTCAAGGGGTTGTCCTTGTTCACGTAAACGGCCAGCATGTCGATGGCCGTGACCAGGGCGACCGGTTTATACCCATAGCGGGCCTCGAATTGATCGATCTCGGCGCTCTTCATGGGTCGACTCATCGGGCCAAATTGGGCCGTGCCAGCAATCAGAGCTGGTGGGGCGGTCGATGAACCTTTGCCTTCGATTTCGATCTGCACGTTGGGGTAGAATCGGCGGAAGCCTTCTGCCCACAACGTCATGAGGTTGT
>Ga0209508_1003060_pt1 | contig 10211 bp, 8 predicted proteins | sample AD_UKC129_MetaG_FD_184427 | JGI IMG/M metagenome (GOLD analysis project Ga0209508, IMG submission 184427) | Active sludge microbial communities of municipal wastewater-treating anaerobic digesters from Canada - AD_UKC129_MetaG (SPAdes) (version 2) | ecosystem: Engineered > Bioreactor > Anaerobic... | reverse complement strand
TTAAAAAAGAATCGTGGGATACTTCAATGAAACAGCGGATGACCCAAAAACTTTTCATTGAAACCATGAATATGGCTACACGTCCGACGTCCAATGCCGGGATTGATCATCCATACCGACAGGGGTAGCTGGTAAAGCAGCTTAATAGCAGACAACTGCTCGAAAAGGAAGGATATAGTTGCGGCTCATGGTAACTGTTGGTAAATTTTCCAATGAAAAAGTTTTTAAGACCTTGAAGACAAAAATTTGTGTGCTGTAGCGGATTTAAAACCAGGGAAGAAGCAAGGATCGAGATCCTTGAGTACGTTGAGGTCTTATACAACCGTACCAGACTGCATTCGACTCTTGGCTATAAGCCTTGAGAGCAATTTGAGAAAACATATAAAAATCCAGTAAAAGCGACTTAAGTTGGTGTCCGCTAAAAGCGGGGGAAGTCCATGGAGGCTTGATATCGGAAAGCCTCTGAAGATCGTCGGCAAGCAGGCGGTACAGATATAGATAACGTAAGAGTTGTACACGACAAGATAGAAGCCGTAAACGACCTAAAAGATAAAATAAAGATTAAGATATGGATTGCAACATAAAGGAATCCTGCGAGGCTTTAAGCATGCCCAGGTAATGAATTGAATACGACTGCAATAAACTTTACGTTCATTCGTACCTTGGGTATTTAAGCCCTTAAAGATTTGAGAAGTCCTTTGAAAATACGGCTGCTCAAGTGGTAGCGTAACCTCTACTCATTTTTGAGGGTAAAAAGTGTCTTGACAAGAGGGGTGTGTTACACTTTTTGCACTAGAATCATATATATCATAAAAGGGGGTACAACCGATGAGAAAGTGGTTTTTGGCAGGTTTAGCGTTGGTGCTCTTTGTTTCGCCGAGCTTTGCTTTCTTCGATCCCGTCGGAACGATAATGAATCTTGCTACTCAGGAAAGCACCAGGAGCTTGAGAGAAACTCCTTCTCCGGCTTTTGCGGGTCTCGTCAAGATTTACAACGAGACGTGCGAAAGACAAGTGGACGAAAACCAAGCAAAAGATCTCTGGAAGGGAGTGTTTTCTTCCATGGGTACTTACATTGAAGACGCCGGAGATGCATTAAGGTATTTCGAGATGATAATGCGCGCCAAAAAATCAGAAGACGAAATAGAAATTGATCTTGTTAAAAACAACGAGCGCAGATACGATATAATACTTTGTTCTGCAGAAGAGTTAAAAGAAGAAGCCGAAACGGGAAAGCTTTTATACGTACATGTAGACGAAGATTATATGGAATCCGATAGAGAGATGGCTTCCGAAGCGGTTTATTCCTTTATAGGTCCCTTTCTCGGAATAGGAACCGGAAGCAAGTGGGCCTTAAGGCGGGATTTATACGTCCAAATGGATGTAGCCATGGTAGTAACGGGCGTCAAAGGGAATAAGGCGCTTGTTTGGACTCCTAAGGGAGAACAGGAAATGGATTTTAGCTACCTGGTCTCCGTTTCGGATTTTATCTTATCCTTCGATTCTCCGAAACTTCGGGCTAAGGAAAGGGAAATACAGGAAAAAAGTGAAGTTGACTCCTATATGGAGCAATTAAGAAAAGAAATAAAACAAAAGGAGAGCGATAGAAGTGGCAATGACGAAAGCGGAAATTCACATTAGGGGAAATTTGAGAGACGACCCTGTTTACGCCAAGTCAGAAAAAAAGTTTTACAGGGTTGGTGTAGCCGTGAAAACGGGAAAAGGTTATTGAACTATCCTAACCGCCCTGCTTTTTTCCGGAGAGTAAATTGCTTCCAGAGGATAAAGTCTAAAAACCGTATCAGATACTTACAAAAGCTAATAGGACGGGCGGTTCGAATGGAGTTTGAACAGGAGAAGTAATATCCTTCGATGGTGGGCTGCCATTAGCTCCGTAGCCCCTAAGGTTGGTTGTACACCTTAAGACCTCAGGGCTTGGATGAGGCGAGCTATATACGCAAAGTGACCCTATTTTATCTCTTTTGTGCAATCAAGATTAAAAGACCTTACAAAGAGGTACCTCAGCTAGATCATTGTTTTTACTGCTAGAGCGATAGATTCCTGTTGACCTCGGACTTTTATGAAATTTGAATTTACAAAAGAGACATATGAGTAAATAGATTGGAATAGTTTTTATTATGGTGATTTGCCTGAGATGGTGCTGAATTTCAAATTATATACAAGATAAAAAATGATTGTTCTTTACTATATTCTTTTGTTAAATCTAAGAAATAGAGCAGCGCGATTATCCATTTACGAGTGTATGTTGAACAATGGTTTACTTCATAGCTATGATGCCCTACCTTTATTAAGGTCATTACAAGTTGCAGAGGGGTGAAATACAGGTGAAAAAACACCATTATATTATTGTTGCGTTGTGTGTTGTGGCAGTAAGCGTAACCTTATGGGTGAGCTTGTCTTCCGATGTGAGTAGATTGGCCACGCAGGAATTTGTGATTCGTATTACTGGGACAGAGGGCTTGCATGCCGATGGAATTGTAACAGTTACAAATAAAAACAAAACCAAAGATGAAGGCCTCGCCATCGAAGTTCCATGGGAAAAAAGAGTAATTGCCGATAGCGTCAGCGCCGGATTTCAAAAATTAAGCCCTGACGGTATCTTGAAAATACAGCTGTTAGATGGGAAAGGCAACATAATTCATGAATCGGAGACAACGCTGAAATACGGGGTGGTTTTTGTTATGTCAGATAAGTTTGATATACAACCAAAATAGATAGCTATATATCTTTTTATTTTCTTTGCAGGATTTCTGCGATAATATAACCAGCGAATACAAAAATAAAAGGGTGCCTTCGAAGGCACCCTTTTATTTAAGGTGAACTATTTGAATTCGAATTTGAAGAATCGCTGGCGGCATCTGGATTCACGCGACTTATATTTTTCCCTCCGCACACGGAACATCTTTTTCCGCCTGCAATCAAAAGTACTATGCCAATCAGTCCAAATACGGGACCCAAAATCAAGCCTATCATAGGGATAAACAATAACAGGGCAAGCCCAATTAATATGCAGACTATCCCACCCGTCAGGTTTTTCTTTGTTCCCACCATCCTTTTGCAGTTGCCGCAATACATATCTGCCATCTGCATGCCTCCGTGTTTTGTTGAGATATTTAAATTCAATTACCAAAGTCTTATTCCTTATTATAGCGATTAACTGCTGTTGTTAGTGTAAATTTGCACTAAAGATGAATACTTATTAGTTACGTATGATATTATCTGTAGAATTTAGGATGACACCTTTCTAAAGTAATTAGAAAGGTGTCATCGCCCTCTGATAGAATAAAGTTGTCACATACCCAAACTATCGAAAGGGTCAACGATGACCCAATATTATATTACCTTGAATGAGGAGGATTGACGTCTTTATTTTCCGGCAACGACGAAAGCTTGAAGAAAGTCGTAGAACAATTTACAAATCAACTTCTGGAACAATAAAGAACTAAAGCAAATCGATGCAAAGCCTTACGAACGCACGGAAGAAAGAAAGGGAATGCGAAACGGATATAAGGAAAGGCATCTAACCACCAGAGTTGGGACCTTGACATTAAGAGTACCTCAGATAAGGGACGGCATTTTCACTATAGATTATTTGAGCGCTACCAAAGAAGCGAAAAAGCATTGATTGCTACCTTGATGGATATGGTCCTTGCGTTTCGACCAGAAAGGTCACCAGGATAACGGAAAAGTTACGCGGGACACATGCTCGGCATCGACCATATCTAGAGCTTAAAAGATCTTGATGTTTCACTTAAATCCTGGAGGGTTAGGATTTATCTAAAACCACTTATCCCTTTCTGATCTTGGATGGCATTGTCATCAAGACAAAAGAAGGTGAGCAAGGTAAGGCCCTTTAGCGCGCCTTTAGCTACGGGAATTAACCAGGAAGGATATAGGGAGATCTTGGGGATGGAGTTAGGAAATAGCGAGACTGAGGAAAGCTGGTCCCACTTTTTCAAGGACTTAAAGGCAAGAGGGCTTAAAGGGGTCGATATGGTGATATCGGATAACTTGTAAGGTTGGTCAACGCCGTAGAGAGGCATTTTCAAGGATCGACTTGGCAGAGGTGTCAGACTCACTTCACCAGGTTGTTTAACTCATGTCCCAAGAACATGCAGAAAGACCTAAAGTCATACCTTGAGGGCGATCTTTAAAGCACCTGACATATCTACAGCACGACATATTCTGAATTTGACGCTTGAAGTGTTTTCAACGAAAGCCCCTAGGGCTATGGACATCCTGGAGGACGGCTTTGACAATTCCGTAGCAGTCTTAAGCCTTCCGGTACGCTACAGGAAGAGGCTTCGGACCACAAACGGACAAGAAAGGCTGAATCAGGAGATAAGGCGGAGAGAACGCGTGATCCGGATATTTCCTAACTGCGAATCGGCGTTGAGGTGGGTAAGAGCGTTGTTGATGGAACAGGACGAGGCATGGTAAATGAGGCAAGAAGTACTTCGAGATGGATGAATATCTGGAATGGAAAAAACAGGAACAGGGACAGAAACATGAACAACAGTGCAAGATGGGCAGATTAGCTCCAATCATAGCGGGAGTTTAACCCTAAATTTAATCAGAGGGCAATTTTACAGAAGATTAAGGACTTGACCTACTTATTTTCTCAAAAGGATTTCAATCGACAAGATTGCACAAGAAACATTAGTCAATATGTAAGCTGGGATATGACAAACATTTGAATTTAATTATAAAAGACAATTAAGAAAAATTCAAGCCCTCGAGTTGCCTTAAATCGCGTAAAATATTTGTAGGAGTTTTTAGGGAGGAAAAACAAGAGGATTAGTTGTAGAAAGGCGTGAGGGCAAAAGAAGCGTTTATACCATCTAAGGGACGTAGGACGTGTAGCCATATTCATGGTTTCAATGAAAAGTTTTTGGGTCATCCGCTGTTTCATTGAAGTATCCCACGATTCTTTTTTAAAGCATTGGTCCATAACGGCCGCTAGGTATAGATATCCTTCGTCGGTATGGATGTAGGTAATTTATAACCCATTTCTCATCCGGACATCCGGCAATAAAGTTTCTATCTAGGACGTTACTTGCTACTGACATTTTAGAACCAAAGTAGGTCGGCATTGAATATGCGTCTGCCTGCAACCTTTAAGCCTGCGTTCCTCATTATTCGTTCTATCTATTCTTTTCTTGCTGGAATGGACGCTTTTCTTTGCCATCTGTCTATGCATCCTAGGGCTGCCCGTAAGTTAGGCGGCTTTCGTTTCAGATAATAAATTATATGGTCTTTTATGATCTCTTCCTGAATTTGCCTCTGGCTTAAAGGCTTTTTTAACCAAGAATATCTTCTACTACGAGATACCTTACAGACAGAGCATCGTCTTTACGTGAAATACCTTTGAATTATCCAGGATAAAACGATATTTTATCTCGGGACTTTTGAAAAGATGGGCAAAGCTTTTTTAGTATATCCCGTTTTTCCCGGACAATTGCTAACTTATTCTTAAAGATGCGGTTTTATCTTTTAGATCCGTCCCACGCCTGACCTTGCATAAACATGGAAATGCATTATATTTATATTCTTCCTGTTCTCTCTTCCATCTTGCAAGCATACTGCAACCGATTCCAAGATCTTTAGCTATTTCACTAATATTTTTACCGCTGGTATAGCAAACTTTACTGCGTTGCGCTTAAATTCCTCATCGTAATGTCTCCTTACACTTCCCATGAACAAAACGCCTTCCCTTCAGGTTGGATTATATAGCCTTAACTTCGTGTCCTGCAAAGAAGGGGAGGGTCAGATCTCAAGCTGTTGGGTGAAGGTACGACCGCAATGCTTACACTTCAATCTTTGCAGTCCCTGTATCTTTAGGTATATCCTCTTGCCGCAGATGCAAGCATGCAGCACCTTTCTTGGTCTTGCATGGCCGTGTCTGTAAAGATGCTTTGAGCCGCAGTGAGGACAGAAGATCTCCTTCTCCTTTCTTGGCTGAACTTTAATTACTACGACGTCTTCATCTACCTCCTCTACTACTTCTGTTACCCTTATATCTTCTAGCCTGAGCAAATTGTTGATACAATATTTATGGCCTTTGGCCATGGTGGTAAGAGCCTCCTTTCTTAATGGGGTTGGTTGGTTCTTACCACCATTATATTTTTTGTGTCAAATTCCACACAAAAGATTATAGAGCCGAAAGAAATTAGACTCAAGCCAAAAATTTCTTATAATAAAAACAAGCTAGTTAAATGATCAGATGGGTTGCCTGAAATGTATGATAGGAGGCGAGTTTGATGTGTTGTTTAGGTAAGAGGATCGGGGTGCTAATGTTCTTTGTATCACTAGTTGTACTTTTAAATGTAGCTTTATTAGAGGGATCGACATATATGAAGCTTGATGAATTAAAGCAATGTGAGCTTGAGCAAATATCGGCAAAGGATTTTACGCTTAGTTTTCTAAACGAAGGCTTGAGACATGAGGCTAAATATTACGGAAGACCTATGGAAATTCGCGGGAAAGTGAGATTTACACGCAGAAGGGAACATATACTAGGTTACTCCGATATGAGGGTTGTCGTTTTAAGTGGATATATGAATACAAAAGAATCTTTAGCTGGCACTCATTTGGAATTTCTTTTTTCAAACGATCGCTTAGCGGAATTTGCCGACGTGCAAGAAAGAGATCAAATTGTTATTCGAGGTATTTACATTGGCGAGTATAGCGATCCTAACGATATGTATGATGTTCTTGCCTTTATCAATCCAGTCATCGTTTCTCATAAAAAAACTGATCCCGAGGTTGCTAAAATGATTAAGCAGGCTGAAGCAGAATACTTTAATAAGAACTATGCTAGGGCAAAGGAGCTTTCGAAAAAAGCCCTCGATATAGATCCCGAAAATGCTGATGCCTTAAGTGCCTTGGGAGCATGCGAGGATTATTTTAAGAACTACGATTTAGCCTTAAAGTATTTCGATGAGGCGTGTCGTTTTGATCCTGATGAACCCATTAATTTTTATAATCAAGGTCGAGTGTACATAACTATCGGCAAGAAAGATAAGGCAAAAGAAGTAATAGAATATATGGAACGAGAATTCCCATTTGATCAATATACCGAAAGGTTGAAAGAAGCTTACAAAAACAATTGGGTGAATTAAATCTTTTCCACTCAGTTTGTAGGGTTGGATTATACTTAATTTCTTGCAATTTTTGTGTGCTAATCAAAGAAATTTTCTTTAGAACTCGCTGAAAGGTAGGTATACATTATATTATTAACTGAGAATATCGCAAAAGAATGCTGAGTATAACCTAGTTTGGCTTCGATTAACTTAATTGAAATTGTAGTTCATCTGCAAAAGGATTAAATACCTTTTCAGCAGCCTCCTTTATTGACAAATTACTATTATTTAGCTATCATGCTAAAAGCAATGCTTGTAATAATTAATTCGGTTTAGCAACTTTTGGGATGTGTAGGAATTACTTCTCGTAATTGCATAATTGGTTTTTGTGGTCTTGCAACTTTCTTGAAAGAATGTGATTAAGTATGTCACCTACAGAAATACATCTTTCGGTATACAAAGAACAAAAGGACAAGGGTAAATATTATAGGCCTTTGGTAATTCCCAAAAATATTAATAATGAAAAAATAATTAAAAAGTATGAAAAGATAGGAAGTAAAGAATACATTCACATTGAAACTGAAAAAAACAATTATATAATATATTTCGGAAATTACACAGGTTATTTCAATTATTACGACAACAACAAACCCAAGAGGGTTTTGGTTATTCACGAAAAAGTCAAAAAAAGCGCCAATCTCTGTGATAAAGATAAATGCAGCAGTGCAAGTAAACCGCGTAAACCATGCGAAAACTGCAACGCCGTGTTCCAGTGTGATGATATCGCGAGGAACTACGACGTGCTGTTTGAAAAGTTTGCGATCGAGATAATAAACGGGCTTTATCTGCCCTTCGCGATCATTTCTCCCACGGTCTCGGATGTAAGGGAAAACGCGTTTGAGGAGCACCCTTTGTTCACGCTCCTTCTGTTGCTCAACAAAAAAGACGAAATAATCGGCGCTATCCACCACATCCTCGCTCGCCCCCACCGCATGCTAATCGATACCAAATCGCCAAAGAGGTTTGACGAAGTAAGCTACGTGGACGGAGACACGCTCATCGATATTGCATGCTCGCCGCAGCACTGGCGTGAATTTCCTGGGGGGTGCATAGGAGGGGCCTACGCGCCCGCCGAAGTTTTGCAGTATACGCCCGAAGAAACCTTCGACACCCTCGAAAACAGGTTCGTAAAGCTCGTTTTGCGGATCCTGATAAAAGCGATTGATAAATGCGACAAATATATCAACGACACAATCGCGGCCGAGAGCACGAAAAACAAGAAAGAGGATAAGAAAGAGGATAAGAAAGAGGATAAGAAAGAGGATAAGAAAGAGGATATGGAAAACAAGAGAAAAACATTAAGCCATCTCAAGAGCGAAATCGAGCAAGCGCTTTCGGGGTGGATCTTCAATGGAGTGGGCAATTTAAACGCGGATCCGCCAAATTCCCAGGTTTTGATAAAACAGCCGGGATACAAGGAACTGTTCAATATTTGGAGGCTGCTCGGGATGTCTTATGTCCCCTCTTTTATAACATCCCTCGAGATGGCCTTTGAGTTAAAGAGGATGGACTTGCTGTGGGAGTATTACGTGCTTTCGAAAATTATCGGAGGATTTGAAAGCTTGAAATATAAATACGAGGATAAGCTCGAAAGCGGCAATAAACAAAGCGAAACGGAGAAATACGTGGAGCGCGATTCCCTGAGCCTTTACTTCTCGAATGGCAAACAGGGCGTAACAGTGTCATATCAGCGTGAGATTGAAGCCAAGTTCGAGGTCGACGCAATAAAAACGAAGACGCTAATACCTGATTTTTTGATCGAGGGCAAAAAACGCTTCGTCATAGACGCGAAATTTATGGTCAAGGAGAATGTCCCCACAGGAGACTTGAGCAAGTATCTTACCACGGTATCTAATGTGGTGATCGCGGCGTGCCTTGAGGAATCCACCAAAAAACAAAACAAACACAAAAAACAAAACAAGCCCAAAGGCAAAGTGCTGTCGCTTACCCACATGTTCAAAGAAAAGAAAATAAACGACTTAAAAGATGTGTTGAGGATGACTTGCGGTGAAATTGATATAAACATGAGCGAAGATAACCAGTTGATGGGCTATATTGAAATTGAGTTGCCAAAATAAGAGGGGGATAAAGATGGGCAGGCTGTTTCCGAATCTAATGCTGGACGAATATCAGGAAAAGGCATTTTATAACGCGCTGAAGACCAAGGGCTTCGCCATCCTCGCGGGCCTTTCGGGGACCGGGAAGACAAGGATTTTTGACGAGCTTGTCGACAATTTTTACCAGCTTGAGCTTCCCGAGGCAAAGCTTAAGCCATTCTTATTAAATAGCATCAAATGCTTCAAGAGCCGTTATGAAGCTAAAATAGCTAACCAATGTTTAGAAGAAAATGAATGGCACAATATAAAACCAGGTGATCCTAACTGCAATAGTATTATTTTTGATTTGATATATGTTACCAAGAAATCTAGTGAATTACCCTTAAAAAACTTTTGTAGGGACTATTTAGCTATAGAAAGCAAAAATCAAGCATGTCCACACATAGATAAAGTAGATTCATGCCCTAGCTTTGATAAAATAAGAAAGCACTTTGGCATATGTTTGGATAATAACCATAATATATGCTATAGAGATGATATTAAAGGCAACACAGATGATGAAAAGCTTAAAGAGCTTAATAGACAGCTATATGGAATTAAAAGATTGTCTGAAGCTGGTTATTTTCTGCCTATAATAAGTAACTGCAGCCCATTTGACGCTTTCAGCCTTCCAGTAAGAAAAATTTTTGCCTTCATTTTCAATCCGTATGCATGGATGTATATATTTGATAAAGATGAGATCAACAAACTGAGTGATAGCTTGTTCGGTCTGCCCAACGTGGCACCAAAGCTAATACTAAAAAAAGTAGAAATTCCCTCTTTGTTCCTCTCTATACGTCCTGATTTTCGAGACAGCAAGTCTCTCATCGGCTACTATAACCCTCTCGACGGATCTTACCACTCTACGGAATTGCTCGACTTTATTTTAGAAGCCCAGCGCGAATACATAGAAGCCAAAAGAGTTGAGAAAGAAAGTGAGGTAAAGGCTGAG
>Ga0209508_1003057_pt1 | contig 10218 bp, 13 predicted proteins | sample AD_UKC129_MetaG_FD_184427 | JGI IMG/M metagenome (GOLD analysis project Ga0209508, IMG submission 184427) | Active sludge microbial communities of municipal wastewater-treating anaerobic digesters from Canada - AD_UKC129_MetaG (SPAdes) (version 2) | ecosystem: Engineered > Bioreactor > Anaerobic... | reverse complement strand
GAAAGTACTTTACAGTTATTTGATATTAAGTCAGACCAAGGTATTTCAAATTATATAAAACATTTAACTGGTTCAGTAGAAAGTGGGCATGTATGCTCTATACCTGGTGGTTTCTCTTCCTTTAAAGATTATTATTATAGGTATAGCGAGTTTGTTAATTATAATAAAGATGGGATTGCATTTACTAGTACAAATGTTAGAGTAGCTAAGCTTTGGGCAAATGCATATACCTATAGATTTACCTCACCTACTGTGACATTCTCTGCTCCTTCAGAGTTTAATTATTTTGTTCCCTCTGAGACTTTTTTGCTTTATTTAGCTGATATAACATACTTTTTTTCTACTACTACTAACATTCCGGAAAATCTTTCTTTACCTTATTCTACTGACATTTCAGATGGTTTTTATACATATAAAATAAGGACTACAATAAGTACAGCAGGCGGTATTTCTATTCAAACACCTATAACTGTTAGTTGCAAGGTTATGGATCCAGTTACGGATCCAAATAAAAAGCCACTAGAAGATTATATACAATCAATAAGTCAGATAGAAACTCAGGATAATGTGCATAATACATTTACTCTTGAAATTATTTTTAATTTTAAACCAACAAGTAAATATCTTATTGGAAAACATTATATAGAAGTTACATATGAAATTCGTAGTGAAGAGGTTGCAGCGCCACCGATATGCCAAGTTCATTTTTTTAGACCATTAGAATACTTTCCAATTGCATCAGAAGGATACACTCTTGAAGGTGCAGAAACAGCAGATGCCCCTTGTGAATTTAGTTCTGAAGAACTTAGTAACTATGCCTATTCAGGGTTAACTGTTAGTAATCTTATAGCAGTAACTAATTCAGATATTTTCTTTGTAACTCCTCTTTTATCTACAAACACAAACATAAGTGTAATAAACACTCCCACTAATGGTGATTTTGCTCCTTTTACTAGAAACTTTTATGTTTTCTCTTCTTATTTTGGTAAAAGTTATATAAAGAACAATAATATTTCTGTTTATTTTAGGTACAAGTGGGATGATTATATTAAAGATGGGGATGTTTATTTGAATTGGAAGTGGAACGATATAAGTCTAATTAATGTTGGAAGTCTTTTAGAAAATGCTATTACTTATGGAACATGTCCAGACGAATCCTTTCCTTATGAAAGGAATTACACATTAGTTTCTTATTATAACAATAATGGTATGTATATATTTAACAATTCGGGTATCTCTTTAGCTACGCAATCAGTTTCTATCTTTACTAATAAGACAGTACTTAATAATTATCTTTATGGAAGAATAGAATCCACAGCTGGAAATTTATCTGCAAATATTGAAGATAATGAGGTTATATTTATTTCCAACACTAAAGACCCAGACCCAGAAAGTTATAGTCGTAATTTAGGGTACTTAACTCTTTACGGGTATCGTAATTATTTCCACAAAGAAATAATTTCTGGAGTATGGATCCCTTCTATTTATTCTTATTTTATAATTGATAAAAATAGGATATTTCCAATAGAGTGGGCAATCAAGGACCCATATTTTTTACAAAATGGAGATACTGAGCGTAATTATAATTTTCTCTCTTCTTTATTGGTTTCAAGAGCAGATAGAACTGAGTTAGATTGTATACGCAATAGTCTGTATACTAACAAAAGTTTGACTTTATATAAAGAATATTGTGAAGTACTTAGTCTGGATAATATTGATATTTATATTCCAACTATAGATGGCCAAGAAGGTACTACTTTTGGACTTTCTTTTACTCTTTCAGAAGAAAATACACCTAAATTTAAATACTTAACAGATGAATTTTCTGCTGCTTATTGTAATAACGAAATTATAGACTTTTATCCTGTTCCTAACCCAGATACATATTATAAATATAATGCTCGAACCCTGAATTATCAAAAGAGAGATAAATTTTATTGGTTTGCTAGGAAGTTATTAGGTTAACAAGGAGGCTTTATGGAAGGAGATATTTTATTAAATAAATATAAAAGTGGAATGCTAAAACTAATAGATTCCCTTAATGCTCTTGAAGATAATATATTAAAGCTTGGAAATACTTTAGGAATTAAACTTGCAGAATATAGTAAATACAAAGATACGGCTGAAAAATATGCTTTAGAAATAGCAAGAAAGACACAATCTGAAAATTTTAGGGTTCCCCTTTCTAAAGTAACAGTAGAGGGAGTACCTATGCTGCTTGCACTTAAACAATTAAGGGACACCATAGATAAACAGCTTCCTCCTTTTTCTGCAGAAGAACTTTTTAATAGGGCTCTTAAAGAGGCTAATGGAGATAGGGAAAAAGCTCAAAAGATATTTAACGAGAGATATAAAGAATTTGTACCAAAAGATCTCCCTGAAACTATGGTTAGTTACATTGTTGGTCATCCTGGAATAGGAAAAACAGTAAGTATTGGTAGGTTAGCTACAAAATCTGGGGCTAATTTCTATGCAACAGCTGCTACACAATTTGATGTGAATAAGCTTGCGGGTATGGTTGTTGTTAGTTTAAATGATCTTCAGGAAAGAATAAAAAATACTGGACCTAAAGCTTTAGATGAATATAGAGAAACTATTTTAGCTGAGAATCCCGAAGTAGCTAATGAAATTGAAAAAAAATATAAAGAGGATTCCGAAGAAAAAGCACTAGAGTATGTTATTGTTTATGAGCTATTACGATTAAAAAACAAAAGAGTAATATTTTTTATAGATGAGCTTAATACCGCCCCAGATAGGCTTAGAGATTCTTTATTGAAATTCTTTTCGGAAAAAAGTATAGGTGGAGTCACATTTAAGAAAGCCTACATTATAACTGCGGGGAACCCCCCTCCGACTGGATCAGAATACCCATATACTGGAGCGTTTAAATCTCGTCTTGCTCCTGTTAGTGTAGTCTATACTCATCTAGAATGGCTATACGAACTTGTATATAATGCATTAATTTCACTAGGAATAGATAAAGCAGAGAGCCTTGGTTTATTTGGGGAAACAGTAAAATTGATAGATGAAAATATCCTTAGTGAAGAAGAGAAAGAGGCATTGGCAAGGGGAGAAATAGATAGGCTTAGTGTAGCATATCGTAAGCTCGATCCAGAAGCTGTAGAAGAATTTATTACAAAGATATTTTATGAATCTAACTTAATAAAGAATAATTTTATTATGCCAATTTCAGTAAAGGATATTAAGACACTTACTTATTTTGTATGCGAGATAATTGATGAACGTGACTTTGTGCGTAATTTCAATAGTGGGAGTATATTAACTTTTAATATACATGAAGGTCTTTTGAGACAGTACATAGATTGGGGATTATTTATAAATGCTTATATTAAATCAGTAAATAGGGGAGTTTTTACTGAATTCCTACAAACTGAAGGTGAATCGAAGAGATTAGTAGAACAGAGGACCCTTGCTAAAGTGGCAGATCCTAGAAACCTCACCCAGTTTATAATAAAATTAATTAACCAAGGAATTACAGTAGAAAAAGTTTTGTTGGATTTGATAAATAAAGACGAAGAAGAAGAAGACGCCCAGACTTTCTATCTTATTCTTAGAGAAACTATTGGAGAAGGACATAGATTAAAAATTAAGTCTTTTAGCACCCAGTTAGCTGGCTTTCCCGTTGGTGTTGATTTAGTTATAAAGTTAATACTAAGTGATAAGATAAGTTTTGATAGTAGATTAGACGACCTTGAAGTATTAACTTTGTTAACAAAAGAGTTTGATAAGTTAATAGAAAAAGTATCCGATGAAGAAAAAGACATTATTAGAGCTGTCTTTTTTGACGAGGAAGGAGGTATAAACGCATCTGCATTTTTAACAGAAGTTCCTATATGGATTATAAATAGATTAAAAGTATTAAGTGCTAGTACACCAGAATCTATTTCTGAAGAAACCTCTGAGCCAACTGTTTCTTTTCAGGACGTTTTAAGCGGGCTTACCAATAAACAAGTAAGCAAGGTAGTTGATTATCTTTTAAAACATTATCCTGAATTTATGCGTTCTCTGGGTTCTTCGTTAGTACATAAACGAGTAACTAGGACTTTACTTGATAAAGATAAAGAGGATCTTTTAAAAATGTTTGAGGAATTTAGGGAAAAAGGCAAGGAAAAAGATAAAACCCCACCCCAGTCTGCTTTACCAGAGATTACTTTAGTTAAAGATCTTGTTACTACTTTAAAGAAAAGTAAAACTGCAAATGAGATCAGAAATGTTTTTGAAGAGTTTCTTTCTACTCAAAAGAATTTATCCCGCCAGGATTTAGCAGTTATACTTGCAGAGTTTTCTGATATAGTTGGGGACGATTCCATAAAACAATATATTTCATATCTTTTAGAGGAAAATGAAGAGCTACAAAAATCTGAACTTATGGGGTATGTAGTAGTAGAAACACAACCCTCTACTAAATCTGAGGAAGAAAAAAGAGAAGTAGAAGTAGAAACAAAAGAAACAGAGGAAAAAGAAACAGAGGGAACGAGTCTAGAGAAAACTGAAAGCTTTTATAAATTAAGGGATTTATTGAAAGGGATATAATAAAGGAGGTAAAAGATGGAATTGTGGGGAGCAAGAGATTGTTGGGATAGTGTAATGACCACTAGTGATAAAGCATTACACTTCTTTTGTTGGTATGCTTTATCACTTACTTTGGCGCATATATTTACGCCTCTAATTGCGATTATAGTGGGCATTGTAACTGCTTGGCTTTGGGAAGTAAAGGACGGGCTTATCTGCCCAATGAATGGGTTTGATTACGGAGTTATTAAAATATTTGGGTTGCCCTTTGCTGATTTAGTTGGTGATGGTTTTTCTTGGAAAGATGGAGTTATGAGCACCCTAGGCACTTTGATTGGTGCCTTAGTATACTTTATATAGTTTTAAAGTAGTTACCTTTGTTTTAAAGGTACTAAATCTTCTCAAGGAAATACCCCCCTACTTAAGTGGTAGGGGGGTATTTTATATACTTCCCTCGTTAGAGTTTATCAGGAGAGTTAATCTTTCATTGGGAGAATTTCTACTTCATTTATAGAGTCTCCAATATATTCGATAATAAGATAGAGCATTTTAGAAACATCAGTTTCTTTCCTAGTATCTATAATAAGGTATGACACTTCTGGAGAAAGCGGTTCTATTTTTTCATACTTAGGCAACTGAAAAGAGAGTTTCTTTCTAAAAAACTTTGCAATAGATTTGGATTGAATACTATTATGTATTATATATTCTTTACTTAATTGGGGTATCTCTTCTATTGAAATAACTTTAATACTACACTTTCCGCTTAGAGTTGCAAGGAATTTAAAATCCCCCTCTTTGATATATAGGTTTTTAGGCAAATTGCCTCCTTTCATCCTTTTGGAGGATGTATTCTATTATAGGTAGCAACTTTTTTCATTTTTTATTTCCTCTGTTAGTAATATAAGTATAATCCAATTTAGAAATAAAGTCAAGTGTTATTTTTGAAAATCCTTGTGTATTTACTTAATTAAAACTATTAAACTAAGGGTATTGACAAACCACCAATTTTATATTATAATTATCTTATACAATAGGAGGTTTTATGAAAGAGGTACCAAAGGTTACTCGATGTAATCTGACTTTAAGATTAAATAAAGTCAACATAGCTGGTAGTATAGAGGTAGATCCTCACTCAAACAATATAACCATGGACTTAATAGATTCTATTATAAGGAATTCTGTTATTGAAACTTCAGAACTTTATTTAACAGCAGTAAATTCCAATTTTGATGAAACTAGTTTTTATTTATCAACATTGGTAGAGCCCAAAGCTATTAATTGTACTTTTAAAGGAGCCGATTTTAGATTTGCTATAATTATAGACGGTCATTTTACTTCTTGTGATTTTACTGGGTCCCTCATTCACAAAGCTACAGAATTTGATAATGTTACATTTGAAAATTGTGTTTTTGATGATGAAACCAAAGAGATTTTAAAAGGAAGGAGTGGGGTTATTCTTATAGAGGAAACTCTCTCTACTGAATTTTAATATAGACCTTTAGCTTATTTATGATAAACATTCTAGAAGAAAAATATAGGGATATTCTTTATGGTTTATCAAAATTAATACACGAAACATATTTACCTAGAGTGTTTGATACACTTCAATTTTCTGAACAAGATAGAAAACTATTACAGAAAGGAAAAGAGATTTGTGAGTTGGAAATAAACAACTATTGGAATCAAAAAGATTCTATTGAATTTCTTTTTTTATGTGACACCTATTTTGATATTGCCACTTGTTTCAATTATGGTTTAAATAACAAAGAAGATATAATAGAAACTTTTAAAATAATAATTTTTGGTTATCTAGGGGAGCATAATTCTTATGTAAAAAATTATCTCTTAACAATATCAGAAGACATAAACCGCGATACCACACCAGAAAAGTGGGACACTAGAATTCTCTTTAAGAGTCTTAAAGCGCTATATTTTATTATGACCAGGGACAAGCAAGCAAGTATGGAAAATATATTTAAAGCTATAAATTCGCTTAGAGAAGAGCGGAAAGTATATGAAGCAAAGTTTTATAATCTAAATGAGAAGGTAATTCAACCACATATAAGTGATACTGAAATTATATCTTTATATTATTTTATTAAGCTAATTGAATTAATAGGGGCATACTTAGTTAGTGAAAAACAAGGAGACGATATAGAAAAAGAAATAAACTATTATTCAAAACTTTCCCTTGATTTTGCGGAGCTTTCTGGGGATACCTCGCTATTTTTGCTTTATAAATATTTTAAACGATTTTGTAAAAAATTAACTAGGGGGCAAACATGAAAGATTTAGTACTATTTATTTATGAACTATCTTCAGCAGAATTTGAAATAACAAAGGGATTAAGAGAATTTAGAATATTGAATAAATCAGATGAAAATAAGGACCACACTACAAAACCGTTAATGGTCAATTTACAGATTACTTTCAAATAATCCAAAAGAATCAAAACTCGTTCCGTAAATCAAAATTTAACGCACTGGACTTATCCATTGACCCCCCCTAAATCGCTCAGATTCGACCTCGAATCTACTCCCTATACTTATTACTATAGGGGGTACCTAAAACGATACGCCGCCCCCCCCTTCCTCTATGCCGTGGTAGGGGATCGAAAGGGGCGAAAATAAAGCAAAAAATTCAAGCCAAGTAAATAAAAAAACCGCTTTTTTTAAATGCTTGGTATATCTATACTTACGAATTTCCCCTTCCCTCCCCCCGTGTCTTCTCAATCTTTCTAAAAAAGAATAAATAAACACTATAAAAAAGCATAAATAAACACTATAAAAAAGAATAAAAAAGAATATCTGTCTTTATTAAATAGGAAATAGTTTCTATCTCTCCCTACGTGAAGGAACTATCTAACCTCCCCCATTAGTTAGTTGGTTTCCTTTTATATCTAAGAGTATATATACTTAGTATAAGGAGAGAACCTTAATTGTAATATAAGTTGATACTATCCTTACTAAAAATAGGTAAAGTTGTTGCTAACTAAGGAATAAAATAGAATAAAAGGGAGAGGGGAGGTGAAGGAATAAAAGGGGGGCTCGGGGGCTCGGGAACATGCCTATATAAGATCTAACACTTTTTGTGTTACTCTAATTATAAGTACAGGGTTAGCAATATAATATCATAAATGCTTATTTAGTGTAGTTAGCGCCCCCGCTTCCCCCCACGCCCTCCCTGAAGCCCCCCAGCCCCTTTGGGGAATATCATACTCCCTGCTATCCCCCCCTTAATTACCTCCCCTTATGTGGTCGTTTATACCATATATAAGATATACCCCTTTGGTAAATACCTCCCTTCCAACCTTTCCACTATACATATATGATATATGTTCTTGAGTTTGTGGAGTTTCTCAGTAATTTTCCTTTTGGTTTTGTAGTTACTTACCACTTATATCCTTTTAGTTGTCTTTGTTTGGAGTTATTATGCTACAACAACTATCTATTTAGGGAGGTATATGATATTAGTTCATCTCTTATTGCTTGATTTTACTTAGGTTTTGTTGTATAATTATAGTACTAACAAAAGGAGGTATGAGATGGAAACGATTGCAAGAGTAAAGAATAGAGAAGTACGAGAGTATGTCCGCAACAGAACCCCGTTTAGGGGTTCTAACCTGTCCGGTGGGTATTTCGGCAAAAACTACGTCGTACTCAGTTACTTAACCCCAATTTTTGTATATTCTAATGGCCATTGGGATAAAACATATCAGGGAGTATGAGATTTGGCAAATAATTAAAGAAGGAGGAAAGCAATGATAACACAGGCAACGTATAATTTAAGCGTTTCTTATTTGAAATCACAACTTGATAAAATTCGGCAGTCCGAAAATTTAAATTACTTATGGGAAGTCGCTCTTGAGCTTAATAGCAACAAAGCACTATCAGACGCAAAGCTCCAAATTATTAGCAATCATTTATATAATCTAAAGCGGCGCAGGAATAGCAAAAGATTGGCGACTGTAAAAGAAATACTTATCAGTTCAATCGCCAAAATATCACAGGATTATAACAGCAAGTGATTGCAAATAGGCCCGCCGGGAGCCGTAATCCCGGCACAAAAAAGGAGGTGCAGAAATGAGAAAAGACTCTGCAACGGTTAATAGGTTGACTTTACAAATATCAGGCTACATAATTATAGTACTAACAAAACAGAATGATTAAACATAATACCAAAGGAGGCGTGATATGAGGGCAAGGGGCAGAAATGTTAGGACTCCTGCCGAGGAGTTGAACATACCCGAATGGTATATTGGTAAAAATTATGTCGTATTAAAGACAAGAAATCAGGATGCGTGGAAATACGTCATCAATAGGACTCCTTTCGAGGGATCGAACCTGTCTGGCTGGCTTATTGGCAAAAACTATGTTGTTTTTAGTTACCGAATTCCAATTTATGTGTACTCCGATAGAGAAGGCAAGTGGTACGGGAACAATCAAAAGTATTTTCGAGCTACAGCCGTACACGAAAGGCAAGCCGACCCACGAAATGGCGATATTAAAGATATCGATATCGAATATGTAAGTGAAGACGAGCTGTGGAGAATAATTTAAGAAGGAGATGTGACTTGCAGGTTGACTTTTCAGGCACCAGGCTGCATAATTATAGTACTAACAGGAGGTGTAAAATGGATAAGAGGGATATGAGGGGATGCGAAATGAACGATAAATCTATTTTAGATATTTTAGAGCAGATAGTAAATACATGCAAAATACTATCTCAAGAAGTTTATAGCAGTTTAGATTATTCAAACAGCACAATTGATATTTGTGCAAATAAATTTCAAGAATTAGAGTTTAAAATTTGGGAATTGCAGGAGGTATATAAAAATGATAGGTAAAAAAATATTAGTATATCCAAATGGAAAGGGAGATTATTACAGAGAAGCAAGAATAGTTGATGAAACAAAAGATAAATATAAAATAGTATGGTGTGATACTGAAAATTATGCAGGAGAAGTATCAAAAGAATTTTTAAATAAGTTTGATGCTCCATATTATTGGACATTTAAACATTGGAATGATTAAGTAAAAGACAAGGAGGGTTAAAAGTGAAGAAAATGCGAATATTAGACCGTTCAGGAATGTTTATAAATATGGAATGGGATTATAAGCCTGAAAATAATCCAGAAGCATATAAAAAAGCATTGGCAAAACTTGAAAAATTAAATATAAAAAATGCAAAGATTTATGAAGTTGCGCCAATTTGTTTTTGGTATAGTACCCCTGAAAAAAGAATAAATGTTGAAACATATGAATAAAATAACAATTTGATTGCAAGGTGTTAGTATGATATAATAAAATAACAAACAAAGGAGGACAAAATGAAAATGAAAGAGCTGACAATAATCTACGAAGAGGACGATAAAGAGCTCCTCCATATGAGGTTAGAGGAGCTCAGCAATGGGCCATGTGACATCTGTGGAGACGCAGAGGTGGAATATATCGTCAGAGGGAATGACGGAAATATATACGGCGTATGTCAGAACTGCTTCGAAAAATTAGGACTGTGAGCTGTAAGGAGGTGCAGAAATGAAACTTTATAATGTCCGGCCGAACGAAAGGGAATTTTCGTTCGGGAAGATGTCGGTAGTGGCCCTGGGTGAGAGGGGCCGCGCACGAAAAGAAACGCTTGTCCCCTTTCACGCGCCCCCGCCCACATACACCACATACACTATGG
>Ga0209508_1003052_pt1 | contig 10236 bp, 11 predicted proteins | sample AD_UKC129_MetaG_FD_184427 | JGI IMG/M metagenome (GOLD analysis project Ga0209508, IMG submission 184427) | Active sludge microbial communities of municipal wastewater-treating anaerobic digesters from Canada - AD_UKC129_MetaG (SPAdes) (version 2) | ecosystem: Engineered > Bioreactor > Anaerobic... | reverse complement strand
CCTTGTAGATTCTACAGAGGTGGCAAATGTAGACATCTGTTGAATCCAAAGAACATGAGGCAATTGCAAAAGAAAACTCCATGAATGGAGGGATACATATGACACAAGAAGAACTTAGTAGGTTGCAGCACATCCAGAAGGAAATTCAAATCATTCAGCAGCAAATCAGCAATACAAGTCACTTATCATATAAATATGACAAAGTCAGGGGTTCAGATTCTAATTTCCCTTATACATTACGTTCGTTCACAATTGAAGGCTATGACTATGACGCTTATTATGTAAAGTTAGACAGATTGAACAAAAAGCTTGAACAGAAACTATGTGAATTGATAGACGAAAAAGATAGGTTGAATGATTATATTGAAAGCGTAGAAGACCCAATCATGAGGATGATTTTGCGATTGAAGCATATGGATGGACTTACATGGAGCCAGATCGGAGACAGAATTGGGTATACTGAGAGACAATGCAGACGAAAATATAAGAAATTTTTTGAGAATAAGAATGTGTAAAAATGTCCGCCAATGTCCGTTTCTAATGTGTTATATTGGTATTGTGAAAATGTATTTTACGATATCCCCTAAATAATATTAGACTTGAGAGCCACCGAGGCTCTTATTTTTTCGCCTCCTATAGCCGGTTTATTGGGGTTGGTGCTTATGAACTTCTACAAAACATCAGCATGGAAACGTAAGAGACAAATCATACTTAGACGTGACAAATATATGTGCATGGAGTGTAAACGATACGGAAGAACAACTGAAGCGACAACAGTACATCATATTTATCCTATAAATATTCGGCCAGACTTAAAACTAAAAAGCGAGAACCTTATTTCACTTTGCAATGCTTGTCATGAAAAGATGCATAACAGAGAGACTGACGAGTTGACGGAAACTGGCAAGAAGTGGGTGAGGAAAGTCGGAGAAATATCCCCCCCACTTCAAAATTTTTGATGTATATATTACGGGACCGAAGGGGCGGCCCTTTTTCCAACTCTGCAAAATTTTAGAAAGGGGGGGATAATAATTGAGTACACCTAAGAGCCTAAAAATCATAAGAGAAAATAGATTTGATGATATATTTGAAGAAACAATTCAGGATATGAAAAATCTTGGGACGTACAAGCAAGAATTTTCCCCTGTCATTACCCGATATGCAGAAATGCGTGTTCAATTTGAAATTCTTATGGATCAATGGTATTGTGGAGGATGCAAAATAACAGAGAAGTATACAAACAAAAGTGGAGCTACTAATAATAGAAAGACTGCACTATATCAAGCGATTGAAACATTAAGAAAAGAAATAACAGAGATTGAAAATCTTCTAGGGTTAACTCCCGCTGGTCTAAAAAAGATAAAAACAAAAGAACTAGAAAGTAAAAAGAGAAGCATATTAGTGGAGGCATTGAAGAGCCTTGAAATTGAGTAAATATCCAAACTATGATATTGTAATGCAATATGCCAAAGATATAGTCAGCGGGAAAAAAATAGCGAATAAATATAGGATATTGGCTTGCCAAAGATTTTTGAATGACCTTGAGAATCCGGAATATGAATTCAGACCCAAAAATGCAGAATTTGTCATTGGAATTATTGAAAAAACCTTTTGTCATCAGCAAGGAGAAAAACTAGATGGTACCTCACTAAGGGGTACTCCTTTTTTATTGGAGCCATTTCATAAATTTATTATATATAACCTTTTGGGTTTTTATCATAAAGGTACCGAAATTGTGAGGTTTCACGAAGCATTTATTTATATACCAAGAAAAAATATCAAAACTACATTCGCGGGGGCATTAGCCTATGCACTTGGATTATTGTATCGGAAGTCGGGTTCAAAAATTTACATTGTAGCTGCGGCATTGGCGCAAACGTTGGAAAGTTTCAACTTCATTAAATACAATATTATTAACATGGGCGAAGAAGACACTTTCCGAATTATTGACAACAACAACGAACATTCCATTTCTGCAGAGTTTGGAGATGGAATGTTTTTTGTTAGAGCTTTAGCAGCAAATCCGGATGCTCAGGACTCATTCAACTGTAACATAGCAATTGCTGACGAAATTCATGCATTTAAAAAGCCTAAGCAGTATAACTTGTTTAAAGAGGCGATGAAGGCATATACCAATAAGCTAATGATAGGAATTACAACCGCTGGAGATAACATGAACAGCTTTTGCTATCATAGGTTACAGTATTGCAAGAAAGTTTTAGACGGTACCGTTAAGGACGAACAGTATTTTATTTTTATTTGTGAGGCTGATCCTGATGAGAGTGGTAACATAGATTATACAAATCCGAAGGTACACGAGATGGCAAATCCGGCTTATGGGGTTTCAATTAGGCCGCAAGACATAATGAATGATGCTTTGCAAGCACAAAACGATCCTCAGCAAAGAAAAGATTTTTTCGCAAAGTCACTAAACGTATACACAGCTGCATTAAAGGCTTACTTTGACCTTGCTGAGTTCCAGATTAGTAATCAAGAAGCCGAAAAAGCTCTTGGGATAAAGCCAGAATGGCCATTGAAAGAAAAAATCAAATATGTATGTAGCTTGAAAATTGATTGGTTTGGTGGTTCTGACCTTTCAAAAATGCACGACTTGACAGCTGGAGTTCTTTACGGTGCTTATAAAACTGGAAGGAAAATAAATATCATGAACGATGAAGGGCAGCAAGTTATCGTAGATGAAGAAATTGATATAATATTGCCGCATTGTTGGTTCCCTATTGTTATGGCACAGAGAAAAGCAGAAGAGGATAATATACCGCTTTTTGGATGGATGGACGATGGTTGGCTTTCAATGAGCAATTATCCGGTTGTCAATCATGCAGAAATTATCAACTGGTATAAAACTCTCAAAAAAGATGGGTTCAAAATAAAGCAAATAGGTCACGATAGAAAATTTTGTCGTGAATATTTTGTAGGAATGAAGCAAGCAGGATTTCAAATTGTTGACCAACCTCAGTATTTTTACAAAAAATCTGAAGGGTTCAGACGAATAGAGAAAAAAGCAAAAAGCAAACAGTTGTATTATTTTGGAGCAGAGCCTTTTGAATATTGTCTTCAAAACGTTCTAGCTGTCGAGAAAACTGACGACATGATCCAATACGAAAAGATTGAACAAACGGCACGTATTGACGTATTTGATGCAGCTGTTTTCGCTTGTGTAAGAATGCTAGAAAATCTTGAAAAAGAACAGAGTGCAAAGGGGTGGTTTAGTTAATGAGCAAGAAAAGAAAAAGACCAAATAATCAGACAAGAGATGCGCCTTCTCAAAGTGCTTTAGTCTGGTTATGCTCGTCAGACGCATATAACATTCTTACAGCTTCGGGCTATACAAAATTGGCAAACTGCCCCGAGGTCCGAATGTGTGTAGATATATATGCAGACCTTATATCCAACATGACAATATATTTGATGCAAAACACTGCGATAGGCGACATAAGGGTGAGAAATGAGCTTAGTAGAAAAATTGATATTGAGCCTAATAGACTGATGACTCGAAAAACTTTTATTTACAATATTGTGAGAACTATGATGCTTGAGGGGGATGGAAATCAAGTTACTTATGTAAGAGTTACATCAGACGGATTAATTGATAATCTCGAACCATTTAAGCCGTCAGGTGTGAGCTTTATTGACACTGATGACGGATACGGATACAAAATCAGATACATAGATAGATACTATGACCCTGATGAGGTTCTTCATTTTGTAATCAATCCGGACCCCGAAAGACCACATGTTGGTACTGGATATAGGGCTGTATTAAAAGATGTTGTTAACGGAATAAAGCAAGCCAATACTACCAAAAAAGCAATACTTGAAAGTCCTGCACCTAGCATAATCGTAAAGGTTGATGGATTGACGGAAGAGTTTGCAAGTGCTGAAGGAAGGCGAAAGCTAGGTGCACAATATCTTGACGCAAGCGAAAGAGGACAGCCTTGGTTTATTCCGGCTGAGATGTTCTCAGTCGAGCAGGTTAAGCCGCTCACATTAAATGACCTTGCGATAAAACAGAATCTTGAGCTTGATAAAAGGACGGTTGCCGGAATATTCGGTGTACCGCCTTTTTTAGTTGGAGTTGGTTCATTCGACAGAGAAGAATACAACAACTTCATAAGCTCAAGGATCATGGGGAAAGCAAAAGCAATTGAGCAGGAACTTACAAGAAAGCTTTTATATTCTCCTGATTTGTACTGGAAGTTCAATCCGCGTAGCTTATTGTCTTACAGCATGCAGGATGTAATTAATGCCGGTTCTGCTATGGTTGATCGCATGGCAATGAGACGCAATGAATGGCGTGATTGGGTTGGATTGAGTCCAGATCCTGAAATGGATGAGATACTGGCACTTGAAAATTACATTCCAGCCGACAAGTTAGGCGACCAAAAGAAATTGAACGGAAGCGGAGGTGATGAAGGAAATGGCAAAGGAAATGAATAGAGAGATCAGGCAAGCTCGTAGCCAAGCAACACAATTCCGTGCTGCTGAAAATGATGGTAGAAAGTACATTGAAGGATATTTTTCGGTATTTGGTGATACATACGAATTATGGCCGGGAGCTACGGAAAGTATTGACCCACATGCATTTGACGGAGTCCTAAGTGATGACATTAGAGCATTGATTAACCACGATACAACTTTGGTATTGGGGAGAAATAAGGCTGGAACGCTCGAACTCAAAGTTGATAGTCGAGGATTATGGGGCAGAATCGAAATCAACGAAAAAGACCAAGATGCTATGAATCTCTATGCTAGGGTTGAACGTGGCGATGTCAACCAGTGTAGCTTTGGCTTTGACATACTTGAGGAAGATACTGTATACCGGGAAGACGGTTCAATACATTGGACAATCAAGAAAGTCAAGCTTTACGAAGTTTCAGTCGTGACATTTCCGGCGTATGAGGACACCTCCGTACAGGCAAGAAAAAAAGACTTTGAACAAGTTAAAAAACGTCAAATTGAAAAATGGAAAGCTGAAAGAAAGGAGAGGTTAAAGAATGGCATTAAGGCAATTAGTGATAACAAAGAAAATTGAAAGTTTGAGAAAACAACTAGATGATCTCAGGGGAAAAGATATGGAGTTTGAAAAGAGGAAAGTAGAACTCAAGACTCGTGAAGCCGAACTTGAAGCGGCTATCAATGAAATTACGAATGAAACTCCTGAGGAAGATAAGGCTGCTGTCGATGAATCTGTGGAAGAGTTCGAGAAAGACCAAGAGAATTTGAATTCTGAAATTGAAGCGAATGAGACTGAGAAGAAAAAGCTTGAAGAAGAAATTCAGAAACTCCAGGAAGAGCTTGAAGAAATCAACAACAGATCCGCAGGCTCAGGAACAGGAAGTCAAAAAAGAGACCAATTTCAAGAAAGAAAGGATGAAGGAATCATGAATAAGAGAGTTAAAAACTTTTTCGGCGAAGAACTTAGAGACCTTGTTTCTCGTCCCGATATTAAGGATTTTTTAGCAGAAGTAAGAAGTTTGAAGGGACAAAAAAGAGCTGTGTCTGGCGCAGAATTGACAATTCCAGAAATTATGCTGGATTTGTTGCGTGACAATATGTACAGATACAGCAAACTTATCACAAAAATAAGATTAAAACCAGTGGCAGGAAACGCTCGCCAAAATGTTATGGGTTCAGTGCCAGAAGGAATATGGACCGAAGCAGTTGGAGCACTTAATGAGTTGGATTTTCTATTCAACCAAATTGAGGTCGATGGCTATAAAGTTGGTGGTTATGTAGCTGTACCAAATTCAACTCTTGAAGATAGCGACATTAACCTTGCAAATGAATTGCTAGACGGAATTGGTCAAGCAATAGGTTTAGCAATTGACAAAGCTATTCTCTATGGAAATGGCGTTAAAATGCCTCTTGGTATCGTTACAAGATTAGCTCAAGAATCTGCACCGGCGGGATGGAATGCAAATGGTCCTGCATGGGTAGATCTTCGCACTAGCAATATTAAAAAGCTAAATATGGAAGATTATGTTGCTGAAGAATTCTTTGCAGAGTTGATGAAAAACTTAGGTATTGCTGACCCTGCATACAGCAACGGCACAAATACTTTCTGGGCAATGAACAGAAAAACAAGAATGGCTATTCTTGCAAACGCAATAACCGTAAATGCAGCAGGAGCTATTGTTGCAGGAATGGATTCAACAATGCCTGTAGAAGGTGGAGATATTGTTGAATTGCCATTTATGAGTGATGGAGACGTTGTTGGTGGATTTGGTTCGTTATATCTATTGGCTGAAAGAGCAGGAAGCCAGTTAGCAGTTAGTGAACATGTGAAGTTTATTCAAGATCAAACAGTGTTCAAAGGTACTGCTAGATATGACGGAGCTCCGGTCAGAGGTCAAGCTTTTGTTGCTATCAATATCAATAATGTTGATCCTGCAACAAGCAAGACATTTGCAGAAGGCAAAACAAACTAATATCTTCAGGGAGAAAGGAGGGAACACAAATGCCTGATACTTATGCAAGAATCATGGGGCGAAGAAACGCAAAGGAAATTAAGAAAAATATAGAAACAGTCGAACCCGTCAACTGGATTATTTTTTCAGAAGCAATTTCAGGGAAGAAAATCGACGAGAATACTGGAGAACTTACAGACTGTGATAAATCTACAACGACAGGTTTTATCCCTGTTAAAAAAGGTGATAAATTGACGCTTTTATCCTCTACTCTTAGTCCAATGTATTGGACAACATATGCGGTATACGATGAAAATTATCAAGTTATTTCTTTTGGCAAATCTGCCACCTCTATAACTATAACTGATGAAGGGGCAAAATATTTTAGATTTAGCATAGGATCGTCATTTCTCACTGGACAACAAACTTTGACAAAAGGAGATGTATACCCTGGTACGGGGGAAAGGTATTTTGACCCTTATACAACAATAAGAGTGATAAACCGCAGAGTTGATAATGCAGAACAATATAATCATCTTCCAAGAATTGATTTCTACGGGGATATAAGCGGAATGAGCAAAGATATTAAAAAAGTGCTTGAATTCTGCTATATAGGTGCAACAAACTATGTTTACAACGATAGAGAAGCTGCTAAGAGGTTTTCTGGCTTTGCAAAAGTAAAATGGCAAGGAGCCACTAGTATAAAGTACCCAAAGAAAAATTACAGCATAAATCTATATAAAGATAAAGAATGCACTGAAGAGTATAACATTGAGTTTAAAACAGGCTGGGGAAAACATAATAAATATGTTCTAAAAGCAAACTTTATAGACCCTAGTCATGCAAGAAATATAATCGGTGCTAAATTATGGGGACAAATGGTGAAAAGTAGAAACGCATTATCAATATCATACAAAAAACTCAAAGACTATCCAAATGGTGGAGCCGTTGACGGCTATCCAATTCGCGTATACTTCAATGGGGAATATAAAGGGTTGTACACCTTCAATCTCCCTAAGGACGGGTATACATTTGGTATGACAGAGGGGAGTGAGTATGAATGTTTACTTAGTGCTGAACAAACTTCATCCGGTACAAATTTTGAAGACACTGCGAACATAGATGGAACAGACTTTGCCTATGTAGTAAGACCTCGAGACACGAGTTGGGTTTTCGCCTCATTCAATGCGATTTATAATGCACTTCAAAAAACTGATACGAATCAAAAGAAAACAGCGTTAGAAGCATGCTTAGATATAGAAAGCATTATAGACCATATGATTTTTACAACCCTTCTAACTGCAAACGACAATAGAGATAAAAATTTCTTGATGGGAACTTACGATGGTATAAAGTGGTTCTTATCTCAATATGACATGGATGGCACGTTCGGGAATAGATGGCATGGATGTGGATATTATTCTTACAAAGAATCAATTATTAACTATAAACATGGAAAGTTATGTCAAGATATCTTAAGTTTATACAAAACAGAATTTAAGAACAGATACGCCCATGTACGTGGAAATATAATTAATACAGGAAATTTGCAAGATTTATTGAGTAACTTTTTAGTTGACGTACCCATTAAGCTACTTGAGAGAGAATCAGAGATGTATCCGTCTATTCCTGGTACAGCAACGAACAACATAGCTCAAATCATAAACTATATGGAAGCTAGATTTGCAGTAGTAGATCCAGCAATAAATGCACTGTAATTTGTATGAGGAGACGTAGAATAAGGGAGTGTCGCAAAACTACTTTTAAGTAGGGGGCGATGCTCCTTTTTATTAGGGACAAACAAAAACAACCAATAGTTTTGGTTTTCAGAAAGGCTGGTGAGATATGAATACTGATACAATTCTAGCACTTACTAAAGCCAGATTAGGAATATCTTCTACTGTCCGAGATAGCTATATAACTGCAATTATCAATTCAGTTATCAAAGAACTTGAAGATGAAAAAGGAATAATTCTGGATGAAACAAATACAAACCATCTTATGTTCGTTGTTGACTATGCAACATGGCGGTACCAAAGCCGTGACAGTGATGCCGGCATGCCAAGACACTTACAATATAGACTTCACAACCTTTTTATACACAAAGCAGGTGATACATCATGACGTTTGATGATGAACTGATACTGATAGAAAAAGTCAGTAATACAAATGATATAGGGGACCCAGTTACAACGGAAATACGGACTCCTGTACTTTGTGGTGTAAGGTCAGTAAGACAATCAGAACATTATGCAGCAGCTGCTCACGGTCTTCAGCCTGAAATTGTTTTTGTAATCAACCAATATGATTATTCAGGACAAAAAGACGTAGAGTATTCCGGACAAAAGTACAGAGTTATACGGACATACAAAGCAGACAAAGTTATACGGACATACAAAGCAGACGAAGCAAAAGTTTTTTCGGACTTTGAAAACATTGAATTGGTATGCCAGGGGGTGGTCAACCGTGCCAATGCCTAAGTCAGTGACAAAGATCAAAAAAGACGGTATTGAGTTCATTTCAAGCGTTGAGCGCGCAAACTACACTATCCAGGAACTCACCAGAGCCGCCCTGAAGGATGTGGCAAAGTTACTCCGAAAAAGGATGATTGAAGAACTGAAAAAACTTCCCGGAATGAAGCGACATCGGCGTATCTACAACAGCACCCAATACTGGGTACGCAAGCAGGAATGCGATTTGCAGGTCGGCGTCAAGCATGATTCCTGGTATGGCGTGAACCAAGAACTCGGAACAAAAGGTATGCCGAAGAAGGGAATTGTCCGGGAAACTACCTTCAAGCACATTGACGACATTCGCAGGATTGAGGGCCAGTATCTATCCGCCATCGAGGACGAGAACAAAGCGCTGGGACTAATAGACGAAGAGGAGGAAATAGGCGATGAAGAATCTACGTAAACTGCTGCATCCATATCTGAAGCCTATCAATCCTCGCGTCTATTTCCAGGAAGCGCCGGACGATGCTCAATTCCCCTATCTCACCTATGATTTCACCCAGATAACCAATGATGGAGAGGAATTTGAGTCTGTTGCCCTTGACGTGGACGGATGGGATATGCCTGCGGGCGGGGACACTACAGCCCTTGAAAACCTGATGGAATCCGTCAATGATGCTCTCAACAAAAAGACGCTGACTGCTGAGGGTTTAGCAGTCACATTTTATCTTGACAGGAAAATTCCGCTTCGAGATGACAACCCGGCTATCAAGCGCCGGAAGTACATCTACGAAGCAAGACTATTCGGCAGAAGCTAGATAATACGGGGGATAGGGTCGCTACCGAAAACGCGAGATTCCGACTTGCGCTTCCCTCGTTTTTATAATTAATGGAAGGAGTTGATTAATTTGGCTTTAACTCAGCAGCAAATAGAAAATATTCAAATCGACTATGGCATAGTCTATGTGAATTATGGCGAGGAAGGCGAAAAACAGCTTGGCCCCACCCGTGGGGGCGGAGAGTTTGTTGCAACTGCAACTATTAGGGACATTGAGTTTGACGGCAGCAAGGGCAAGACAAAGGGTATGCAGGTTGTGGATGACATAACGGCACAGTTGAACGTAACAAGCCTCAATGCGTCCCTGGAAAGCCTGAAGCTGGCTTTACCCTACGCCAAGTACAACCAAGTAGACAAGACGCTAACCGTGGACAAGGACTGCCTCGGCATAATCCCGGATGAAGCCTACCTGAAGAACATAACCATGTTTGCCAAGACCGTGAAAGGTAAATACAAGAAAATCACCCTTTACAATGCCATGTCCGAAAACGGCCTGACATTTGCGGCCGCACCGAAG
>Ga0209508_1003051_pt1 | contig 10237 bp, 11 predicted proteins | sample AD_UKC129_MetaG_FD_184427 | JGI IMG/M metagenome (GOLD analysis project Ga0209508, IMG submission 184427) | Active sludge microbial communities of municipal wastewater-treating anaerobic digesters from Canada - AD_UKC129_MetaG (SPAdes) (version 2) | ecosystem: Engineered > Bioreactor > Anaerobic... | reverse complement strand
TGGTGTTTTAGGATTACAAACCGCCTCAAAAACGATAAAGTCAAAATCTGATGAAGAAATAGTTAAGAAATATCGAAAGGAACATCCGGAATCAACTTTATCATATAAGGAAATAGTAAGAATGCATGAACGCCAAGATAAGTAATTTATAAGTCTTGTAAATATGTTCTGAAAGGAGAGAGAAAATGAATAAAAAACTGTATAATATTCTTGGATATATCCCGGTGATTGGTCGAATCGTTCAGACCAAAACAAATTTTTTTGCGTTTAAACCTTCTCCGTTTATGGCTGAGTTTACAAAAACTAATGATTATAAGGTTCTTACAGATTGGTTAAAAAGTCATCCAGATCAAGTTATAAGCCCTAAAAAAGCTATGGAACTTATTGTAAAACAATGAAAAAAATAATACGATGCTTCAAAGTTATTACCCACAAATGGTGAGGGTATAACATGAACCAACTAAAAAATGGGATCTATGAGTCAGGGAAAGTAGCATACAGAAAAACCGTAGTTGATAAGATCTAAACAAAAAGGGGGTGATAATTCAAAATGGAAATTTCATTTACTTCCAGATTAAAACATGCATGGAATGCTTTTTTCAATAGAGACCCCACCGATTATTACAAAGATGTTGGAACTAGCTATACTTATCGTCCGGATAGACCGAGACTAACACGAGGAAATGAGCGTTCGATAGTAACTTCAGTATACAATCGGATCGCTTTAGACGCTTCTTCAGTTAGCATTCAGCATGTAAGACTTGACGAAAACAATCGTTTCCTATCCGTCATCGATTCGGGGTTAAACAACTGTCTCACTGTTGAAGCTAACATTGACCAAACCGGAAGAGCCTTTATTCAGGACATAGTTATGTCAATGTTGGATGAAGGAAGTGTTGCTATTGTTCCAGTTGACACAACCTTTGACCCCAAAATTACTGGTTCTTATGATATTCTATCAATGCGAACCGGAAAAATTTTGGAATGGTATCCAAGCCATGTGAAGGTTCGTGTTTATAATGAGAAAACCGGTCGTAAAGAGGATATTATACTACCGAAGAAAACGGTTGGTATTGTAGAAAATCCTCTATACGCGGTTATTAATGAACCAAATTCAACTATGCAACGACTTATTCGTAAACTCAATCTTTTGGACGTTGTAGACGAACAAAGTAGCTCTGGTAAGTTGGATTTAATAATTCAATTACCATATGTTATTAAGAGCGAGGCAAGGCGTCAACAAGCCGAAAAACGGCGTCAAGAAATAGTAGACCAATTAACAGGTTCGAAATATGGTATTGCTTATACTGATGGTACAGAGCGTATTACGCAGTTGAATCGTCCGGTCGAAAACAATCTAATGAAACAGATTGAATACCTAACAAGCATGCTATACAGCCAGTTAGGAATCACTCAGAGTATATTGGATGGTACTGCTGACGATAAAACAATGCTCAATTATTATAACCGAACAATTGAACCTATTCTTTCGGCTATTGTTGACGAAATGAAAAGAAAATTTTTAACCAAAACCGCTCGGTCGCAATCACAGTCGATTATGTTCTTTAGGGATCCGTTCAAGCTTGTTCCAGTTAACGAAATTTCTGAAATTGCTGACAAGTTTACTCGAAACGAGATAATGACATCGAACGAAATAAGACAGATTATTGGAATGAAGCCGTCGGATGACCCAAAAGCGGATGAACTCAGGAATAAGAATCTGAGTCAACCTAAGAGTGAACAAATCGACTTATTAAATAATATGATTAGAGAAAAGAAGGAGGAGGAAAATCAAAATGAAGACGTATGATTTTAGTGGCTGGGCTACTCGAAATAATCTTATATGCTCAGATGGAAGAATCATCATGAGAGACGCATTTAAGCATAATGACGGGCAAACGGTTCCTCTTGTATGGAATCACCAGCACAATGATCCTCATAACATTCTTGGGCATGCTCTGCTTGAGAATCGTGACGAGGGTGTTTACGCATATTGTAAGTTTAACGAAACAGAATCAGGAAAAAACGCAAAACTTTTAGTTGAACATGGCGACGTAACTGCTTTAAGCATATATGCTAATCAATTAAAACAGCAGGGTCCCCATGTAATTCATGGCACAATTCGCGAAGTAAGTCTTGTTCTTGCTGGAGCAAATCCAGAAGCATTTATTGATAATGTCATTCGTCACGGAGAATATTCCGATGAAGAGGCCGTTATCTATACGGGTGAAAACATCTCGATATATCACGCGGATGAAAAGAAGGAGGAGGAAAAAACCGTGGAAAATAAAGAAAGAAAAAATGAAGAAACCGTGAAAAATGAAGAAACCATTGCCGACGTCTTCAATACCCTTACCGAAAAACAGAAAACGGTAGTTTATGCACTAATCGGAATGGCTCTTGAAGAAAAAGAAGAGTCCGAAGATAACGATGATGAGGATAATAATAATCCTAAAGGAGGAAATAAAACTATGAAACATAATGTATTTGATCAGGATTATGCTAAGAATGATGTTCTTAGTCACTCCGATATGGAGGCCATCTTCGCCGACGCTAAACGTTACGGAAGTCTTAAGGATAGTGTTCTCGCACACGGTATCGAGCAGATTGACTATTTGTTCCCCGATGCAAAGAATGTTACAGATATTCCTCAGTTCATTCAGAGGGATATGGGATGGGTTCAGAAGGTTATGAACTCTGTACACCGCACTCCATTTTCCAGAATTAAGTCTGTTCTGGCCAATATAACAGAAGAAGATGCTAGAGCTAAAGGTTACATTAAGGGTAAACAGAAGAAAGATGAAGTGTTTACTTTGCTTAAGCGTACAACCACTCCGACTACTATCTATAAGAAACAGAAGTTGGATCGTGATGATGTAGTTGATATCACCGATTTCGATGTTGTAGCTTGGATAAAATCTGAGATGCGTATGATGCTGGATGAGGAAATTGCCCGCGCTATTATGGTTGGTGACGGCCGTTCACCTTCTTCTGACGACAAGATTAATGAACAGAATATTCGTCCTATTTGGACGGATGATGATCTGTATACCATTAAGGCTCCAGTGATTGTTCCTGCTAATGCCACAGCTGACGATAAAGCTAAGGCATTTATTCGTGCCGCCATTAAAGCCAGAAAGAATTACAAGGGTTCTGGTGAGCCAACCCTGTATACCACTGAGGATGTTCTTACCGATTGCCTTCTGATGGAAGATACTACAGGTCGTGTAATTTATGATTCCGTTGCTAAGTTGGCTACAGCTCTTCGTGTTAAGGAAATCGTGACGGTCCCTGTAATGGAGAATCTTAGAAGAAACGATGGAGGTACTACTTATGAGCTTATGGGAATTATCGTAAATCTTATCGATTATAACGTCGGTGCTGACAAAGGCGGAGCTGTTAACCTGTTCGACGATTTCGATATCGACTACAATGCTCAGAAGTATTTAATTGAAACTCGTTGTTCTGGCGCTTTAATTAGGCCTTACTCTGCTATCGCTTTGGAACTGGAGGTTGAAGGCGCCGAGGGTTAAAGCAAAGGAGAGAATTCAAAATGGCTAAATTTTATGGAGCAATCGGCTACGTTGAAACGGTGGAAACAAAGCCGGGAGTGTGGGAGGAGCAGATTACCGAGAAAATGTATTACGGTGAACTTATCCGAAATACTCGTAAGCTTCAAACCGCCGATCAACTCAACGACAACATCAACGTCGCGAATGAAATCAGCATTGTGGCCGATCCATTTGCCAATCAGAATTTTCATTCGATGCGATATGTTAAATTTATGGGCGCTAAATGGAAAATTACAAATGTTGAAGTTCAGTACCCAAGACTAATACTGACTATAGGGGGTGTATATAATGCCCAGTAGGCTAGAACTACAGACTTTACTCGAGGAAATACTCGGAAGTCGAAATGTATATTTTCAACCCCCTGAGTCAGTAAAGATGAATTACCCCGCTATTGTTTACGGTCTAGATAATATCGAGAATTCGTTTGCAAATGACGGGGTTTATTCGTCTAAGAAAAAATATTTAATAACAGTTATTGATAAGGATCCAGATAGTCCGATAGTAGATAAGATCATTGCTTTACCTACTTGTCGATTTAATCGACATTTTCGATCGGACAATCTAAATCATTATGTTTTCGTTCTATATTTTTAAATATTAAATAAAGGAGTGGATTCAAAATGGCTAAACTTGTTTGGGATAAAACTGGAGAACGTTATTATGAAACTGGTGTTAAAAAGGGTGTGCTTTATCCACAAGGATCGGGAGGCACTTATCCGAAAGGCGTTGCATGGAACGGTCTTATATCAGTGGCTGAAAATCCTTCCGGTGGGGAAGTAACTCCCATTTATGCCGACAATATTAAATATCTTAATCTTATCTCTGCCGAAGAGTTCGGTGCTACTATCGAGGCTTATACTTATCCGGATGAATTTGCTGAGTGCGATGGGTCTGCCGAAGTCACAAAAGGTGTTATGATTGGACAGCAGACTCGTAAACCTTTTGGTCTTTCTTATGTTACTACTCTCGGCAATGATACCGAGGGTAATGAATACGGCTACAAGATTCACATCATTTATGGCGCTCTTGCATCTCCTTCAGGAAAGGAATATACAACCATCAATGATAGCCCAGAAGCTATAACTTTCACTTGGGAAATCACTACTACTCCTGTTGATGTAACCGGATATAAACCCACGTCTTGTATTACTATCGATTCCACTAAGGTCAACCCTAATAAACTGGCAGCTTTGGAAAAAATTCTGTATGGTAGTGATGAAGGTGAAGGTAGCGATCCGAGGTTGCCTTTACCTGATGAGATTATTGCTTTGCTGACCCCTGCTCAGGGTTAATTAATTGTTCATAATTAAACTTATTTTAGGAGTCGTATTCAGGATTATCGGCTGGCGACTCCTTATTATATTATTATTAGAAAGGAGAAAAATATTATGTTGAAAAAAACAATAACTTACATCGACTATGACGGAAACGAAAGAACGGAGGACTTCTACTTCAATCTCTCCAAGTCGGAAATTATGGAAATGGAGTTAAGCATGCCTGGTGGTATGGCCCAAATGCTTAATAAGATTATCGCTGCTCAGGACGGCGAAAAAATTATTAAGATCTTTAAAGAAATTATTCTCAAAGCATACGGCGAGAAGTCGCCTGATGGAAAAAGATTTATTAAATCAGAAGAACTTTCTACTGCCTTTTCTCAAACAGAAGCCTTTTCTCAATTATTCGTAGAATTGGCAACAAATGCAGAAGCAGCAGCACAGTTTGTGAACGGGATTATTCCGGCAGATATCCCTAAAATAGCAGCTCCGGTTAAACAACAATAAAAAAGTTAAGGAGGATTGAGGAATGCTTCAGATTACAATACCAACCGTCGAATTATGGGACGAGCGGAAACAGGAATTCATCGCTACAAAAGAGCAGACATTGCAATTGGAGCATTCCCTCGTCTCTCTTTCAAAATGGGAATCAAAATGGTGTAAACCGTTTTTGTCAAAACAAGAAAAAACGTTCGAAGAAACTTTGGATTATATAAAATGCATGACAATCACGCAAAACGTGGATCCAGAAGTTTACAATTATCTCACAAATGAAAACATCGAAGAGATTAACAATTACATAAATGCCCCAATGACTGCAACTTATTTTTCAGATGATAAAACAGTAAAACCAAACAGGGAACAGATTACAGCGGAGCTTATCTATTATTGGATGATCGCTTTAAATATACCATTTGAGTGTCAAAATTGGCATCTTAACCGCCTTCTTACTCTAATTAAGGTCTGCAGTATTAAGAATCAGCCTCCTAAAAAAATAAGTAAAAAAGATATCATGAGACGTAATGCAGCTTTAAACGCTGCTCGTAGAAAACATTTAAATACAAAGGGGTGAGGTGATGAACAACAAAAAACAAAAACACTATAAAGCGTGGCTTACAACCTTTACAAAAAAGGCAGTTGCAGCAATCCTTATTATCTCATTAATAGATTTACAACTATCGTACATACTTGCTTTTATGGGTAAAGAGCAAATTGCAGAATCACTTTCTAGCACCATTGCCAACACCATCGTCGGAGTAATGCTTGGATATTTCTTAAAAGCTCTTTTCGAAACGTTCTTCGAAGAACGTGAAAAGAGATTAAATAAAAAACTCGAACAAAACCGTTCGTCTGAAGACGAGTCGGTTGAATAAAGGAGGTTTACCATGCCTATTTATTTTTTAACTACAGTTTCAAAGAATTAAGGAGGAAAAATGATGAGTAATAGCCCTTTGGTTAGTTATACCAAAATTAGCCCAAATAAGACAAGCCCTAGAAATCATAAGATTGATACTATTACGATTCATTGTACTGCCAGTCAATGTTCGGTGGAGACTCTTGGTGATATTTTTGCATCTCCTTCTCGTAAAGCATCTTCTAATTATGGCATTGGATCGGATGGTCGGATCGGAATGTATGTAGAGGAGAAAGACCGTTCATGGTGTTCTTCTAATGCGGAAAATGATCACCGTGCTATTACTATAGAATGTTCCAGCGATAAAACTCACCCTTATGCTATCAATGATAAAGTTTATAAGTCTTTAATAGAACTATTAGTTGATATTTGCAAACGAAATGGTATTCAAGAACTTAGGTGGAAAGCCGATAAATCTTTAATTGGTCAACCAGATAAACAAAACATGACAGTTCATCGATGGTTTGCTAATAAGTCTTGTCCTGGTGATTATATTTATAGTCGTCTGGGACAAATTGCATCCGAAGTAAACGCAAAGCTAAATAGCGGCTCATCTAATACAAATTCCGAAATTTTATATAGAGTTCAGATAGGAGCATTTAGTAAGAAAGAAAATGCAGAAGCTATGGCTGCTAAACTTAAAGCAGCTGGTTTTGATGCTTACATCACCACGAAAAGTGGTACCGCCGTGACTACATCTTCGAAGAAAAGTATCGATGAAATCGCCCGCGAAGTCATTCAAGGTTTATGGGGTAACGGTCAGGACCGAAAAGACCGTATCACCAAAGCCGGTTATGATTATTCCGCAGTGCAGAAGAGAGTAAATGAACTTTTATAAAAGGAGAATTTTTGTATGATAGAGTTCAGACAAAAGGGCGATTTCTCCAAACTGACACGTTTCTTAGAGAAAGCCAAAGAAGCTGTACGTCTCGGAGATCTTGACAAGTATGGTCGGGAGGGAGTAGCCGCCCTTGCGTCTGCAACACCTATCGACTCCGGACAAACTGCTAAATCTTGGTACTACAAGATTATACATAGGAACGGGTCAGTTTCAATCAGTTTTTACAATTCAAATATTCAAAATGGAGTTCCAATAGCCATAATTTTACAGTATGGACACGGAACACGAAATGGCGGCTGGGTACAGGGGAGAGATTACATCAATCCTGCTATCCGACCTATTTTTGATAAAATCGTAAATGAAGCATGGAGGGAGGTTACCAAGTCATGAGCACAACAATTGATCGAAGAATTGTCGAAATGCGTTTTGACAACGAGCAGTTTGAGACGAATGTCAAAACTTCTATGTCAACTCTTGATAAATTTAAACAGAGTTTGGATTTGACCGGAGCCTCAAAAGGCTTAGAAAACGTAGGCGCCGCCGCCAAAAACATTAATATGTCCGGGCTCAGTGGTGCTGTGGAGAACGTTCGTCTTAAGTTTTCAGCTCTTGAAGTCATGGCGGTAACAGCCCTTACAAACATTACTAATTCTGCAATTAATGCGGGAAAAAGAATAGTTTCCGCTTTAACCACAAAACCGATTTCAGAAGGTTATGCAGAATACGAACTCAAGATGGGTTCGGTTCAAACTATCATGGCTAGTACAGGCGAATCCCTCGAAACGGTTAATAAATATCTTGCGGAATTAAACGAATATGCCGACAAAACAATTTATTCATTTTCAGATATGACTAATAACATTGGAAAATTTACAAACGCTGGTGTTTCGTTAAAAGATGCTGTTGCGGCTATTCAAGGTGTAAGCAATGTGGCTGCTGTTTCGGGAGCAAATGCAAATGAAGCTTCTAGAGCCATGTATAACTTTGCACAGGCTCTTTCGGCTGGATATGTTAAGCTCATTGACTGGAAATCCATTGAGAATGCAAACATGGCGACTGTTGAATTTAAGAACCAATTGCTTGAGACCGCTGTTGCAGTCGGAACTCTAAAGAAAAACGCGGATGGCACGTACCAAGTTTTAACCACAAACGCTCAGGGTAAAAAGATGGATAACGTGATTAGTGCCACGCGCGAGTTCAACGAGAGTCTTGCATATCAATGGATGACAACTGAAGTTCTCGTTAAAACACTCAGTAAATATGCCGACGAGACAACGGATATTGGTAAGAAAGCCTTCGCGGCGGCTCAGGATATTAAGACATTTAGCCAATTATTTGACACTTTGAAAGAAGCCGCAGGTTCTGGTTGGGCTGAAACTTGGGAAATCATAATTGGTGATTTCGAAGAAGCAAAGAAAACACTTACCGAACTTGGAAGAGTAATTGGTGGTTTCATAGACCGCATGTCGGATGCTCGTAATGAACTCCTTCGTCTTTGGAAAGAGCAAGGTGGAAGGGATGCCTTAATAGAAGCTTTTCGAAATTCTTTTGAGGCTCTAGGTAAGATTATAAAACCAATTAGCGAAGCTTTTAGAGATATATTTCCTCCGATTACTAGCAAACAATTAGTTAACTTAACTAACGGTCTAAAAACATTTACAGAAAGATTAAAAATCGGAGATGAAACTGCTGATAAAATTAAACGAACATTCAAAGGTTTGTTCGCTGTTCTCGATTTAATTAAAGATGCTTTTGGATTTGTTTTAAATATAGCAGGACGAGTATTCAGTTTATTTGGTGGTCCAGCTGCTGGTGGTATTTTAGAGTTAACAGCAAGATTTGGCGATTTTCTTGTTAAACTACGAGATACGGCCAAAGAAGGAGTTATATTTGGTAGAGCTTTTGAAAAAGTTCAAGAAATCTTTACAACAGTAGCCGATAAAATTAAAGACGCCATTGATAGAATAGGATCAGCGTTTAAAGGTTTTAAATCTATTGATACGGGACCTTTGGATGAGTTTTCGGAGAAGGTAGAAAAAAGATTCCGTCCGTTTACTCGTTTAGGAGAGATATTTAAAGCGGTATTTGAAGCAATTGTAAAGGTTCTTGAGTGGGCGGCTCCTATCGTAGCAAAGCTCGGAAGTACTATTAGCAAGGGTCTTCGTGCTCTTGCTGATAAAGTAAGCCATGCTGTTAAAAACAAGGGTTTTTATGAAGTTATCGATTTTATTAACACTGTTTTATTTGGTACTGTTTTATTTGGTATCAAGGACTTCATTAATACGCTTAGTGATGTTACATCCAAATTTGATATTACATTTGGAACCAAAGGATTCCTTAAAAGTGTCACTAGTGTCCTTGATGGCGTCCGCCGTTCTCTAGAAGCTTATCAGAGCAACCTAAAAGCTAAAACCTTACTTACGATAGCTTCGGCTATTGGTATTTTAGCGGCATCACTTGTTGTTCTCTCCCTTATTGACAGCGAAAAATTAACAACGTCGTTAATGGCCATTACAGTTCTTTTTGTTGAGCTTGCTATTACGATGAAGTATATACAAAAAACTCTTGGCGCCGGTAAAATGGTTAGAGTCGCCACCCAAATGGTTGCGATGGCTACGGCTATTCTAATTCTATCATTTGCTATGGAAAATCTTGCATCTCTTGACTGGGAAGGAATAAGAAAAGGCACAGTCGGTATTGCGGGTTTGGCAATGGTCCTTGTTGTCGCGGCTAATTCGTTAGATAAGAGTTCTGGAAAACTCATAAAGGGATCTATTGGGTTAATTGCTTTTGCGACTGCAATTTTAATTATGTCAAAAGCAGTCGAATCAATGTCTGAACTTAGTTGGGATGAATTAGCTAAGGGTATAACTGGACTTACAGTTATTCTTGCTGGAGTAGTCGCAGTTACACGTCTTATGGGCGATCCGAAACGCATGATCTCAACGGGCATAGGTATGATAGCCCTTGGTGCTGCGATGCTTATATTTGCAGAAGCAGTTGAACATATGGGTCAATTATCTTGGGAAGAGATTGGTAAAGGTATTATTGCAATGGCTGGAGCTTTGACGGCTATAACAATTGCTACGAACTTCTTGCCTAAGGGAATGATCAGCAAAGCTACCGGAATGGTTGT
>Ga0209508_1003049_pt1 | contig 10243 bp, 8 predicted proteins | sample AD_UKC129_MetaG_FD_184427 | JGI IMG/M metagenome (GOLD analysis project Ga0209508, IMG submission 184427) | Active sludge microbial communities of municipal wastewater-treating anaerobic digesters from Canada - AD_UKC129_MetaG (SPAdes) (version 2) | ecosystem: Engineered > Bioreactor > Anaerobic... | reverse complement strand
GTGAAGCTGATGAGGGCACTGACGGTTTTGACAACGACAATGACGGCTTGGTGGATGAGTTCGACGAAGATGAGTTCGACGAATGGGAGGCCCCGCCGCCTTATCCCGCCCCTTGCCGGGGAATCCAGGTCACGATTCGGGTCTTTGAGCCGGATAGCCGGCAGCTTCGTCAGGTCACCATTGTGCAGGACTTCCTGCCGAAATAGCCCTTCACGACCCAATCAAGAATTGCAAAGATAACCGACAACCAGCGAAGGAGCTCATCTGTCGGACCCACGCGGCAGTTCTTCTAGCGTCTGAAGATATCTGAGACTCTTTTCCAAAAAATCCCCCTCTCCCGCCGGGAGAGGGTTGGGGTGAGGGTAAGCGAACGTCCGAATCCATTGAGAAAACCGGCAGCGATTCGGGACACACTAACCCCCGCCCCTTCTCCCGCCGAACAGGGAGGGGAGGATACGGGATAGCCTCTAAGTCTTCAAGGTTGCTCAGGTGGCAGGCCAGCCTTCTTGCTATCAGGGGTCATGAGGTGCTGGTACACCAAGTAATCAACATCATCTGCCTGAAACTCCACATGGCCATCGCAGAAAAGGATGTTCACTCCACCCGGGTGCATACTCGACGGGCGAGGCAAGGGCGGCGGATTTTTCAGACACTGATTAATTCGTCCACATTGTCCCGGGCTATCCGCCCAAAGGATCCCCACCTCGACCTCAACAGCATTTGGAAGATTGGAGCTATCGAAGCTCATCCAGGAAACAGCTTGAAGGTTCTCGCTCACGGCAATTGTTCGCTGGGCACCATCGGGAATACGGTCCGTCCGGACCTTAATCTGGTTGGCAACAGGTATGAGACTTGAGTCGTGGTTAAAGAAGACACCATGGGAAGCGTCTTCGGGTTGGGGAGGACCGTTTGGTAAAGGATTAGGCATTGTGGTCCCATCGAGGATGCCGCAGTTGGCGGCATAACCTAGGGCGCAATACTCACCCGGGCGGGGATTGCTAGGGCATGTGACCTCTGCAAGTTGGAGCCCGACGGCCGGTGTCGGAAAACCATTTGCTGAAAAATCTCCCATCCTTAAAGACTTCCACAAATCCTGCCGCCCGATATTCGGCAACAGCACCGCCACCCAGCTAAGGCCTGGGACATTACCAAAACTATTGCGGTAGCCTGGCAGATGCCCCTTGGCCGATTCGTACGTTTGCAACGCCTGGCCCAGTTGCGATAGTTGATGCTGACACTGGGCACGCCGGGCGGATTCTCGTGAGCCGACGATGGCAGGAAGAAGCAAGGCCACCAGGACTGAGATGATCACAATCACGACGAGCAATTCGACAAGGGTAAAACCCCGGGGCTTTCGGGCAAACATCACACAACTCCTCTCTTCTTGAAAAGGAACAAGGCCCGTAGTGCGCAAAAACAGACTTGCCCTTCGTCCCTTTTATTCTATCCACATCCGCGCGCCGGGAAAAACCCCGATTGGCGGACCAGGGAGAAGGCAGGCCCGTGGCTTCACTCTCTTCCAATGAGCATCTTCGCCAAAATCCCACCTAGGAGCCTATGCCAAAACGGCCCCCTCTCCCTCCGGGAGAGGGTTGGGGTGAGGGCAGGCAACCGTCGGAAGCGGTTGAGAAAACCGGCACTGATTCGAGACACGCCCGTCTCCTCCCCCTCTCCCGCTGAATGCGTAAGGGGAGATTATGGGAAAGGCTTTACGACTATTTCCAGCGTTTGGCGACTTCGGTTTTCATGAATCGAAGCCCATCGGTGGCCAGTTGGCGTTCCGATTCATACATCCTTCGCCAAATCTTCGTAGCGGGAACGAGTTTATCGAGGGCCAGGCCAAAGGCTTCAATGACCATCGTGTTGTTGTATCCAATCTCGTGCAAGGTGTCGAAGGTTTCCGGCCAGCGGACATTGCCGGTCCCGGGGGTGCTACGGTCATTTTCCGAGATATGGACATGGACAAGGTAATCCTTCAGTGCTCGGATGGCCTGGGGGATATTCTTTTCTTCGATGTGGGAATGGAACGTATCGTACATCATCTTACAGCGCGGATGGTTGACATCACGGCAAAACCTCGCGCCGTCAGCGGCAGTGTTGAGGAAGTAGCACTCGAAGCGGTTGAGGTACTCCACGGCCAAGGTGACGCCTACCTTGTCGGCGTACTCGGCCACCTCTCTCATTCCTTCAACGGCCCACTTCCATTCGTCTTCGGTGGGTCCCCGTCCGGAAAAAACGCCCAAAGCCGAGTGGAACGGGCCGGCCATGATCTCGGCTCCAAGCATGGCGCAACAGTCTAGGTTCCGCTTGTTGGCCTCAATCCCTTTACGACGAACGGCCGGGTCACTGCTAATAAGGTTCTCCTCTGCCGTGCGAATGGCCGTCGCCGTGCGGGCCAATCCAAGTTCATCCAGCCGTTTAGCCCATTTCTTGTAGTTGGCATCGTTGTCAAGGTCAAAGACCGGCAATTCCACGAGGTCGAAGCCAATTTCCTTCAGTTCGTCCAAAAGGGGGAGGTATTCGTCGCACAGAGTATCAGTCCACAGCAAAAGATTGAGTCCAAACCGCATGATTCACCTCCGCTTGTCAAATGCATACTTCTCCCAGAAGGCTGCCCATACCAAGGCCAAGCGGCTCGCCGCGAAACGAACGCGGCAAAAGCCGTCACCCTATTCTGCCAAGTTCACGCTTAGCCGTCTAGCGCCCGCCAAAGATCGAGCTCCTTCGCCGCCACGATCGACCGGATATCGGGCAAAACGTTGGCAAGGGCAGTAGGCAACGGCGGGAGTTTCAATCGGGCCATGACCTGGTTCAGACGTCGCAAGGTCGCAGTGTCATCGTTGTAATCGTAAAGAATCTTTTCCCGGCAAAACAACCGCACAAATGTGCCGAGATGTTCAACCTCCTCCCCCACAATGGCCTGGGCTGTTCCTTCGATCCACAATGGATCGACATGAGAAAGGGCCGCATAGTAAGCATTGGCCCCGTTGGGGAAACGGCAGAGAAGGGCAGCATCAAACATGATCTCGACCATCAGATGAGACAGAAACACTAAGGACACGCCCGGCGTGTTGACAACGGGTTGGATTAGTCGTAAAACCTGAACCAGGACTTCCGAAAACGCCGGCGCACTATGGAAACGATAGTCGTCTTCGAGATGTTGCACAACACCGGCGACGAGTTGTCGGGTGCGCTCATCCGGTGAGGTGAGGTGCTCGGTTAACGAGGTTCGCCGCAGTCGTACCGTGCGTTTCACGACGGACAACCAGTCGGGAAGGGAGGTGCCCGCCAGGAAGTACGGACGATCGAGAAATCGCACAGCATGGGCAAAATAGTTCATCGCAGAGAAATGTTACGCTCGGATTTGGAACTGGCCATATTCGCTTAGGTTAATCGCTTGGCGTGGCTAACCAATAGGTGGGAGGCTGAAAAATGAATCGGTCACCGTCAATGCGGTTCTTTCGTAGGGTCTTGCCGGGCATTTTGCTCGTGAGCCTGGGGCTGAGAGTCTCAAGCCAGATATGGGGTGGGGAAACGGAGGAAAGGCCGAACATCTTATTTGCCATTGCCGATGATTGGGGTTGGCCTCATGCGGGTGCTTATGGTGATCCAGTGGTGCAAACGCCCACCTTCGACCGCATTGCCCGCGAGGGTGTGCTTTTTACACGGGCACACGTCATTGCGCCAACCTGCACGGCCTCGCGCGGGGGGATTCTCACCGGTCAGGCCGCCCATCGACTCGAGGAAGGTGCCAACCTTCACAGCCGCTTGCCGGCCAAGTTCCGCTGCTATCCGGATATTTTGGAGGAAGCGGGCTATGCGATCGGCATCATGCGCAAGGCATGGGGACCGGGTGTCCTTGAGGGCACCGGAAGGCAACGTAATCCTGCTGGCCCTCAGTTTCGCAATTTCGAGGAGTTTTTAAAAACCGTGCCAGACGGTCGCCCGTTCTGCTTTTGGTTCGGGTCCACTGATCCTCATCGACCTTATGAAAAAGGCAGTGGTGTTGCTTCGGGCATGGACCTGAACAAGATTCGTGTGCCGCCGTTTTTGCCTGATACCCCTGTTGTACGAAGCGACATTGCCGACTATTACTTTGAGGTCCAACGCTTTGACCGCGAGTTGGGCGAAGTGATTAAACTTCTGGAAGCGACGGGAAGACTGGACAACACGTTAATCATCGTTACGGGCGACAACGGCATGCCATTCCCGAAAGCAAAGGCGACGTGCTACGACGCGGGAACGCACGTTCCATTGGCGGTCTGTTGGAAGGCAAAGGTCCCCGGGGGGCGAGTGGTGGATGACTTCATCAGCTTGACTGATGTCGCACCAACAATCTTGGAAGCCGCGGGGCTGAAGCCCCTGCCCGAAATGACAGGCAAGAGTTTCCTCAACGTCTTGCTTTCCCACAAGTCAGGTCGGGTTGACCCGAGCCGCGATCATGTGTTTACCGAGCGAGAGCGACACACCTGTACGCGGCCCAACAATGCGAGCTATCCGATCCGCTCCATTGTCACAGAGAGGTGGCACCTGATTTGGAACCTCCGACCGCACCTTTGGCCTGCCGGTAATCCGCCGGAGGAGTCGGTGGGGCGGGATTATGGAGACATTGATGGTTCTCCCACGTGGACGGAGATGCTCCAGCGGCAAAACGATCCGGCTATTAGGCCGTTTTTCTTGGCAGCGGGTGGGGCCAAAAGGCCGGAATTCGAGCTGTTCGATCTGTTGGCTGATCCTGGCGAAATGAATAACTTGGCCGGGAAGCCGGAGGTGGCGGCCATCGAGAAAGAACTAAAGGAAAAACTTCAAGCTTGGATGCGTGATACAGGCGATCCTAGGGCTTCGGGCGACACTGACTTTTGGGATCGAGCACCGTACTACGGGGACCGTCCCAAACCAAAAACTCCGTGACACACTTGGTTTGTTTGGGATGCAAAACTGTGTAACATTTCAATCGTCGTCGTGGGAGCGATATTGACTTCGTAACAGGAGGATGTTCGATGAGATGTCTCGATGTCGTGACGCCATTTTTGCTCGTTTTGCCGTTATCGATTGTCTGTGCACAGACCCCAGGTGAAGACAATGTGCCCCCGCCATGTTTTGTGGCCCTCTTTAACGGAAAAGATTTGACGGGTTGGAAGGGGCTAGTGGGAAACCCCGTGACCCGGGCAAAAATGACACCGGAGGAACTGAAGCGGGCCCAGGAAGTGGCGGATCAGCGGATGCGTGAGCATTGGAAGGTCGAAAATGGTGTCTTGGTCTTTGACGGGAAGGGGGACAACCTCTGTACGGTCAAGGACTACGGTGACTTTGAGTTGCTCGTGGATTGGAAGATTCTTCCCCACGGCGACAGCGGTATCTATCTACGCGGCTCCCCCCAGGTACAAATCTGGGATGCGACGGATCATCCCGAGGGGTCCGGCGGACTGTACAATAACAAAATTCATCCCAGCAAACCGCTTAAGTGTGCGGACAAACCGGTGGGAGAATGGAATCGCTTCCGTATTCGAATGGTCGGCGAACGGGTCAGCGTTTGGCTAAACGACGAGTTGGTTGTGGACAATGTGGTTATGGAGAACTACTGGGAACGCGACAAGCCCATCTATCCCACCGGACCGATCGAATTGCAGAACCACGGGAATACGCTTTACTTCAAGAATATTTTCATCCGAGAATTGCCCCGCGATGGAGAAAGCCCATAGAGCCCATCCCATAATCTCTCCTCTCCCGTTCGCCGGGAGAGAGGCCTGGGAAGAGGGTGAGTCGAATCGCTGCTGGTTTTGTCGATCGATTCCGGCCGTTGCTTGCCCTCACCCTAACCCTCTCCCTGGGGGAGAGGGAACTTTGGGATAGGCTTTTAATGTGGGTAATTTGGCACGAAGCGATGGAAGGTTTTAGGGCAAAAGAAGCCGCCCGCGCATCAAGCAGTAGTGTGTTGATGACTTCCGCTCCAGCGCGCGTCGCGGTTGCGTAAGGTAGGCGGGGCTCTCTAAATGGTTGACCGTGAGAATTAAAAACCGCGACCGATTTTCGGTCGCGGTTTTTGTTTCGCCGTCTTTCTCGCCAAGGAGCCAATTCAATTAGGAAAGCGAGATCGACTGTGTGGGGCACACATCGACACAAGCGCCGCAGTCCCCGCAGACATCGGGATCAACGAACGCCTTTTCGTTCTCAATCTTGATGGCATCCAACGGACAGGCCTGGACACACTCTCCGCACCCGTTGCACGTTTGCTGGTTTACAATTGCTGTCATCAGAGTCCTCCAAATGAATCGTACCCAGATCTACCGTTTCGTTTCGTATCCAATCGTTGACGGAAAGGAAATAAGCCCGTCAACGCGGTTATCCTCCCAATTAATACGCTATCCGGTTGGCAAAGGGTCGAGACCCTAGAATTGAAAACCTTTAATCTATCGCTTCAGCAGTCCCGATGGAATAGGCCCGGTGTTTTTTCGTCGGCCAACAAACGAACGTTTGTCCGAAAGTGAGATGTTGATTTGACAGCCGCGTGCGACTGGACGCGGCACGAAGCCAAACCCTATTCAGACGAACCCTTTACTTGATCAGGAGAAGTCACTTTCGTCTCATCGGCCGATGTTGGGGGAGCCTCTTCCGGGGAATGACGACGATCATATTCCTCCATCAAGACATTGGGACAAATTTCATCGACGCCACACGTCGGGCAGACGATCCGCACAAGCTCGGATCCTGTCAGCTTGAGGTTGTATTGGTGACAAAGCTGATAAAGTTCCTGAAGATGCTTGCAGGACATTGCAAAACTCCGATTACAGGGGGCCACGGCGTTTCACGAAATTATACCGAACCGGTTGGCAAATCGTATCCTCCAAAGGATACTGTGCTAAAGACCAGAATTCATCTGTCCTGGTGTGAGCCACAGGTGAGTCAATTCCCCGTACAATCTACGGCATGTTGTCCCCTCGGGCATATCCACCAGGTCACTTCGTGTTTTATACTGACCCACTGGTGCTGATTGGTGATGCCAGGGCCGTTTGCGAAGCCTTGCGCATGTTGCTGTCTGACTGCGAAAAATGACAAATTAAAGTCTTACAGAATGGTTTTTTCAGCTTATCGCCACGTGAAAAAAGCGAAGTTACGTAACTTGAGAAAGTAAGCCTATGGTTTGGATTCAAAAAGAGCTCCAGCTACCGCGATTTGGCAAGGGATTTCATGCGATTACCCGACATATTGTAGAAGCGTTGCCTGAGCTCAAGTCGATTCGTGTGGGACTCCTCCATATTTTCATTCAGCACACCTCTGCGTCATTGACGATCAACGAGGCGGCAGACCCCGACGTGGCTGACGACCTCCATCAGGTGTTTGACAGATTGGCCCCGGAGGATCTCCCGTACCGCCACACAGTAGAAGGGCGGGATGATATGCCGGCTCACGTCAAAACGACACTTTCTGATTGCTCGTTGATCGTTCCGGTTCGCAACGGGCGATTGGCCTTGGGGACTTGGCAGGGGATTTTTTTGTGCGAACATCGCCGTAACAATTCCGGACGACACCTCATCCTCACCCTCTACGGTGAGAAAGAGCCGACGTAGTTTTGCTACACATCTTCTACATACTTTCCCACTTACTGCGCCCAAGGTCATGGGAGGCCGAGAATGCCTTCTTCCGCCGACGCCGCTCGGCCGCTGGAATGAGTGGTCCGAAACCAGACGCTATAGTGGCTTCCCATTTCCAACTGACCAAAAAGCCATCAGCTTCTCCACCGCCTCACAGTGTTAATGTAGGTGCTCTGCGAAATATGGGTGGTTTATTGAAGGTTTGACTGGAAAGATATTCCGATTTGTCAAAGTTTAACGATCAGGTCGCCGATACCAATTCCGCGGATTTTATAAACCTGGCTCGGCGTTTTGCCGGGGAGGATCCAAACAAAGGACTGTTGCGCTGCGTTCGGCGAAACAAGGATCGGTGCCAATGAAGACCTCTCGCGGCCTCCTTGGAATCACGGCTTGGGCACTTATAACGCTTTATCTCTGTGGGTGCCGTCCTCAACAACCGTTTTTCTTGCACGAAGATGGCGATCTCTCCCATTATGTGGACAAGGCCACACAGATCGAGTACCCCGATGTAGAGGCAGAGTCGCTGGATGAAGTACAAAAGGCTTCACCGCCCTTGACGCTATCCAACAGCGATGTGAAAGAGTATTGGGACTTATCCCTGGAAGAGGCCATTCGGATCGCCCTGCAGAATAGCAAGATCATTCGCACTTTGAGCCAACCGGACGTGGGAATGCCGCGATTGCCGGAGACATCATTGACCGTCGCGCCCGAAGGGACGCCCACGGTCTATGACCCGGCACGCCAGGAAACAAACCCGCGAACAGGGGTGGAAGGTGTTCTCGCCGACTTCGATGCCCATTGGAGCACTCGGTTTTTCTGGCAGAAATCTGATACACCCCAAAACGTGGCCGGATTTGTCCAAGCGTTCCGCCCCCAAGCCTTCCGTCAGGATACCGGGAATTTCGAGACCGAAATCTCGAAGACGTACGCAACGGGTGGGACGTTTTCCATTTCGCATTCTGTGGGCTACGACTGGAATAATGCCTTCACGAGCCGCCAGTGGTCAAGCCATTGGACGGCGAATGTGGAGGCCGGTTTTCGGCAACCGTTGCTTCAGGGGGCGGGGGTGACTTTCAACCGGATTGCCGGTCCCAACAGTATTCCAGGTTTTTATAATGGCGTCCTCATTGCGCGGTTAGAAACCGACCAGAGGCTTGCCGAGTTCGAGCAATCTGTCTCGGAGTTGCTCCTCGACGTGGAAAAGGCCTACTGGACGTTGTATCTCAGCTATCGCCAATTGGATACCGTGATTGCGGGACGCGATGCGGCCTTGCAGACGTGGCGTCAGGTTCGGGCCAAATACGAGGTAGGTGGACGCGGCGGAAGTGCCCAGGAGGAGGCCCAGTCGCGTCAACAATACCTGGCCTTCCGCGCAGCCGTGGAGCAAGCCCTAAGTTCACTATACAAGGCGGAAAATAACTTGCGGTATTTGATGGGGCTGACAGCGACGGATGGGCGTCTCATTCGGCCCAAGGACGAACCTACGCGGGCAAGAGTGGAGTTTGACTTTCACGACGTTCACGCTGAGGCACTCATCCGCAATCCGCTCTTGCGGCGAGAAAAGTGGCGCGTCAAAAAGGCGGAATTGGAGTTGATTGCTGCGAAGAATTATCTCCTGCCAAAACTTGATATGTTTGGGTTCTACAGATGGAACGGCCTAGGGCACGATTTGATCGATCCGGATGATGATCGCTCCAACGCGTATGGGTCGCTAACATCGGGGGACTATCAGGATTGGCAATTGGGAATGGAACTGCAGATTCCCATTGGGTTCCGAAAAGAATTGGCTGCGGTGCGGAATGCCCAGCTCAATTTGGCACGTGAACGCGCTATCCTCCAAGAGCAGGAATTGGAGATATCTCACCAGATTGCCTGGGTGTTGCGTGAGATCGACGAGTATTACACCCTTGCCCAGACCAACTACAACCGAACGGTGGCTGCAGAAAACGAGGTCCGCGCTGTCACTGCCATGTACGATGCCGGCACGGCAACATTGGACTTGTTACTGAATGCCCAACAGCGTCGGGCGGAAGCCGAAATTCAGTACTACCAGTCATTGACGAAATACATGTTTGCCATCAGCCATTTGCATTTCCGCAAGGGGTCCCTGTTAGAGTACAACGGCGTTTACCTCACAGAAGGACCGTGGCCACAAAAGGCCTATTTCGATGCCTTGCGGCGGGCACGAGCAAGAGATGCCGGGCTCTACTTGAACTACGGAATGACGAATCCACCGGTCTTCAGCCGTGGGCCGTATGATCTTCATGCTGGGAAGGATGGGGCTGAGGAGCTCCTGATCGACGGTTTACCGGATGGCGTGGAAATCAATCAGCAGGGCGCGCCTTCTGTGATCGAGCTTGAACCCCCACCCATACCCAATGAAGACATGTTGAATTCGACGAGCAATGCTTCTAAGACTGAACAACATGCAGAAAATAAAGACGCGTCGCGACAAACAAGGCGGGAGGATTGGACGACGATCGTCCCTAAACAAACGCCGGCACGCACTGACAACGGAAGTTCGGCGGTGGCAAACCGGAAACAAGACCAGCTTGTGGCCTTGGCCTCGCACGTCTCCTATACCTCCCGAACTTCTTCCACTCCCTCAGCACCGTCACCATCAAAGAATCAACCCAGCGAGCAAGGTACGG
>Ga0209508_1003047_pt1 | contig 10248 bp, 12 predicted proteins | sample AD_UKC129_MetaG_FD_184427 | JGI IMG/M metagenome (GOLD analysis project Ga0209508, IMG submission 184427) | Active sludge microbial communities of municipal wastewater-treating anaerobic digesters from Canada - AD_UKC129_MetaG (SPAdes) (version 2) | ecosystem: Engineered > Bioreactor > Anaerobic... | reverse complement strand
CACGTGGAGACCGTAGTATTGATGACAAAAGTAAAATAGTGACTGTAGTGACTGTGTGGAAAAGCGCACGGGCCTATGTTATAACTCATGTTGGAGATAAGTCTTGTATCATTAATGATTGGCTAAAGAAAATGGAAGCGATAAAATGAGTTTCACAATACGCAAAGCAGTAAATAAAGATTTTGCTGAAATTTACGAATTGATATGCGAGTTAGTGGATTCACCTGTTGGTGGTATATCATTTAGTGCATTGGAAAAAATCTACCAGGCTAATCTGCACTCTGAAATCAAAAGGCAATACGTCGCTGAGCTGTCAGGTGAAATTGTGAGATTTATCAGTCTCACGTTTGATATGCGACTGTCTGAGGCTGGAAAGGTAGCGGTGATTGATGAATTAGTTGTAAAGAAAGAACAACGAAACAATGGTATCGGTACCGCTTTGGTTGAATATGCTATCAAGCTTGCGAAATCAATCGGTTGCTGCATGGTTGAGGTTGCAACCAATTTTCGCCGTGAGGACACTCATCGCTTTTATGAGAAAAACAAATTTGTCAAAAACGGTTATCGGTTTAGCTTTGATGATTTTAAAACAAATGATTGCTGAGAAGCTGGATCGCAATGTTATTATTTATGGTCATATATTGTGGATGGAATGAAAGAAAATGTATAACATTGGGTGTTATGAGAATAATTATGCTTCACAAAATATGCAAGGGCGGATAAATAGTAGGTCTGGAAAGACTGTTAATAAGGTTTTTCCTATATAGAATGCGAGGTTATAAGATGTTTGATATACCTGATAATATCAAGAACTTAATTTATGAAGAGATGTATTCTATTGACGATGTTGGGATGTCAGATTCTACAGTTATTGTGTTTAATGATAAAATTCTTAAAATCCAAACAATCAGTGAAGAAGCACAGAATGAATTTCGTGTTATGGAATGGTTACAGGGCAAACTACCAGTCCCGAAGGTTCTGGGATATGAAAGAGATGACAACAAGACCTATCTCTTAATGACAAAAGTACCTGGGGAAATGGCCTGCGCAGATAAATATCTGAAAGATCCGGAGCAATTAACTACCATTCTGGCAGAAGGATTGCAAATGCTATGGAATGTAGATATCAATAGTTGTCCATACACTTGGAATCTGGAGAAAAAATTGAAGATGGCAAAATATACAGTGGAAAATAACCTTGTGGATATAGAAGATGCTGAGCCGGATACCTTTGGTGAAAATGGATTTAAAAATCCAAATCATCTTCTTGAATGGCTCATTGGCAATAAACCACAGGAAGAGCTTGTCTTATCTCATGGAGATTTTTGCCTTCCAAATATATTTTTAGCAAATGGAAAAGTTTCAGGATATATTGATCTAGAGAGGACAGGGATAGCAGATAAGTGGCAGGATATTGCTTTGTGTTATCGTAGTTTACTACATAATTTTGGTGGAAAGTATACTGGAAAACAATATCAGGGATTTTATACAGATATGTTGTTTGAAAAGTTAGGATTAGAACCCAATTGGGATAAGATTCGGTACTATATACTTTTAGACGAACTTTTTTAATTCGTTTGATTGAATTTTTTGAATGGCGGTGCTCTTTTTTGTATAATAGCTCCTTTATCTGGCAATTCACATTTTTCTTATACACTTTATAGGAATGAGAGCCATTCGATATGTTCCCGCGAACAGCGATTTTTCAAAAATGACCGAAAAACCGATTTACATGTTCCCACGTACAGATGGTTCCTAAAATAGCCTCACAGAAGTTGAGTCCATATAATTGTGTAAATTGAGTTTTCTGAAAAAGAAAGGAGCCTTCTGAAAGAACTGAAGAACTTAGAGAAAAGCACAATTCTTTTCATGCTAGGTAGATGCCAGGCACCTAAAAGCTAGAGAAGACGGACAGGTTTGATGATAGCAGTAGGGAACAACACAGACGGTTACACTGAGATATTAAGCATGATGCCAGGCGACACAGAATCAGAATCTAGTTGGAGCGAATTCATAAGCAAGCTTAAAGATAAAGATCTGCATGGTGTAGACGTCACTAATTCTTACGACCATAAGGGCCTCATAAGAGCAATTATGCAGTATTCTTGTGGAGTTACACGGCAAGGATGCCAAAGCAAATTGTGACACGAACAGCCGTACGTATTGTCCCAAAGAGAAAAGCTGTTATCTGCTTGGCTAGGTGCACACTCATGGGAAAGGACGAGAATGGAAGAATACTTTACCTGGCGTGAAAGTGGAATCTTTTAGAAATGTATCTAGCCGATGGTAATTCTAAATACTAATGTGATATAATTGTCACATCAAGCCACGTTAGGGGGAGACATTATGTCGCGTCGCTGGAATTTGCTCCTTGGCTTTTTCGGCATGTTTGGGCTATTCGGCTTCAAATACTTCACTACGCATAACCCATCATACCTCGCTTTTTTCGGTTTCTTTAGTTTCTTCGCCAACTTTTTTCTCGCTCGACTCGATTTGAGCCTGGCCGATGAGCGTTATCTTGAGAACATTGAGAAGGCTAAAGCGTTTGCATTTGATATAGCGCTAGTCGAGATAGTGGCCGTGTTTTTGATTAGTCTCGTGTTTTCTCTCCTTTTTCCTATAGCTATCTTAGGCCGAATTTCGATCGGACTTGTCGCTATATGCTACGCATCCCTCATCATTGCATATGGGATGAAACTTTATGAACTAGAGGAACGTTGAGAGGCGGTCAGCATGTCTAAACTTGTGTGCAACTTGAAGAAGTATAGGCAGTTGGCTGGGCTGACCCAAGAAGAACTGGCGAACATGGTGTGCGTTCGCAGAGAAACTATAGTGCGCTTAGAGGCTGGGAAGTATTCGCCATCCCTTAAGCTTGCAATGGATATCGCAAAAGCGGTGAACGCACCGCTAGACGAGATCTTCGTATTCGAAGAATCTGAAAGGCGATAACAAGTGTCAAGAGACATTCTAAGGTTCCCACCTTGTTTTAGCGATTCATGATATTGGGCTTACCCTCTTTTCTTTAGTTGGCATACACTAACGTAGACTAGGGATGAATCCGTTTCAAAGTGGGGAAAAAAGCTATCCATTTATAGGGATTTAAGATGTATGCTCACAATACCAGAAGGAATTATTTGACGTTAAATACAAATAAGGAACAAGACGGAGCAACACTGAAAGAAGAAATAGGCGATTAGAAATTGGGAATATGTTGAAGCCAAATCTAGTCAAAGTGACGCCATAGTTTGCCGTCGAACGCTGCAAAGGTCATTGCAGAGGTAAGGAAAACAACAATTGGATTGGGGATTTCTGCAGTGGAGGTTAGACATGTTCTAGGGTATGCATTATGGGGCTTCAAAAAACATCCGTTTCTTATGGGAGTTTACGTTGGACTGTTCGCTGTCGGCGCCGTGATGCCTAGCATCCGCGTGGTACTTTTTTCAGTTTTCATAGACAAATCGCTGGCATGCATGGAGTCCAATGCCCTTGTGGGCCAGGTTCTCTTCCAAATGTTCCTCATTGTGGGATGCATGTTTCTCTCAGTGGCCATAGGCGGCGGCAAAAGGCTCTTAGGGATAAAGGTGCACAATGAAATCGAGATATCTGTGCTATCGGAAATGACTCGAAAGGTTGAAGATCTCCAATACTCGTCTTTAGAAAGTGAAGATACTCAGGCCCTACTCCAAAGGGTAGGGAAAAGCACCGCCGAGACTTTTTTCGACGGTGTAAATAACAGCCTCAAGATTATTTCATACCTAATAGAGGTAATAGGCTTTGCCGGAGTCATAGCGGCGTACAGCTGGTATGTAAGCATCATCATTGCCGCGATCGCTTTCCCCATACTCAAACAGGCCTACGAAAGCGGAGCTTACGAATATGAGGTTTTCGAGGAAGCCGAGGAGAATATGCGCAAAATAGAGTATTACGAAGACGTCTTAACTTCGAGACCATACGCAGACGAAAGAAAACTATTTTCTTTCAACCCTTTCATCGCTGAGAAGTGGAACCAAGAGTACGACGAGTACATGAGCCTTAACGAAGAAGGACTGAAGAAGATTTCTAAGAACATAGGGGTTACAGGGACAGCTACTAACCTCATACCCCTTTCATTTGGCCTGCTCTTGTTGGTCCCTCTCTCAAAAGGCGGAATTACTCCCGGGGTTTTCGTTAGTTTGCTTGCCGCTTCTTTCGGCATTGTGAAGGAAATTACTGTGGAGCTTTACTGGTCCGTGAGCGATTTCGCGCGGTATTGCCAATTTTACGAGGATTATAGCTCTTTTTTGAGATTGCCGACGCACAAGCGCGGGGAAAGTGCACGTGTCGGGCTTTGGGAGTTCAAATGCCTAGAGATGAGAAACTTGAGTTTTTCGTATCCCGGGGCTCAAAAGAAAGTCCTAAATAACCTCAATTTGAAATTCGAAAGAGGCCAAAGATATGCCCTGGTGGGTGAAAACGGTTCTGGAAAGACCACCATAGTAAAGCTCCTCCTGGGTCTTTATGAGGATTATGAGGGTGAGATCCTAGTAGATGGTGTAGAGTTAAGAGAAATACCCGACCTATCTGGCTTTTTTTCCGTGGCTTTTCAAGATTTCTATAAATACGAGATCAGGGTAAAAGACTTCCTAAGTTTCGGTAAAAAGAAACTAGATGTCCAAAAGGCTGCTGAAGTCTTGAGCGATTTGGGTATAGATCCTATGCTCTTAGATCAGAACCCATACTTAGGGAAATTCGATGAATCGAGTCACGAGTTATCCGGGGGTCAGTGGCAAAAGTTGCTCCTCGCGAGGATCCTATTAGATGATGCACCTTTTAAGATTTTGGATGAGCCTACTGCTTCCATAGATCCTTTGCAAGAAGCTAAGTTGTATGCATATTTTGACTCCCTGTCCGAAGGGGAGTCCACGTCTCTTTTGATTACGCACAGGCTAGGAGCCTCAGTAAACGTTAAGAATATATTGGTTTTAGACGAAGGCAGGATAGTAGAGGCGGGCTCACATCATGAACTTATGGCAAATAACAGGAAATATGCAGGGATGTTTAACGCCCAGAAGAGGTGGTACCATGAGTGATGCCTCTAAGAATTCTAAGATTTTCTTTAGTCTTTTCAAAGACCTTTCATCCATAGATCCTCCTAAGTTTTACTTCATGTATCTTTGTTTTGTTTTGAATGGTCTTTTGTTTAGTTTCATCGTGTGGGCCAAAGAAAGGGTTTTCGACTCTGCTATAGCGTTTTCTTCAAGAGAAGCCGGGCTTTATGAGATAGCGATCTGGCTCTCTCTTATGTTCGGGTTGTATCTATTGAACAGCGTCTTTGACGCTCTGGGGAACTACTATGCGGAAGTCTACGATCTAAAAGCTGTAAGGTATATGCATGGCAAGATAAATGAAAAGTCTAGGACCATTCCTGCCATAAGATACGAAGATCCTGAATTTTTAGACCAAATAGAAAAGTGCTACTCTGGCGCTAACGCTGGCATGTCTTACTTAAACAGCGTTATGGATCTTGCGTTTATGTATAGCCCGTTTGTGGTATTTATGGGTGCGTACCTCTGGGGCAAAGAACCTAAGTTGGTCTTAATAATCTTCCTCATTTTCTTGCCTTCGGTTTACGCTCAGCAGGTAAAGAAAAAGAAGTATAAAGAGCTGGAAGATGATGTAGCCCCGCTTAGGCGGAGGTACGACGGCCTAACGAGGTCTATCCTTTCTCTCTCAGGCTGGCGAGAGGCGAAGGTCTGTAACGCCTTCGGGTTTCTAAGATCTGAGCTCAAGGATACGGTTCTTTCTGTTCAAAACCTAAATAACAAGGTAGAACGGCGAAGCGCTCTTTACGACCTATCTGCAAGCGCAGTTAACCTCCTAGGGTATTTCGCAGTAATGTACCTCTTGTTCGGAGAGATGATGTCTGGAGGCATATCTGTAGGCGCTTTCGGAGCGATCATTTTCTCTGTGGATGAGCTATATTCTCTAATGGAAGAGGCCATAGTTGGACGGTTTGGGAGTTCCTCATCTAAGATCCCTAAAATTCAAAACTACTTCGATTTCCTCCAATCTGAAGAAGAAGCGCGAGGGGAGAGGATAAACGACGGCAGTATATCTCTTCAAGACGTTTGCTTCAAATACCCAAAGAACGATGAGTACGTTTTAGAAGATATCAGCCTTTCCATATCTGATGGAGAAAGAGTAGCTATCGTAGGCGAAAACGGAGCGGGAAAAACCACCCTGGCTAAACTGCTTCTCGGGATATTTGAGCCGTGCGCCGGATCGGTTGCGGTTGGCAGCTGCCCTTCTAGCCAAGTTGATTATCTAGGGATTTCCGCAGTTTTCCAGGACTTTAACCGTTACAGGCTTAGCGTCGGAGATAACGTGAGGATTTCTGATTATGTGAAAAATGCAGGTGATCCAGGGATCTTGGAACTTCTGGAGGAGTTTGATTTAAACTTTGAAAGCCACGACCTAGACACGCTCCTTTCTAGAGAGTTCGGAGGAATAGACATTTCCTATGGGCAATGGCAAAGGCTAGCCATAGCTAGAGGGATATATAGGGACAACAAAATACTGGTGTTGGATGAACCTACGTCTGCTATCGATCCTTTGGAGGAAAGCTACATATTCGACAAGTTCAAAGAGGTATCCAAAGGTAGAACTACTATCATAATAACCCACAGGTTGAGCTTGGTGAGGTTCGTAGACAGGATAATCGTGCTCAAAGATGGACGAGTAGTCGGTTTTGATTCTCACGAAAATCTTTTGGAAAAGAGCGAGTACTACAAAAGCATGTGGGATTTGCAGAGCGAAAGGTATTTGCTATAGCCTTTGCGATTTTACCGAAATTGTACGACATCGGTGCTATCATGACAACCTAAAGAGCAATGGGGTATGACATACTTGATATCCTCTCGTGCTACGTATAGAGTACAATTCGTATGACTTGGGTGTATCGGAGGTAAAGAAGTAGGTTAAGGCTGATTTTGGGGTCGGAAATGAGTGGAGAAATGGAATAATGACCTAATTTGCAGCAAAGAAAACAAAAATCCGAATTAAGGTTCTTTATACTGCCGGTGCGAATAGAAATTAGGTGGGGGTCAAGCAAACTGATAATTCTAGCAATTTTATCGACTATCATTATAGGTTGGATAGGAGCAGCTCTCGGTTATGATTTCATGAATGGCTTTTCAGAATTAGGTAGCATTCTAGCAGTTGCAACAATGGGGTCATTCATTATGATACAGAATAAACGAAGAAACAGAGAATAAGGGCAATTTGCAGTGGAGAGAATGGGCATATTATTGAAGTAGATAGTTTGCAGTACTCATTACATTACGACGATAACGCAGACAGGGATCTGGGGACAGCAGTATAGAATTACTGCAACATGTGCAGAAAGCCTGTTTGGTGGATGTAATGGGTTCATGGGGGCATTCAACGCGATATTTCAGGAAAGTCGTAATTGTAGAATTGTGTGTAATAAATACTGCAAAGAGCTTATTATTGGAGGTATAAGCATGAGAAGGCGGAATACATTTTGGCTGATATTAGTATTTGCTATTATAACAACTCTAGTCGGTTGTTCAAATAACCCAGATGCACCTAAACTCCTAACAGAAGAAGGTATAGCACCTTACGAACTTTCAGAGAGCGAGAAATACATATTAGAATCATTTGGAATGAAAAACAATTCTCAGATAATCTCCTTTCATGCACCACGAGATGGGATAACTTTGAATGTAAATGTCTATAGGCTTGAAGGCAACACAAATTGGAGTAACATAGGTGGCGGAGCTGTTTCAATAGGCACAGATAGGGAGCCCATCGAACAATTAATCGGAACTTTCACAATGCAATTGCGAGAAAATTACGCTATCGATTTTATTATAAACGCCGGTGGAATAGGTTCATACAAAACGGGCGAGATCTTGCTTGATACTGAACCAATGGCATCTTTTAAAGGTTTTCTAGAGGAATTCCAGAAAATTGAAATCAATAAGGAAATACCTATTGCTCTTATGGTTTATGATAGCGGTACAAGTATGAAAGCCTACGCTCTTGAAGACTATTTTACTCCATCTAAGTTCGAAGGAATGGATTTGGTACAGGTTGTTACGTTGACCTTTAGTGATACAGAATTGTAAATCGCGATACCCATAGCCTCTAAAGGGCGAACTAAGGCAAGTCTAAGCTATGTGCCTAGGATTCTAGATGTTTTTGAGATATCAAAGGAGCGAATGATCACTTCTATTAGCGCTGATGGAGATTGCAGTAAACGGAGTATCTACTAGAAAGGTGAGCCGGATTACAGATGAATTGTGCAGTGTCCGAACTCTGCAAGAATCTAGATCCAATCATAGAACGCTTAGCTCAGGTGACCAGTATCCTTTTTTACTGGTAGATGCCATGTACCTAAAAGGTAGAGAAGACGGGAACGGGTCATACGTATTTTCCCAAACAGAGAATCTGTTATCCCCCCGGCTAGGTGCTCTGCTCATGGAACAAGACGAGAATGGAAGGATCTTTTAGCAATGTATCTAGCCGAGGGTAATTTTACGCACAAATATGGACTTGACCAGCCCCGAGCGATCCCTTTCAACTGTTTCTTCATACTCACACGTCCGTTCTTCATGTTTCGGGATTACTTTTCTTTTTCCGCGCAGCGATTATTTCCATAATAACAGCAGCTACAATGAAGCAGACGAATACAACCGTCCAGATGATCCAGAGGTTATTTGTTCTGCCGCCGCCAGCGTCAACACCGTCGGTCTGGAAGATCGCGCCCGCCGTAAAACCAATAATGTATGCAAGAGCTGTAAGGACAGAAACTCGCTTTGCTTTTGCAAGAAAGGCTATTCCTATTACGGCAATACCGCAGAGGAAAAGGATAAGGGGTAACTGCTTCATACCGTGAATATCAAAGAAGATATATCTTGTCAGCACGAATCCGGCACACAGGATGCCAAAGGAAACTAAATGCACAATAGCGTTTTTCTTGTTTTTCATTCTTCACCATTCCTTTCCTTTACGCTGATAAGCGTTTCCTGTCTGCACTTCGGACAGAACAGCGGGAAGTTTTCAAGCATCGTGTCCGGGCGTACCTTGATTCGCGTTTTGTTCCCGCAGACAGGGCATAGCACCCATTTTTCCTTACACAATGCGATCACCTCCAACTCTTGATTGCTCATTATTCCGTTTGGTACAGCAAATCACAAATAACAGCACCTTTTGTATCTGGCTCAATGGAAGTCACAACTTTTACTTCGTCCGCTGAATTTTGGGGAATGCTAATGATCTCGCTGCATGGTGCATCTGCATTGACAGCATAGCATTTATCGCTCTCGTCGCCATACACAACGCTGATCTCCATTGTCCCATCTTGACATTCCGCTTCGATTTTTAGCTGATATTCGGTATCTCCATCCAGAGAAAGCGTTTTGGAAACCTCGCTGTATTCTTCCTCGTATTCCTCTGGGTAAAAATAAAATTCAAAGCTCTGTGCGCTTTCAAACTCTGTAGTGCCGTTATCGGAACAGGCAGATATGGAAAGCGTAACGCCTACTGCTAAAAGCAGCATAAGCGATTTCTTAAATCTGTTCATCGTTCAAAATCCTCCCGTCTTGAATTGTAATCAGCCGCTTTGCATAGAATGCAATCTGCTTGTCGTGGGTGATCAGGATAATCGTTTTTCCTGCGGCGTTCAAGTCGGAAAAAAGCTGCATGATCTCTTTCCCTGTTTTGCTGTCCAATGCGCCCGTTGGCTCGTCTGCAAGGATAACGTCAGCTCCGCAGGCAACAGCCCGTGCAATGGCTACCCTCTGTTTTTGCCCGCCGGAAATTTGGGTCGGCTTTTTCTTTGCCAGCTCCGCAATACCAACCGTCCGTAAAGCAGACAGCACTTTCTTTTTCCTCTCAGTCTTTGATGTGATCCGTTTTATCAACGGTACTTCCACATTCTCAAATACAGAATAATCATCAATAAGAGCAAAGTGCTGGAATACAAATGCAATCCTTTTTCCTCGGATAGCAGAAAGAGTCGTTTCGGTTGCGCAGCTCAAATCCTGCCCGTCGAATAGATATGTTCCGTCTGTAGGAACATCCATACAACCGATAATGTTCAGCAAGGTAGTCTTGCCGGAGCCGGAGGCTCCCATAATGGCGACAAAATCCCCTTTTTCAATGTTCAAATCAATATCTGTTAATGCAGGGGTAACGATAGCGCCACTTCGATACTCCTTTTTGATATGTTGTAACTCAATAATT
>Ga0209508_1003046_pt1 | contig 10250 bp, 8 predicted proteins | sample AD_UKC129_MetaG_FD_184427 | JGI IMG/M metagenome (GOLD analysis project Ga0209508, IMG submission 184427) | Active sludge microbial communities of municipal wastewater-treating anaerobic digesters from Canada - AD_UKC129_MetaG (SPAdes) (version 2) | ecosystem: Engineered > Bioreactor > Anaerobic... | reverse complement strand
AAAGGTTATAAACAGTCTGAGTTGGTTTTCTCGAGTTAAATAAGAAGGAGAAGAACCTCCACCAGTTCTGGGTCAAACTGAGTGCCAGCGCTTCGCTTCAATTCGGCAACGATTTCCTCTTGAGACATTGCTTTTTTGTAGGGTCGGCCATAACGCATCACTTCATACGCATCAGCAAGAGCAATAATACGGGCTAAAAGAGGAATTTCCTCTTTCTCTAACCCCCGGGGGTAGCCACTACCATCCCACCACTCGTGGTGGGACCAAATTTCTTCGGCTACATGGGCAAATTCCGGTGTAGCGCGAACTATGCGGTATCCAGATTCAGAGTGTTTCTTTATGAGTTCCCATTCCTCTGGAAGAAGAGGACCTGTTTTTTTCAAAATTTCCTCTGGAAGGGTTATTTTCCCAATATCGTGCAACATGATGGCTAATTTCAATCGGTTTACTTCAGTATCGGGAAGCTGGATTCTTTCAGCAATGGCCAGTCCCACTTTTTGCATACGCTGGGTGTGCAGTTGAGTCTCATAACTTTTAGTCTCTAATGTATTGAGTAAGGCGTTAATGATAGCGCTGCGGGAACTTCTGGTTTCGGCCAGTTTCTGCCGGTACATTTCGTCTTCGGCTCTTCGGAGAACCTCAGTAAGACTTTCTTCTCTGCTTTCCTTAGTGGCAAGGCCCAGAGCTAAAGAAAGGGGTACTTCCTCTACAAATACCCCTTTTGCTTTGCTTCTTATTTTCTGACAGACTTTTTGAGCCTCTTCCCGGGAGGTTTCTGGTAGAAGTATAACAAACTCATCACCCCCAAAGCGGGCTATAACATCCTGTTCCCGGCAGGAAGCTTTCAAAACCTGTGCCGCACATCGCAGGAGTTCATCACCACGCTCATGTCCGTAAGTGTCGTTGACCAGTTTTAACCCGTTAACATCTACCATGATGACGCTTATGGGAAGCTGTGTTGCAATATCCAGCCTTTCTATCTCTTTCTCCAGGAAATTTCGGCTATGTACGCCGGTCAGTTTATCATGGAAGTTCAGATAGCGAAGTTCTTCTTCCATTTTCCGACTTTCGGTGATATCGATACCTGCACTGAGAACTGCCACAATGCAATTTTCATCGTCTCTCAAGAGAGCGTTATGCCAGGCAATCAGTCTTTCCTCTCCACTTCGGGTCACAACGGGGTTTTCGATGTGTCCCACCGTTTCATTTTCTCCGGCCATCAATCGGGCAAAAGCATTTTTCACTTCCTCCTGTACCCGAGTCGGGACGCAGACATCAAACCAGTTCTTTCCCACTAATTCTTCTTGAGTATACCCCAGAACTTCTGCCCCTTTGCGGTTTAGCAAGGTCACCTCAGCCTGAGGATTAAGAATGAGGAAAATAACATCGGCGGTATCCAGGTATTTCTGGGCTAAGTCGCGTTCTTTCCGAAGCTCTCGTTCTACTTCCTTATACTTGGTGATATCGATGGAGTAATGAAGATAGATATCGCTACCCAGAGGAACCCATCCGGTTTCCAGAATTCTTCCTTTAAGCTCTACTTCCTCCACTATGGCCTCCTGGCGCTCGAGAGCCTCATCTCCCCTGCAGTAAAGGCAGTGGGCATCGGGGGGTAGGACACCACTTTTTTCAAACTCTAACTTTTGAGATGCAGAGAGGGTATCTGTCCCATGGAAAGAAAGCCAGCATATATCCCCTACTTTTGATCCTGCAAAAGATTCTGTGGCCTTGTTTTGAGCCAGAATGCGCCGCTCTCGATTGATAAGGGAGGCAGGATAGGGAATACCATCCAGTAGTTTCTGGTAAAATTCTTCAGCCTCTTTGAGGTCTGTAATATCGCGACCGACTCCTACTACTTCTTCGATGGAGCCTTCTTCATTTTTGATGGGAGAAAGAGAGATCTGGAAATATCGTCGCTCCCCGTTCACGAGAATCGACCATTCATACACCACCGATTCACCCCGGAAAGCCTTTTCACTGGCCTCTCGGTGAGCTAGGGAATCTTCTTCACCAAAAATATCCTGAACACTTCTTCCCAGAAAATCCTCGGGGGCAAGATGGTGCCGCTCCAGCCACTGACCATACACTCCGGTGCAGCGCTGTGCTTTATCCAGGGTGAAGACGATATCTTGAACTGAAGAGAGGATGGTTCGATAGCGTGTTTCGCGTTTCTCGAGCTCCTGTGTCAGTAGATGCTCATTCATCGTATCTGGTAGCGCCATCACCGACTCTGGATGTTTCCTTGAGGACCACAAGGGGAACTGGTTGAACTGGTAATCTGGTATTCAGTTTTATATCTGGAAATGAACACGATATTACCACTGACCTTCCTGGTCATCCCGTTTTTAAAAACTTGCTCTATTGGATTAAAAACTCTCCCTTGAGAGTGAACATTAGCGATATGAAAAACCTCCTCAGTAATTTTATCATATGATTCTCTGGGAATCTATCCGGTCAACATTTCTACTACAGATTCCTGTACATTACCTGACTCTCCGTATCAGTAGAAATCACTCATCCACCGGGGAATGAAAGGTGGGTTGCCACTTTTACTTTCTTTTTCTCTTACCACATCCAGAGATTTTTGTAGTATCTCCTCTTCGGAATATTGTGAAATATGGCCGCAAAGAGGCCGGTGTTACCTTATAAAAAAGGGAAAGTTCCCTGGTCTATGACATGTTTGCGATGATAAATGGGGAAAGAGAGATTACCCCAGTTGCTTCTTACAAATACAGAAGAAGAGAGGAATATTTTTCTAATCACCAATCAATTTCCAACCGGGGGTCTCGAATGATGACGGGTGAGATACAAGATAGTTTTTATCAATTACTTTTAAAATATTCTCGACCGGGCAATAAAAAGCATGGTATGATATTGCAAGGAGAAGTGAGTATGGAAAACTGGGAAGAAAAAGTAAAAAGACTTTCTCACCTTTCAGGAATTCAGCTATATTACTACGATATCAAGGGCAAAAAAGTGGAAGCTTCCCTTACTACCCTTATTTCTCTCTTGCAAGTAATGGGAATAGAGGATTTGTCCGAAACAGGGTTAGAAGAGAAAATAAGAGAAAAAGAAGAAGAAAAAAATAACCCCTTTCCTCCTGTTGTGGTAACCAGTGAAAGAAAACTTCGCTTTGGCCCTCTTTCTCCTCAGAAAGTGGTTTTGATGGTAAAAGGAGAAAAAGGTGAAGAATGGAGAGAAGAGTTTAACATAGAGGAGCATTCCTTTTTAGAGTGGGATTTTCCTCCTTCTATGGAATGGGGATACTATGAGCTCACTTTTCTTCCGGGAGAAAAAGAAGTGGTACATCCTGTTTTTTTAGTTTTTTCTCCCGGTAGTTGTTTTCTCCCTTCTCATAAAATATGGGGTATTCAGGTTCCGGTTTTTTCCCTTGCTACTCTAAAAAGCCAGGGTATTGGAGACTGGAGAGATTTACTGCTTGTAGAGGATAAGTTAAAAAAGGCAGGGGGAGAATTTCTGGGAGTCTTGCCTCTCCATCTTACTGAAAATCGCTCTCCCCACGGTATTAGCCCTTATCTACCTTTGGACCGATTGCTCTGGAACCCCATTTATCTTCCTCTTGAGGAGGTAGCGTCTTTTCTGGGATATGAAGAAAGTAAGAAATATTTAGATGGGCTTTCTCCTCTTTTTTCCTCTTTCTCCCCAGAAAAAGAGATAGATTATGACGGAGTGTGGTCGCTAAAGCAAAAATTCCTGCGCCAGACTTTCGGCCTGTTTTGGGAAAGAAGAAATGAAGATCCCCGCTTTTTAGAGTTGGAATCTTTTTTTCAGGAAGAGAGAATAAAATGGGCTTCTTTCTTTTATGCCTTTGCTGAAGTTCATGGTTTAAATTGGAGAAATTGGCCCTCTCCCTACCGATATAAAGAAAAAAAGGCCGTAGAAGATTATATTCAGGCTCACCGGGAAGAGGTGCTATATCATGCTTATCTTCAATGGTTGATGGAAAAATTTCTCTCTTCCGGTTCTTTTTTGGGGTTCGATTTACCAGTGGGAGCCTCGGCGGGAGGGAGTGAGTGTTTCTTAGAAGAAGATTGTTTTGCTTTTCAAGCTTCCCTGGGAGCTCCGCCTGATGATTTTGCTCCGGCAGGGCAAAACTGGGGATTTCCTCCTCCCTTTCCCGAAAAAGAGAGAAAAAACGGCTATCGGCATTTTATTGCCCTCATTCGTAAAAATATGCAATTTGCTCGCTATCTCCGGGTAGACCATATCCTGGGGTGGCAGCGTCTTTACTGGATTCCCGAAGGGAGCGAGGCTCGGGAAGGAGCGTACGTCGAGAATTTTCTTCCTGATTTACTGGGGATTTTAGCTTTAGAAAGTATGCGGAATGAAGTAACAGTAATTGGAGAAGACCTGGGAACTGTTGACCCTCTTTTAAAAGAGAGTCTGCACAAGTTTCAGGTGCTTTCTACCCGGGTGTTTTATTTTGAAAAAGACGCAGAGGGTTTCCCTCTTTCTCCTTCGCAATACCCCCCTCTTTCTCTTGCCACTTTTAACACCCATGACCTTCCTCCTCTGGTTTCCTTCTGGGAAGGTGAGGATATTTTGCTCCGGGAAAAAGTAGGGATGTATGGAGAAGAGGAAGTCCGGGTGTATCTGGGAGAAAGGGAAGAATTTTGCAAAAAAGTGCTTCAAAAGCTTTCCCAGTGGGGATTATGGGAAGAAGGAGGGAGCCTGTGGGAGGCATTGCTGCGCTTTTTGGCTCTCACTCCTTCCTTGATCAAAGTGGTGGGGTTAAACGATGTTTTAGGAGAGAAGAGAATGATTAATCTTCCAGGAACTGTTGATGAATATCCCAACTGGAGACTCCGCCTGCCCATCCAGGAAACTAATCTCGAGGAAGCTCTGTGTCAGATAGGGAGAATTATGAAAGGAGGAGGATAAGATGCCTGAACTTCCTGAGGTGGAAGTAATAAGGAGAGAATTGAAAGAAAAAATTGAGGAAAGCCGCATTCTCTTTGTCCGGGTGGAGGATTCTCAATTTTATCTTCCCTCTGATATGATTTTAGGGAAAAAAATAAACAAGTTAGAGCGGAAAGGGAAAAATTTGTTTTTAGTTCTGGAAGATGAGAGCTCTATATTTTTTCATCTGGGAATGACAGGAAGATTGCTTTTCTCTTCCAGAGAAGAACCTTTTCCCTATCTTAAGGTTCTTTTAGGTTTATCTTCTGGCTTTCTCTCCTTAACCGATCAGCGGAAATTGGGAAAAGTAGCATTGCTAACCAGAGAAGAAACAGAAGAACTTTTACGCCAGGTGGGGATAGACCCTTTGTCTCCTGAATATACCGAGGAAAATTTTGAAAAAGTTTTGAGCGGAAGAAAAATGAGGGTTAAAGACTTTCTCCTTTCTCAGCGCTACATTTCTGGTATAGGTAATATCTATGCTTCAGAAATTCTCTTTCGGAGCTCTATTCACCCCGAGAAAAGAACGAACGATTTGACACCAGAGGAAAAGAAAAAGCTGTTTATCACCATTCCTCAAGTTTTGAAAGAAGCCATTGCTCACCAGGGAACTACTATTCGGAATTACGTCCGCTCAGGGGGAGAGCAAGGAGAGTTCCAGAATTCATTGTTAGTCTATGGAAAGGAAGGAGAGCGGTGTCCCTGCTGTGGAGAAAAAATTGTGAGAAAAAAAATTGCCTCCCGCAGCACTTATTTTTGTCCTCGTTGTCAAATGGGCTAAAGAGGGGCATCATAGGTAATGAGGGGGAAACCCTGATAACCCCGATTATGGAAGGGGACGATTCCTCTGTTATTCCTTTCTTTTTCGTCATTCTTGAATGTTTCTATCAGGAATCCAAATTATAATGAGGGCAAAACCCTCTATTACCCCTGGAAAAAACGTAGAAATATAAAAAATACTACTGGTGGGAAAAGCATCTCTCAGTAGAAGTGTTAGATTATCAATATGAACCTTTTTGGAGTTTTAAGCCTGAGCAGTTAAGAAATTTTTAGCTTTTTCAGGCCCTCAAGGCAATATTTTAGCTCCCACCATTCACAATCCCGGCAAATCTCTTTTATATCCTCAAGCGTTATTCTTTCTTTTACTCTCTTCCAGACTTCATCAGCCGATACTGAATCTCCGGCTTTGAATCCCAGTTTTTGCAGGCATTTTGTGTCCATAGCTGCAACTTCTACTTCAGAAACATCACTTTTCAGGCATTTACCTTCTACGTTGTGAGGACAAGCAGCACAAATGGCATCACACTCCAGCACTAAAGTTATAAAGGAGGTAAAGTCAGAGCGTAGTTTTTTTGCTACTTCCTCCATATTAGACACAAATTTCTCACTATAGCCCAGCCCCCGAAACCCCAGTATACAAAGGAAATGATGAGGGCGAATATTCAAGGAATATATCAGCTCGTTCATCTATTTTCTACCTCTCCATTATAAGTTTGTCCAGATTCCCTGCAGCTTTGGCGATAACTCTGGCTATATTACCAGTTATAAAAGAAATAGTTCCCATGGTTAAAAATTGCGCAAAACCAACTGTTTTTCCTTTAAACAAACTCAACCAGAAATTGGCAAAGAGCATAAAACTAAATAGGGCAATATCATGCTTTTTTAGGAAATAACTCGCAGATAGGGTAGCGAAAATAAACCCTGTAAAGTAACCCGGTGGGGTCGGCGAGGATAGCAGTGCCTCCTTACCAACCGGTAAATCAGGGAAGGCGAGAGTGCCTGACCTGATTTATATAGCCAAGCTTATGCCTTTCCAACGAGTGCCCGCGGGGGAGTCTGACCGAGAAAGAAAAACCTCTATCTGGGCTAAAAGACCCACAATACAGGTAAAGCCAAAACTAAAGTGGTATGTTCAACCATGCTGCCATCTATAAAAATCATACCTCATTTTCTCATATATTTCTCCTCTGTGGCCATTATCGTTTTTCACCTTCCTTTTTAATTTTTCCAATAAGTGAATACAATCACCGGCAAATGTCCGGGTGAGAGAGCCATCGACTCTTTTTGTTATCGCTTCACCTGGTATTTATGCCTTTTTCCAGATTTACGAAATTTAGAGCATCGGTTTCAGCATTCATTTCTGCTAATATGCCACACACCTTCTTTTCTCCATTGAGAAATCGTTGGGCCATTTTGGCTCTGCGGCCAAACCGAAGAATTTTCTAATTTTAACCTTCTTCTCCCAGGCCTTGAGACTCGGCAATTATTGTTGTTCCCTCTTTTATCCTCGGTGAGATGGTTCCCTTGTCCCATCTGTGGAGCTAACTTCCCGAAAGTAGTATATCTTTTGCCCTAAACCAGGGAGCTCACAAGGAAGGAGTGAATCTGGTGATATCCTTTAGACAAATATTCTAATATAGAACCATCTTGTTTTAAATCACGAATATGCTTTCAGGTTGCAACTCCGGAGACATCCAGTTCTCCAGCTATCATTTACCCAGAAGCATAATGTCCACTTTTTCTAAGAGTTTTCAATATCTTTCCTTTTATTTGGTTAACTACATTGTGTTTTTTTGTCAAGGTCTTTCGGGTTTGTTCAAAAAATACCTCATAGTTTTAGAGAGTAGGTTTCTCCCGTCATCGCAAGCCCCAGGTCTTTCAATGTAAACTATTGATAAATTTGCTTATTTTATATCCCAATATTTTATGAAATGTAAAATTATTTATAAAGCAGTCTCTTTGTATTATTGACATACTCTCAATTAATTATATAATAGGTAAGGTAATAAAAATTGCCAGGGGGTGGAAATCGAGGGCTAACTAAAAGGTGCTTTTTTGCGCCATAATATCATTGTCCCTCCGCTAACACCCAGATTAGGGAAGCGCCCCTTCCCTAAGGGGGGAGTGTCCCCTGATTAATTTGTTTTCGGATAAGCTGATCCGAAAGGGGAGCACCTGATGAAAAGGGTTATTGGGCTTAGATTCTGGTTTCTAAGGATTTAATGGGACGTGGTCAGGGAAGCAAATATTTGTTTTCCTGACCATCGCTTTTGTTAAAAATATCTATCCTCACTCAAATTGGTGGGGATAGATATTTTGTTCTTTAGTACTTTTTAGCCAATGGCCAGTAAAAAATTCGAAGGGAGAAGGGAGGGACAACCTGTGGAGAAAATACTGGAAGTGGGGATGCATCTCATCCTTGATGGTTATTGTCAGGACTCTTCGATTATTGGAAACTTAGGTGAAGTGCATAGGTTCCTGGATGAGTTTCCCGAGGAAATGGGTATGACCAAAGTTCTGCCGCCCTACGTTTTCCAATATCAGAGCAGTTCTCCCCTGGATAGTGGGATATCAGGTATAGTGATAATTGCCGAAAGCCACATCAGTATTCACACTTTTCCGGTTCGGAATTACTTAAGTGTGGACATATTTTCTTGTAAACCGTTTGATGTTGAAGAGGCAATACAGAAGCTCAATAGCTGCTTTAATCTGGTGGAATACAACTATCAATTGTTTGATCGGGGGATAGAGTATCCTCCTGACCTTAACTCGAGTCTCCCCTTAGTTATAGAGGAGAGGCTTAAGAACCTGGAAAAAATGGGTCACACCTGACTCACTACTTATTTCCCCGGTAGGGTGAGTGTATGTCTCAATAAGTCAAACACTCACCCTATTTTTTATTCTCCATCCTGGACTGGCATTCCACACAATAGAGAGCATAGGGAATCGTTTTCAACCGCTGAATAGATATTTCCCTCTTACACAACTCGCAAAGACCATAATTTCCCGACTCTATCTTTTTCAAAGCCTTCTCCACCAACCTCAGCATCTCAAGAAGGGTTTTCTGGGAAGACATCTGGAGAGCCAGATCTACAGTGGCACTTCCCAAGTCTGCTTCATCTCTTGATTCGCTCAATGGGTTATAGTCTCGAGTGGTATCACGTTCTCGCTTGAGAACTAATTTTATCTTTTTATTCAACTCCAAAAGCTGGGCGCGAAGTCCTTCTATTTCTCGCTCTTCCATAGCTCTCATCTCCGAGGATATAATAACTCATATTTTTTCTTTATACAACCTTATCACTCGCTGTACCGCTTATAGGTCAATGGTTACACTAATATTACTAAAATTGCTTTATTAGTAGAATAGAACTGAACTATAGAGATGTTGCCTTTCCTTCCCAAAAAATAGCCGGTCTCCTTTCATCTCTGTTTTCTTGTCAAGTTCAATCCATCTTGGTAAAATGATTTAAGCAAGCTTTAATACTCTTTGTGTGATGCGGTGGAATTACTTTAATGGTGAGCTTTCCAATCTCCGGGGCAGAAAGCTTATGAAATTATGGCAGAAATAAGTGTTTGCTATCATTTATAAATCGTTTGTTAAGAAGGAGGAGTTTTCTATGAGACCAAAAGAAATATCTCAGAAGCTAGACCAATTGTTGCGGCTGGATACGTTCCCGGTAGGGGTAAAATTTTACACTCGGGAAGAAGATTTGCCTAAAAAGCCGCTTCCGTTCAAACTCAACATCTGTCAACTGGTCTGTATGGCGCGATACCAGAAAATGGGCCATAGCGGCGTTCCAGAGAAAATGGTATGTGCCTTCGGGGCGGCATGCCTGGGATTAATTCAGACACCTGAGGCTATCCTATCCGGGAAAGCTGCCGTGGGTGCTTATTGCAAAGATCAGGAAGCGGCGAAGAAGTTCATGGCAAACGTATACAGGCTGGGAGACGATGGTAAGAAGTACGCTGGAGTATTTATCTCCCCGCTGGAAACATTCACCGAGGAGCCTGACGTGGTGGTGGTCTACGGCAATCCTGCCCAGATGATGCGTTTCATTCATGCCAACGCTTATGACACCGGAGAAAAGACCACGGCTGATACGGTAGCTGAAGGGGCTATGTGTTCTGCTATAGGATTTGCCAAAGGGACTGGTAAACCCACGGTGGGTTTCCCCTGTGCTGGTGACAGAATCTTCGGTGGCACACAGCACCATGAGCTTGTCTATGCAGCACCTTATGCTCTTTTCCGTGATAAGCTCGTGGACAACCTGGAATTCACGGCGAAGGGAGGTTTCTCCGTCTATCCAGTGCCACCATACATGGCCTTCACACCAGAGATGCCGCCGGCCTATTCTATAAAGCCGGAGGATCTATAAGTCTGTGTAATGTGCGGGAAGCTATAAAACAAAGACGCTCCCCACTCAGCTTGCAAGCAGGGGAGCGTCTTCTAGCAAAGTCTTCAGAAAAGGGATGTGTTTATAAATTCTGGCTATACTGACTTTCCTGCAAGCGTAGTGTTTATCACCCCTATATAGGAGGCAATACTCAGC
>Ga0209508_1003041_pt1 | contig 10264 bp, 8 predicted proteins | sample AD_UKC129_MetaG_FD_184427 | JGI IMG/M metagenome (GOLD analysis project Ga0209508, IMG submission 184427) | Active sludge microbial communities of municipal wastewater-treating anaerobic digesters from Canada - AD_UKC129_MetaG (SPAdes) (version 2) | ecosystem: Engineered > Bioreactor > Anaerobic... | reverse complement strand
TATCTTTTTAACATTACTATTTGCGTGGCTGATTTTTGTGGAGTATTATTCCCGGTACCACAGTTCTAAATCACATACGAGGAGGCAGTAGGCTAAAATACCTGCTACCTCCTTTTATCCCTTATCTTTTGATCTTTTTTGCATATCTTTGATAGAGTTCCCCTGCAATGGCACGGAGCGCCTCATCTGCCTTTTTGCCACCTATATTTGTGGTCAAAACCATTGCATAATCCTGTTGTGTGTCAACCCAGATATGGGCAAGGTTCATCCCATTGGAGCCTCCATGAGAGAGAAGAGGCTTTTGTGCCCACTCAGGAGCTGTCACACCCCATCCAAGGCAATATTTACCTCCTGGAGGTGTGCCTGGCGGGGTATCCTTTTTTGCAGACACATCAATGATTGGTGTATGGAGTTTCTTGAGCGTATCTGGTTTTACAAGGTGGGGTGGCCGCTTACCTTCAGCTGCGTTCCATTGAGCCCATTTTGCAAAATCAAGAATTGACATATGGGCACTACCAGCAGGTCCCAAAAGTGAAGGCACATCGCCATTAGGTCCTGAAAGAAAAGTTTTTATCTTTCCATCAATAATCGCATGACCAAGGGGTGCGTCAAGCTTTCCAAGGGATGCCTGTGGTCCAAGACCTGCTGTCTTTAATTTCAGGGGTATGAAGATGCGTTCCACTATCAGTTCGTCCCATGTCTTTCCTGTCTTCCGTTCAATCATAGCACCAGCTATGGTGTAACCCATATTGGAGTAGGAAAACTGTGAACCAGATTGAAATGTGAGGGGCTTTTTAACCCAGTTACTTACAAGCCAGTATCTCATATCATCGAGATTGCCTTCCTGAAACATGGCTTCCCTATAAACACTCAATACCTCCTCATTGTCAGTGGGAATACCGCTGGTATGCGAGAGTAGTTGCTCAAGGGTTACCTGCCGTATACCCATATCCATTTTCCCCAAAAGCTCTGGAAAGACTTCTCCAATTGTTGTGTGCCAGGTGAGCTTTCCCTCTTCCACAAGCATGGCTGCAAGCAAGGCAGTAAAAGCCTTTGTGTCTGAACCTATGTGAAACCTGTCATTGATTGTCACAGGAATATTTGTGCCTGCCTTTCTCACACCTGCTGCACCGGCTGCAATAATCTTTCCATCTTTTGCAACAGCAGCTGCAACAGCTGGAAGTTCATATTCTGATAGATATGGTTTGAGCATTGAATTTAGATTCATCTGGCTATAGGCATATTGAGAAATAAAAATCATGCTTAAAGCAAATAATATACTGCATATACATCGCAACATCGTTTTCATTGAACTAAGCCTCCTCGTATGTTAATTTTAAAGCAGGTGATAATTGACCCCTGATGCAAATAATAGATACGAAACTTTACTCATGCTACCTCACGCATTGGTCTGTCTCGTCTGTTCGGTTTATCTCGTTTATCTCGTCTATTCGGTCTATTCCGTCTATTCCGTTTATTTTGTTTATTTCGTTGGCAATGTCTTTGATTACTTTCTTTCTTTTAAATAGATAATCCATCTTCTATATTCATCTTTACTGCTTCTTTCTTTAACTACGTTGTTAAATGATACCTCTTGAATGGCTTCTATGGTAATCTCCTGTTATTAGTGTATTAATTTATAACATTGGTGTCTATTAAATTCGTCATGGGTAGAACATTTAATTTTTGATTTCAGATATTTTCTTTTTAAATTCAGATATTGTAAAGGGTTTGCTTAATATTTTCATACCCTCTTTAATCAAGGCGTTTATCTGGACAACATTGTTTGCATAACCTGTCATAAATAGAATTTTTATATCTGGTTTTATTTCCCTAATCTTTTTAGAAAGATCCAACCCTCCAATTGAAGGCATTACAATATCAAAAAGGCACAGGTCAATTTCATCTTTTATTTCTTTAAACTTTTCCAATGCTTCAAACCCATCTGAAAAGGATAAAACATTTATTCCCATACTCTTTAACATCTCTTCAACTACTGCTCTAACTTCATTGTTGTCTTCAACAATAAGAACATTTCTTATCTCTATTGATATATCCTCATCCTTTTCTTCAGATACTTTATCTAATTGTTCTGAAAGGGGTAGGTATATTCTGAAAGTTGTTCCCTTTTGTTCTTCACTGTAAACATTTATAAATCCTTTATGCCGTTTGACTATTGTATATACTGTGGCAAGCCCTAAACCTGTGCCTTCTGGTTTTGTTGTAAAAAAGGGATCAAAAATCTTATCTATTATATTCTTTGATATACCTGTGCCTGTATCTGTAAAACTTATACATGCATATTCTCCTACTTTTGCAAAGGGATATATTTTTATTGCATCAGCATCAAATTTCTTTTGCTCAACTACAATTTTTATCATTCCACCATCAGGTATTGCATCTATTGCATTGACTGTTAAGTTAAGTAAAATTTGTGTAAACTGCGTTCTGTCAAGGTTTACAGGCAAAGCTGTATCATAAGGTTCAAATTCTATTGAAATATCTTCCCTTAATGTGGGTTTTAAAATTTTAATCTCTTCCTTTATCAGCTCGTTAATGTCATAAACTTTAAATTCCATTGCATGACTTTTCGTAAAAACAATTAGTTTTCTTATAAAATCCTTTGCCCTTTCAACACCTTTTGATATTGACTCAGTATGTCTTTGTATCTTTGGATTATCCTTCGCAGTTAACTGAATAAGTTGATTGCTTCCTAAGATTACTGACAGAATATTGTTAAAGTCATGGGCAATGGAGCCTGTAAGTCTTCCAATGCTTTCCATTTTTTGGGCTTGAAAGAGCTGTGCCTGAAGTTTTCTTTTTTCTGTTATATCCTTTATAAAAGAGACAACAAAAAGAATTCCTCCCTTTTCATCCCGAACAACTGAAGAAGATAAAAGGGCATAGAAAGGTTCACCATTTTTTCTTTTAAAGGTAACTTCAAAATCTTTAACATAACCTTTTAATTCTAATTCCTTTAAAATTATTATCCTTTCACTGATATCCTGATAAACCTGCCAGGTTTTTATTTTTAATGCTTCTTCTTTGTTTTCATATTCAAACATTTTTATCCCAGCATCATTTATATCAAAAACATCACCATCTGAATTGGAGAGAATTATTGCATCCATGGAAGCATCAAATATTTTCTGTAGCTTTAACTCTCTGTCCTGTATACCTTTTGCCATTTCAGAGAGATTATCAGAGACAATGTCAAATTCCTCTAACCCTGATTTATAGGGTGCAACATTGTACTGCCCTTCCTTTATTTTTCCAATCATCTTTAGTATTTCTTTTATAGGTTTTGATAACTTTCCAGATAGTATTAAGCTGATTACAATGGAAAGAATCACAGAAAACAATAAAATAAGTACCATCTTTTTTCTTAAACCTAAAATTACAAAAAATGCTTTATAATAGGGCATTCCTATGAAAATTACTCCGTTTAATGAGGGAATATTTTCTGCCTTAAATATGTATTTATCTCCTTTTACTTCCCCCTCGATTAATTCTTTCACACCATAGATTCCCCTTTTTACAAAATCTAAATCTGACAGGTTTGTTCCTTCATTTACTACTCTCTCATCGGTATGAAAAAGTACTGACCCCATTTTATTTACCACAAAGGCATAGATTTCCTGTTTTTTAAATATTTCTAAAATAGAATTTATTCCGGGAATATCCAAAAAGACTAATACAATTTTTTCTGATATAAGCTTTGACATTACATAATAAGGTCGTTTGTCAATTAATAAGACATGGGGACCAGAGAAGTTTGATTTGCTGGCACTTCTAAAGATTGGAGAATAGGATAAATCTATACCTAACAAATCCTGACTTTTTGGGAAAGTGTCTTTTATTAAGCCTTCTCTATCAAGAATAAAAAGATACTTTGTTGAAGGTTTGTGGGATAGGAGAAGTTCAACTTTTTCACGATTATAATTTTCAGCGGACAAAAGATTTGCAATTGTTTCTAACTCTCTGTATTCTTCTGAAATTGCTCTTTCAAGATAAAAGGAAAAAAGGTTTATGTATGTTTGATAATGCTGGGATATTTCTTTTTCAATCTGTTTCTTTGAAAAAATATGAAAACCTGCATTGGTTAACAATATTATTATGAGGGATAATGTAATCAATGCTCCAAGAATATATAAATGAAATGTGTTTTTCATTCGCGCACCTTTTCCCATTTGCCCTTCTCAACTTTTACAACAAATGGTTTTATAACTCTGTCGCCAAATGGGTTAATATTAATCTCGCCCTGTAAACCTTGAAACTTACCTTTTTTAATTATCACATCTTTCATGGTTTCTTTTGTTGCACCTCTTTCAACCGCCTGTTTTATTAACATTACTGATTCAAAACCCAAAATTGCTCCCAACTCTGGTTCATATCCAAATCTATCAATAAATCTCCTTTTGAATTTTTGATAGAGTTCTCCCTTATAATCTTCGTCAAAGGTTTCAAGGTTAAGAAGCCCCTCGATTCTTTTGCCACCATTTTCTATGAGTCTTTCAAACTTAGACCAGGGTGTGGAAAGAATTTTTACATTGGGTTTTAAAATTCTTAAGTTCTGGGCAATTAATGCGGTGCTGTAAACCTCTGTTATCAATAGAACTGCGTCTGGAGAATAAGATAAAACTTTTTTTGATAAGTCTCTTATATAGCTTTTTCCTTCTTTAAAGGGAATAAGGCTAAATTTTATTTCTTTGCCAGAATATTTCATAAAATTTTGAGCAAAATCTATTGTGTATGTTGGATTTAATACATCGTATATCACAACAATTCTTTTTGGTTTGAGTTTCTTTGTGACATATTTTGCTAATTCCAGAGCATCTTCTTTATTTGTAGGTCTCAACCTAATCATGTAATCATCTAATCCTGCAAGTTCAGTAGATGTAGGGGTTGGCGCAATTGTTAAAATCTTTTTTTCGTTTATTAATGGTAAAAGATTTTTTGCCACTGTGCTTGTAGCAGGACCAATTACAGCAGCTACTCCCTCCTTTATAAGTTCTTCATAGTTATTTATTGCCTCTTTAATATTGGATTTGTTGTCTTTGATAATTAATTGTATAGGTTTTCCCTTTACTTTTCCTTCTTCATTTATCATCTCAACGGCAAGTAATGTACCATCTCTTATTTCCCTACCTAAATCTGGATATGCTCCTGTAAGGCTTACAGAAAGTCCAATTTTTATCGGTTGCCTGTTTTGAGGGAAAGCAAACAATAGGAACGTAAAAATTAATACCCCGCCAATTATTGATATATATAGAATTTTATTTTTCATTTTTTGCACCCCAGAAAAGGCTCCTAATAATTTTACCATTTCCAGAGAAAAATATTTTTTCCTAATCACTTCTGTATCATTCTCTATTTTAGATTGTCAACACTTTTGCCCCCTTTTATGCAGATAAAAATAACCCTTTTTGGTGCTAAACACACTTCACTTTATTAATCTGTAACTACTATCTTCATCTATCTGAAACAGTCAAATGGCATGGTATTTTTTTTATTGATAATTTCAAATGAATGTTTTAAATATATATTTAAAAATAAAAATTATGGCAGGGACTAAGATGATAATCTCAAGGAAGGGTATTTCAAAAACTTATACCAAATTGCTTCAAGCTGCAAGTGAGGTATTTGCAGAGAAAGGTTACAGGGATGCAACCATTGCTGATATCTGTAACCGTGCAGGAGTAAATATCGCTGCAGTAAATTACCATTTTGGTGATAAAGAAACTCTCTACAAAGAGGCCTGGCGATATTCCTTTTTGAAATCGATAAAGGCTCATCCGCCGGATGGTAGTGTCAGCGATGACGCACCGCCTAAAGAGCGTCTAAGAGGAATGGTTACAGCTCTATTGCGTCGTATTGCTGACGAAAACAACAAAGAGTTTCTGTTGGTGCAGAAGGAACTTGCTAATCCAACAGGGCTTCTTGAAGAAGTTATGCGAGAAGAAATCTGGCCTATACATGAGAAGCTGGAGGCTTTGGTTCGTGAACTTGCTGGACCATATGCTTCTGATACAAAGGTTCGTTTTTGTGCCATAAGCATTATAAGTCAATGTATCAATCCAATGGTTGCAAGGAATAGACAGAAGGAAAAAAAAGAAGGCAAGGATGCTCAGCCAGGGATTTTTGATATCGAAGATTATGCCAATCATGTTGTGAGGTTTTCCTTGGCTGGAATTAGTGCAATCAGTGATGAAGTTGAAAAGGGGTAAGGTTTATAGAACCACAAAATGGAAGTGAAAACGTATTAAAAAAGGAACAGTCCATGGTTTTAAATCACAAAATAACCTTTATTAGATCTATATTCTGGTTTTCTTTGGTGTATATAGTTCTTGTTCTAACAGGGTGTGCTACCATAGGTCCTGATTATGTTCCACCTAAGATGTCAGTATCCCCAACCTGGAATACCCAGCTTAAGGCAGGGTTAACCGCAGAGATATTGGATCCCAATACCCTGGCAACCTGGTGGAAAACGCTAAAAGATCAAACACTTTCAAGTCTGATTGATCGCGCGGTTAGGGGCAATCTTGATTTAAGGAAGGCCCGAGCGCGAGTGCGAGAGGCACGTGCCCGTCGTGGAATTGCCACAGCCGATCTCTTTCCCACCCTCAATACTACAGGTTCTGCTACATGGAGTCGCAGTAGTAAAGATACAGGGGAAGGACAAAGTAGTGAATTATATACCGCAGGCTTTGATGCAACGTGGGAGGTGGATATTTTTGGTGGTACCCGTCGTTCGATTGAGGCAGCAGAGGCAGATGTAGAGGCAAGTAAAGAGGAGTTGCATAATACCCTCGTCTCTTTACTTGCTGAGGTTGCTTTGAACTATATAGAGGTGCGAATTCTCCAGGCTCGGCTTGAAGTGGCAGAAACAAATCTCAAAACACAGACTGAGACATGGCAGTTAACCCAATGGCGTTATGAAGCTGGTTTAAGTGATGAACTTGCCGTACAACAAGCAAAATACGCCCTTGAAAACACCCGTTCCCAGATACCTACTATTCGCATTGGGCTTGATGAGGCTATGAACCGGATCGCAGTCCTCCTCGGAGAACAACCAGGTATAGTCCATGCAGAACTTAAGAAACCAATGCCTATACCTGTGACACCGTTGCGCATCGCCGTGGGTTTACCGGCTGACCTACTCCGGCGTCGCCCCGATGTGCGTCAGGCTGAGCGCCAGTTAGCAGCACAGACAGCACGAATCGGTGTTGCCATGGCAGACCTATATCCACGGTTCACACTAAACGGATCCATCGGCGTAGAAACACTTTCATTAAGTACCCTCTCTTCCAGTATATGGACTTTGACTGGAATACCCAGAATCAGTTGGACAATTTTCAAGGCAGGGGCTATCCGCCAGAATATAGAAGTTCAGTCTGCGCTTCAAGAACAAGCCCTTATTCAGTATGAGGCTACTGTCCTTAATGCTCTGGAAGAAGTTGAAAACATTCTCGTGGCTTATGCCGAAGAACACAATAAAAAAAATATTCTCCGGGAGGCACAAGAGGCAGCTCAAAAGGCCTTTGATCTGGCACTGTGCAAGTATCAGTCAGGGCTTACGGATTTCAGCAATGTTCTGGAAGCACAACGTTCGCTGCTGTCTTTCCAGGAACAACTGACACTAAGTGATGGCACAATCACCTCCAACTTGATTCGCCTGTATAAGGCCCTTGGAGGAGGGTGGACGCAAATGGCTCTTTATTGAAACAATTAATACATGACAGGAGAAAAATATGAACCCAGAAACGAATCCAGAACAGGATATTATACAGGTACTTGGACTGGATGAAAATTCAAACAAAAGAAAGGGGTTTAAACTATGGCTAATTCTGGCACTCGTTGTGGTGTTGGCAGCCGTGATCACCCTTTTTATGTTGAACAGTATAGATAAATCGAATACTGTCAGGTACAAAACCGAAAAGGTGGTGCAGGGAAACTTAACGGTCATTGTTACTGCCACAGGTACACTACAGCCTATGAACAAGGTTGAAGTGGGAAGCGAATTATCAGGCATTATCAAAAGTGTTGAAGTGGATTACAATAGCAGGGTAAAGATAGGCCAGGTTCTGGCAAGGCTCGATACATCAAAGCTCGAGGCCCAGATTACACAGGCCAAAGCTGCCCTGGAATCAGCAAAGGCAAAGCTCTTGCAGGCTCAGGCAACGGTGAGTGAAGCCCGTAGCAAACTTGCCCAGCTCAAAAAAGTTCAGGAATTGAGTAACAATAAAGTGCCATCACAGGCCGAACTTGATGCAGCAGAAGCCACATATGAGCGGGCAAAGGCTGATGAAGCCAGCGCCAGGGCTACTGTATCACAGGCTCAGGCAACTCTTGCCGCCTATGAGACCGATCTATCTAAATCAGTGATACGTTCGCCGATTAATGGAATAGTGCTAAGTAGAAGTGTGGAGCCGGGACAGACGGTTGCCGCATCCTTTCAAACACCTGTTCTTTTTACCCTTGCTGAAGACTTGACACAGATGGAACTACATGTGAATGTGGACGAGGCTGATATTGGTAAGGTGAAAGAGGGTCAAAGGGCAACCTTCAGTGTTTCCGCCTATCCTGATCGAACATTTGAAGCAAAAATCACCCAGGTTCGATTTGGTTCATCAACCACATCAGGGGTTGTAACCTATGAAACTGTGCTGAAAGTGAACAATACAGATCTCTCCTTGAGACCTGGAATGACAGCCACAGCAGACATTACGGTCAAAAACATTGAAAACGCCATTCTCGTGCCCAGTGCTGCACTTCGTTTCACCCCACCTGTACAGGAAGAAAAAAAGCCCTCAACCGGTCTGGTCGGTTCATTGCTTCCTCGTCCACCCCGTTTAGCATCTGAAAAAGGTGAAAATATTTCTCTTAAAAGAAAACAACAGCGCGTCTTTATTTTGAATGATGGCAAGCTTGTGGCAGTCCCTGTCACAGTGGGATCCACAGATGGAAATATGACTGAGATTGTGGGAGGAGACATAAAACCTGGTATGGCTGTGGTAGTCGATGTAATCGGTGCGGGTAAGTAAATATGGTTGCATTCAATCAAATAGATACCCATCCTATTATTGAGCTAAAAGGCATAACAAAAGTATATGGCGCTGGCCAGGCTGCCATGCACGCGATTCGCGGCATTGATCTTATAATCAATGAAGGAGAGTTTTTGGCAGTGATGGGGCCAAGTGGTTCAGGTAAGTCCACCTGCATGAACATCCTTGGCTGTTTAGATACCCCAACTTCTGGCTCATACAAGTTCAAGGGGATCGAGGTAGGCAGATTAGACCACAAACAGCGCACGAGGTTACGCCGATTCTATTTTGGCTTTGTCTTTCAAGGCTATAATTTGCTAAAGCGCACCTCAGCTCTGGAGAACGTTGAACTACCCTTAATCTATCGAGGTATCACAGCAAACATTCGGCGGGCCCGTGCCCTTCAAGCTTTAGAGGCAGTTGGACTTAAAGGATGGGAATCTCATACGCCTGGGGAGCTCTCCGGTGGTCAACAACAGCGGGTTGCCATTGCCCGAGCTATTGTAACTGACCCTTCGGTATTGTTCGCAGATGAACCTACAGGTAATCTGGACACAGCCCGAAGCCATGAAATTATGGACTTGCTAACAAGATTGAACCGGGACCGAGGAATTACCATTGTCATGGTTACCCATGAACCCGATATGGCTATGTATGCCAAACGCACCGTCCACTTTTTAGATGGTCGGGTTGAATCAGATAACCAAAATGGGAGGATACTGTAATGCTGTTAAATACAATCATACTCGCCCTCCGTGAGCTCAAACGCAATGTCATGCGTTCTGTCCTTACAATTCTTGGTATTGTCATCGGAGTGGGAGCGGTTATCACCATGGTTACTATCGGAGGAGGTGCCACTGCTCAGGTAAAAGAGCAGATTGCTAGTATGGGCAGTAATCTTCTCATGGTTACCCCTGGAAAAAGATTTGGTCCAGGACAATCTTCAAGTGTGCCTTTGTTCAAACTGGATGATGGCGAAGCTATTGCCAGAGAGGTCAGCTCAATTGCTGCTGTGGCTCCAGTCTCTTCTCAGTCCATCAAGGCCATATTCGGGAATCAAAACTGGACGACACAGGTCACAGGGAGTAGCAATCAATACTTTAGGGTTACGAACAGGACTATAAGGACAGGCCGGCTCTTCAGCGATACCGAACTCAGAAGCGGTGCTGCGGTCTGCATTGTTGGTGAAACAGTCCGTAAAAAGCTGTTTGGAGGGCAGG
>Ga0209508_1003040_pt1 | contig 10265 bp, 6 predicted proteins | sample AD_UKC129_MetaG_FD_184427 | JGI IMG/M metagenome (GOLD analysis project Ga0209508, IMG submission 184427) | Active sludge microbial communities of municipal wastewater-treating anaerobic digesters from Canada - AD_UKC129_MetaG (SPAdes) (version 2) | ecosystem: Engineered > Bioreactor > Anaerobic... | reverse complement strand
TCTTAATATATCATCTTTAATCAGGTTATTTTTTTCAATAACCTGCTCAAGATTATTACTCGTTATTAATTCCGACATAATCTGCACCTTCTTAATTGTAATACAGTTCGCACATATGAACTATATCCTCTAAAATACCAAACATCTCTTGAGCATTAGGGTTCAGGGCATGATTCTCTGGAGCATTGTCAGACAGCGCAAAAACAGGTTCCTTTTTCGCATTGTACTTTGGAACATAATTTAGTAGTTGTTCTTCATCCATGTCCTGGCTGTCCAAAATCTTTTGAATATGGGTTTTGAATGTAGCGAGGCTGTCGACTTCTCCTTTGATTAGTTTATCTAAAGTAGGCCGTGAAATATTAGTAAGCCTTGAAAAGGAAGACTTTGTATATCCATTGTCTTTAATGATATTTAATATATTTTTACCGATTAGTTTTCGATTTTCGAATAATAATTCCATGCTCATTTTTACACCTCCTACTTTATTATACACCAAAAGTGTAAAAAAAGATACGGTTTGTAAAAAATATTTTTACAAACTTTTGAGGTTATCTTTTCAGTTGTAAAATTTTCTATAAGAAAAAAGCATCGGCAGAATTTAATTCCTGCTAATGCCTTTTCCCTATTGCCTAATGAAGAATGCAACCTTTTATTCTGTAATTCTTAATATAATCCCAATATGCTTTTATTTCATCCTGCTCTAACATTTCAAAGATGTCTTCAATCTCATCATAAAAATCCTTGTATGCTTTGCGGATAGAAGGCCTCATTTTCCCTCTTAGATGTGGTAATGAATAATTGCAAAATACCAAATCCCTTAAGACCAGAAACTCTGCAATGTTTATATCCAAAATAATTTCCTTTTTACCATATGGTTCGGCCATTAAGATAAGTAATTTGACCATTAACATCTCGGCATTACTTATATATTCATATATTGCAAAGTTATTTACTACCTCTTCTTCATTACCTAATACTTCACGAAGTCTATCTGCCTGCTGCAATAAAGCGCATAGTAATTTTTTAGGAATTACAACTTGAATATTTTCTTCATTGAATTTTGAATAAATTTCTTCCGATTTTAAAAGCATAAAATAAGCCCTCCTTATATCTATAAAATTCCTATTTCTAAACTGTGTATAATATAAAGAGGGCTACACATTCTTATCAAGTTTTATAATCAATTTAAATGAATACTAATATATTTTCTTTTTAATTACTAACTTTTATTATTATTTCTACTGTTCTGGCTGTTAACCTAATAATCTCTACCTTTAAAACATGGTCGCCTTGAATATACTCAAATATTTCTTCTGAATATTCAGCAGGCACATAGCCAATTTTTTCTCCCTTTAGAGTTTTAACTTCAATAGCGAATTCATCGTATAAGTTTTGAGGCTCATGATTTAATAACAGTTGTGTATTCTTATTTATACTTTTATTACTGTACAAATTGAAATAATCATAAAACTGTAATCCTCTTACATCACATATAATTTTACCTGTATCTCTTAAAAATGAAGTTCTGTTTCTCAATTTAGTTCTAACCCTTGCAATTTGCCTTATAGAAATATCATCTATTCCTTTTATGCTTTTTTCTAATTCGTAAAATCTTTTTTCTAAAATCCACTTATCTATAGCCCATTCAGGGTCTTTGGATGACTCGTTCTCGTATAGCACTGCCAATGTATTGGCCAATTCTCGGGATTCAATACCTAATGTACATAATTTAACTGCTTCCAAATTCTCCACACCATATTTTATTTTAGCGGGTAAATCCTTTAAGATAAAATCAGCAAACATTAAACTATCTTTGGCTAAAGCATATAGAGAACTAAAAGCCCAAGGTAGTTTATATAAAAACATATCATTGATATAATTGACACAAGTCTGGGTTCTGTTTGAGATATTATTGTCTTCATAGAATATAGAGTCCCGGATTTTGAGAAAACTATCTCCACTAATCCAACTCATAAAAGCCTTATAATGGTCGATATTATAATTAACTTTTTTATTGCCTACTTTATAATAATATTGTTTAGGGCTAATTTCCTTTAATTCAATTATCTTTTCAAATATTTCTGGAGTTATAATTGTTTGTAACCGGAAATCGAATCCACTTTCATTTTTTGAAATCTCGTCAATAATTTCTAACAAGATGCGATTAGACCTAAAACTAAGTCCCGTCCTATTAAATTTTTCTATAATGCTCTTATCTAATTCCTTAATAAAGTCATAATACTTAATACATATTTTATCAAACTTATCTAATGCTTTATCATCCGCTTGTTTGGCAAATAGTGAATTCATTAATAGTTCATATAAATCATCATAACTATTTATATAGTTTATATGCTCTTCATATAAACTAAAAATAAATACCTGTAACCTATCAATAAAATCTAATAGGGATTTCTCCACATCCTGTATGGATATTTCTATTACTTCCTCTAACTGGTCGATAATTGAGTATATTTTATCAAATTCTTCAATCATCGAACTTGAAACATTAGTTTCTTGAGATTCGCAAAATAAAAGTTGTCTGAAGTAACTTTTATTATCATTATTAAAATAGTATTCTGGATGAAAAATCAAAAATATCTTTCCTTCAGTATCAATATAGGCTCTTCCAGCCCTGCCAACTATATTTTTAAAATCTGCAATGGATAATTTATGTTCTCCTTCATACGATGTAAAAGAACCTAAAACAAAATTTTTGATTGGTAAATTTACCCCATCAGATAATGTTGTGGTACATGCTAAGACATCTATTAAATCTGACTTATATGCTTTTTCTATTTCTTTTCTTACTTCAATAGGTAAATCCCCATGATGATAGGCAACTCCATATAATATGCTATTGACCAGAGGGTGTTCACTTCCTAGTCGGCTCTCTAAAAATTCTTTTAGTTTATTTATTCTCACATCGTTTTTTAAAGGCAGATATTTATCTGAATATTCAATAAAACGCTCTAGGTCTATTTTGGTAAAAAAATAAACCAACACTTTACCGTTATTCAATGTTTTTATGAACTTAAAACAACGGTCGTATTTTGTATCATATTTATTATTGCTTTTTTTCCACCGTCTATTTGAATTTTTATATTCAACTATTATATCTGTAATTACGTCTTCTATAGCCCTTCTTCTTTCAAGATATTTATAAATAAGGCGATATGGAGTTATTTTTTGTCTTTTTTTATCACTAATTCTTATATATTTAGTACGGTCAGTATCAGGAATTAATACACCATAAACTCTCCTGCTTGGAGTCCATTCCGATACTACAGGTTTAAACTCATCATTTTCGAGCCAAACATTAACTTCTTCACTATTGCTAACAATAGCCGACATTAGAATAATTTTAAAACCATATTGTTGCTGTTTAATCATGAACCATGTAATTAGTGTTTCTAACAACCAACCCCTACTGTTATCAGCCACTTTGTGAAACTCATCGAAAATAATCAAATTTATTCTTTCAATAAATTCTTTATGCCTCCGTAACAATAAATCTAGTTTTTCAGGTGTTACTACAAGAACATTAGCATGATTTAATAAATCATTCTCATATTCATTCTCATCAGTGTCAAGAACTGATGTAACATTGTATCCAACTTTTCTTAACCTATAGAACAAGTTACTTTCAATCTCAGACATAAGAGCCCGTGTTGGGGTTACATATATACATACCTTATCTTCCGATAACTGTAGCGCCTTCACTATCGCTAATTCTGCGACAAAACTTTTTCCTGCACTTGTAGGCATAGAAATAAGTACTCTTTTTATATTTTCGCTTAGATAATTAAATCCTTTATTATTGCACCTCAAAGCATCTAACTGGGATTTCCATAATTCATAAACATTTCTACTATCATACTTTGTTAGGACTTTTATATATTCATTTGTAAAGCCTTCCCGTGGAAGTATTGACCACACACTTTTACTGTGCATTTTGTGTAACACTTCACTCAATAATGAAATATAAAATAAGGTCTCTATATCATCCTGTTGTATTAAAAAGTTCTTTAGTTCCTCCATATTTTCAAATATGATTTCATTATCAAATCCGTCAACAAATGAACAAGCATTTAGGATTAAAATTCTATTCAAAAAATCCCATATAGTATTTTTAGATAATTTAATTGATAAGTCCAATTGATTTCTATCTTTATATATTGTTTTAAATTCTCTACTTAAAGTAAGGCAAATATATATCCATGATTTTTTAACATCAATATCCAAACTGGGGATTTTGTCATTTTCAATAATCGACTTCAACCTTTTACCTATGACCGCTGCACTTGCTTCTTTATCTGCTAAACTGTATGAAACTGAGGAATAAAATAAGTACTGATGCTTTTTTTCAAAGCCTTCAAACTCTACATCAGCAAGCAACTCAAATATTAGTCCAGCAATATTTAATCCTTCAATATAAAAGTCTTGAATATATTTTTTCATTTCTTCACTTGTTACATTAGTTAACAAGGAAAGTAAATACATTGAAATGCTTTCCATAGAAGTTCGGTCGATATTATCTACTTCTTTTCTATCGAGTATAAATTTTTGTATGTAAAAATGAAGGTCAATAATAACTTCCCTGACCCTTTCTACTTCTTTTTTATTCTCGATAATATCTTTTAAGCAAAGATATAACTTATTCATATCTATAAGTTTGTCCATATTACTTCCAACACTCTTTCTTTAATATCTTTCATTCCTTTAATTCCAATTAATTTTATTTTTCTACACTCACTGCTATCATACAAATGAGTTGCACATTTAGTGCAAAAGTTTTTAAATACAGTTTTTTGTGGAGGAGAGTTCCTCCCATAATTAATAACCCCTGCAAATCTTTTATGTTTTGTTGGATTCTTATTCATAAAGTATATTGGCATTCTGTTGATAAAATTCTTTAAATCTTCCGGTGCACTATATTTGGTCCGTTCTTTAAAAGCATTAATTGTTTGATGTATTAGATGTACAGGTCTCTCTATTAATGAATCAAGAATTCTGTCAGGATAATCATCAATTGTATCATCAGTGGTTTTGACTTCTCCAATAATAAAATAATAGTCATAATCACTTTTTCTAATTTCAACATAATCTAAGCCTGGCTGCTTCGAATATGTTTTAGGACAACTCGGTTCAATTATTATTTTTTCATCTTCAAGACATTGTTCTCTTACAATATAAAACAATACCTCACCAAAATACCCATTAAACGCTTCTCGGTCTAGAGATTCAATATAATTTTTTGTTTTATTATACTTAGATTGACTTATCATTCCATCAAAAAAAATAGATTGAGCAAGGTACTCTTTTTCTTCTTTCTCTAATTCAATTTTATTATCAATTACTTGCTGAAATTTATAACATAAATCTTCACCATTATCTTTTAATACTAATTCCCCATTACACCGTACTCTACAAATCAATTTAGCGAATTCAACTACAAAGCGCTGTATGTCATCTTCTTTCAAATCTTTTTTCCAAAGCAGTGTAATTGTTCTGCACTGATTATGCTCATAGTACTCACTTATATCAAACCAGTTATGTAAATCAGGAAATTGCTTCATACGAAAACCTCACAAAATATATTTATTACTTATATAAATTATAGGACAAGTTTCATATTTTTTCCACAAAACTTGTCAACAAAATCTAAATTCTTTTTCCAATTTCCCTTAAAACTAAATAAAAACTCCCCAATAATCACTCATTATCTCTTGAAAAATTGGAAACAAAACTTTAACACCCACTTGAAACCCTTATCCAATATCTTTTATAGTATTAAAAACTTATATGGAAGGATGTTGATTATGAGAGATAATAAGGAATTAACTGAAAGCAAATTGTATCTTAATGAATTTTCTGCTTATCTAATGAGCATAGACAAGTCTGACTCTACAATTAAGACCTATATTGAACACATACAGGCATTTGCTAAATGGTTTGAAGAAACCAATTGCATAGGTTTTGACCCTTCTATAGTTACTGAAATTGATATCAGGGATATGCGTTCATATCTGCAAGGGACAAGACATTTGAAGGAAACAACTATTAATTTAAGATTGGCCAGCCTGAAGAGTTACTTTGAATTTTTAGAGGGAGAGAAATATATAAAAAATAATCCTGTCAAAGCAATTAAAAAAATAAAGATGCAATCGCCTGCTGCACCTAAGTCTTTGGACGAACAGACTTACCGTGCTCTTCGTCGTCATATATACCGCTGTGGAAATAAATCCCATATTGCCATGTATGAGATTTTTACCAGGTGCGGGGTTAGAAATTTTGAACTTATTAATATCCGTATTGCTGACATTGATATAACTGAGCGAAAAGGGAACTTAAAAGTAATAGGAAAGCAAAATAAGGTGCGTCATATCCCTCTGCATAAGGATGTTCGCGCTGCTATTAATGCTTGGATGGAAATTAGAAAGAACATTAAAACAGAGTATGATAATCTGTTTATTTCTGAGCGCAAGACCCCTTACACTAGGTCAGGAATCTGGAAGATTTTCAAGAAATACTGTGAACAAATTGGGATTAGCGATGTAACTATTCATTCCTTCAGGCACTATTTCTGTAGAACGCTACTCAAAAACGGGGTTGATATTTCTGTAGTTGCCAAGTTAGCAGGTCACGCTTCAGGTTTTGTTACGGCTCAAGTATATACTATCCCACGGCAGGAGGAATTGGAGAAAGCAATAGAAACATTAGTTTAAAATACAAAGACAGACATGATTATTTATCCGAACTTAAAAAGAGACAACTCAGATTAATAAATGTTTGTCTCTTTTTATTTTATACATATAAACAATGTAAATTCCTAATATAACAATAAACTTATAGACAGTTTATTACATAATTTAAGAAAAAGGAGAACTTTTATTACATGTATTATTTTAAGTCCCAATTTGCTTTATATGATATTGATTTCATTAAACAAACTGAGTCTTCAGTTTGACCCAACAGTATGTAAGCCTTACCTTCTCGATATATAAGAGTTCCACATTTTTGTTTTTTCTCTTCTTCTAATAGTTCTACATCAGGAGCATAAGTTATTTCAATGTCATTGAATCTATAGAGACTTCTCCATTTAGCAAAGTTTATATGCCCTGTACCTACAATGGACTCAAGAATTTGTTCTGCATCTTGTAAGACAATTTCATAATTATAATCATATAAAAGTCTTATAGTGCTCAATTTTTTCCCGAATTCATTAATAAATAATTCATTGAAAACAATAGTAATCTGAAAAGTTTTGTTATGTATTATATGATATATTGTTAATCCTATAATTGGTAGTGATTTACTAATTTCTTTATCAAGGTACAATCCTTTACAGATGTTTTTTGTTTTCTTTAAGATGAATAAATTTGAGATATCACAGTTAAAACCATCATTATCTAGGTGTTCGATAATGTATCCAGATTCATAAAACTTTTTTCTTGCATCTTCCCCTAAATAATAGTCAAATACGATTTGGTGAAGGTATTTCTTATATTCCTTTGAATAAAGATATTTATATTTTTTAATATCCTCTTGAGTTTTGGGAACACTAAATCTAGCATTTTTTATTATTTCAAATAAATCTTCAGTATAATTAACAAATGCTAGTTTAGGTAATCCTTTTATATCTATTGCAATTTTCCCATTAAAAACACTTAAAGAAACATTGTCATCAATTTCTAATTTATCAATTTTTACTTCAGACATTAAACCACTCCCTACACTCATTACATAAATTATTTTTTAATAAGAGTTACAATAAATTGGTTACCAAAATTAAACCTTCTATCCTTTTTCATGCTTTTTCTCATACCAATATTACGAATGCGACATAAAAATAACAAAATTACAATCTAATCATTATATGACTTTATCATAACCTTCACTATACTTACGTTCCAGGATGTAAACGATAAATAAAACTTTACAGGTTATGATAAATATAATTTTACACTTCGCTTGCATAAAGTTCAAAGTAATTTCCAGTTTGGCATAACGAATTATTGAAAATGAGTAAGTTGACATTGTAGCCTCATTATGGCAATTAATAAGTTTTTCAAGGTTTCGCCTCTGAGGGCAATACCATGCCATAGAGGCTTGTTGTCAAGGACAAACTGGAAATACGGAGTAAAAAGTTATTTGTGTTATAGGTCAGGATATATGGCAGGAAAATGGGCATTTTGCGACAGGCAGACTGCAGGATATTAGACAAGATATTTTTCATCAGCAATTTTAACCCGAAGGGCTTGACCTTTATAATGAGTAGGCATATGTGGTACACTTTTAGGGGTCGGAGACCCTTATAAAGCCATTCTATGCATTTGCATGGTCTCCGCGACCTAATGGCTATTCACCACATATGCAGAGGCTCGTTGTAAAGGTTTAAAACTGCAAAATAAACTGTCAGACTCATGCCATTTTCCTGCAAAAACTATTGTCAAATGCCCTGCCAAATAGCCTGTCTCATAACATTATTTGTAAAAAATTTTAAAAATATATTTATCTTTTATACGTGAATACACTTTAAGTGTTTAACTACGTCCTGTAACTCTTTTATACACTTTTTTTGCAACAATAATGACATCCATAATATACCATACTTACTACTAATAATCAATATTCATTATAAGTATTCCAATTACAAAAAACAATAGATAGAACATACATAGAATATATAGAATATTATGTAGTCTATCTATTTTAGTTAATATTGATACCTATTTTTTTAATTTTTATTATATAAACTATTAATTTTATTCTCTACTCTCTTTAACAATACTAATAATTACAGAAATAATTGTAATATATATTATGAAACTTATTATTACATATTTCATAACTCCTGTCCTACTTTCTTTATCCTTTACAGGATTTAGGGATAAGGAATAAGTTTGACCTTATCCCCTTATCCCCTTTTCTCCTTACTCCTAATTCTCTACCCCTGCTGCTTTATCACCTTCCACTCTCTTATGTTATCTATCATTAAATACATTGTAACTATTAAGAACGGTATAATTGCCAGTAACCTGTATTCATAAAACATTCTCTGATAAAAATAATAAAGCAAGAAAAAACTATATATGCAATAGTGGTTGGTATGGCTATATAAAGCATAATATTTTTTATTTTCTTTTTCATTTATAATCATCCCCTCTGAAATATAAATTTATAAGATAATTGTAGCGCGCCCGTTAAAATTTGTCAGGTCCAATTTCTAAAAATGTAATTTATTTGTAATAAATTCATTATTTTTTTCGCTTAAAAACACCATTAACCCTTGAAACTTAAGCCTTTACCCTTATCAACTAATATACATATAATTAATAGGGTTCAGGATATAAGGTATCAAAGTGTAATAGGAGTAATAGGGCTTATGAGAACGATAGTAATCTAATAATATTTTTTATTCTATTCGATGTTAAATACCATTTTCTTTAGTTCGTCTATACTGCAAATGCTGGTTACATTCTGAAGCCATTTCATTAAAGTGTTCTCATTCTTTTGTCCTGCTATAGCATAGTAGATGTCATCAGGTAGGACATTAAATTTCTCTAAAAGTATTATCATAATTGATTCCCGCATTCCTTCCTTCTTCCCTTCATCCTTAATCCTTCCCCCTATCTCCGTATCCATGAGACATTCCTTTACAACATCAATCCCTTGTTTACCTATTAATCTCGATACAATTTCTGAAATTACTGTTAAGTACGCCATCCGTTCTTCTTCATCCTTTATTTTCTTTATGAGGTACATAACCTTCGGCAGCGCTTCATTAAAAGGTAAGGAATTTTTCATAAATGGAAGAAATACCAGATTTAGTTTATCAGCCTCATTAATAGGAAAGCCCGAACTAATTTTTTGATTAATTTCCTTATGCACTCTTTCTCCATCAAGTCCTGATAAATCTACAATTTGAGTATTATAATACACAGAACCAAAACTCCTCTGAAAATTGCTATTTTGCTTGCTTCCAAAATTCAAGATAACAGTTCTAACCTGCATTCCATATTTCAAAACTATGCTCATATCATAAACTGATATACTCTGGAAGTCAGGTTTTGATTTAATATTAATAATTTCAATATGAAGTAGCGAATCATCTTCAAGCAGAAACATTAGAAGTGGCTTTTTATAATTTTCTATCTGCTCCACTTCAACAACTTCTTTGACTGCTGGCAAATCTAAACCGAATTCTTCAAAGGATAAGCCCTTAAAGATTCTATTAAAATATCCTTCAATAAAACTCTTTT
>Ga0209508_1003038_pt1 | contig 10268 bp, 11 predicted proteins | sample AD_UKC129_MetaG_FD_184427 | JGI IMG/M metagenome (GOLD analysis project Ga0209508, IMG submission 184427) | Active sludge microbial communities of municipal wastewater-treating anaerobic digesters from Canada - AD_UKC129_MetaG (SPAdes) (version 2) | ecosystem: Engineered > Bioreactor > Anaerobic... | reverse complement strand
AGGGAACAAAACCTTAAAAAAATCAGCGTTCAACTTAAGGACTTTTCAAATGTGCCGCGTTTAGCTGACATGGCTTACGAAGCTATCCACGATGCTATTGTATCCAAAACGCTGCAACCGGGCTCAAAGCTTTTGGTGCGCGATTTAGCTCAGCGATTGGGTATAAGCTACACGCCCGTGAAGGAGGCGTTAGTGAGACTTGCAGGAGAAGGGCTGGTGCAAATTGTTCCGCGCAAGGGCGCTTATGTGGCGCTCCTTACGATCCCAGATGTAGTGGAGATTTACGAGCTGCGCGAGGCCCTCGAGGGATTGGCTGCGGCCAAGGCGGCCGCAATGGCGACAGAAGATCAACTCGCTAAGATTGCGGGATATCTTAACGATGGCAAACTGTGCGTAGCAGGTGGCGAGGTTAAGCGTTATTCCGATGTTGATATATTGTTTCATAGAGCAATAGCAGAGGCGAGCGGTAACATCCGCCTTTTAGAGGCGCTAAAAAAACTGCAGAGCCAGGTGCGGCTTCTGATGGCCACATCCGCCTCACTTCCTGGCAGGCCACAGCGGTCGATTCAGCAACATGAGCGGATATACGAAGCGATAAGGCGCAGAGACCTCAATGCTGCAGACGACGCCGCTAAGCACCATGTAAGAGAAGCGAGGGAGGTGATAGTTTCTTATTTGAAGACACAGGACCGAATGGCGTGATTGCTCAACGATGTGAAGCAAGAGAAAGGAGATGAAGGGTGATGAGACGGTTTTTGACGAGTTGCGCCGAAATATTTGGGCCAAAGCGTGGTTGTGCTAAATAGGCCTGGAGCTAATGGAGCAATAGGGACGGCGGAGGCGGCCAGAGCGCATCCCGATGGCTATACGGTGCTTCAGATAGCAGCCGGTGCCTTTACCACAATTCCGTTGACCCGTCCCGTCCAATATAGCATCGACGATTTCCGTGGTGTCATCGGTACCAGCTATGAACCAATAATATTAACTGTCAACGCTAAATCTCCATGGAAAACAACGCAAGACCTCATCGATGATGCCAAAAAAACCGGCAAGGTCATTAAGTACGGCATTTCAGGCGCTGGCGGTCTCACGCATCTGGCCCCGGCAGCCCTCTTTGACGCTGCTGGTGTTAAGGCGGAGGCTGTGCCGTTTGAAGGTGGAGGCCCGGCTATTACCGCTTTGGTAGGCGGCCATGTGGATGCCGCCACATCGCATCCTACGGAGTGCATGCCTCAAGTGGAGGCGGGAAATCTGAGGGCGTTGGGCATCTTTTCGCAAGAGCGATTTGCCGAGACACCTGATATCCCCACGTTTAAAGAACAGGGTTTCGACCTGCCAGAGTTCAGCGTCTGGAAGATGTTACTCGTTCCAGCTAAGACGCCCGATGACGTGGTAGAAAAGCTTCACGCAGCTTTTAAGCAATCGCTTGAAGATCCCGAGTTTGTCGAGACTATGGCTCGCATGAAGCTCACCATTCAGTATCGCATACCCGATGAGGTGATCCCCAGCCTTAAGGAGGAATATGGCGCATACAAACCCCTCATGGAGAAGTTGGGATTTGTAAAGAAGTAGCCAAACAATGCGGGCAGGCCTGGATCGGATCGTTGCGCCTTTGACCTGAGCAATAGGCCTGCCCGTATAAAACAAAAACATGGTAGAATTTTTATTGACTGTTATAGCATAATAATACGTAAAGAACAAATGCTTAAAGTGCTGGATTTATTCAAAGATGGGTGATTGACAGGATGAAAAACGCCGCCGTGCCGTTTCATGTCATGGTCAAGCCTATCGGCCCGATTTGCAACTTGGCCTGCAGCTATTGCTTCTATTTAGATAAGAAAAGTCTATATCCGCAAGAGAAAAATTTTCGGATGAGCGAGGAATTCTTAGAGGATTTCATCCGGCAGTATATCAAATGCCAGCCTGGTCCTGTCGTTTCCTTCGCATGGCAAGGTGGCGAACCCACCTTGAGGGGAATGGATTTTTTTGAAAAGGCCGTTGAACTACAAAATAAGTATGTACCGGAAGGTTGGCAGGTGCAAAATGCGTTTCAGACCAACGGCATCTTGTTGAATGATGAATGGTGCGAATTTTTCAAGGAGAATGATTTTCTCGTAGGCATCAGCATCGATGGCCCGGCGGAACTACACGACGTATACCGATCCGATAAAGAGGGACACCCAACGCACAAACGCGTTCTCAACGGGCTCCATCTGCTGCAAGAACACAGGGTGGAGTACAATGTCCTATGTGCTGTTAACAATTTAAACGCTATGTACCCACTTGAGGTCTACCGCTTCTTCAAGGATGAAGGTGTGCGGTATATTCAGTTCATTCCCATAGTAGAGCACATTGGAAGCGCAAAGGTGAGCCCTCGCACTGTAAGGGCTGAAGATTACGGCCGCTTTTTGATCGCTGTATTCAACGAGTGGGTTAGGAATGACATCGGTCGGGTTTTTGTTCAGGTGTTTGAGGAATGCGTAGGGCTTTGGATGGGAGTTGGTCCTGCTCTCTGCACTCTTGGTGAAATTTGCGGCAGAGCTATGATTATGGAACATAGCGGCGATCTGTATTCTTGCGATCATTTCGTATCACCTGAGTATAAGTTGGGCAACATTCAAGAAGAAACTCTCGTCGACATGGTTGAATCGCCCAAGCAGAAGAAATTCGGTCAGGATAAGCGAGATGCCTTGCCCCGATATTGCCGCGAGTGCGACGTGCGCTTTATCTGCAACGGTGGTTGTCCAAAGGACCGCTTTCTACAGACGCCCGATGGCGAGGGTGGCTTAAACTATCTGTGCGCCGGATATAAGCAGTTCTTCAACTATACTGCCGTGTTTATGCGAGAGATCGCCCGAATGGTAGGGCAGAAGCGATCACCCCTCTTTATGCGAGAGAAGATGCGAGAGTTGCACAGTTCCATCTGGAAGAACGTGGGGCGCAACGACCCTTGTCCGTGTGGGAGCGGCAAGAAGTATAAAAAGTGTTGCCAAGGAAGGCAGTCATAAGCAAAGGCAAAGGGGTATCATGTTGAAAACGAAGCGATGGAAAAGCAATTTTTGAATAAGAAAGGAGAGTATTAAAATGCCGGATGATCGTCCCAACATAATTTTAATTATGACCGACCAACAACGCTTCGATACGATCCGAGCCTTGGGATTTCCCTATATGGATACGCCTAATTTAGATCGCCTCGTCGAAGAGGGGATAGCTCTGACCAATTGTTTTTGCACCGCACCATCCTGTGCGCCATCTCGTGCTGCCTTATTTACGGGAGGCTACCCTCACTCAACTGGCGTCTTTAAGAACGCCGACAAATGGCCTCGAACTTGGGTAGAAGATTTGGCAGAAAGCGGATATCACTGCGTTAACATAGGCAAGATGCACACATATCCCTATCAGGCCCCCTACGGTTTCCATGAGCGCTACGTAGTGGAGAACAAAGATCGTTACTTGGAAGGAAGATATTTTTTCGACGAATGGGATAAAGCTCTGCACGCAAGAGGTTTGCCGAAACCGGGGCGCGTAATGTATCGAAACCTAAAAGATTATAGAGAGCGGATGGGTGCGTTTGAATGGGAATTGCCTGAAGATATGCATCCTGACATGTTTGTGGGTGGTATGGCCACGTGGTGGATCGATCGCTATCCCAAAACCACACCCCTGTTTTTGCAAATCGGCTTTCCTGGTCCTCATCCGCCTTACGACCCTCCTTTGAGATATGCCAAACCCTATCTTAAAAAAGACCTGCCCATTCCTGCAGTATCTGAGAGGGATCTGGCCAGCCAACCGCCGCCGTTTCTCGCTTTGCGGAAACATAATTCGGAAGTCGATCACGATTCCGTCGTTTTCTCATTGAACCCCTCTCGGGAGCAACTTCATCGTATGAGGGCCTACTATTTGGCCAATGTGACGATGATCGACGAGAAGATCGGAGAGATTTTACAGGCTCTTGAGGCGAAGGGTTATTTAGAAAATGCGGTGGTGATTTTTACTTCAGATCACGGGGATTGCTTGGGAGATCATGGCCACGTACAAAAGTGGACTATGTATGATGAGATAGTTAAGATGCCGGCAATCATCTGGTCCCCGGGGCGTTTCGATGGAGGGCAGCGTTTGGACAACCTCTATAGCCAAATAGACATAGGAGCGACTATCTTGGAATTGGCAGACCTTCAGATCCCTGCCAATATGGAGGCCGAGTCCCTTATACCGGCTTTGGAAGGCAGAGGTACCGAAGGGCGCAAATGTGTTTTCGCCGAACATAGCCGCGACGCGATCTTGCGGGAAACGGAATTTATGACGATGGTCAGGACCAAAGATTGGAAGTTGGTTCACTTTTTGGATGAACCCTTCGGGCAACTGTTCGATTTGAAAAACGACCCCAAGGAGGTCAATAACCTGTGGGACGACCCGCGCTACGCAGACCAAAAAGAGGCGTTGATGCGGGTAATGCTAAATTGGTTAATTCGAAGCAACTATCGCTCCCGGTCGCAGCAACTCAGATGGGGGTAGAGATCTGAGGTTTGCAAAGCAGGATATGGGACTTTTGTTTAAGGGGGTGACAACCTCTCTTTGATCGAAAGCGATGCAGGTAGGCCAAAAACGGCCTGCCTGCTTTAAGGAGGATCATTGATGAACCCTAAGACAGATGTCATAAATGCTTCTATTGCTTTAGCGCTGAGTATTTTACTGTGGTTTTTAATTCCAAGCCAAGTGATGAAAAGCCCCATGGTGAGCGGCATGGGACCGGAGTATTTTCCTTACACCATGACTATCGCCCTTGGGATCTTCAGTTTGATACTTTTGATCAGGAGCTCGCTTTTGTGGCTGAAGAAACTGCGCAAAGGCGAAAACCTTAGACCAGTGGTGCTATTTCCAAATTTGCGGCGTTTCCTATTTATGCTCGTTAACTTCTTTCTGTATTACTTGTTAATGGGCATCATTGGCTTCGAGCTGAGCACGTTTTTGTTCCTCGTAATCGGAGCAATTTTTTTGGGGGCCAGAAAATGGTGGCAGATAGCCCTTTTTGCCATGATCCTCGACCTCAGCGTGGCTTATTCGTTCATATGGGTTTTAGGCGTAGTGCTTCCATAGTCCTATGATAGTGAGGTGGCGTAAATGCTTGAACTTGGAGTTTGCTGAAAAACCCTATCTTTCCTTGCTTTATGGTATCATAATACTCAAGAAGTTAACAGCTGCTTAGGAGGTTATGCTTTTGTTAGGACGTAGATCGAATCAAGCGACATTTTTTAGTGAGGCCGTAAAGGAACGACTCCCAAAAAATCACTTCTTATTAAAAATTAATGATCTCATAGATTGGTCTCCTATAGAAAAGAAATTGGAATGCCTATATGACCCTTCAAACGGGCGTCCGAGTTACCCACCTCTTATGATGTTAAAGCCCTCCTCTTGCAGCAATGGTTTAATCTCTCTGACAGGGGCTTAGCAAGACAATAGCAGATAGGCTCTCATTTCAAAGCTTCTTGGGCTTGTTTCTTACAGATCCAATCCCTGACGATACTACATTTACCCGTTTTAGGCAGAAGCTTCAAGAAAAAGGACTGCTTGAAGAACTGTTTTCCTTCTTGGATTCAGAGTTTGACCGACTGGGCCTTTTAGTGAAGAAGGGGTCATTCATAGACGCCACTATAGTGCAAGCCCAAAGAAGGCCTCCTTCCAAAGAAGAGGATGACAAGGGCGAAAAGGAAGAAGGAGACCTCGATGCCATCCAAGCCCAATCTTTGGGTAATATTCTGGGATAGCTCCACGAGTGTACTCAAAGAGATCCACTTGCCGCATGAAAAAGATCCATTTCTTCATAGGCTCACCCATTTAAAACGATCCCTCACCGAGAGACGTGAGTCGCTTTTAGGACGAACCGGTTGTTGCCTTGGGAGAGGGTACCTACAAAAAGGTCGGTCTGTTGATCCTGGATCTAAGGTTGCTGACCCCGCTGAAAGAATCGCAGGCCATGGACGTTCTTGAAATTGTCGAAACGAGGCACCAGAACACTTCAAGGATCTTTTGCACTCAGTTTGCCCCTGGGGGATGGCATGAAAAAATCGGCGAAGAGACCCTGGCTGACGCCATCCTGGACCGGATTGTCCACGATTCTTACACCATCTTTATTGATGGCCGTGTGTCAATGCGGGAAAGGCATGGCGTGAAACAATAGGGAAAAGACCAGCTGACTAGCGCCAACAGGCACGGTGTAAATGTCATTCGATTATGCCATGCCTGTCGGCCCATACTGGACATGGGCAGTGTAGCTTCATGAAGTGGATCCGAAAGATGCATGACGTGGAGCCCTTTCATGCACATGGTGGATCCCGATTGTCGGAACGATGGGTCTATCCGGTCGCAGTACACAATTTCCGATAGGGAAGAAAACCCTTCCTTACACCACGATGATGAGAGGATCGAGAGTAAAGAGAAAGACGATGCCCTCAAAATCACCAAAAACGGCAAGGCCCGCTATGTGACATACTCAAGATGAGATGGGTGGTTCACTCCTAAAGAATAAATTGGCCTGTCTTTAAGCATTAGAAACACCCCTCCCTCTCTGAATTGTACCTCCAATTATCAGAGTGTCCGTCAAACCGGGGCAAGTTCAGATTGACTTAGTTCGTCCATAGTTTATCCAAATGACAAGGGTAACGAAGGTAACACCTTGTACTTTATAAGTCATATTTGTCAGCAGTGTCGCTACAGTGTAGTTTTTTGCAAACCCTATTGATCCCCTTTGGAGCGTATGGTTGTTTTTGTCTCTATCTCACTGGCAATCTCAAGGAGCCGGTTGTATTTGGCGTTCTTTTCGCCGGCAGCCGGGGAGCCGATCTTGACATACGAAGCGTTTAACCCTACGGCCAGGTCGGCGATGAACGGATCATTAGTGTCGCTGGAACGAGCAGAAACGATTCGGGTAAATCCACCTTGGGCGGCGATCTCCGCTACTTCGCAGACCTCGGTTAGGGTGCCGATTTGATTAGCCTTGATGAGGATCGCGTTGGCGGCCGCTGATTCCTTTCCCATTCCTTTTTTCAAGCGCTCAGGATTAGTCGCGAAGAGATCATCACCCACGATCAGCCTTCCAGGCAGGGCAGCAGTAAGACGGGCAAAATTTGCGTAATCGTCTTCATGAAAGGGATCCTCGATCAGTACCAAAGGAAACTCCCGAGTCAGCATCATGTAGTAGTCAGCCAGCATCTCAGGGGTCATCTTTTTGCTTCCCACCCTATAGAACCCGTCGGGCTGGTAGAGGTCCGAACCGACGACATCGATTCCCAGCATGACCTTTCCAGAATATCCTGCTTTTTCAACAGCCTTCGTCATTAGAGCGAAAGCCTCGCGGCTGTCGCTGATAGCCGGGGCGAAGGCGCCTCCTCTAATCAGACACGTTCCACCCAGTTTCTCTACCAAGAGGTCACCAAGGGTGTAGTAGGTCGTCACAAGGGCCTCCAGGGCTTCAGGAAAGATCTTGAATCCGCTAAACACATACATATAGTCTTCAAAAACCAGTTGTGAGGAGGAAAATCTTCCCCCACCTATAACGGTGGCAACGGGATGAGGTAAGGCACTGGAGCGCAAGCCGCCAATATAACGATACAGTGGCAAGCCGCTGGCCTGGGCACCGGCACGAGCGACAGATAGAGAGACTGCGAGTATAGCGTTCGCCCCTAGCCGGCGTTTGTCTTCCGTTCCATCCAGCCTCAGCAGAAGCTCGTCGATCTCTCTCTGGTTCAAACAACTAATGTTCTTTACCTCTTTTGCAATAACGGTGTTGATGTTTTCGACCGCTTTGCGAACGCCATATCCTCCGTAGCGCTCTCCCCCGTCGTATAGATACTTTGCTTCGTACTTTCCTCGCGATGTCCCGATAGGGACCGACGCAGTGGACTCACCCGCTTCGGTATAGACTGTGCATTGCACGGTTGGGCGTCCGCTACTACTTAGAATTTCAACAGCATGTAGATCCAAAATCTTAGACTTGCCCATATTCCTATTCCTACCCCCTCTCTAAAAAATTCATCCAAGACTACTTTCCCACGACCAAGACCCTAAGGTCCATCACATTCGTGCCAGTATGGCCAGTTATAATTGTATCCCCGAGGGTTCTCAGAGCCGTAGAGCTGTCGTGTCGTTTTAGTATCTCCGCTACCTCAATTCCAGCCTCCTGGAGACGCGCGATCGTATAGCCATCGGCGATACCCCCTGCTATCTCCGTAGGCCCATCAGTACCGTCGGTATCGACGGAAACGCAAACCACCTTCTCCCTGGTACCGACCTCCTTAGCAAATCCCAGTACTAATTCCTGATTTCGCCCACCTATTCCTGAACAAGTTGAGAGCTTAACGGTCGTCTCTCCCCCAGAGATAAGGGCACAGGGTGGTGCAAAAGGCCTCTGTCGGGTGAGAATCTCTCGGGCAACTCCCCCAAAGAAAATTCCCAGGTCTGCGGATTCACCATGGAGGGTCGTAGAGAGTATGACTGAGGTATAGCCAATTTCCTCTGCCCGCCGGGCAGAGGCTTCGCAGGCGCTATTGGGGCTAGCGACACCGATTACGCGAGAATTAATTCCCTCTAAGGTTTTGACGGTTTCCATGCTGGGGTTTTGCAGTCCCTGTTCAAGATAACTGCGGATGGATGAGGCCACGCGATCCCAGATGTCGTAATGTTTCAGTACCGTAATGGCATCCTGGAAGGTGGAAGGATCAGCAAGGCACATATCCGGCCAGGGCATCCCCTCTGGGGTAGTATCCAGCGTCAGGGTAATTGTCTCAGCCGGGTGAATCGCAGCAACCAACCGGCCACCTTTTAGATTGCAAAGGTGCTTACGCACTGCGTTTATCTCACGGATAGTAGCACCGCTGGATAGTAGAAGATCTGTCAACTCCTTGATATCTGTCAGCTGGATCCCAGCTGGAGGTGCAACGACTAAAGCCGAACAGCCGCCTGTGATGGCAGCAAAAACCAAATCTCCTGCCTGAGCTCTTGCGGCGACCTCAAGGAGCCGGCGGCCCCCGATGACGCTTCCTTCATCGGGAATAGGGTGCCCCGCCTCAAAGATTTCAATGTGCTGAAGCCGTCGTTTTTCACCCTTCTTAACCACGACAAAGCCCTCGCGGATCCGCTCGCCAAGGATGCTGTCAAGGGCCTCGGCGATAGGAAAGGAGCCCTTTCCCGCCCCGAGAACATAAATATTCTTGATCCGGTTTAACTCATAGGTCTTGCCGTCTACGAAGAGTCGTTCGCCTTCCCGCCAGACCTTTGCCAAAGTCCCCCGGCCTGGATCTGCTCCGAGGATACCAGCCTCAATGATATCTAAGGCATCACGACGGATATCCGATTCACCATGGCTAACCAAAGAATCAATATTTTTTATGATGCCTCTTTTCAGAGGAAGCGTCTCCATTACCTTTCTCCTCCTTCACCGTTTATTCTTAACATTTCGCACCATATCTCAAACTTCAAGCTGCTTTAAGCGCCGCCGGTATTTACCCTTCTAACTTTACCATGTTCGCTCGTTCTTTCAGGTTGCGGTGCAAAAAAATCCCAAAAATGACAGCTAAAACGCCTAGACTTAGGAAAGTCAGAGAAATTGGTCGGGTAATCAAGGGCAGGAAGCTTCCGCCACTCATCGATACTCCTTCCCAAAGCCCCTTCTCAATGATTGGTTCCAGAATATAAGCGATAAGAATAGGCAACACCTCAAAGTCCAACTTCTTCCAGAAGAAACCAAAGAGGCCGAGTAGCAGCATGATAAAGACGTCAAAGAGGCGACTATTTTGGGAAAAGGCCCCAAGAAGACTGAACCGCCCCGGCTTTTCTGGAGGCTCGTTTATTTGAGTCCAGCCATAACGGCTGGGGTCTCCTGGAGATTGTAATACTTTTCCTCAAAGCTTGAGGTGCGGAATATTTCCTATAGCTCCAAGGAGCCTGCTGTTATTAAAATGAGTTCACCCACTCCAATGTGGCAAACTCAACGTCTCTCAAGGTTATGCCACGGTGTCAACGCTCTCGCGATGACCTCGGTCTTGTAAAGACCGATTACGGATTCAGCCAAGGCATTGTCGTAAGGATCTCCTACACTGCCCACGGTAGGCTTCATTCCTGCTTCGCGCAACTTTTGCGTGTAGCGTATGGAAAGGTATTGAGACCCATGGTCGCTTGAGGTGAACCAACCCTTTCGTATCCCTCCTAACATATAGAGCCTGTTCTAAGGCGTCAAGCACGAGGTCCGTCTTTAAAGACCTCAAGAATTCGCC
>Ga0209508_1003034_pt1 | contig 10271 bp, 8 predicted proteins | sample AD_UKC129_MetaG_FD_184427 | JGI IMG/M metagenome (GOLD analysis project Ga0209508, IMG submission 184427) | Active sludge microbial communities of municipal wastewater-treating anaerobic digesters from Canada - AD_UKC129_MetaG (SPAdes) (version 2) | ecosystem: Engineered > Bioreactor > Anaerobic... | reverse complement strand
CGCCTTCATAAGTATTATACCCAGACTCGGTGCTCTAGTCAAAGAACCAAATCTCAAAGATCGCGTTCAAGTTTTGTAGGGATCGATGTAGTTCCTTGTTGTGCTGTGATTAAGTGATGAGCTAGTTTCTTGGCCTCTTGATGGTAGGATAGTCTAGGGATAATGCCAAGACTCGTTTCTCTTTGCTTCTTGGCATTATCCCTAGACTATCCTTGGTGTAGAAATGCCCAAGAAACCAAATATTTAAATACTTGAGATTCCTTTTAGCCAAATGTAGGTTGGCGACACTTTCCCATTGGCAATAACAGGTAGCGATACTTGGCACCATTCTTTCATCCGCTTTTTCATTTTGTTCTCCAGCTTGGCCAACCGCAGTCCCTTTTTCACATTTTTGTCTTTCTCCTTTAAGTAGTTGGTCATGTTTCCACCGTTGAAGATGAAAGTTCTCAAACCCGCCATATGTTCTGCACCAACCGCACTCCACGCCATCGGACGTGAACTCATCCTAGCTGCCAAAACATGACTTACGTGAGACTCGGCACTGCAGCCAATGTAGTCCGCTTCTTTCTGCCTTTGAATGGCTTCCCAATGCCGTAAAATATAAGATCCTGCACTCCTTATTCGTTCCCTTGCTTTCTCATCTTCAGCCTTCTCTGAGAGAACTCTAAACAGCTTTGCTGCTTCTTTCTTAAAGTTTTTGGCGATATATTCTCGAAGCTCTCTCTCGGTGTCTTTGTCGCTTCCTGCGGCTTGCGTTATATATTTCGATAAATGATATCCGTCTAGGACAAACTCAGCACCGCGAATCCATTTAAGTCCTTCCCTGATCCAAACCGCTCCATCACCGGAAAGATAGATCCTCGCTAGGGAGTTCTCATCGTAGACTTTGTCCAGGTAATCAGCTACCTGCAGCCACAGCTCATCGTTGCTTTTGTTCACACCTGTGAAGTATCTGGTTTCGATGAGTTTTTTCCTTTTCCGTGATACCACCTCGAGACCTTCGTGCACATAAACCATTTTCCCCAGTTTCCCCTCTCCGTGCTGCATGGCCAGATGGTCTTCATCGGCTTCGATGTAAACCGTCTTTACCGGCCTTTTCTCCGTGGAAACAGGGACGGCATCATTCTCGATTAAGCCAACTCGACGAATGATGTTCATGACCGTTGTTTTGCTTGTTATCCCAACATGAGGGAAGCTATCGATCGTTTTTTGGTACGACATATCGGCCGCTTTTCTGAGAATAGCAGCTTTAAGAGTTAGATCTGTCCTTTCGTGCTTTGGTATCCCCAGCCATTCATCACATAGATATGCGTAGGCATTGTCTTTCTTATTTCGATAATAGGTTCTGGTATAGGTTACTTCGCCCATTATCGTCGAGATTGTTCTCTTGTCGTTCTTACGGACTACATACCAATTATTCTTGCGATTCGAATGGTTGTATATCTCTTCATCCACTATTTGGAGGATCCTTTCAGCTGTGCTACAGCCAAGTTTGCTTGCAAACTCGTGTATTTCTTGCACTAGATCTAAAAACGTGGTGCTTTCGTCAACTGGACTAAAAATGCTTTCCCAATTTGTGATGATAAAATCTACGATTTGCGGTATAATGTCCATGAGAATAGTTCCCTCCTTGATTATTGATGAACACTTTAATCATAACACAGGGAACTATTCTCTTTCTTTATCTACCCTACAAAAACTTTACGCGAAGAAAAGCATTTATTTACCGCCGATACCTTCGAAAATCTGGTATTCGGAGAGCTTCTTCTCCCAGTCGGGCTCGAACAGGATCTTGACCCCCAACCGCTTCTGATACTCTTCCAGGTCGTCGGCGATCTCGCAGGCTTTTGCTACCACAGCGGGATTAGCCTTCACCGTAAACTCCAAGCTGCTGCTATCCCTGATGAAGAACTTGAGCTCCCTGAGAAGATCCAAGGAGATGGTCTCCTCGTCGGGAACCTTCCCAGTTCCGCCGCATGTAGGACACCGCTTCTGCAACGTGGCACCAAGGTCGTGGCTTGTCTTCTGCCTTGTCATCTCCAAGAGACCCAAAGAGGTAAACCCAAGGATGCTAGTTCTGGTGTGATCCTTTTTCAGGCATTCTTCAAGCCTGCTCCTGACCTTTTCCCTATCTTTAGGATTGTCCATGTCGATAAAATCAACAATGATGATGCCGCCGATGTTTCGGAGTCGGAGCTGCCTTGCTATCTCCTCTGCAGCTTCCAAATTGGTAGTAAGGACGGTGTTTTTTAAAGAGTCCTTACCGGTAAACTTACCGGTGTTGACATCGATGATGGACAGGGCTTCCGTTTGGTCGATGATAAGAAAACCCCCACAGTCCAGCCAGATCTTGTTCCGCAGTGCCCGCTGGATCTGACTTTCGATGTCGTAGTGGACAAACATCGGCTCCTTATCCGAGTAAAGGGTGATCTGGACGTCCTTTTCACCAACCAGTTCTTTCAGCTTCAGAAATCCCTGATCCGAATCGACGACAATCTCTTCGATCTCCCGCCCCAAAAGGTTTCTCACCACCCTGAGGGTCAGCTCCTCATCGGAAAAGAGCAGCGATGGGGCTTTGACGCTCTTGGCCTTTCTTTCGATCTCGTTCCAAATCTCCAGAAGCCTGTCCAGATCCAACTTCAGCCGGGCATAGTCAGCGCCTCTGGCTGCGGTGCGGATGATCAGGCCCATCCCTTCAGGCTTAATCTCGTCGGCGATCTCCTTCAGCCGGTTTCTTTCTTCTTCATCTCCGATCTTTCTGGAGATGCCGATACCCCTGTCTGTAGGCAGAAGCACCAGGTAATTCCCGGGGATGCTCAGGGCAGCAGTGACTTTTGCACCTTTAGTGCCCACCGCCTCTTTTTTGATCTGCACCAAAATCTCCTGGCCGGGATGGACCAGTTTTTGAATCTTCTTGGGACCATTTTTGCTGTGGTCGATATCGGACGCATGGATAAAGGCGTTTTTTTCCTGGCCGATGTTGACAAAAGCAGCTTCCATGCCCGGAAGCACGTTACTGACTTTGCCTTTATAGATGCTGCCGAAGGCTGCTTCGCCGTCCAGATTTCTGTCGAAGTAGATCTCAACGAGCTTTCCGTCTTCAAGGACGGCTATGCGCTTTTCTTTGTAGCCAACATTAATTAAAATTTTCCGCTTCACGTGGAGTCATCTCCCTACTCTGTGCGCATAAGTGGCGTAATGAGCCGACCTCCCGTTTCGATATAGAGATCTTCTCGATGAACTGGCACAGGCTCCTCTATGCCAAGAGCTGCAAGGAGCGCGTCGGGGCGGACGTTCTTTTGGCTTCCCGCCCGAACGATCACCCGCACCCCAGACCCGGTCTTTTCCACCAGGCTGATGTGGGGCCTGATATCTTCGGTCACCACTTTGCCCTTTCTGTTTCTGGTGGAGATCAAGGTGTCCATGCTGTTTATCTGCAAGATGCGGCTCTCGTCCTCCGGGGTAAAAACGTAGCTGGCATGTGTGATTGCCGCCATAGCCGGAGTCACGCCGTTTGGTAGAGCCGCGCAGTCGTAGAGTGGAAAGGGACTAGGCAGTGCTTCCTTCAGGCGAAAAAAGACTTCTCCCGGATCAACGTCTTCATCCAGCGCCACGTCTAGGTACTCGCCGGAGCTGGTGATGCCAAGACCTAGCGCGTGGGCAAACACCAACTTAGGTCTGGGCGAAAAGCCTTCAGAAAAGCTGAGAGGTAGCTTTGCCCTCCGCAGCGCCCGCTCGAACACCCTAATGAGATCTAGGTGGGAGATGAACGCCGCACCTTGCTCTTTACCGAATTTTATACAAGCGATCATAGCCACGGCTCACCTCCAAGCACAATGCTGACGTCTAATCCCGGGCACACTCCGCAACCGGTACAGCCAACTTCTCTGCAGTCGGCGGTGGTTTCGCCCCGGAGGGCTTTCTCCCACTCCCGCCAGAGGAAGCGCTTGGTCACTCCCGAATCGATGACGTCCCACGGCAGGATCTCGCCCTTGTCCCTAGGTCTTCTAGCGTAGAAGTCCGGATCCAGGCCGCACTCGGCAAAAGCTTCCTGCCAGATCTCCGGCTTGAAGAAGTCGGACCAGCTGTCGAAAACTGCACCCTTCTCTTCAGCCCTGGCGATTACCTCCCCAAGTCTTCTGTCGCCTCGGGCAATAACTGCCTCCAGGTACGATGTCTCAGGGTCGTTCCAGCTGAAGTTAAGTCCCGGTCCTTTGAGGCTATCTTTAAGCAGGAACTGCTTGCGCCGCAGCTCCTCCTTTGTTTCCTGCCCCACCCACTGGAAGGGCGTGTGGCTTTTTGGCACAAACGACGAGGTAGAAACAGTGACCGCTGCTTTCTTGGTATATTTTAAACCTAGCTCCCGGACCTTCCTGCCGAGAGCTGCGATGGCCAGAACATCCTCATCGGTTTCGGTAGGAAGGCCGATCATGAAGTAGAGTTTGATGTGGGTCCAGCCGTTTTTGAACGCTGCTTCTGCAGCGTTTAACAGGTCTTCTTCAGAAACGTTTTTGTTGATCAAGTCCCGTAGCCTTTGGCTTCCCGCTTCAGGGGCAAAGGTGAGGCCTGTCTTCTTGACCTTTTCGATCTCTCTGGCAATGTCCACAGAGAAGCTGTCGATGCGCAGAGACGGCAAAGACAGAGAAACCCGCTCGGGCTCAAGCACCTGCATGAGTTCTGGAACCAGGCAGCCCAGCTCTGTGTAGTCGGCAGTTGAGAGACTTGTCAGGGACACTTCCTCGTAGCCGGTCTGCTCCAAGGTGGCAAGAACCAGTTCCTTCACATCGGCTTTGGACCTTTCCCTGGTAGGTCTGTAGATCATGCCCGCTTGGCAGAATCTGCAACCTCTCACGCAACCTCTAAACACCTCCACGTTCACCCTGTCGTGAACGGTCTGGATGTAAGGTACCACCGGATCTGTGGGGTAGTCCTCGAGCCTTAACTCCTTAACAACCGCCTTTGCTACCGGTGTGTCTGGAGAAATGGAACTGATGGTGCCGTCCGGATTGTAGGAGACGCTGTAGCGATCCGGCAGGTAGACGCCCTGAAGTTTGCTCATGGCCTCCAGCCTTCCCGCTTTGGTCTTTTCCTCTTTTAGGATCTCCAGAATCTGCACGAACACTTCTTCCCCATCGCCAATGACGAAAGCATCGAAGAAGTCGGCAAGAGGCTCCGGGTTAAAGGCACAGGGGCCTCCAGCAATCACCAAAGGATCGGTGTCCTTCCGGTCTTTTCTGCGGATCTCCAAGCGGGATAGACGCAGCATATGCAGGATGTTGGTAAAGCTCAACTCGTACTGGAGGGTAAAGCCGATCATGTCCATCTGGGAAAGAGGTGTGGAGCTTTCTAGGGTCATCAGGGGGACGTCTTCTTCCTCCATAACCTTCTCCATATCGGGCCAGGGAGCAAACACCCTCTCAGCCCAAAACTCCGAACGTTTGTTGGCCAGGTGGTACAAAATCTTCAGCCCGAAGTGGCTCATGCCCACCTCGTAGACGTCAGGAAAAGCCAGGCAGATCCTGGCAGAGAGCCGGTCGAGCTGGTCACCCTTGTGAACGGAGTTCAGCTCAGTTCCCAGATAGCGGCCGGGTTTTTCGATTCTATCTAAATGCTTCGCGCAAAGCGTCTGGTACGTTAGCACATCTTTACTCCTTTCTCATGCAGAAAACTTGCAGGCTTTCTGCAGCAGGCAGTGCAGTCTTCCAAAATGCAGGAGACACACGGCCTTTAGTCCTTTATGCTGTAGAAGCTGAGGTCTTTTTTCCTCATACTGATGGACAGTAGAAGGCCGATGGACACCATGTTCACCAGGAGGTTGTTTACGCCATAGCTGATAAACGGCAGGGGCAGCCCTGTAGACGGGAGAAGCCCTATAGCTCCTCCAATGTTGACGATCACGTGGGAGAAAAACAGGAGCGTGATCCCCCCTGCAAGTAGAGCGCCAAAGCGATCTGCTGCATCTAAAGTGATGCGGATTCCCCTGTAGATCAAAAAGAAGTACAGGGAGATAAGGCCCAAACAGCCGATAAAGCCTACTTCCTCGGCAACTACAGCAAAGATGTAGTCGGTATGGTGCTCCGGAAGCCAGTGGAGCTGGCTTTGGGTGCTGTTGAACAGACCCTTCCCCCAGAGCCTGCCAGATCCCACGGCAATCTTCGACTGCCGCACGTTGTATCCGGCACCGTAAGGATCGTAGTTGGGATCTAAAAAAACTCTAATGCGGTTTTTCTGGTAGTCTTTAAGACCGAACATGTAGACCGGTGGAATTGCCAAAAGTGCTGCAACCACACTGGCAATCAGATTCCTCAACCTGAAGCCCGCAAGGAAAAACATCCCATAAGTTATGATGATAAACACCATGCCGGTGCCAAGGTCCGGCTGGGAAACAACTAGAAACGTGGGGATACCGATGATGATCAGGGCAAAAAGGAAGTCTTTGAAGCTGAAAGGTGGCTTTTTCTCGGAGAAGAACTTAGCGATGGCAATAATCACCGCAAGTTTGGCAATCTCCGAGGGCTGCAGGGAAAAGCCTCCGATGTAAATCCACCTCTGGGCACCTTTAGCAGCACCACCAATGAACCTTACTGCAACCAGAAGCAGGACCGATGCGATGTAGATGATCCAAGCAAAGCGTCCAAAGTCGCGGTAGTCCATTAAAGCTACGATAAACAGCGTAACCAAGCCAACTGCCACGAATACCAGCTGTCTTCTAAACTCCGAGCCCGCTCCGTAGACAGAAGTTGCGCTGTAGACAAAAAGCAATCCGACGGCTGCAAGCAGCACCGTTGCAAGCAGTGCCTTCCAGTCGATGTTCCTAATATAGCGGTCAGACAGCATCTCGGCTCCCCCCTATCACAAAAGAGGGCTTCTGTTAAGCCCCCTTGATTACCTCTTTATTCTCCGCAATGGGAATACTTGCTACAAGTGCGACCTTTTCATCCTGGGCTTCCATGCGAAACTCCAGATCGGAAACATCAATATCTATATACTTAGAGATGACAGCGATGAGGTCTCTTTTCATATCCTCCAGCGTTTCTTGGGATATGGTGGTGCGATCGTGGATGAGAACAAGGCGGAGTCTCTCCTTAGCTGTTTTCTTGCTACCTGAGTCCAAACCAAATATTCTACGGAAATCAAACATCTCACCAGCTCCCTATTCTGCTAGCCCAAAAAACCGAAGTACCGTGCCGACAAAACCTTGGTGCTTCTCTTCAAAAGGAATCTCCCTACCTAGGATTCTGCCAGCCGCATCCCGGTATGCTTGAGCTAAGTGATTTTTGCCGTTAAGAACAACCGGCTCGCCCTTGTTCGTCGAAACAATCACCGATTCGTCATCAGGTATGACGCCTAAAACTTTGATCCGGAGCAGTTCCTCGATGTCGGAGACATCAAGCATTTCCTTCTTCCTCACCATATCCATACGAATGCGGTTGACAAGCATCGAGATGTTCTCTATAGGTATCTCGCCTTTTTTGTCAAGAAGTCCGACTACTCTGTCAGCATCTCTCACCGAGGAGACTTCTGGGGTTACTACGACGACGGCTTCGTCGGCACCGACAATGGCGTTCAGGAACCCCTGTTCTATACCAGCGGGGCAGTCTATCAAAACGTAGTCGAACTCGGCTTTTATGTCCTCAATGAGTTTTCTCATCTGCTCTGGGCTCACTGCGTCCTTATCTCTAGTTTGAGCAGCAGGCAGCAGGTACAATCCTTCTACCCGCTTGTCCTTGATGAGGGCTTTGCGAAAATCAACCATGCCGTCTATGACATTAACTATGTCGTAGACGATGCGGTTTTCCAGACCCAACACCACGTCCAGGTTCCGCAGGCCGATATCTGCGTCAAGAAGGACGACGCTTTTGCCCTCAAGAGCCAAAGCAACTCCAAGATTTGCGGTAGTGGTGGTTTTGCCTACACCACCTTTACCTGATGTAATTACTACTGCTTTTCCGCTCATAATCAATCCTCCCTACCGTGTAGCAACCGACGCCAAAACGGAAGTGGTTCTCCTTTGCCCGCTCGTTCCCAGGTTTCGATAACGATGCCTCCCGATCCGACTCTGGCCACTTCTGGGCCGATAGGATCGAGGGTTTGATCGGGCGCTCGGGAGATAAAGCCCGCTATGCGTAGCTGAGTAGCTTTCAGTTTAAGAGCCATAATCCTGGCGTTTTCATCGCCGTGTATTCCAGCGTGAGCTACCCCCTGCAGACAGCCCCAAACCAAGATGTTTCCTGTTGCAGATATCTCAGCTCCCGGGTTTACATCGCCGATGAGGACCAAATCGCCGTCTACCGACAGCTTGTCCCCTGAGCGCAGCCTGCGGTACACCCACTGCAGCTGCCTCTGCGGCTCTTCGTCGGGAGTTTTCTTCGGCGTTTCGGGCTCCGAAGCTTCATAAATCCGCACCGAACCGTTCCGCCTGATCTCCCTTAAGCTCACCCTCCCTGCCTCAAGTACCTTGTAGAGGCCTGCAAGGATATCCATACTCAGCTGGGCTTCCTCGGGAAACACCAAAATCGCTTGACTGCCGGCGAAAAACCCGGGGTTTTCCTTAAGCTTTTCTTCAAGAAGCCCAATAGCTTGCTCTAAATCTCCCTCTTCGAATTGGACAACTATCCCGTGTTTTGATCCTTTAATTCGAAGCAGGTTATCTGGCATTCTATCTATCACTCTTTCTTGTCTTACCTTGTCCATATCCATCTTAATGAGATGTTCTCGAAACTACGAGGTTCTTCCTGCCAAAATCAGGAAAAGAGGCGTTTAGCTGTTAATTTTGCCCCTACAGCAAGGTTCTGAGGTACTCCTTCCAGCAAATGTGCTTACAAAAAAGAGGCTTTCCCTTCAGCTTTCGTCCTCCAGGAAAACCTCTGGAAAGAGGTATCTTTCGAAGATCTCTCTGGCGATAGGAGCGGCGTTGGCTCCGCCGGACCCTCCATTTTCTACAAACACGCAAACTGCGTACTTAGGATCGTCAGCAGGTAGGTAACCTGCAAACCAAGCGTGGCTTTGCTTGCCAGGAACCTCGGCACTTCCCGTTTTGCCCGCGACTTTCAAGGGGAAGCCGTCAAAAGCTCTGGCGGCTGTTCCGCCAGTTGCGGTAACCCGCTCCATGCCTTCTTGGATGATCTGCAGGTCGGTCTTCTTCAACCCGAGATCCCCAGTAACTACAGGCTCTGCTTCCTGCACAATGTTGCCCTCAGCATCGACGATTTGAGCCACCAAGTAGGGCTGCAGAATCTTTCCGCCGTTGGCGATTGCCGCGTAGAACTGCACCATCTGAACAGGGGTAACTTGGGTTGCACCCTGACCGATAGCCACATCCAGCGTTTCAATGGGATACCAAACCTTATCATCAGCTTTGGAGAAGGCGTTTTTCTTCCACTGCCGATCGGGAATGAGCCCCGTAACCTCTTCTGGGTAGAGGTCAATGCCGGTTTTTTGGTTGAAGCCGAAACCTTTGGCAAGCTCCGACAGCTTGTCTATGCCCAGCTCCTTGCCGATTTCATAGAAGGGTATGTTGCAGGAGACCTGCAGTCCCCTGAGAATGTCGATGGTTCCGTGGGGGCCGTAGACGCAGCGCTTGCCGTACTCGGGCTCCCAACCGCCGGATCCGTGGGGATAAGGCGCGTCGAACCACGTGGTGGATCTGGAGATGATCCCTTCGTGCAGGGCGCTTGCAACTACTATCGGTTTAAAGGCCGATCCTGGAGGGTAGGCACCTCTTGTTACCCGATTGAGTAGAGGCGAGCGTGAGTCCGACTCAAGCTTGGTAAAGTCCAGGTTGTAGGTGTTGGGATTAAAGTCGGGATAGCTGAGAAGCGTCAGGACCTCGCCGGTGTTGGGATCGATAATGATCACTGCAGCGCCGTTGATAGGCCTGTCTGAGTCCTTCATCTCTTCGACTTTTCTGTCCAGGACTTCTTCGGCGATAGCCTGGAGCTCAAAGTCCAAGGTGAGGATGAGGTCGTTCCCCCGAACCGGTTCCTGTCTTCCTACTTCTCTCACAGGCATCTGCCTGGCATCGATTTCTATCTCTACGGCACCGTCTGTGCCCTTGAGTTCAAACTCGTAGAAGCGCTCAATACCGTACTTGCCGACCTTGTGGTTGGAGCCGTAACCGTAGGCCGACCAGTCGCGGAGTTCGCTAGCGCTGATCATGCCCACATGGCCAAGGACGTGTGCGGCGAAGCTGTCGTAAACGTAGTGGCGGACTGGGACCTTTTCAACGATCACTCCAGGAAGCCGCCAGCTCTGCTCGTAGATCTGCATGG
>Ga0209508_1003031_pt1 | contig 10274 bp, 15 predicted proteins | sample AD_UKC129_MetaG_FD_184427 | JGI IMG/M metagenome (GOLD analysis project Ga0209508, IMG submission 184427) | Active sludge microbial communities of municipal wastewater-treating anaerobic digesters from Canada - AD_UKC129_MetaG (SPAdes) (version 2) | ecosystem: Engineered > Bioreactor > Anaerobic... | reverse complement strand
GATGTATCAGACAGGTAAGCTTAAAGCAATAAAGGAAGTATTGGAAAAAGATTTAAAGGAAATAGTAAGAAAAGAATTGGAGGAGGCTAATTCAGATGGAAAAGAGAAAGATTAGTTTTGCAGAGAAGATAAGAGCTAATATTGAAAGGCAGAAAAGTCAGAAGAGTCAATATGGGTATTTGAAATTACCTAAAGGAGTTAGCGTATTTAAGGAAGAGCCTGGTAGTAGAATTAAGCTTGACATTTTACCTTATGTAGTTACTGATCCAAATCATCCAGATAGAGATGATTCCTTAGGTATTGCTACTCCTGGTGCTCTTTGGTATAAACGCCCTTTCAAGCTTCATAGAAATATAGGCTACAATAATATTTCGTTGGTATGTCCTACGAGCATAGGTAAGCGATGTCCTATATGTGAATATAAGCAAAGATTACTCAAAGAAGGAAAGGATTGGCGTGATGAATCTGTTAAAATTCTTAAAGCTTCTTTGCGTAATTTGTATGTAGTGGTTCCTATTGAAAATAAAAATTATGAGGAAAAACCACACATTTGGGACATTAGTGATCATTTGTTTCAGAGTAAACTAAGTATGGAACTTGAGGAAAACCCAGAATACTCAAGTTTTCCAGACTTGGAAGAGGGTTATACTCTAAGGATTAGGTTTACAGAAGAGCAATTTGGTAAGAATAAGTTTGCTGATACTGGACGAATTGATTTTGAGAAGCGTGAAAAAGTCTACGACAAAAGTATTCTTGATAAGGTGCCTAATTTAGATGAGGTGTTGATTGTACTTCCTTATGAACAAATAGAAGCTAAGTTTTTTGATAGTGAGGAAGATGACACTCCTACTGAGGTTAACGCTGCTGTTGAGGAAGTTATTGATGAAGTTATTGAAGAAGATGAACCTCCTCGTAAATCTAAAACTATAGCTAAACCAGCAACAACACATGGAAAATGTCCACATGGCCATGTGTTTGGCGAGGATGAAGGTGCATATCCAGAATGTTCCGAATGCACAGAATGGAATGCTTGTGCTGATGCTAAGGATGAGTTAGGTGGGTAGGCGTAAGTTGAGTGAACAGATGGAAGAACATAGCAATAAAGAATTAGAAGAGCTTAAGCCATTTGCTGGAAATGAGGAGGTGATGATTTCTACAGGCTCCACTTTGCTTGATTTAGCAATATCTGGCGGCAGAGTTAGAGGAGGTGGTATACCAAGCGGTATATTAGTTGAGATATTTGGGCCAAGCGGGACGGGTAAAACCGTCCTGCTTTGCGAAATAGCTGGAAATGTGGTCAGACAAGGTGGCAAGATTATGTTTCGTGATCCAGAAGCTCGTCTTAATAAACAATTTGCTAAGTTGTTTGGATTGAATGTTGAAGAGACTGATTATGATATTCCATCTACTGTTGCAGAAGTGTTTGAGCCTGTCAGAAAGTGGAATCCAGAACCTAAGGATAAAGTCCATGGTATATTTGTCGACAGTTTAGCAGCATTGACCACAGAATGGGAAGCTGATGGCAAAGATCAATATGGTATGCGTAGAGCTAAGGAATTTAGTGAGCAATTACGTTTGACCTGTAGAACATTACGAGAAAAGAACTACCTTATGGTATGTTCCAACCAAGTTAGACAGAATTTAGATGCAGGGCCTTATGGTCAAAAGTATAAAGCACCAGGAGGTGAGGCTGTTGGCTTCTATTCCAGTCTTAGACTCCGTTGTGTTGGCTCTGAAAAGATTACTGAGGAGAAGACAATTAAGGGCAAGAAAGTTAAGAAAGTTATTGGGGTTGAGACAGAAATAGAAGTATTTAAGTCGTCAGTATGGAAGCCATACAATAGAGCTACGATTTCCATTATTTATGACTATGGTATAGATGACATTAAAGAGAATTTGCAGTTTTTAAAGTCAACATTAGGCACTTCTGTTTATGAGTTAAATGGTAGAAAGCTAAGTAATTCCATGAAAGAAGCTATTAAAATTGTAGAAGATGAGAATTTGGAAGAGGAATTAAGAAACGCTGTAATTGATTTATGGATGGAGATTGAGAATGAATTTGAGAGTAAGCGAAAGTTGAAGATTAAGTGATAGGAGTTGTTTATGATGAGTTATTTTGTGAGGATTGATAGAGATACAATAGAAAGCAATCCTAATTATGGTATTAGAAATATGGCACAGGTTGGCCCTAAAGAGGTATTGCTATCTATTTACATTGATCCAGAAAAAGTAGATATGCAAAATATCAACCAAGCTAATTTTACGTTTTATGGGTATGAGTATAAAATTTTACGTTTTATGGGTATGAGTATAATTCTATTGATATGTGTTGTGAGAATGGTTTGATTAAGATTAGTATGAATACACCTTTTGTGAATGATGAGCAAAGAAATGCTTTTGCTGAGTTATTGCTTGATTTAGGTAGTAAAGGTATAGTAAGACAAATAAATAGTAATTATTTGGTAAACTGTATTGACTTAACATGTTGCAATGAACCAAAATACTTATATGAATATGAACCTTTAAAGGTTACCTGTCAGTATTGTGGAGCTAAGTTTGATCATTTCGAGTTGCGTAATTATTGGGATGAAGCTGAAGTTTATGTTGAAAATGAATGTCCTTACTGTGGTCGTTCAGATTGTATAGATATTGTATATGAACGATTGTCTGAATATGTTTAGATAGGAGGTGACTTAAATGGCTAATATATTAGTATGTATTCTATGCTGTGTGTTGATGGCATTTGCTATATTTGTTATAGTGGTAACTTTACAAGATTTTAAAATGGAATCTTCTAATAGGAAAAAGACATTAAAATATGGTAATAGAAACAAAGCTGTTGCAGAAGCCCATGTTTTGGTGTGTGGTTTACCAGCAATTGATATAGTTAAATGTCAAAATGTTTATGGTTTAAGTTTTAATAATCTTTATGCTAAGGATTCTAATTTTAATGCTTGTTCTGCAACAATCACCATTACAGATGATAACTACGCCAACTTTATAGATTTGTTGGATAAGAAGAAATTATCTTTAATTAGGTTTAGTGTAGATGGAAATGACTGAGGTATGAAACCACAATCAGCGAAGGCTAAGGGTAGAACACTACAGCAATGGGTTTGTCAAAAGGTATCTGAATTAACTGGATTCACTTGTGGTAAAGACTGCCCCATTGAATCCAGACCAATGGGGCAGTCTGGAGTTGATGTCAGACTCGAAGAGGCTGTATTAAAAGTATTTCCAGTATCAATAGAATGTAAGAATCAAGAAAAATGGTCATTGTTAGCTTGGATTGAACAGGCTAAGCAGAATAGAAAAGAAGGCACGTATTGGTTACTTGTTGTCAAGAAAAATAGAATTAAACCCATTATTGTTATGGATGCTGAGGAGTTTTTTGATTTACTAAAAAGGATAAGAGAGGACAATCAAAATGGAACTAAACAAAGTTAGTATATCTAATTTTCAATCACATAAAGAAAGTGAATTGGAGTTTACTGATGGAGTTAATGTTATCATCGGCCCAAGTGATGCTGGTAAATCGGCTATATTTAGGGCTATCTACTGGGTTATAACCAATCGACCACTTGGTGATAGTTTTAGGTCGTATTGGGGTGGAGATACTAAGGTAGATTTGCATTTTAATGATTGTATCATTTCACGCCTAAAAGGAAACTCAGATAATCAATATATCATAACAAATGAAACCCCTCTCATATTAAAAGCATTTGGCACAGATACTCCAGAGGAAGTAGTTAAATTGTTGGCTTTGGATAACATAAATATTCAAAGTCAAATGGATACACCATTTCTTCTTGCCAATACTCCAGGTGAAATAGCTCAAATGCTTAACAAGGCTGCTTCTATTGACGATATAGACAAAGCTATGTCTAATTTAAAATCTACTTATAATGAGGCTAAACGCAATAAAACATATTTGGAAAAGCAAATAAGTGATATGGAAGATGAACTATCACAATATGATAATTTGCCACAACTTGAGCAGTTGGTCAAAGAACTTGAATATCTGGAGAATGAGGCAGAGATATACACTAAACAGTATAGCAATCTAAGCTGGTTATTGGATAAAATTTATGTTGTGCAAAAAGAGTTAACTAAGTTTGAAGATGTGGATAGTTATATTTCCTTATTAAACGAAACCTTTAATTCGTTTAATAAGCTTAATCTTATTAAAGATCAGTTAAATAAGATTGCTGATTTGGTATGTAAGATTAAGAATGTAGAGAGTTATTTAGCTAAAGCTGAAGAAACAATTAGCAAACTGGAAAGGGAATATAAAGAATTAGCTCCTGAAACTTGTCCTCTATGTGGCAATCCTATGCCAAAGGGGCAATAAAGGAGCGCCAAAGGGGTGTTTGGTATGAGGCAAGTAGATGCAATTCTAACCGCTGATATTCACTTGACTGAGAATACACCAATTTCCAGAATTGATAATTATGTTGAAGCACAAGATAGGAAGCTTGACTTTTTGAAGCAACTTGAAGCTAAGTATGATTGTCCTATCATTGATGCTGGAGATATATTTGATTATTGGAAAGCCAGCCCTTGGCTTATATCTCGAGCATATAAGAAGTTGCCGAATTCAATGTATACTATACCAGGCAATCATGATTTGCCAGAACATTCGATGCAACAATATGAAAAGTCGGCTTTGCATGTGCTTGAAGTGGCTTTATCAGTCAGAAGACTTACAAAACAACCTTATGATACACACAGTTTTACCATAGCTGGATTTGCTTATGGTGAAAAGTTAGAAGATGTAGATGCTGATATAGTTGTAATTCATGATTTGGTTTATGAAGGTAGTCCACCTTGGCCTAATGCAGTAGGTTACCAGCCTAAGGATTTATTTGATATTTTTACTAAGCCAAGACTTATTTTAGTTGGTCATTATCACATGGCTTTAGTAGCTAAGTCTAAAGATGGTAGATTGTTAGTTAATCCTGGATCAATGATGCGAATGACTATAACACAGAAGGATTATAAACCAAGGTGTTATTTGTATAATTTTGACGACAATGAAGTAGAGCCTGTCTATTTTCCAATTGAGGAAGATGTGTTTGATGATAAACATATTGTAGAGCCTAAGGAGAAAGAAGAAAGATTATTGGCATTTATAGAAAAGTTAGATTTGGAATGGGATTTGAAATTGTCGTTTAGGGCTAATTTGGAAGCATTTTTTAAGAAGAATAAAGTAAGTAAAAAGGTGGAGGATTTGATATGGCAAAGTTTGGAGTAAATCGATCTGTGGGAGAACGTTTATTACGTTTAAAAGAGTTATTGGAGGACGAACGGGCTAAACAGGCTGAGTTGAAGGGTGAATTGAAAAGTCTTATGACACAGCTTAAGACTGAATTTAACCTTAATTCATTAGAGGATGCAGAAGCTAAACTTAATGAATTAGAACAAGTTATAAATGAGCATGAAGAAGTTATTGGTGCTAAAGTAAAGGAACTTGAGGAGGCTTTTGGCGGTGAATAGTTTTAGACTTGAACTCGAAAGGAGGAAAGGTAAAAGAGATCAGATAAAACAGTCTTTAGATGCTTTTAGAAAAGATTTGATAGAATGTAAAAGACTCATTAGATTGTGTGAGAAAGCTATAGAAATAGTTAAGATAGTAGGTTTGGAAACACAGAAGCAATTAGAGTACCATTTGTCTGAACAAGTTAGTTTGGCTTTAGCGTCAGTGTTTGATGAACCATATCAATTGAAGGTTGTCTTTCAAGAGAAACGAGGTAAAACTGAAGCTGAACTATTATTTGAAAGAGATGGTGTTTTAATACATCCTATTGGCTCTGCTGGTGGTGGTGCTATTGATGTGGCTTCGTTAGGATTGAGATTAGCTTACTGGTCTATGCGACAGGATAAACGAACCAGACCTTTGTTTTTATTAGATGAGCCGTTTGCCAGATTAAAGGGAGAAGAAGCCAATAGAAGAGCGTTAAATTTATTGAGGCAATTGTCCGCCAAATTAGGGATTCAGATTATTATGATTAGTGATGAGCGAATTCCAAGGGAGGATATAATAGAAAATGCAGATAGGGTATTTTTGGTTACTCAAAGAAGTGGTGTTAGCAAAGTAAAACAATTGTAGAGGTGGTGTGTGATGAAAGTAGCTTTTGATGTTAGTAGAACGAGTGGAAGTTTACCGAAATATATGACAGATGGAGCTTCTGGAATGGATTTAATTGCTAATGAAAATGTTGTGATTGAACCACATGCTTGGGCTTTGGTTGGCACTGGTCTATATTTGGAAATTCCAGAAGGGTATGAAGGTCAGATTAGGCCAAGGAGTAGTTTAGCATTGAAGTACGGTCTTACTGTGTTGAATGCTCCAGGTACTATTGATTCAGATTATAGAGGCGAGATTAAAGTTATCTTGATTAACCATGGAGATGAAGCTATGTTGGTGAGTAAGGGAGATAGAATTGCACAATTAGTGTTTGCTAAGGTTGAGCGTGTTGAGTTTGTTCCAAGGTTGGGTAGCAGTTTTACTGTTAGAGGAGATGGTGGCTTTGGTAGCACGTCTTGACAGGATTGCATTTGTGTTGTATAATGGGGCTGGTTGCGGTGGAAGACGTAAAACTTGACAGTTATATAAATGTGGGTGGATATGTATTAAAGACTTACTTTCCTAATATGATGAAAGTTATTGTAGATCGTGGCTTGTGGAATGATTTGCAGCAGACTATGTACCTGATAGCCCTTGAAGCTGTAAATTTAGGTTATGTATTACCTAAGGATATTAAAGAAGTATCAAATTTGTTTCGTAGGGAATTATCTACTTTTTTTATTAACTATGGTTTTGTTGAGAAGAGAAAAGGTTTTACTTCGTTAGAAGTGTTTTTTGATGATATTATGAATAAGAAGGAGGAATATAATGATGTTTGATTTTGACGGATTCCATTGCAAAGATTGTGATTATTTCGATATTAGCTCTAAGCGGTCTTGTGTTAAGTTTGATAGAAAGCGCTGGTCAGGTGATAAAATTTGTGATTATTTTACGCAGGAAAATAGAAAAGGTGATAATTAGGGTGTGTTGGAGTTAGGTAAATGACTAAGACTTGTGTTGGTTGTAAACATTCATCGTTAGGTAGCACTAGCACTATATATAATCTGTTTTTTCCTTATATGTCTTACTATTATGCTTATTGGGCTATATGGGATTATGCTTGTGATTATTTTGAGCCAAAGGAGGTAAATAATGAAATTATCTGATAACTCTATGAAGGTGTTGGAGCGTCGTTATCTAAGGAAAGATGAGTATGGACGAACTATTGAATTGCCAGAAGATATGTTGTGGCGAGTAGCCAACTATGTAGCCAAGGCTGAGGAGTCTAAAAGTAGAGAATATTGGGTTAGACAGTTTTATCAACTTATGGATAACTTAGACTTTTTACCAAATTCACCTACTTTAATGAATGCTGGTAAAGAACGTGGTCTGCTTTCAGCTTGTTTTGTCCTTCCTATAGAGGATAGTATTGATGGTATATTCAATGCATTGAGATGGGCTGCTTTAGTGGGCAAGGAAGGTGGTGGTACTGGATTTAGTTTTTCCAGATTAAGACCTAAAGGTGATATTGTTAAGAGCACGAGCGGAGTGGCTTCTGGCCCATTATCCTTTATGGAATTGTTTAATCACACTACTGAAATTGTTATGCAGGGTGGTATGAGGCGTGGAGCTAACATGGGTGTTTTGAATGTAGATCATGCTGATATTATGGATTTTATTAAAGCTAAGACAGAAAATGAAAAACTGACTAATTTCAACATTTCTGTAGGTGTATTTGATAGTTTTATGCAAGCTGTTGAAGCAGATCAAGATTGGAATTTAATAAATCCAAGAAACGGACAAGTTGTAAAAACTATAAAGGCTAAAAAATTATTTGATTTGATTGTTGATTGTGCTTGGCAAACAGGTGATCCAGGATTATTATTTTTAGATGAAATAAATGCTAATAATCCAGTACCTAATTGTGGAAAAATAGAGAGTAGTAATCCTTGTGGCGAACAGCCATTGATTCCTTTTGAATCTTGTAATTTAGGTAGCATAAATTTGCTAAATTTTTATAAAGATAATGACATAGATTGGGCAAGGTTGAAGGAAACTATTATGACTGCTGTTAGATTTCTGGATGATGTAATTGATGTAAACCATTATCCTATTCCACAGATTGAAGAGACAACTAAGAAGACGCGAAAAATAGGTTTAGGTATAATGGGTTGGGCTGATTTGCTTTATAAGTTAGGAATTCCGTATAATAGTCAAGAAGCTTTAGATTTGGCAGAGTTGCTTATGCGTTTTGTAACTGATTCTGGTAGAGAAGAAAGTCATATTTTAGCAAATGAAAGAGGTGTATTTCCAGCTTGGGAAGGTAGTGTTTGGGGAAATAATGGATATATGGTTAGGAATGCTACAATTACTACGATCGCTCCTACAGGTACCATTTCATTGATTGCTGGTGTGTCCTCTGGAATTGAGCCTAATTTTGCTTTGGCTTACAGAAGAAAAGCTTTTGCTAAAGAATCCCAAGGTGAAGAAACTTTAATTTATGTTAATCCTATTCTGATAGAGCAATTGAAAAGTCTGAACTTGTACACAGAGAATATAGTTAATCAAATAATAGAAAAAGGTTCATTACAACATGTCGATGGTATTCCAGAATCAATAAAGAAAATATTTGTTACTGCGCATGACATATCTCCAGAATGGCACATTAGAATGCAAGCTGCTTTCCAGAAATATACTGATAATGCTGTAAGTAAAACCATAAATCTACCTAATAACGCTACTAAGGAAGCTGTAGCAGATGCTTTTATGTTGGCTTACAAATTAAAATGCAAAGGAATTACTGTGTTTAGAGATGGTTGCAAAGGTGAACAAGTATTAAATGTTGGTGCTAAGGAAACTACGGTAAAACCGAGTAAGAAAGGTAGGCCAAATATGTTGTCTGGTAATACATTGAAGATAACTACCAGTTATGGTAATCTTTATCTTACACTCAATCGTGATGAAGATGGTCGTCCATTTGAAGTATTTGCTACATTGGGAAAGTCTGGCAAGGATACACAAGCGCACACCGAAGCAATTGGTAGGTTAGCATCTTTAGCTTTGCGAAGTGGTATTTCAATAAATGATATTATAAAGCAATTGAAAGGAATTGGTGGTAGTACTCAAGTGTTAGATGAGAATTTATTTGCTATGATATTTAGTGTTCCTGATGCTATTGCAAAGGGATTGGAAATGTTAGTTAATGGTGAGGTGAATAATAATGAATTGATTAGAGGAGATGTTTGCCCAACTTGTGGTGCTCCATTGGTGTGTGAAGAAGGTTGCATACGTTGTGTATCTTGTGGATTTAGTAAGTGTGGATAGAGGGGGAATTAGAAATTAGAAGTCCAATACATTGGTTTGGTGGAAAAGGTAACATGGTAGCAAAGTTATTGTCATTGTTACCACCACATAAAATATATGTTGAACCGTTTGGTGGTGGGGCAAGCTTATTGTTTGCTAAGGAACCATCGCCTGTGGAGATCTACAACGATATAGATAGTGGGTTGGTGAATTTCTTTAGAGTTATAAGGGATCCAGAAAAGTTTGATAAATTCTATCGTCTCGTATGCCTTACGCCTTACAGCAAAGAAGAATTTGAATTTTGTCGTAGCACATGGAAAGAATGTAACGACGAAATAGAACGAGCATATAGATGGTATGTTGTAGCAAGGATGAGCTTTAGTGGAGATTTTGGTAAAGGGTGGAGTTTTTCTGTAACATGCTCACGTAGAAACATGGCAAGCGCTTGTAGCAGTTGGTTATCTGTTATTGAAATGCTACCACAAATTCATCAGCGACTTATGCGAGTTCAAGTAGATCACTCTGATTTTAAGGATATTTTTAATACTTATGATACTCCTGATACTTTGTTTTATTGTGATCCACCTTATATACATGATACTCGTACTGGTACTCGATATAAACACGAGATGACGGACAAAGACCATGAGGAATTAGTAAACATTTTACTTAGCATTAAAGGTATGGCAATTTTGAGTGGGTATAAACATTCTGTTTATGAACCATTGGAGAAGGCTGGTTGGCTAAGATATGATTTTGAAACCGCTTGTTATGCTGCTGCAAGAACAAGAGGTACTAAAATATTAGGGGATGGTGCTGCTAAGAGAAAACAACCAAGAACTGAAAGCGTGTGGGTATCACCAAAGAATAATAAGAAAAAAGTATTGTTATTTGATAATTATGA
>Ga0209508_1003025_pt1 | contig 10287 bp, 9 predicted proteins | sample AD_UKC129_MetaG_FD_184427 | JGI IMG/M metagenome (GOLD analysis project Ga0209508, IMG submission 184427) | Active sludge microbial communities of municipal wastewater-treating anaerobic digesters from Canada - AD_UKC129_MetaG (SPAdes) (version 2) | ecosystem: Engineered > Bioreactor > Anaerobic... | reverse complement strand
CTTGTGGAGTAGGGATTGGGACCTCCTCAAATTCTAAAGGTTCTTTGCATTCATTTAAATTGCATATTTTCTTAAGTAACATAGCACGCATCATTCTCATATTAAAGATTATACTACTTTCCCTTGAAATATTGCTATTTTGAATATTGAGATTATTAAGATATTAAATTAAAATCTAAGTAGAAAATGATCTTCTTAAATAGGAGGTAGAATGCCTGCCAATCTTCCTCCTCAGTATTTTGAGGCTGAAAAGAGATATAGAGAAGCAAAAACCATAGAAGATAAGATCCAGGCTTTGAAGGAAATGCTTGCTATTTTACCCAAACACAAGGGTACAGATAAGATGAAAGCTGATTTGAGAAGGAAGTTATCTCAACTTATGGAAGAGGCAGAGAAGAGGCCCAAAAAGGGTGGAAGATACGATATTTATATTGAGAAAGAGGGAGCAGGGCAGGTAGTAATTGTTGGTCCACCTAATACAGGAAAGTCACTCTTTTTCAAACTTCTTACAGGCGTGGATAGTGTGGTTACAGATTATCCATTTTCTACTTTAAATCCTGTGTTGGGAATGATGCCATATGAAAATATTAAAATTCAGCTTGTAGATCTACCGCCCTTATGGGAAGGTTCAGAATCGTGGATTTATAATGTAATAAGAAATGCAGATCTTGTAACATTATTTTTTAGTATGGAATCTACCTCTTTACTTGATGATTATGAGAATATTAAAAGTCTTCTTGAATTAAAGAAGATAAAACTTGTAAAGGATAATCCTAATAAGGATTTTTACAACCCAATTAAAGAGATCAGAGGCATAATTTTGATAAATAAGATAGATTTAAGAGATCCTCATGAGAGAAAAGAAGAATTAGAAGTTTTAGAGGAAGACTTAAATGTATATTTTATCTCTGCAAAAAAAGGAATTAATATGGAGGATGTTAAAAAAAGTGTTTTTGAAAATTTAAAAGTTGTAAGAGTTTATACGAAAAAACCGGGTTATCCTCCTGATCATGATAGACCTTATATTTTGGAGGATGGAAGTACTGTAATGGATGTGGCAGAATTAGTCCATAAAGATATTGCTATGAAATTGAAGTATACAAAACTTTATACTAAAGATGGAAGTATAAAAGGACTTCCTGTAGAAAAGAATTATAAGGTAAAAGATGAGGATATATTAGAATTTCACATATAAGGAGGTTTTATGAGGTGGGGGATAATTGGGATTGGTAAAATAGTGAGAAATAGGTTTTTGCCTGCATTAGATGATGTACCTGGTGCTCAGCTTACTGCTTTAGTAACCACACATCCTGAAAATGTCAGAGATATTTCAGAAGAATATGGTGCAAAGATATATACACGAGTGGAAGATTTAAAAGATGTAGATGTGGTATATATTGCTACTCCTAATAAATTTCATAAGGAACAATCAATTATTTGTGCAAGGAAGGGAATTCATATATTTTGTGAGAAGCCTATAGCCATGAATGTAAGGGAAACAGAGGAGATGATTGAAGAGTGTGAAAAGAATCATGTAGTTTTGGGAGTTGCTTATATGGGGAGATTTAATCCATTCAATGTGGGAGCTAAAAAACTTCTTGAGGCAAATATTTTAGGGAGAATTGGCGTTATAAAAGCAACTTATTCTTTTGTTAATACAGAAAGGGGTGCTTGGAGGTATAACTTGGATCTTGCAGGTGGCGGGGCTATTATGGATATTGGAGTGCATGTTATTAATACCATTCACTTTTTTAGATCTAAAAATAGAATTGTTGAACTCTCTGCGATAAATGAGAACTATGAATATGATGTAGATCAAAATGCTGGTGCAGTAGCAAGATTTGATGATGGGACTCTCCTACTTATAGATGTTAGTTATGATACTTCTCTTTCAGTCTCCTTTGAGATAAGAGGAAGAGAAGGAATATTATATGTCCTTGATACTCTCTATCAAGAGTATGACGGTAAAGTTATATTAAGAAAAGAAAATAACTTTACTCTATATAATTTTCATGGACCTAATCAGTATGTAGGTGAGATTTTAGATATGGAAGAGGCAATTATAGGTAAAAGGAAACCAGCAACTGATGGGTATGATGCTTTAATGGATATGAAAGTAGTAGAAGCATGGTATAAATCTGCAATGTCTAAGAAATTGGTAGGAGTGGAATACTAAAAAGTGGTTGAAAAATTTCTGTTTAAAGAGTAATATTTAGCTATCTAAATATATGGAAAAGAATACTTTATATCTTTTGTTTAAGGATGTTATAAAGGAACATTTTAGAAGGAAAGAAAAACTTCTTGGGGATTTAAAACTCCACCGAGGTCAAGCTCCAGTTTTACTTCTCTTAGGGGAAAAAGATGGCTTAATTCAAAAAGAGATATCTGAGAGATTAAAGCTTAAGCCATCTACTGTAACTCTAATACTCAGAAGAATGGAAAAAAGAGGATTAGTTTTTAGCAAGAGAGACGAGAAGGATAAGCGTTTTTCAAAGATATACCTCACAGAAGATGGAAGGAAATTTATATGCAAGCTAAAAAAGACTTTTGGTCAATTGGAAGAAGAGATATTTTCTGGTTTTTCTGAAGAAGAAAAAATAATTTTAGAAGGATATTTAAAAAGAATTCAAGATAATTTAAAAAAAGTAAACGAGGAAAGGTAAAGGAGAAGTTATTATGAAGAAGTTGCTACCTTATTTAAAACCTTATACTCTTTTTATTATTTTAGCTCCTCTTTTTATGATTGTTGAAGTTGTGTGCGATCTTTTTCAACCTACTCTCCTTGCCAAGATTATAGACGAAGGTGTTCTTAAAAGTAATTTTCCTCTTATATTAAGGACAGGTCTCTTAATGGTAGGAATTGCTATTATCGGCATGATAGGAGGAGTAGGCTGTACAATTTTTGCAAGTTATGCAAGCCAAAATTTTGGTAGAGATTTAAGATCTGCTCTTTTTAAGAAGATTCAAGCCTTCTCTTTTCGTAATATTGATAAGTTTCATACATCATCTTTGATAACAAGACTTACTAATGATGTTACTCAACTTCAGACTCTTGTAATGATGTCCTTAAGAATTGTGGTTAGAGCTCCGCTTCTTTTTATAGGTGGGATTATAATGGCTGTATCAATAAATAGAAGGCTTTCGGTTATTTTTCTTATCTCTATACCTTTAATAATATTTGTATTTATTTTTATCATGAGAAAAAGTTATCCTCTTTTCTCTGAAGTTCAAAGAAGGATAGATGCACTAAATAATGTAATAAGAGAGAATCTTTCTGGAATTAGATTAGTAAGAGCATTTATAAGAGAAGATTACGAAAAAGATAGATTTAGGAATACAAATTCTGCTTTGATGAATGCTGTTATAAAAGCTTCCATGTTAATGATTTTTGCTATGCCAATATTTATGTTAGTCACAAATTTTAGTATTCTTGCAGTTTTATGGTATGGAGGATTGTTAGCACAAGCAGGAGAAATGCAGGTTGGAGAGATAATGGCTTATATAAACTATATGACTCAAATACTTTTTTCTCTTACCACTATAGGAAATATTTTGATGTTTATATCCCGTGCTTCAGCCTCTGCAGAAAGGGTAAATGTAGTATTAGAAGAAAAGATAGATATTGTTAATAAAGAACATGCCAGTATTGAAGTCATAGAAAGAGGAGAAGTAACCTTTGAAAATGTATATTTTGGCTACAATGAAAATGATGAACCTGTTTTAAAGAATATAAATTTCTCTGTGAATGCTGGAGAAGTAGTAGGTATTCTTGGTACCACAGGTTCTGGTAAATCAACCTTAGTAAATCTTATACCTCGTCTTTATGATGTAACTTCAGGGAGAATTTTAATAAATGGTAAAGATGTGAGGGATATGGATCTTAAGGTTTTGAGATCTATAATTTCTATGGTTCCTCAGGATACCATTCTTTTCTCTGGGACTATTAGAGAAAATATATGTTGGGGAAGAGAAGATGCTACTGAAGAAGAGATTATCCAGGCATGTAAGATAGCTCAAGCTCATGACTTTATAACAAAGCTTCCTGATGGTTATGAGACCGTAATAGGACAGAGGGGAGTAAACCTTTCTGGAGGGCAGAAACAGAGGATTGCTATAGCAAGAGCTATTATAAGAAAGCCTTTGATCCTTATTCTTGATGATGCTACTTCTGCAGTGGATTTTGTTACAGAACAAAAAATTCTTAAAGGATTAAAAGAAATGATGAAAAATTGTACTACTTTTGCTATTGCTCAAAGAGTAAGTACTGTGATGAATGCAGATAAAATAATACTACTAGAGAAAGGTGAGATTGTGGGCTTAGGTACCCATAAAGAGTTATTGGATAGTAATCCTGTTTATCAAGAGATCTATAAATCCCAAATAGATGAAGAGGTGCTACAAGATGCCTAAGGGAGAAGAAAAACAAACAAAAATGCCAAGTTCTGTGCCTACGAAACCTTTTAGAGGACCAGGAGGAGGTCATGGTCCACGTTTTCAATTTGAAAAAGTAGAGATTAAAGATCCATGGGGAACTTTGAAAAAGTTATTAAGATATTTAGGTAGATATAAATGGAGAATAATATTTGCCTTTTTTCTTGTAATGTTATCTTCTATTTTAGGAATTATAGGTCCATACCTTATAGGGAAAGGGATAGATAATTATATTGTTCCTAAAAACTTTGATGGCTTTTTAAATTTTCTTTTACTCCTTGGTTTAGTATATGTTCTTGGGGTAGTCTTTGCATGGGTTCAAAGCTATGTAATGCTAATAACCATTCAAAAATTAGTTTATTCTTTAAGGAATGACGTCTTTGATAAGCTTCATCTTTTGCCTCTTAAGTTTTTTGATACTCGTTCCCATGGTGATGTGATGAGTAGAATTGTTAACGATATAGATAATATTGGTATGGTCCTTGGGAATAGTGTAATACAGCTATTCTCAGGGGTTATAACCTTAGTAGGTATCATAATTATGATGCTTAGAATAAATGTTTTTATGACGCTTATAAGTTTAATTACTATTCCTTTAACAATTTTTACTACGAGGTTAATATCAAAAAGAACAAGAGATTATTTTTATCAAAATCAGACCCTTCTTGGTAATTTAAACGGAATAATAGAAGAGGATATATCAGGGATTAAAGTAATTAAAATTTTTGGTAGAGAAGAAAAAGAGACAGATAAATTTGAAAGAGTTAATCATCACATGGCTGAGATTGGTATAAGGGCACAAATTTTTTCAGGAGTTATAGGACCTCTTATGAACCTTCTTAATAATATTAGTTTTGCAATAATTGCAGGATTTGGAGGATTTTTTGCTTATAGAAATCTCATATCTATTGGGGCTATTACAGTTTTTATAAATTATTCACGTCAATTTACAAGGCCAATTAATGAACTTGCTAATCAATACAATATGATCCAATCTGCTATTGCCAGTGCAGAGAGAGTTTTTGAGATCTTAGATGAGGAAGAAGAGAAAAAAGATGATGTAAATGCCATAGAGCTTAATAATGTAAAAGGAGAAGTAGAGTTTAAAAATGTCTGGTTTTATTATGTAAAAGATGTTCCAGTATTAAAAGATATTAACTTCCATATATATCCAGGGCAGGTTGTTGCCCTTGTGGGACCTACAGGAGCAGGTAAAACTACTATTGCAAGTCTTATTGCAAGATTTTATGATGTGGATACAGGAGAGATTCTTGTAGATGGCATAGATATAAGAAATATAAAAAAGAAAAGCTTAAGATCAAATTTAGGAATAGTGCTTCAGGATACTTATCTTTTTAATGCTACTGTTAGAGAAAATATAAGATATGGGAGGCTTGATGCCACTGATGAAGAGATAGAAAGAGCAGCAAAGCTTGCTCATGCTGAGCCTTTTATACGCTCTTTACCTCAAGGTTATAATACTCTCCTTTCCGAAGATGGTGGAGATTTGAGCCAAGGACAAAGACAACTTATTGCAATTGCAAGAGCTATTTTAGCTGACCCCAAAATTCTTATTTTGGATGAGGCAACGAGTAATGTAGATACCAGAACAGAGCAATATATTCAGGGAGCGATGCTGAATTTAATGAGGGAAAGAACAAGCTTTGTTATTGCACACAGATTAAGCACTGTGAGAAATGCCAATCTTATACTTGTTATTAATAATGGGGAGATTATAGAAAGTGGTACTCATAAGGAGCTTATTAAAGGGAAAGGATTTTACTATAATCTATACATGAGCCAGTTTATGGAGGAAGAGATAGAAGTAAGCTAAATAAACAATTGACAATTTCTAAAGGTATAGGTTATAATTCTTTCATAAAATTTTTAGGGGGAGGTAAGTATGAAAAGATCAAAATTATTTGTCTTATCCTTGATTTTCCTTTCTGTAGTCTTTATGTCTTTTACTTTTGGAGGAACTAAAACTGCTGTAGCAAAGTATGGGACTCCTAAGATTGATGCAGAGATGGATGACGTATGGAAAACTACCGAAGAATACATAACAGATAGTTATGTACAGGGTACTAAAGGGAAAGATGCCTATGCAAAATTTAGAGTATTGTGGGATGAAAGCAGCATATATATCTGGGCAGAAGTTTATGATACTCTATTGAACAAAGATAGTTCTAATGATTGGGAGCAAGATTCTGTTGAAATATTTGTGGATGAGGATAATGCAAAGAAGACCTCTTATGATTCTAACGATGCTCAATATAGGGTAAATTTTGTTAATTATCAGAGTTATGGTTCTGGAGCTTCTAAAGATTTCTTTGTAACTGCTGCAAAGAAAACTGATTTTGGATATATAATTGAAGCCCAGATAAAAATGAAGAGTAAGAAGCTTAAGGAAGGGGACATAGTAGGTTTTGATATTCAAGTAAATGATGCAAATGTTTTTGGGAGTAGGGGTGCAATTATTGCGTGGAATGAGGAAGGAAATGTTAACTGGCAAGATCCTTCAAGCTTTGGAAATCTCAAACTTGCAAAGTAGATAAATCTATTAAAAACTAATTGAAACTGTAGAGCCTGCCAAATTTGGCAGGCTCTTTTTTATGCATTAATAATTCTTTTTTAAAATTATAAAATTCATCTAAAGTATATCTGTAAAATCTTATAATAAATGACGAATATAAGATTATGCTTAAAGTTTGAAGTGTGAATTCTTATATGATATAATATGTAAAACATACATAAAAAAATTTTAAGATTAATGGGGGAAACTGCTATGAAAAAAGTACTTGTTATTTTAAGCGTGTGTCTTCTTCTATTTTTTGTTTCAGGATGCTCTCAGCAGCAAGCTCAACCAGATCAAGATTTAGAAGATAAAGAGTTAGATTCTATGTATAGCTTAGCGCTTTCTGGAGGAGAAGTTGGGACAAGTCTTGACATTTACTTTAATGAACTTTTGTCTTCTGTTTATCCTGATACCTCTTCTGTCTTTGACAAAATTCCACCTGATGTTTTAAAAGATAGAAATTTAGCATCTAAGGAGGATGTAGAAAAAGGTAGTATTAATATTTCTTGGAGTGGACCTGATCCTAATGGTTGGTATACAAAAACTGAAATTAGTATAGGTGATATTACTTATTTAGTTAGAATTAGATACTTTTCATCACTCAAAAAATTAGAGTATGAAAGAATTTATGGAGATGGTAACTATAATTATACAGAAAGTAAATATTTAATATTTAATAAGGATATAAGGCAAGATATTACTCATGTATATCCTGTAAGTGGACAAATTTCTCTTCTTGTATCAAGTCCTTCCTCAACTAATTCTAACAAAAATAATGTAACAGGCACCAAACTTGTGCTTGAGAACATGGGGCTTGCATCTCTTAATCAAAGTGGTATGTATGTATTAGTAGGAAGTATTAAGCTTTATGTTACTAATATTAATTATGATGATACAAAGTCTGAGGTTGACAATAAACTTATGATTGAAGCAATCTCTAAAGTTGGAACCGATGGTAAGTCTCTGGATATTAGTGGAAGGTGTGATGCTGATGGAAATATTTATACTGAGGGATATTCAAGCTTAAATATAAATATATCTCTGTAAGAGAAATATTTCCCGCTTCTTTTGTAGAGTATTAAAAGCCCTCCTTATGTAAGGAGGGCTTTTTTGACAAAAACTTTCTTTGGGAAATGGGTTAAACTCTAATTATCTTGGGAGATATGGAGTTATTTATAAATCTTATAATAAATGAAGTATATTTACTAAAAATTGAAGTACAAATTTTTATATGATATAATACATTGAAGGTACGTGAAAAATTTAATTGATAGGGGGAAATTCTTATGAAGAAGATACTTGTTATTTTAAGTGCATGTCTTCTTTTGTTTTTTGTTTCAGGATGCTCTCAGCCGCCTCCACCTCCACCACAGCAAGCTCAACCAGATCAAGATTTATCTGAAGAAGAGTTAGATTCTATGTATGGTTTGGTGTATGAAGGAGGAGATTTTGGAGAAAGTTTTAACATTTACTTTGAGGAAGTTCTTAATCATATTGCTTCTTCTGACTCTCCTGCTTTTGATAAAAACCTTAATAATACTTTAAAAAATGGAAATTTAGCATCTAAGAAGAAGGTAGAAAAAATTTCTGTTGAGTCTGGGATCATCTGGAGTGGACCTGATGATGATGGTTGGTATACAGGAACTGAGACTGATCCAGACGATCCAGAGCTTATCTATTATTATTACTTTAGATACTTTTCGTCACTCAAAAAATTAGAATATAAAAAAGTTTATGCATATCCTGACGTTGGAATGGAATATACAGAAAGTGGATATATGATATTTAATAAGGATATAAGGCAAGATATTAGTCATGCATATCCTGTAGATGCAAAGATGTCTATTAGTATAGCAGTTCCTTCACAAGGTGATTCTAATAAGAATAACGTATTAGAGCTTAAGTTTGTTTTTAATAATATGGATCTTGTATATCTTGATCAAGTTGGTATGTATGCATGGGTAGGAAGTATTAAGGTTTATGTTACTTATATTGACTATGATGATGAAAATCCTGAGGTTGATAATAAACTTATGGTTGAAGCAACCTCTGAAATTGGAGATGATAATACATCTATAGATATTAGTGGTAGTTGGGATGCTGATGGTGATATTTATACAGATGATGGATATACAGACTTTTATTTAAATGTACCTCTTCTGGTAGATCTTCTGGCAGGATAGTTTTTTTCTACCTCATTTTGTAGAGTTTTAAAAAGCCCTCCTTACCTAAAGGAGGGCTTTTTTTTGTTGACAAAAAAATTTTCTCTTCTTATTCTAACTTTATAAGGTGTTATTTTTTTTGCAGTGAAAAAAGGAGGGTTAGGATATGTTTAAAAAACTTTCTTTGGAAAAGGGATTGAACTCACTGATTGGTCCTGGAGATATGGAGTATATTGAATTTGATATTTTTAAAGGGGAAAGGGGAGATGATTATACTTTTAATTCAAGGGATTATGAGATAGGGCTTGTGATATTAAGTGGTAAGTGTAATATTTCTGTAGATAGTAATAGATATCACTCTATAGGAGCAAGAAGGAATGTTTTTGATGGAAATGCTTATGCTTTATATATTTCCAACAATAAAGATGTAAAGATTGAAACCTTAGAACCTTTGGAAGTTGCCATTTCTAAAACAAGAGCAAAGACAGAGGAGACTGTAAGATTAATAAGGCCAGAAGATGTAATAATAAGAGATGTGGGTGCTTACAACTGGAGAAGAGATGTAAAAGATATTATTGATAATAGAATAAATGCAAAAAGATTACTAATAGGAGAAACTATAAATCCACCAGGAAACTGGAGTAGCTATCCTCCTCATAAGCACGATAGAGATAATTATCCTGAGGAAGTAAAGATGGAAGAAGTTTATTTTTATAAGGTAAATCCTCCTCAGGGGTTTGGTTTGCAAAGAGTGTATACCAAAGAAGGCGATCTTAATGAGGTCTTTTTGGTTGAGAATGATACGCTACTTATGATTAAGAAAGGTTATCATCCTGTAGTGGCGGCACCTGGTTATCAGGTATACTATTTATGGACTCTTGCTGGAGATGTAAGAGAATCTATAGTCTATGATGATCCTGATCATAGATGGTTAAAGGCATCTGAAAAGATGCTAAAGGAATCTAAAAGATGAGTAATAAGGAGGGTGATGGAAGAAGATGAGTAGAAATGATGTTTTAGAAAAAATAATTGAGTGTGGAATAGTAGCAGTAATTAGAACTGATTCTGCAGAAGACTTAATTGATGTAGCGAAAGCTTTAAAGGAAGGTGGAGTTACAT
>Ga0209508_1003024_pt1 | contig 10289 bp, 7 predicted proteins | sample AD_UKC129_MetaG_FD_184427 | JGI IMG/M metagenome (GOLD analysis project Ga0209508, IMG submission 184427) | Active sludge microbial communities of municipal wastewater-treating anaerobic digesters from Canada - AD_UKC129_MetaG (SPAdes) (version 2) | ecosystem: Engineered > Bioreactor > Anaerobic... | reverse complement strand
TTCCCGAAGGCGACTACCGCGTGTCGCGCGAATTCCGTGAGGAACTCGTGCGGAACGGATTCGAGGTGGGCGTGCATGATTTGCGTCACGACGGCAAGCTCTACAGGACGCGCGAGGCGTTCGCGCGAAACGCGCAGCGGATCAATGAATACCTGAAGGACTGGGGCGCGGTCGGGTTCCGATCGGGCTTCATGCTGCACAACCTGGACTGGCTGCGCGACCTGGACGTGGCGTATGACCTGTCCACGTTCGACACGGACCCGTTCGAGCCGCAGCCGGACGGCGCCGGCACCATCTTCCCCTTTTGGGTGCCCAAAGCGATCCCCTCGCCCCGCGACGTTGGCGGGGAGAGGGACAGGGGGAGGGGCGAAGGAGCCGGTTTTCAGCATTTCAGCGTTTCAGCATTTCAGCGTTTGGGCGAACAGGGCTACATCGAACTCCCCTACTCGCTCCCGGCGGACTCGACGTTATTCCTGTTGTTGCGGGAGAAGAGCATTGCGATCTGGGAGAGGAAGCTGGAATGGATTGCGCGGCATGGCGGGATGGCGTTGTTGAACACGCATCCGGACTACATGAACTTCGCGGGCCGCCATTCGAGCAGCGAATTTCCGTCCCGCCACTACGAGCAGTTTTTGGAACACATCCGGAGCCAATACGCCGGCCAATACTGGCACGCCCTGCCCCGCGAAGTAGCCGAATACGCTCGAGAGAACCGGAGCGCCTGCCGGGTTCGCCCCACCGTCCACAGCACGGCTTGCTATGACGGGATCCTCCCGCCGCGGCGGAAGGTGTGGATCGATCTCGAAAACACGCCGCATATTCCGTTCTTCAAACCCATTATTCGCGAACTGGAAAACCGGGGATGCACGGTGGTGCTCACAGCACGCGACGCATTTCAGACGTGCGAGATGGCGACGCAAAGCGGCCTGCCTTACCTGAAGATCGGCCGGCACTATGGCCGCAACCGCGTGATGAAGGTGCTCGGGTTGCTGAAGCGCAGCATGGAGTTGATTCCGTTTATCCTGCGGGAGAAACCCGACCTGGGGCTGAACCACGGCTCTCGAGCGCAAATCCTCGCGTGCAATCTGCTGCGTATTCCGACCGTGCTGATCATGGATTACGAACACACCAGTGCGCCTCCGATGGTACGCCCGTGGTGGGAGATCGTGCCGGAAGTCGTTTCGCAGGAAGGACTGCACCGCAAGCGCACCGATCGAATCCGGAAGTATTCGGGCATCAAGGAAGACGTTTATGTCCCCGAGTTCAAGCCGGACCCCTCCATCGTCAAGCAACTGGGCTTGAATGGCGACATCGTGGTGACCGTGCGCCCGCCGGCAACGGAAGCGCACTATCACAATCCGGAAGCGGAGATTCTGTTCGCGCGTTTCATGGACCGGATCTACGCCACGCCTGGTGTGAAGGCAGTCCTGCTCCCTCGGAACAAGGCACAGCAGGCCAGCATCACGGCCCAGCATCCCGAATGGTTCAAGGACTCAAAAGTGATCATTCCGTCCGGCGTGGTGGATGGCTTGAATCTCTTGTGGCACTCGGACCTGGCCGTCAGTGGTGGCGGCACAATGAACCGTGAAGCAGCGGCTCTGGGTGTGCCCGTTTACAGCGTTTTCCGCGGAAAACTCGGCGCGGTGGATCGCAGCCTGCGAGACCAGGGAAGGCTGGTCATGGTTGGAACGCCTGAAGACGTGGATTCCATTGTCCTGCAACGGCGGGCGCGCAACGCCTCGATTCACGAGCAGGAGCGGCGTGCGCTTCACGACATCATCGAGCACGTAACAGCGATCCTGGACATCCATTCACCGGTTGAGAGCAACCGCGTGCGCATGCCGCTGCAACACGCCTCGCACGCCTGAACCTCGCTGGTGTTGCTCCTGGAATTCCCACTATGAAAGTTCACTTCGCCGCCGCAACGGCAGCATTTCTCTTCTCCATCGCGTTGACAGCGCACACCCTCGGCGCTCCTGTGGTCCTCTTGTCGGAACACTACGAGATTTCCGCTCAGTTCTCGGATCGTTACACCGGCGTCTCGAACAGCTTCCTGGCGGTTGAAGATCAACCCGTGTCCGGATCTGTCGGCTACACCAGCTACTACGAAGATGCTGAAGGGACCTACGGGTACTACAACTCCTGGTCTGCCAGCGGCAGCGCGTTTCGTCTTTCGATCACCGGTGAAGCTGGCCTCGAAGACGGCGGCAATTCCCCTTACGGAACGATGGACGCATTTGCGTCCTGGCTTTTCGCTCCAATCGATTACGGCCCTCTGGCACTCGCAATGAACATCTCGGTGGAGAACACCTATTTGGACGAGCAGGACTACGGTGCCATTTCTCTTTCGCTGATGCGCAACGGAGCTGTTTGGAGCCAGGCCAGCCTCCATGCATTTCCGGGCCTGACGCCGAACATCTGGGAAACCACATTGATCCATGAACCGGGCGACGTGTGGCTGCTCTCAGTACACATCACAGAGGCCGCGTGGGATTTCGATTATGTCCGAATCGACACGGCGGCCAACCTGACCGCCATTCCGACGGCAATCCCCGAAAGCCGGCATCTCGCCCTCTTTCTGACCGGTGGTTTTCTCCTGCTGCGCTTGTCCCGGCGGGAAGTGGCACGCTGACTGCCCTCAAGGACAACCACAACATGAAACTCTTAATCATCGCAGGCGCGCGCCCCAACTTTATGAAGGTCGCGCCGCTCATCCGCGCCGCGCGCGCTCACAATGCTTCCAGGCAAAACAGCGAACCGCTCATCGAATGCAAGCTGATCCACACCGGCCAGCATTATGATGCGAAGATGTCGGACGTCTTCTTCCAGGAGCTCGGAATTCCCGCCCCGGACGAGAACCTGGATGTGGGCTCGGGTTCCCATGCGGTGCAAACTGCGAACATCATGACGCGCTTCGAGCCGGTTTGCCTGCGCGAGCAACCGGACTGGGTCGTTGTGGTCGGTGATGTGAACTCCACAGTGGCATGTACACTGGTCGCATCAAAACTTGGCATCAAGGTTGCCCACGTCGAGGCAGGCCTTCGCAGCTTCGACCGCACGATGCCGGAGGAAATCAACCGGCTGGTGACCGACGCGATCGCCGACCTGCTGCTGACTCCTTCCGAAGATGCCAATGAACACCTCAGACGCGAGGGAGTCGACGAGGCCAAGATTCGCCTGGTGGGCAATATCATGATCGACAGCCTCGTGGCCAACCTGGAACAGGCGCGGGCCAGCGGCATTCTGCGCAAGGTTGGAGTCGAGGGTGAGGATTTCGTGTATGTGACGCTGCATCGCCCTTCGAACGTCGACCACGAAGAGTGCCTCACTTCGTTGATGGCCGAACTGAAGAAGCTGGCAGCCCGATTCCCTGTTGTTTTCCCCATGCACCCGCGAACGCGGAAGATGTGCGGCCAGTTCGGGATTTCGCTTGAAGACACATCCGGGCTGCGCGTCATCGACCCGATTGGTTATCACGATTCGATTTGCCTGACAGAAAGGGCGCGCCTGGTGCTGACAGATTCGGGCGGGTTGCAGGAGGAAAGCACCTATTTCCGGACTCCGTGCCTGACACTCCGTCCGAATACCGAGCGGCCCATCACCGTCACCGTCGGCAGCAACAAGTTGACCAGCCTGGAGACGCTTGGGGCCGATCTCTCGGACGTGCTTCAGCGTCCGCGCAAGTTCGGCGCAGTGCCGCCCTTCTGGGATGGGCACACCGCCGAACGCATCGTTCAGGTCTTCGCCGCCCAGACCTCGTGCGGCACTGAGCTTGAACTGGCGGCGCAGGCAGCCCGATGAGCACCGGCCACGGCATACATAACGGAAAGGCAGCCTCCGCAAACGATGCGGGTCGGCGGCCGATTTACGTGATCGTCACGCCGGTCCGGAACGAAGAGCAGTTCCTTCGCGATACGATCGCGTCCGTTACAGCCCAGACCGTCCTTCCCGCCGAATGGATCATCGTGGACGACGGATCGTCCGACCGGACCTGGGACATTATTCAGGAGGCGTCGAACCGGCACGCCTGGATCCGGGGCACGAAGCGGACCGATCGAGGGTTCAGGCATTCCGGAGCCGGCGTTGTTGAAGCGTTTTACGACGGCTACAACCTCCTCACACAGACGGGTTGGCAATTCCTGGTGAAACTGGATGGGGACCTTTCCTTCGCTCCCGACTACTTCGCGCAATGCTTCCGCCGGTTTGAATCGAATCCAAAGCTGGGAATCGGCGGCGGCTTGATCTGCGCCGCGATCAATGGCGATCTCGTGCCGGAATCCAAGTACGACCCGCGTTTTCACGTCCGCGGCGCCACCAAGATCTATCGCCGCGAATGCTGGGACCAGATCGGCGGGTTGATGCGATGCCCCGGCTGGGACGGCATGGACGAGATCCGGGCCAACATGTTTGGCTGGACAACCGGGACGTTTTGCGAACTGAAGGTGCGCCACTTTCGTCCGGCCGGCATGGCGTACGGGCGATGGAAGGACTGGGTGAAGGGTGGACGCGGCAATTACATCGCAGGTTATCACCCGTTGTTCATGCTGGCGAAATCGGTTCGGCGCGTTGGCATACGGCCATACGGAATCGCGAGTCTCGGATTGCTGGTCGGTTACTTCGGAGGGTATGTCAAACGCACGCCCCGCGTTCCGGACGATCGTGCTATCGCCTACATCCGCCAGCAACAGATCAATCGCCTTCTCGGGCGGAAGAGTATCTGGAGTAATCCATGAGCGATTGCCTCCTTGATTTCCGGCCTGTCGCCGCTCGGCGTCCTGACCTGGCGGCAGAGTGGTTGCGCTTCTTCCCGGACATGCAGGTGTTCCGGTTTGACGAGCCGCATTTCTCGCTGGTGCTGACCCGGAGCGACGACGCCCGGCTGTGGGGCCCTTATCGCGATCCCGCAACATCGGTCCTGGTCGCGCTCGTCGGCCGGATCGCAATGGAAGAGAAGCAATGGCGCGACGCCGAGGACATTCCTCACACCGGCGGACTGGCGTGCAAGGCCGTCTTCCAGAGCTATCAAAAGGGCGGACTCGATGCGTTGACCGAACTGAACGGCAACTTCCTCGTCATCGTTGCCGATCCGCGCAAGCAACAGGTCTGCCTCGTCACCGATCGATGCGGCGCAGTGCCGCTGTTCAAGGCTGCCGGGACGCCACCTGTCTTCTGCACGCATCCTGACCTCCTTGCCACGGCCACGGACACGGAAGCGGATCTGGATCAGACTTCGCTGTCGGAGTTCCTTGTCACCGGCAAGGTTTCGTATCCATTCACGTACTACCGGCGCATCACGGCCGCCGAATTTGGATCCATTTACACAATCGGTTTGCGCGAGGCACCCGTCCTCGAGAAAAGCCAGCGCTACTTCTCCCCTCGCTTCCGACCGGACCACGGCACTCGCCGTCGTGAGTTGGCGGAGCGCCTGGCTGTGGCCTTTCAAAACGCAGTCCGGCGGCGCACGTTGCAGCGGTTAGGTAAGATTACAGTCGCACTCAGCGGCGGCCTGGATTCCCGCATGATTCTTTGCGCGTGTCCCCCCGGGAACGGATGTGTCGGCCGTCTGCTTCTTTGACGAGAAGAACGCCGAGTTCAACACAGCCAGTGCGATCGCGCGGGCAAAGGGTGTCAGCCTGACGCCGATTCGACGGGATCCCGAACACTACGGCGCCGCCGCAGAGCTCGGCATTCGAGTCTATGGCGGGATGGCCAGTTTCGCCTCAAATCATTTCCTCGGGTTTCGCGATCAACTCCTGCGCTCGGGGCTGCAGAACCTGCTGACGGGCTGCTATTGCGACTACTTCTTCAAGGGATTGGCGCTGAACCGCAAGGTCAACTCCTTCACGCGCGCGGAATCAGCCGGGGCCTTTCGTCACGAGTACTATCGCCCCCTGTTCCCTCTCGAATCGAAGGCGGCCAAACTCGCATGGGAACGCATGGAACAGCAGATTGATCCCTCCCTGCGCGCAGATCAGACTCCCGAAGCACTGCTTCAGATCGAGGCGCGCCGACTGTTCCCGATCAGTTACGAGGCGGACTCCCCGCAGCGGCTGGTTCCGCAACGAGTGCTCCCGTGGTACGTTCCGGTCGTGGACAACGATGTTCTGGATGTCTACCTGGACACGCCGCCGGATGTGAAATTCAACGCGGCGCTCTTCAGCGAGATGGTACAGATCGTTTGCGGACCGGAAATCAGCCGGATCCCGGACAGCAACACCGGTGCGCGGGTCAACGCTTCTGGACCGGAGTTGTTGCTGCATGTTTATGCGCGGGCGTTGCGGAATCGTTTCGAGCGAAAAGTCACGCCGAGACTTGCCACCTCCGGCTCCTGGCCCAACTGGGAATACTATGTCCATCACAGCCCGGTGTTGCGCCAGCTGTGGACCCGCAACAGCACCGCGGCACCCGACCTCCTGCGCTCCGTGGCAGGCTTTGACCCCTTCGCACGCCCGATCGAGTCGTACACCGGGCGCGACACGGAATTATTTGTCCGCTTGCTGACCCTGAAGATCTGGTTCGAGACGATCAACTCACGTCAGACATCTGCGGCCGTAGAATCCACTGTAGGCGACGACGTGAGGAGTCGGAAGCTTGTAGGCGACGACGTCAGGAGTCGATTCTAGCCCCTCTCCCTGACCCTCTCCCCGCAAACAGCGCGGGGCGAGGGTAACAATACCTGTAGGCGACGACGTGAGGAGTCGGCCGCTTTCACACGGGACACGCAAAATCAGTGCAACTGGTGATTTCCATAGTCAGCTGGAACACGCGCGAGCTGCTGCAACGCTGCCTGTCCTCGCTCCAACCCTATTGCCGGCCCGGTCACACCCGCATCGTCGTCATCGACAACGCCTCCTCCGACGGCACACCGGATATGATCCGGCGCGAGTTTCCCGAAGTGACGCTGATCGAATCCGGGGGCAATCTCGGGTTCGGCAAGGCGCACAACCTGGTTGCAAAACATTCCACCGAACCTTTCGTCCTGTTCCTGAACCCCGACACGGAATTCGTCGAGAACGCGCATGAACGCATGCTGGACGTGTTCACCGCCCATCCCGAAGTAGGCCTGGTCGGATGCCGCATGACGAACCTGGATGGTTCGATCCAGCCACTCGGATGGCAATGGCACACGACGCCCTGGACGGAACTGCTTTCCGGCTTGTTGGTTTCGCGCTCCTCCACACGGCTGGCGCAGCGCCTCTTGCCCTATCACGATCCCTTGCAGAACGGCTTTGTGAAAAAGCTTTACGGCGGCTGCCTGATGGCCCGCCGCGAACTCCTGGACAAAGTCGGCTGGTTCGACGAGCGGTTCTTCATGTATGGCGAGGACGTGGACCTGAGCCGCAGGATGGAAGCCGCGGGAGCGCGCTTGTACTACCTGAGTTCCACAAGGGTCATTCACCTTTGCGGCGGCGCCAGTGCCAAGGCACCGGGCCGTTTCGCGACGCTGATGCAGTGCGAATCCATTGCGAAACTGATGGAGAAATACTATGGGCGCACCGGGCGGATCCTTTACACCCTCGCCATCCAGCTTCGAGCGCTGTTCCGGCTGGGCATCGTGGGCGGAGCGCGACTTCTCCTGGGCCTGCTCGGCAGGCAGCGCCGCGCCCTCAAGGATTCCTGGACGAAACACGTGGCGATGCTCAAGTGGAGTCTCGGACTGGATCGCCCGATGATCCCGCGGTGAGCGACTCTACAGACAACTCAGTGCGCATCGTGTTCACGGGTGATGTCGCACTCGGGGGCGAATTCCTCGAACGCGCCCGCCCGCGAAACGCGCCGCTCACGTTTCCTTTCACCACGATCAACGATACCTTGTCGGACGCTGACGTCGTTGTCGTGAACCTGGAAGGACCGATCGGCACGGAAGGCCAGCCCCGACCGGGCCGGTCGGCCTTGCTGTTCAACGACCCCGCAGTGTTGGATTGGCTGGCGGGGTTTCGCTGTTCGGTCTGCTGCCTGGCGAACAATCACATGATGGACTACGGGCCGGAAGCGCTTGCCCGGACACAACGTCTCCTGTCCGAACGAGGGATACATCATGTGGGCGCCGGAATGAACGCGGAGCAGGCCGGGAAAGAACTGCGCCTGACAATCCGGGGATTGAAACTGGCCATCCTGGCGTTCACAACAGATGAAGTGCACGTGGGATCCGTTCTGGCTGGAGCATCGGAGCCCGGCTCATGCGGCCTGCCGGATGAGAAAATACTCTGCGATCGGGTTTCCCGGCTGGCTGCAGAAACCGATGCAGTCATTGTGCTGCTGCACTGGGGTTACGAATACTTCCGCTATCCCGCACCCGTTCAGGTCGATCTCTGCAGGAAACTGGCCGATGCCGGCGCCAGGGTCGTAGTGGGGCATCATCCGCATGTCCAACAGGGATGCGAAACGCGAGGGACCAGCCTGATCTCCTACAGCCTTGGAAATCTTCTCCTGCCGGAGATGCGATCGGCAAGTGGCCGGCTGCAGTATCGCAAACCCGTTACGCGCCAATACGCACTGTTGAATACAACTATTCTGCAGGGCAGGCTGGGAGAATGGCAGCTCTCCGGAGGCGCATGGGACAGCCACTATAATCTCCTTCCGTTTCGGGAAGCGTCAGCCGAGCAGTTCACAACTCGGATGAGCGAAATGTCGGAACCGTTCAAGTTGAGCAACTATGGTTTGTTCTGGGACAACTACGCCACTCGACGTCGAGCCGAGCTCAAGAGTGAGGAGTTCCGTGACGCCCTGGCAAAAATCGGCAAGACGGATTTCAGGACTCTGCTGCGAACGTTTTCAGTGCGTGATCTCAGGCGGAACTTCCGGCGGTTAGCCAAGCTGGCAACCGGTCGAAAGACAGAGGCCTCTCTGGCCGACAGCGCAATCAAGCATACTTCAGCATCGTAAAGGGACAGGTGAATCCTCTCGCCGCAATAGTGTTGATACTCCTGCTGATCGGAATTTTCTCCCGTTCGAGGCTGGAGGCAACCGCCGCTTTGGTGATCGGTGTTCTTTGCCTCGGGCAAAATGCCACCATGGATATCGCCGGAATGAACTTCTTTCCGGTCAGAATCCTCGGGTGGGCATGCTTCTTTCGGGTTCTGCTTCGAAAAGAATTTTCGTTCTCGCAACTGACCCGCACGGACAACGCGTTCATCGTCTTGTACGTCTTCACCACGCTGGTTCTGCTGCTGCGGGAACCCGAAACCGCGGCGCTTCGCGTGGCGAAGATGTTGGACAACCTTTTCACGTATTTCGCCCTTCGGGGTCTTGTTCGCTCACCTGAAGAACTCAAGTCTACTGTTAAATTCATTGGCCTCGCCTTGATTCCGTTCGTCATCTTGCTCACCGTCGAGCGGACAACGGGACAGAATCTTTTCGTGTACTTAGGGCACCCGGGGAAGATCTGGTTGCGCGAGGGAGCAGCGCGTTGCTTCGGCAGCTTCCGCCATCCCAGCCTTCTCGGCTCCGTCGGTGCATGCTTCCTCCCGCTTTTCATTGGACTCGCTTTCGATCCAGCAGTACGCAAACGCGCGATACTGGGTTGCGTTCTCTGTCTGGCTATCGTCGGTTTTTCAAATTCCGGCGGGCCGGCAAGCGTGGCCGCAACAGCCATGGTCGGCTGGGGCCTTTGGCGTTTCCGCGCCAGGATGCGAGCGTTCCGGCGAGGACTGGTCTTTACCATCATCGCGCTTGCCCTCGTGATGAAGGCGCCCATCTGGTACTTGCCATCCAAAGTCAGCAGTTTCACAGGTGGCAGCGGTTGGCACCGTTCCCGATTGATGGAAGTGGCTTACGAGCACCTCGGTGAATGGTGGCTGGTCGGCATGCCTGTTGAGAACACTCGCGGTTGGATGCCGTACAACCTGGGCGCCACCGGCGGCGCCGACATCACCAATCAATTCCTCGCGTTCGGGTTGAGCGCGGGACTGGCCGGCATGGCACTGTTCATCTACCTGCTTTACCGCGGCTTCTCCGGGGTTGGACAGGCGTTGCAGAAACTGCGGGAGGATGGAAAAGACCGACGCGAAGAAGCGTTCCTTTGGGGACTTGGCGTTGCCCTGGCCGCGCACGTGACCAATTGGCTTGGGATCACCTACTACGACCAGTTCTACGTCCTATGGCTGCTGCAATTCGCCGGACTCATCACGCTGTCGGAATTCTACCTGCGTGAACCCGCGCCTGTCCTGGTTCAGCGTGAATTGGAAAATGGGTGTTTGAGAGTTACGTAGTCAGGACCATTTGTTGTTGTCGTTTAAGTTTGCGTCTTTGTCGTGCTGCTTCAAGTTTTTGGTCGCGGGATTTGAAAA
>Ga0209508_1003012_pt1 | contig 10325 bp, 5 predicted proteins | sample AD_UKC129_MetaG_FD_184427 | JGI IMG/M metagenome (GOLD analysis project Ga0209508, IMG submission 184427) | Active sludge microbial communities of municipal wastewater-treating anaerobic digesters from Canada - AD_UKC129_MetaG (SPAdes) (version 2) | ecosystem: Engineered > Bioreactor > Anaerobic... | reverse complement strand
ATTTTGATATGACTTTTAGGATGTAGTTGAGGTTGGGTGTGGGGTCGCCCCCTACGAAGTTGACGTTGAATGATCCTCTTAGTCTTTTTTTATCTATTATATTTGCAAGTTTTTCCGGTTTTATGTGGACGCCCCCTTGTGGGTTTTGGGATATGTCCCAGTTTTGACAGAATACGCAGTGGAATGTGCAACCTGAAAAGAATATTGTATGACTTGGGACGAGGGGCGCCTCTTCTCCAAAATGTAAAAATTCTGATGCTATCCTGGCTTCTAGTACGCCACAGTATCCTGGTTCTTTTCTGCGGTTAACATGGCAGCGTCTTTCACAGAAGTGGCATGATCTGAATATGTTATCGGCTATTTTTATCTTTAAATCTAGGAATGATGTTTCACAGGGGCCTGTTGTCTGTTTTTTGTAGTATTCTTTGAATTTTCTCCGGATTCTTTCGTGTTCGTCCCATAGTCTGTCTGTTGGCACGTCTTTGGCTTTTATGGATGCTGCTATTTTAAATCGTGCAAGTTTTTTATTTTCTCTTATAAGATGATAATCTTCTAGCATAGTATAATATTAGGGTGGGCATGTTTTTTGTATGTTATCCTCCGATGACCCTTATGGTTTCTATGAGTATCCTTGGTGTTATGAAGGTTCCTATTTGCCTTATCTTCGAGTCTATCATTTTTATCTGTTTTAGGATGCTGAATAGGTTGCCTGAGATCATGGCTTTTTTTATTGGATATTTTATCTCCCCTTTTTCTATTAGGAATGGGTTGTTGGCTTCCAGTGAGAAGTCTCCGGAGATTGGGTTGGCTGTGTGGGCGCCGAGAACGTCAGTTATGAGCATGCCTTTTTTAATATCCTCAATTTTTATTTTGTCCTGGAAGTCTAGGATGATGTTGGTGGTTGAAACTGTTGGTATGTTTGAGAATGATGGTCTTATACCATTACCTGTACTTTCAACTTTTCCCTTGGAGGCTGTATAAAGATCGTATATGAAATTTTTTAGTACGCCTTTTTCTATTATGGGTGTGCGTTGTGATGGTGTGCCTTCATCGTCTATGGGGGCTGAATAGAGGCCTCCTGTTATTCTCCCGTCATCGTATATGTTCATGTTTGGGTTCGCTATTTTTTCTCCGATTTTGTCCGCGAGGTATGATCTTCCCCGTTGGACGTTGTCTGCGTTTATTGCTGATGTGAATGTTCCGAGGATGCCGTTTATGGCATGGTAGTCTAGTAGTATGCTCATGTCATCTGTTTTTATCCTTTCGCCTCCGATGGAATCTTTAGCTATCCTACATGCGGTCTTTGATATTTTTTCCGGTTCTAGGCTCATTAGGCATGATGCGTCGGATTCGTAGGCTGTGGATTTAAGGTTGCCTTTTTTGGCGTTAACTGATATGTGGGCGGAGAATCCTGTGCTCTTGTATTCTGTTTCAATCCCATTGGAGTTTAATAGGAGTGTTTGGAGGTGGCTTGCTGTGAAGCCTCCGCTGGTGGGCTCGCAACCTTCATCAAAAACTTTATGTATCATTCTCTCCGCGAATCTATGGGCATCAGTAATCTCAAGGTCATGGAAGCTTTTATCATAGATTTTCTTCACACGGGGATAATGTGCTGGTTTGGAAAATTTAAAATTTTCATCTGGTTCATTCGCCCTCAGATTAGAGATTGCCATTTTTATGGTTTCTTCTATACGGTTCATGTCTGTGGTGTAGGAGAAGCCCATCCTTTTACCTTCTATGACCCTTAGGCCGAGGCCTGTTAATTGTTGTTCCTTTGCAAGGTCTATTTTATCCCTTTGGATGTTGACTTCTAATGTTTTCTCTTTTTGCATGTATATTTCAACGTTCTGGGCGTGTTTAATGGCTTCTTTGAATGTTTTTTCTGCTATATTATACAATCTCTCCCCCCCGGAATATGAGTTTTTCAAGTGCTTCTGCTACTCCGTCACCATATTTTTTGGTTGTCACGTAATCTGCCATTTTTTTGAGTTGGGGGTCTGCATTCGCGACTGCAACTTTTAAACCGGCTACTTTGAGGAAGTCGATGTCGTTTTCACTATCTCCTATTGCTATTATGTCATCTGTTTTGATTCCCATGTCTTCTGCGACTAGTTTGAGGGATGAGCCTTTATTGACGCGTGGATCTGTGAGGTGGATTGCGAATTTTGTATCATATACTTCAATGTCAAAATCCCTTAGGGCTTCTTTTATAACATCCTTTGGTACTGTCCGCCATATGGCTATCTCAGAGACTCTGAACTCTGAAAATTGAACCTTCTCCACAGGATACAAGCTCCTGAGGTGTTCATATGCCTTTTCGGCCTTTTTAATATCACCCAGTACCTTCACTTTCTCATTGGAGTATATTACACCACCATTTTCGGCTACAAGACCCCCTGAGGTTCCTATAAGTACAGAGGCTGCCCTGGTGAAGCATAGGATGTTCCCAGTGACGAGTATAACGGGCACTCCAAGGGATTCGGATTTCCTCAACGCTTTAAGGGCGGGTATGCTCAATTTCCTTGTTGGGTCGGTTATAGTACCATCAATGTCTACGGCAATTGCCTTCATAGGCCTATCCTCAAAATGAACTATAACGATATGCGATATTACAGGTTCCTTCCCTTGAGACCATACATGCACCAACAGGGTTAGTTGGTGTGCACTCGCTCCTGAAAAGTGAACAATCCTCAGGCCTTGCAACACCTCTTAGTACGGCGCCGCAGATGCAACCTGTTGGACATTCAATCACATCCCCTAATTCGATATCGAATTTTTCCCTAGCATTAAAATTTGAGAATTCATCCCTTATCTCATATACAGAATCTGGGATCTCGGGAAAGCCCCTCCATTCCCTACTAGTAACATAGAAAACTTCTTTCATAACCTCTTGGGCTTTAAGGTTACCCTCTTCCCTGACAACCCTCCTATACTCATTTTCAACTTTAGCCTCCCCATTTTTAATCTGGCGAAGTATCATATAAACGGCTAGGAGAACATCGATGGGGTTGAAACCTGCTATAACCTGGGGTATCCCATAATCCTCTGAAAATGGGATATAGGGCCTCGTACCTATTATGGTTGAGACGTGTCCCGGTTCTATAAGACCGTCCAGGTTCACTTCCCCGGATTCTATGAGGAATTTTAGGGCTGGGGGTATGAGACGGTGACATGAAAGAACTGAAAAGTTTTCTGGCGGATCTGCCAGGAGGGCTGAGGCTGTTGTGGGTGCTGTTGTCTCAAAACCTGCTGCCATGAAAACAACCTCACGGTCGAGGTTCCTCGCGATCTCAACGGCGTTGTTCACACCATAGACTATTCTAACATCAGCCCCTTCAGCCTTTGCATCAGCAAGAGACCCATAAGATCCGGGGACGCGGAGCATGTCCCCGAATGTTGTGATGGTAACGCCTTGTCTTGCAAGTTCCACGCATTCATCAATTTCCCTTGCAGGAACGCAACATACTGGGCATCCGGGTCCTGCGACAACTTCAACCTCACCTGGTAGAAGGGATCTTATACCATGTTGCATTATTGTATGTTCATGGGATCCGCAGACATGCATTATCTTAACTGGCTGTGAAATACGGTTTATCCGTGATACTATCCTCCTTGAAAGTTCCTTCATAACATCACCAAAGGATTACCTCTGCTTAAAATCATTATCTCAAATAAAGAGCATATATAGTTGATGGATAAAAAATGTGCACACTCATGAAATCTTCTATATTACGAAAAAAGAAAAGAGAAAAAGAGGAAATATTATATTTTTCTTGAAGTTGCGAATCCAGCGATAATTGACAGGACCGCGAATACCATTAAGGATAATGGCGTTCCTGTTGGCTGCATTGGAACTTCACCAGGCTTTGGTGGTTTTGGCGGTTTTGGTGTTGGCTTTTTGGACACTTTTATCGTCACGGAGTCTCTGTTGTTGTCAGGATTTGGATCGTATATGTCGCTTGTAACAGTAGCTACATTTGTTATAGTCACATCAGATACCATGACCTTTGCTATGACCTCTAATGTTGCCATGGTTCCGTTTGCAAGTTCTCCCACAGTCCAGATACCAGAAAGTGGATCGTATGAACCATTTGAACTGTCAGAGATCCATTCAAATCCTGCTGGTAGCAAGTCCTCTACAATGACCCCGGTTGCAGTGTCTGGTCCAAGGTTCTCTACTGTTATTGTGAATTTGACAGTATCCAGATAGTTTACTGTTGTCTGGTTAGCTGTCTTACTGATCGTGAGATCTGCTGCCGCTGGCACACTTATAGTGACGTTGGCATGATCGTTTTCTGTGTTGTTGTCGAATTCATTGGTCTTTGTTACACTGGCTATGTTGGTTAGTGTTGTGTTAGATGTTACAACCCTTGCTGTGATCTCTAATGTTGCGCTCGCATCCTTGGCTAAGCTTCCGATTATCCATACACCACCATTTATTGGTGTGTAGATTCCGAGAGATGTTGTTGCTGATACTAGTTCAAGACCTGGTGGTAGTAGGTCGACGACTGTGACTCCGGTGGAGTCGTCTGGTCCTATGTTTGTGACTGTTATTGTGAATTTGACAGTATCCAGATAGTTTACTGTTGTCTGGTTAGCTGTCTTTTCAACTTTTATGTCTGTTACTGGTAGTGCTGTTAGTGTGGAGGTTGCGTTATTGTCTCCTGTGAATGGGTCGTATGCGTCGCCTGTGACAGAGGCTCTGTTTAAGAATGTGCCTGAGGTGGTTGCTCTGACGAGGATGTTTAGTGTTGCTGTTTCGAATGCTTGGAGATTGCCTATGGTCCATGTGTCAGTGTTGTTATCATAGGTTCCATGTGATGCGGTGTAGCTTAAAAATTGGAGGCCAGCTGGCATTAGGTCTGTGACTACAACGCCAGTGTTGTTATCTGGGCCTGCATTGTATACTGTTATTGTGTATGTGGATGTTAGGCCGTTGTAGATTATTGAGGGTATTGCTGTTTTGGCTATTCTGAGGTCTGATGCTGTTGGGGCGTTGACTCCCGCTAACGCACGATTGTTCGCCTCATTTGGGTCGAATTCATCCCCCTCAGCTTCCGCGACGTTTATCACACCTTCTGTGGTGTTTACAAGGACTGTGATGTTTAGTGTTGCTGTTTCAAGGTAGTTGAGCGCGCCCACCAACCATATACCCAGTAGTGGGTTGTATATTCCCTGGGATACTTCATGGGTTTGGTAGATAAGACCCGCTGGTAGTGTGTCTTTTAGGATGATGTTGGTTGCGTTATCTGGTCCTAGGTTCGTTATTGTGATCCTGAATGTTACAGGGTCTCCATAGTTTGGTGTTGGATTGTCAACTGTCTTTATGACTTGGAGGTCTGCTGATGGGTTGACTGTTAATGCCACGCTTGCATTATTATTTGATAAGTCTGGGTCGAATTCTGATGCTGTGACGTTTGCTATGTTTGTGAATGTTCCACTTTTTGTTGAATTGACTTCTATTGCTAAGGTTGCGAATGAGTATGGTGCGAGAGTCCCAACAAGCCATTCTCCATTGACACTGTTAAATGATCCCTGGGATGGTAAGTATGATATTATTGAGAAGGCTGGTAGGAACAGATCCGTTACCTTTACGTTGGTGGCTGCGCTTGGACCGTTATTTGTCACCTTTATCCTGAATATTGTTGATTCGCCATTATTTATTGGGGTTTTGTCAACTGTTTTTGTGATGGCAAGGTCTGCTGTTGGAGCGGCGTTTAAAGCGGCCACGGCTTTGTTGTTTGTCAAGTCGGGGTCGTTTTCAGCGCCTGAAACTGTTACATTGTTGATAGTCTCTCCTGTCTGGTTTACGAGGACTTCAATTCTTAGTATTGTGCTTTCAAGGTAATCTAATGATCCGATGATCCAGTTACCGGTTATGGGATTGTATGTTCCTTTGGATGCTGTGGAGGTCTGATATAATAGACTGTCTGGTAGTAGGTCTATTGCGACGACATTCGTGGCATTATCTGGTCCTAGGTTTGTGACTGTTATTGTGAAGTTTACGAGGTCTCCCAGGTTCGGGTTGGTGTTATTAACGGTTTTTATAACATTTAGGTCTGCTGATGGGTTAACTTGGATTGTTAAGGCGGCTACATTATCCTCATGGACTGGGTCTGGTAGTTCAGATGTTACAGAGACTATGTTTGTTTTGTATCCTGTCTCGAGTGCTTTAATGACCATTGTGAGTGTTGCTGATCCTAGTGGTGGTAGTGTTCCCACGTACCAGATATTTGTTGTGTTATTGTATGTGCCTTGGGATGGGTTTAATTCAAGTATGAGGATCCCTGGTGGTAGTAGGTCTGTTACCGTTATGTTTGTTGGCGTGTTTGGACCTGCATTGTAGACTCTTATGGTGATTGTTGTTGTTTCACCATTGTTTATGACCATCCTATCCGCGGTTTTGGTGATTCCAAGATCTGCGCTCACAGCATTTAAAACTGATACGGCGTTGTTGTTTGTAATTTCCGGGTCGAATTCGTCCCCTTGGACGAATACTGTGTTATTTGAGGCTCCTGTCTGGTTAACGAAGACGGTGATATTTAGGTATGCTGTGTTGGGATAATTAAGTTCGCCTATACTCCAAATGCCGGTAGTTGGATTGTAGGTGCCCTGTGAGGCGCTATGGCTTTGATAGATGAGACCCTCTGAGAGGATGTCTGTAACTGTGATTCCGGTTGCGTTGCTTGGTCCGAGGTTTGTGACTGCGACCATAAATGTTACGGTATCTCCAAAGTTTGGAGTGGAGTTGGTTACTGTCTTGACTATTAGAAGGTCTGCTACGGGTTTTGCATTAATATCTACTGTTGCATTGTTGTTTTCTGGGTATGGATCATAGTTTGTTGATGTTACATTCGCCTTGTTGGTTATGAGGCCTGTTGCGTTTACCTTTGCTAGTATGGTCATTGTTGCAGTTTCAAGGTAGTTCAGCGCCCCTATAGTCCAGATGCCGGTAGTTGCATTGTAGATTCCCTTGGATGGTGTTGCCACTTGTAGTATTAGTCCGGCTGGTAGTGGGTCCTCTACGATGATGTTGGTTGCGCTTTCTGGGCCTGCATTGTATACTGTTATTGTGTAGAGTATGTTTTCTCCTATGTATGGTTCTGTTTTGTCCACTGTCTTTGCGATGGCCAGGTCGGATGCTGGTGGGGAATTTAGGGTTGCTGTTGCATTGTTATTTACTGGGTTGGGGTCTGTGATGTCGCTTGTAACATTCGCCCTGTTGATAATGGTTCCTGTCTGGGTGATGCGTGCTATGATGTTTAGTGTTGCTGTTTCAAGGTAGTTGAGTGTGCCCACATTCCAGGTACCGTTGGCTGGAGTGTATGTTCCTTTGGATGCTGTGGCTGTCTGGAATAGTAGTCCGGTTGGTAGTAGGTCCTCTACGATGACTCCTGTTGCATTGTTGGGTCCGTAATTGGTTATTGTTATGGTGAAGTTTACGAGTTCGTTGAGGTTAGGTGCTGTGTTGTTTACAACTTTTATTATGCCGAGGTCTGCGAGCTCCTCTGCTGTTATTGTTACGTTTGTGCCGTAGTCTGCGTTGTAGTGGAAGCTTTGGCCGCTTTGGTCTGTTATAATACCATATAATTGTGTTGTCCCAGTCCCTATGACTTTGAAGTACCATACTGAGACGAAATTGGTTTTTCCTGGGCTGTCGAGGCGTATGTTATTGTTTGTGTTCGTCCCGTAGGTTGTTGTAACGTTTAGTGGCTGTAGTATCCTTGGATCATATGCCAGTGGCAGGTTAACAATATCATATCGTGAGGCTGTGGCTGATGTCATTGTTATGGCTATTATGTCGCCTATTGCTGGGGTGTTGTTGCTGGCTGTTATGCTGATTATCCTATTACGGTTTTGTGACATTAATCCTTCCACATATAGTGTGCCTGTTATTGTGTCTGGTGTCCCTGTGTTTGTACCGGCGGCTGTCACAGTGTAATTTCTTGAAGCTCCATATGCTAGGCTGGTTCTTTGTATCTCTATGAGGTAGAATACGTCTACGGTTGCACCGGCTAGTATGTCTCCAAGGTTTTTTATTGGGGTTTCACCTGGTGCAAGGTCTATGTATAAGTTGGTGGTTGTCCATGTGAGGTTGGCTGTTACATTTGTGGCTGTTGTAAGGGCATTATTGGTAATGCGTACTTGTATAAGGTATTGGTTTGGGCCTGTCCCCGGGTTATTGTGGTCGAGGCCTATTGTGTCCCAGGATCCTTTTGTTAGTGTGAGTGTTCCAAGTTTGAAGTTTACTTCGGCTGAGCGGGTTTCATCCAGGTTTATAGTTTCTGTGGGTATTATATGTCCTGGTGCTATTGCGGAAACTATTAGTGTGTTGTCTTCTGAGTAGAATGATATGTTATATGTTCCATCTGGGCCTGTTATATTTGATGCTATGCTCGACCCTGTGGGGGATTTCACATCTACTGTGGCTCCCTGGATGGGTTCTGTACTGTTGCAGCAGGTTACTGTCCCATTGATGAAGGTGTTTGGTGTATCATCTGCTGCAGAGGCTGTTCCAATAGCTAAAAAAATGAGAAGCAGTGATACTATGATTGCTAGTTTTCTAATATTTTTCACCCCCCATATTTTATACTGATTATATTATATTATCTACTATTTAACTTTATCTAGAAAGTTTTAGACATTATAAAATAGGAGAAATGGTATTATTTTTAAGGAAAATCATTGTAGTAAGTGTTAAATTAGGATTGGGGGGCTAGGGACGATCCTCTGGGCCTGTGGAGATGAAAAACTACATGGTACACTATCAGGTCCTCATTTGAAGCATCCATACGATAGGATGGGACGAGTTGCTAATTAATCTGCGGGTGGGGGGTGATGGTAAATAGGCTGTTAGAGTATTATCCTCCTTTTTTTGGTGGATAATATTGTCTGGTGTGGAAGTGTGGGGGGTTAGTATTATTGTGATTTTACTGCTATATGATATATTTTAACTGAGTAGATGCCGGGTGGCGTGCCTGGTGGTATGTTGAGGTAGAGGTCTATTGGTATGGTCGCCTCGGTTAAGTTTTCAACTTTCCAGTGTTTTTTCACGAGGGCATAGTCTTTTTGGAAGGGTGTTTTTGGCAATCCTGACCCGTAGTTTGCATATTTAAGATTCTCTATTGGTATGGTTCCTCCCGGACCTTTTAGATCTCCTTCTGCTCTTACATATAAGTCTATGGGCACGTTTGATAGGCTTTTGATTTGTAGTCCCTTTGGTCCTCCCGGCCAGTAGTATTCACCCCATGATCCTACATACACGTTAAAGGTGAATGGATTAGTTGTTTCTTTCCCATTCCAGAGTGTTTCTATCTGAATGGTTTCTGTTACAGTGACTGTAACATCTTGATTAGCTGATGTTGCATAAGCGGGGGTGAAAAGTAAGAATGCCAATGAGAAGCTTATAATTTTAAATATTAGTGGGTGGGGAATTCGCATTTTGCACACACCCCAGATTATCTTTTTTCTGATATTATTTTGGATGCACAAATGTATACAATCACCAGTGACTATAGTCACAAAAATTTATTATCAATTAGACAATCATTAATACAAAAAGACCAACATACAAAAAAAATCTAAACAGCCCACAATAACCTACACCACCCATAAAAAAATTAAAAGGTTGACCCCAGGCAAAAAAGCTTTCAAAGATGATAAAATGCTATAAAGGCAGATGATAAGACGCCAAAAAAAGGACACACTATGGTATTCAGATAAGTAATGTTCCCAAGTGATAGAAAAACCACACCCCCCAAAAGACCTTGGAAGGATTAAAAACTTTAACTGGACCCCCAGGTTAGTAGGGGGATACCATAATAGCGAACCAACTTCAGCGAACTAAGTTCCAGCCAACATCTGGGACACTGAACTTGTAATGGCATCAGCAACCCCAGTACAGGAGAAATCAAGCACAACACCCCCGAACAAGCCAATGACTATGGCAAAAACTTTATGATAAACACAGACAAAAGAGAATCCTAGTATAACCGGGACTAATGGTGGAACCTTGGAGTGCCAGGAGAGTCAGCGACCCCCTCTTGCATAATCCCTATATTTTTTCGGATCTCGGGTTGCTGAAAGTTCAACGTTCCATTAAGCTTCTTATGACAGCTTCAAGGAAATTTCTAAGCCTCCTCTCTTCATCTTCACTCCCTGCAGGGTTCAGTGGGAAGGCACCCACAGATGGGATCTCATGTTCACCATTCTCATGGAATACAACCTCCCTTGAGCCGGGGTAGAGTATGTAGGCCCCCCTGCTGTGTAGTATGGCATCCTTGTAGGTGTGCATCTTGTAGACATCACCATCCTTGTAGTCCTTC
>Ga0209508_1003010_pt1 | contig 10331 bp, 9 predicted proteins | sample AD_UKC129_MetaG_FD_184427 | JGI IMG/M metagenome (GOLD analysis project Ga0209508, IMG submission 184427) | Active sludge microbial communities of municipal wastewater-treating anaerobic digesters from Canada - AD_UKC129_MetaG (SPAdes) (version 2) | ecosystem: Engineered > Bioreactor > Anaerobic... | reverse complement strand
CGGATCATTATCCCCCAAGCCGCGCATTACCAGGCGGATTTGGCCCAGTTCACTCGCCGCTGTAATGACCTCGGCCTGTTCGGGCGTTACCAAGAGGGAAACCGTTTTTGCCGGCAAGGATTTCTTGGTTTTTTCGTCTTCTGTCAGGATGTACTTGTCGTCCACTGCAAAGACCCGCACGTTCTGGAGGATGGTCCGCGTGTAATCTTTCGGAATCCCCTTATTGGGGTTGGCAGGGAAGTGCACAACCACATCGACCCGGTCGCTAGGACGCAACATACTGGCACTTCCGCTGACGGCATCCACCTTGACCGAGACAACCCGATAACCCTTGGGAATCCATGGAGCGGCGCCAGCATCCACCGCGCCTTTGGCGAGAAGCTGATCATCCAAAATGGGAGAACCCTTGTAGATCTTGGTCTTTGTGCGGCGACCTTCAGCCTCCTCGGCCTTAAATAATGCCCCCTCAGGAATCTTCGACTTTGGCCAATCCTCGAGTTTGATCTGCTCAATCTTGACGGGATCCCCCATGGCAATGTCTTCAGCCGCCACCACAATCGCCTGCATTTCAACGGTTGGGGATGCCGTGGCCTGATCCTTAGTCGCCAAAACCTGTTTGACGCCGATAGCAGCGACAAGTCCGCAACCTAGGGCAAGTAGTAGCAATAGGACTGATTTTGTCCGCATAATTGGCAAAAACCTCAGTCAAAATGTGTTTTCTCACAAATGGCTTATTGGATGGCTTCCCGCCGCATCGTCGTTGTCGCGCGCAATTCGGTGTCCCCTAAAAAAATTGGCGTCGGTAGCCAACTGACTTGACGAAATGGCACCGATACCGCAACCGTTACCGGATCACCATAACCCGCAAGGTCAATCGGATCGGGACTAACGTTAACTGTTGCCCCGTGAATACCGCCTCCTTCTAGGTAGCTCTGAACGACCGCGAGGACATCCGTGTTTGTTGCGCCTTGAACGATGCCAGCGCGGGCACCCTCCCGCGAGGCGTTCACCAACACCTGCTGGACCATCACCATACGTCCAAACTCGATCATCCCTAAGACAAGAAGGAAAAACAGCGGTGCAACCAGCGCAAACTCGACAACGGCCACCCCCGCCCGAGGTGTTCGGGGACTGCACCGCAACCAACGGCGGGACCGAGCGCGCGCTTGTGAGGTCTCTCCCATTCCGCGATCTTGACAATTTGTTAGAGCAGGAGACTTAGACAAGCTGGCGAATCTCATAGAACACCTCTCCATTTGCCATGACCGCAACCGGTTTAGACCGGGAAAAGCATGCCGTTGACGAGAAAGTACACAATGGTCCCAATAGCGATCGGGATTCCGTACGGTAATAGGAGCATTTTGGGTTTTCTTTCCGCAGCAAGGGCTGAAAGCTTTTCGGGATCGCGGACAATTAATATCTCAAAAAGGATAGCGAAGAACTGCCGAATATGTTTGCCCCAAGCTCCCCGAGCCGCAACCATGGCGACCGCAAGAATCGCCCCAATCACTACCGTCAGGACAAACGCCCAAAATGTGTGAGCCATGCCGATCCAGGCCCCGACACCGGCTAGCAGCTTGACATCGCCGGCACCCATGCCGCCGATGGCATAGGCTGGCAAGAGGAGCCCCAAACCCACGGCTGTGCCCAGCCAACTGGAGTACAATCCCGACCATCCGAAGAAATAGCCGCTCGCCGCCCAACCGCTTAGGATCAGAGGGAACGTCAGCCAGTTTGGCACCTTCAACTTCCGACCATCAATCCAGGCTGCCACAACCAGGATGACGCTGACAAACCAACACACTGCCCAAATCATCCACGGTTGATCTGCGGTTTCCGTAAGTCGCTCTAACATAGTTGGTTCGGCTCCATGAAGATTGTTAGGCGAAGATCAAAACTCCTGAGTGTTGTTTGTTTACAAACGTGCCGTAAACATGTACTGCAAAACGGTGGCGAGCAACGTTAGCCACAGGGCCAGCAGCGAAAATGCGTGTCCAGCGAGTTCCGGGGGCACAAGCGGATCCATGGTGGTTCCTCCCATTATTTCAGCCCTAACAACATTTAGTTCGAAAACCCTAACGGACCGTCATGCTCTTCTAATACAAGTCTAGGTCAAAAAAAGCCCTCGGAATCGAATTTTCGATTCCGAGGGTCATTGAATCCCGCCGGACAGCCCGCTTAACACAGCGGGGCTAAGTTACCCATCATCAACCGCCACCGGCTGTGCTCTGGATGCTGTCACTGACACTCTGGAAGGTGCTGTTGGCGGATGTGCCGAGCGAGGAAATCGCTGTCAAGCACACAACCACGATCAGAGCCAGCATCACCGCGTACTCAACAGCGGTCGGGCCATCTTCCGAAACGAGGAAACGTTGCAACTTCAAAGCGAGCGATCTCATACAGTTCCTCCAAGACAAGCGGGACATGTTTGACTGGTGTCTGCGTCCTTCCGCAAACCCAGTCGGAAAAGGGGGACCGACGGTACACGCCACATACCTGTGGCGTCGGCCTGTCCCGTACCGTCCGCATCCCAACAACCAAAACCTAATGCCTCTTCCCCGTATGCCGCGATGCTCACCCGGTTTTCCGGATGCGCGCCGCCGCAGCCGGCATGTCCCGGTTGTCGGCAGGCGGATGTCCAGGATCACCCTGGACTGCATCACCCTTTCGGCAGCCCGGCGACCGTTTTGTCACCAACCCGGCCCGTAGCTTTGCGCCCCGGCCTTACGACCGGTTTGCCTTTTTCGAGGATGAGGCGACAGGCCTTTCTGACAGGGGACTCAGTGGCCATTCCACTCGAGTCTTCACCCCTGCCGCATGACAAGCCATTCAGCCGTCATCTCAGCGACTTCTTACTTCGACCTCTCAGCCGTCGTTCAAAGCCGCCTCTGTAAAGAACCATAGAACATCTGCAGGCCTTGTCAAATGAAAAACTTGAACCAAAAACCGCCGTTCCCGCGAGAAATTCGGCCCTCTTTAGCGACCGGTATTCTGACGGTATCAGTTCGTCCGGTTGTGCCAGGGACATCCCTTCTCGTTCGTCTCCCCGGAACGCCACATGCACCAACCCGTCAAACTGATTTAGAGTCTATCCCAAAAACTCCCGCTCTCCCCCTGGGAGAGGATTGGGGTGAGGGGAAGCGATCGTCGGAATCGGTTGAGAAAACCGGCAGCGATTCGAGCCACCCTCACCCCCGGCCCCTCTCCCGCGGAACGGGCGAGGGGAGATCGTGGGATAGGTTCTTAGCGGCTTTCGATGCGCCTTGCGGATAGAATGAACGTTGAGGGAATGGTTCGGGATAGGTCATCTCCTGTCTCTGTTGAGGTACCGATACTTTGTGGAATTGTGCGCGATGAATGTGATCGAAAACCAAAGCGTCGATCAAATCGCACGTGAATCACCCACCTCATTGGAGGTCGCCAACGAAGCGCAACCGCCAGTCGGGGTGATACCCTCAGAGAGTCCTACAGCGCTCCCCACCACCCTGCTCGTGCGGGCTGTGTTATGGCTAATCGCCTTTGTCAGCATCATCTTGGCCGTGCCGTATCTGGCCGAAGAGATTTCCTACGCCATTGTCCGCGGCCGATTGCGGGCAGAGGCCGATTCGGCCAAGGCCTGGCTCCAACAGGCACCAGAATTGGAGAATCGCTATCGCCACGTCATCAAGACCGTCTTCCCAGGCGTAGTGGGAATTGAAACGGTCCGCGAAACCACCGTGGCCCGCCTGCCTCGCAGGCCGTTTCCCCTGCCAGACTTTCGCGAAGAAAGCATGGGATCCGGCGTCATCGTCGATACGCAGGGTTATATTGTTACCAGTCTGCACGTTGTGGAACAGGCTAAAGAGATCACGGTTCGCTTGGCGGACGGCCGTTTGATCAAAGACCCCACAATTGTAGGAACGGATCCCCTGAATGATTTGGCCGTCCTCAAGATTCCCTCCAAAGGCCTGATGGCCGTCCCGTGGGGCGACAGTGACGAACTTGAAGTCGGCGATACTGTCCTGGCCATAGGCAACCCGTACGGTTTGACACGGACCGTGACAGCCGGGATCGTCAGTGCCAAAGAACGGCGGGCACAAAGCCAGGCTGGTGGCTTCCAGGAGTTTCTCCAAACAGATGCCGCTATGAACCCCGGCAACAGCGGTGGTCCACTGGTCAACCTGCGCGGGGAAATCGTGGGAATCAATTCCGCCATCTACGGCGAGGCCTACCGCGGCATCAGTTTCGCCATTCCCAGTCGTGTGGCACGGCACGTGTACGAGCAAATTCGGCGGGATGGGCAAACGCGGCACGGTTGGTTGGGTGTGCAAATGGGCGATGTCGATCAGTCAACGGCCCAAGCCCACCGATTGGATAGGCCACAGGGTGCCTTGGTCCTCTCCGTGTTACCCGGCTCACCTGCGGAAGCCGCGGGCATTCAACCCGGCGACATAATCATCGCGTGGGACGGCAAACCCTTGGAAGATGCCGCGGACCTCGGTGTTGCCGTGGCAAGAACACCTGTGGGCAGCGAGGTGACCGTAGAACTTCACCGCGGACAGGAGCTGAAGAAGCTCACCGTCCGTGTTGGCCAGCGACCTATGTGATAGCTCGTTGGGCGATACCTCCGTGTCTCCTACTCCGTCATGTGATCCGGGGACAATTTAGAGTCTATCCCAAACAGTCCGCCTCTCCCTCTGGGAGAGGGTTGGGGTGAGGGCAAGCGATCGTCAAAGTCGATCGAGAGAACCCGCAGCGATTCGAGCCACGCTCACCCCCGGCCCTTCTCCCGCCGAACGGAAGAGGGGAATTTGTGGGACAGGCTCTCAGGCTGTGTGGGCGGCCATCTTACGATTATTTCCCCCGCGGGTAGCCACGTCGTAGAGAATCGGGATTACGATTTGCGTCAAAATGCCCGACACGAGAATGCCACCCACCGTGGCCACACCGACGCCGACCCGTGGCTCCGCCCCAATTCCGCGACCTAGGGCAAGGGGCAGCATACCCAATACGGCCGCCAGGGTGATCATAACGATTGGCCGGAACCGGTCGCAGGCAGCCTGAATCATCGCCTGATGCCGCGGCACTCCTTGGGCAATCAGGACGTTGAACTGGTCAATGATCAAAATGGCATTGTTGACGACGATTCCCGTCATCATGACGATGCCCATCACGGCAAAGATGTCCAAGCTTTGCCCGGCAATGGCCAATGCCCAGAATGTCCCGATCAGCGCCATGGGTACGGTCACAACGACCAGGAAGGTCCGCTTGAAGGATTCGATGATCGCCGCCAGTGACAGGAAGACCAGGAGCACAGAGATGATAAAGGCCTCAAATAGGCCCCCAAGACCCTCTTGCATGACCTCGTAGATCCCTCCGAAGCTGTAACGATAGCCAGGGGGAAGCTGCACCTCACGATTCACCCGCTCGCTGATCAGCGTGACTGCCTTACCCAAGGGTAAGTCGGGAGCAAGTTGTGCTGTCACTTTGGAAATACGCTGTTTATCTTTGCGGACGATCTGGATGGGAATCTTTCGTTCCTCGATGGTACCCAGCGTGGCGAGGATCAGGGCATGACCCTCAACCCCCGGGAACATGAAACCGGCTACCTGTTGTTTACCCTCTTGTTCCATGAATTTGACGACAATATCGTAGTTGCGTGCCGTCTCACGCGATTTGAAGGTCCCCGCCTTGATGCCTTCGAGGTTCCCGCGCAACGTCAGTCCCATGCCGACCGCTGGCGAGTTGATGTCGGCCAAAATCGGGCGGCGTGGTCGCACCCGAATCTCGGGCTTAGGCTCGCGGACCGAGGTATCCGGCGATAAGACCCCCGGAATCTCCCGGGCCAACCGCAAACTCGCTAACGCAAGCTGGTCCAGCTTTTGAAGGTCCGGACCTGCAATCTCCATTTCCACGGGGTTGGATTGACCACCCATCAGCGACGCCTGGCTAACCACAATGCGGGCATCAGGAAAGTCTTGAAGCCGTTGCTCGACAATGTCCATTAACTGATAGATGGTCAATTCGCGTTCTGTCCGCTGGGAAAAAACCAGCAGCATTTGGCCAAGGTAAACGCCTTCGCTGGACTGGCCGAGAACGGCCTCTGCCTTACCGATGGTGGTGAGCATGTGCTTGAGTTCCGGTAGGCCCTCAAGACGCCGTTTGGCCTCGTTGATCTTGGCAGTGGTGGCGGCCAAATCGTAATAGGTGGGGAATTCCAAGCGAACGTAAACCTCGCCGCGGTCGGTTTCCGTAAAGAAACCCGTCCCCAATCGGCCTGCCACCCAAAGGGAATGGACAAACATCCCCACAACGGCAAGCAAGACCAGAGCACCCACCACCCGATAATGCTCAGTAAATCCCAAAAGCCACCGGTACGCCGAGACATTGGCCTCAAGGAACCGATTGAATCCTTCACCGATCCGACGGAGAAGCGAACGACTCCGTTTTTGCGGCTTGAGGATCAGCGAGCACAGCATCGGTGTCAGCGTGAACGAAATAAACAGCGACACCAGCGTCAGGATAAACATCGTCATCGCCAAAGGTGCGATGAAAAGCCCGACGCGGGTCTTCATGACCGCCAGCGGAAAGAGCACCACCACGTTGGTGATGGCACTGGCAAGAACGGCCACGAACACTTCATTCGCGCCGATGCGGGCCGCCTCTTTCGGGTCTCCCAACTCTTCAAGTCGCTTGATGATCGACTCCAGCACCACGATGCTATTGGTGACCAAAATACCGACCGACAACCCGATGGCAATTAACGTAGATGTGTTGAGGGTATATCCCACGGCCTGCATGAAGAAGAGACCGATAATAATCGTCAGCGGCATCGTGATCGAGACGATAATGAGGGAGCGAAGTTCATACAGGAAGAAAAAGAGAATCGCCGCTGTCAGGCCAATACCGATGGCCACGTTTTTCCAAGCGTCCAAGTTCATGGCTTCAATAAACGTGGCGTCATCAGTCACCCAAACAAGCTGCATGCCCGACGGCAACTCGCGGTTGATTCGCTCAAGAGCCTGTTTCACGGCATTGGCCACCGCGACGGGGTTGGCGTCGGCCTTTTTGATGACCTTAATGGCAATGCACTGTTTGTCGTCGAGGGTAGCAAGCTGCCGGACCTCTTCGGTTGCCAGAACTGCCTCGCCCACATCACGAAGATAACAGCGTTTCCCCTCGTGATTGGCGATTTCCAGATCGTTGAGGCCCGCCACCGTTTCATAATCGGCATCGAACTTGACCGAATACTCCGTCCCTGCTTCGCGGATTCGGCCAGCCGGAATAGTCTTAACACTAGCCTGCACGGCCTTGACGACATCCATGGTGGTCAGCCCGCGCGCCGCCAGTTTTTCGCGGTCCAATCGCAGTTGAACTTCCCGCTTGGCGCCACCGATGAGCTGGACATCCGCCACTCCCTGAATCACCGTCAAGCGATCGCGAAGCTCGTTGTCGGCGTAATCGTAAAGTTCATCGAGCGGAACGTCGCCCACCAGGGCCATCGTCGCCACCGGCTTGGCGTTGATGTCAAACTTCTGAATGATGGGGTCTTCGACATCCTCCGGCAATTCCGACCGGATGAGGTCAATCTTCTCACGCACGTCCGTGGCCGCAATATCGACATCCACCTCCATTTCGAATTCCAGCTCGGTCTGGCACACATTTTCCATACAGATGGAGGAAACGTGTTTGAGACCCTCAATGGAGGAGACGGCATCCTCAATCCGCTTGGCTACGTCGATTTCCAATTCCTCCGGTGAGGCACCCGGATAAATCGTCACCACAGTGATGTAGGGAATATCAATCTTGGGCATCAGCTCCAAGCCCATCTTGCGAAAGGCATTCAGGCCCAGGAGCGTTAACCCAATGATGAGACAGCTCGTGGCAACGGGACGGCGAACAGCAAAGTCGGCAATCTTCATCGACCTGCCTCCTCCAAGACACGAACCGGCGTGCCATCGTCAACCAGCGATTGACCACTGGTGATCACAGGCGCCACAGCAGACATCCCCGCACGAATCTCCTGCCAGCCCTCCGTCTCCCATCCCAGTTCCACCGCAACGGCCTTGGCCTTATTGTCTTCCACAATGAACACAATGTTCTTGCCCGAACGTTGCTGCACAGCCTGCTTTGGTACGCCCAACCCTTGGCGTCTGCCCAGGATTAGGCTCACTTGAGCTAAAGCACCGGGGACAACCTCTGGCGGAGGAGCTTGCACGAGGGCTTTCACCTGAAATGTCCGCAACCGAGATTCGATCACAGGACTCTTAAACGTGACAGGCAACTCGCCCAAATCACGTCCCGCCACCCGCGCCCGCAGTTTCGTCTCTCCCACAACCACCTGATCGTAATACTCGGACGGGACAAAAATACTCACTTCAACAAGGGAAAGGTCATCAATGCGTAAAACGGGCGTGCCCGCTCCAGCCATTTCGCCTGGTTCCTTCATCCGGAGCGAGACGCGACCCGAAATCGGTGCCACGACGAGTGAATCCCCTAAGTCCTTTTCGGCGATTTTCAGATTCAAGCGCGCCTGCTCAAGCTGCGCCTTGCTCAGCTCAATAAGTGTTTGGACATGCCGGACATCGGCTTGCAGTTGACGCACCTGTGCCTCTTGATGCTCCACAACCTGCCGCGCAATCGCGTTTCGTTGGGCAAGGTCCTTGTAGCGAGCCAAATCGGCCTCGGCCACCTGTTGGGCAACGAGCGTCTTTTCCAGGAGGGCCTCTTTCTCGCGGACCGCACATTCCGCCACGGTTACCTGTTCCTGGGCGATGGCGACCGCCTGGGTCAATTTCACGGAATCCGTCTGAAACAACTTCGTCTTGCCCGCCTCTACAAAGTCCCCTTCATCAACAAAGATGGCATCCAACGTTCCGGGAATCCGTGCCGAGACCAGGGCAAATCGCTTAGCCAAGACGTTCCCCGAGACGTCAAGCCGATGCTCGAAGACCATCGTCCGTGCCGCTTGAACGACCACCGGCACCGCATCTCGGTCCCCCACTTTTGCCCCTGAAGACACCGCGGAAGTCTGGGTAGCGGATGGGGTCTTTTCATCACCAAACATCCAGCTATGAAGCATCGCCAATGCGATCCCGACGCCCACCACAAGGGCGGCGAACCCCAAACTGATGATCCCCTGGAGCAGTTTCTTCCGATTCATGGCGTATTCCCCTTAACACGCTCTTGAAGTCCAACTTGGCACATCCCGACCCTCAAATTTCCCCCACAAGGCGTTTCCTCACACCCCGCCCCCAACAAAAATTGCGGCACACCTTGTGATTGCCTCCTCGCAATTCTCCTGCTTCTCTGCGTTTGGCCCCGCGGTTACTCGGCAGCCACTTGAGAAGGCTCGCTGCTTTCCCCAGTCTTCCCCTCAACCTGAGGTGCTTCACATCGCTGGCCTATTGCAGACGGACTCTCCGCGCTAGCCGAAGAGGCACCGATCCCGTGAAGCACAATATCCATCAGGCGTCGCACTGAGACCTCAATGGGATGGGCCTCACCCGTTTCAAGTTGTCGCTCGATGACAAATTGCAAAGAGCCAATAATCATCTCCGCCGCGTAGGTTACATCCAGGGGACGAAACACTCCTTCGTTGATCCCCTGCCGCAAAATCGCACTAAAGCGATCGATGGCCAGCCCGTTCTTGGACCGCCGGGAGGTCAAACAAAGCTCGCGGACCGTAGGATCACGAAAAAGGAAATCGAAGAGCGCCCGGTGCTGAGAAAAATAGTCAAACCACATGCGGACCATGGCCTCAAGCTTTTCCACAGCCGGGACCACCCGCTGGAAAATCTCTTCCCCCGCTTGGATGGCCGGCTCGATCGTCTGCTCGAAGAGATAGGTCACCAACTCTTGCTTATTGCGGAAGTAGTGATAAAGACTCCCCTTGGCGATCCCGGCCACCTCTGCCACCCGGTCCATGGTCAAGCCCTCATATCCGTACTGTTTGAGGACCTCTAGGGCGGCCTGACTGATGCCATCTTTCATGGCCGAAACGGCAAGCTCGCGGCATTTTTCTGTCAAACTGGGAGCCATAACTTGTCCCTACCTTTACTGACAACACCTCTGTTGTTAGCTCCGCTCAATCAGCGGTTAACCACCGTCGGGGATTCGGCGTGTCATTTAAGAACCTTTCCCATAACCTCCCCTCGGCCGTTCGGCGGGAGAGGGATGGCCCGTGCGGATGACTCCACTCGCTGCTGGTTTTCTCAAACAACTCCGACGATCGCTCACCCTCACCCCAACCCTCTCCCGGAAGGAGAGGGGGACTTTTTGGGATGGACTCTAAGCTCGACTTTTGCCATTTTTCGGGTGCCATTTTTCGGGAAAATTGATCTTGGCATGGG
>Ga0209508_1003003_pt1 | contig 10345 bp, 10 predicted proteins | sample AD_UKC129_MetaG_FD_184427 | JGI IMG/M metagenome (GOLD analysis project Ga0209508, IMG submission 184427) | Active sludge microbial communities of municipal wastewater-treating anaerobic digesters from Canada - AD_UKC129_MetaG (SPAdes) (version 2) | ecosystem: Engineered > Bioreactor > Anaerobic... | reverse complement strand
GCAAACCTATATATCATGGGTTAAAGAAGTTAGGGGAGTGATAAAAATAGGTAAAATAAAAGGAATTCTCAATCTAATTGCGTTTTTAAGTAGAAATATTTTTTATAGTTTTAAAATGTCAAAATTTGGGGAAGTAGAATTTGAAAACTACAAAATAGAGCCACTGAAAAGAAGAAACCTTCAAGAGACCCTTGAATTATATAAAAAACTTAATGATGGAAAAGGATTGTCCTTAGAAAAGAGATTGTTGTTAAGATTTGCAGGTAGTAAGTTTTGCTATGTTCTGATTTCAGATAAAGGTGAAATCTTTGGATTAGGATTGTATTACTTTAATAAAAAAGATATTATTGAAAAGTCTATTCATGAAGGATACATAGGTTTAAAAAAAGAATTCAGAGGTAGGGGGATAGGTACTACTTCAAGGAGAAATGCTTTAGAACATTTCTCAAAAATTGGTTTTTTGAAGGGGGTATCTTCAAGAGTTAGTTAGACAATGTTCCTTCTCTAAAAGGAAATGTAAAATTGGGTTTTGAAGTCAAAGAACAATATTGGGATGAAAATGAGAAAAAAGAAAGAGTTTATCTAGTTTGCAATTTAGATAAATATAGAAAGAATGAATAATAAAATAGATATCCTTGACAAATCGAAAACTATTTTAATTACTTGCTCTAAAAAGTATAACTGTGTTATTTATGAATTGATCTGGTGTATACTTTCTTAATTTTTAAAGGAATCGTTATCTATTGCTAATTTGTTTTCCAATTATTCTTTTAGATATAATTTTTGATAAATTTATATATTATAAAAGAAGTTGCACTATGTGTTTTTTTGATTTATTAAAAAGGTTACTCAAATCTGTTTAAGTAAACCATTCTGATTGTAAAGGAGGAAAATTCTATTGTTTAAAAAGGGAAATATTAAAACAATGGTAAAAAAATTTGGCAAAAGATTCTTATATTTAGCTATTTTGCTCCTTCAGACAAGAGGCTATATAGAATTACTTTTAAACAATGGTTTGTCCAGAAAGTAATCGGATTTAACAGAAAGGTTTATTGGCCAGTTCATTACACATCGAAAGTCGGTAATTATAGCAACATTTTAATTGGTTAGGAAAGCGCTCCTGGTCTTTCTAGAGGATGCTATATTCAAGGATTAGGTAAAATAATTATAGGAGATTATGTATTTATAGTTCCAAATGTTGGTATTATATCTGCTAATCATAATTTGTATGATCTAAGGTTCCATGATAAAGGAACTGTTGAAATTGGTGTTTATGCTGATAAGCAAAGTACTGTTAGAGCGGTATTTTCAGGTAGAAAAGTAAGAGGCTATCCTGTAGAATATGGGAACTGTTTTGCAGGAGAATCTTATTGGGTAGAAGAATTAGTTGAACAATCAAAAAAGATCGTAAAATTATTAGGTTACACTGGAATAGCCGAAATTGAGTATAAATACAATAGTGTTGATGGAAAGTATTATCTAATAGAAATGAATCCAAGAACATGGTCATGGATAGGGATAACCCCCAAAACGGGTGTAAACCTTCCCTTAATAGCATATAAGGATATGATAGGAGAAGAAATTCCTAAATACGTTGAAATGAATAAAAGCAAAAAAGTACTTTGGACCCGTAGTATAGATGACAGATACAACTGTCAAAAAAATCACAAAAATGTAAATGATGATGACTTTTTAAAGAGCGAAAAAGAATGGGAAGAAAGTTTAAAAAAATATGATGAAATTGTGTATGCTGACTGCGATCCTGAAGATATGGCACCTGGACTCTTTTGGAAGAAGCAAAATCGCTTAAGAAATATAAAGAGCACGTTAAAGAAAACTTTAAATTTTATAATTAGAAAAGAATAGGAATAAAGCAGAGAAATTGCATATCTTCTTCGATAATATTTAAAATTCATAGGTTTAAAGGAGTTTGAAATGAAAATATTAAGTTTTGGGGATATTTTCCTATGAGGAAAAATCGTTGAAGAGTACCCTAATTTTGAAAAACTATTTTCTCCTCACTTACTTGAATATATTTATTCTGCTGATTTAAGAATTGCAAATTTGGAGTCACCAATAATGAAGGAGAAAACATCTGACAGAAATTTATCTCCATGGCCGAACAAACTCTTACAAGTAGCCCCTGAGGAAATGGTAATGTTGTTAAAATTTCTCAACATAGATTATGTAAGTTTGGCTAATAATCATCTATTTGACTCTGGGAAAGAAGGAGTAAGACAAACTATAGAAACATTACTAAAATATGATATTAAATTCAGTGGTGGAGGTCTGAATTTAAACGAAGCTATTACACCCGCACATTTTTTATTGGATAACAACATAAAGCTTGGCATTTTTTCTTTTTGCGAATATAATAAACCAGCACAGATTATTAATTTCCCCGACAACACTGAAAAAAAGAAGCTAGAGAAACAACCTACTTACCAGGATTTATAACAAGCCTAATATTAAAAAAATGTGAAAAAGATTCTAAAATTTCTCTAGTTGCGGAAATTAATATAAACGAAAATAGATTAATTAATGTCAAAGAAAAATATGTATATTTTGATCAGGATAAAAGACGGATAAATTTTCTTAATGAGATTGAAATTGAACATTTGAAAAATAAATTATATAAAAACTTTGATTATGATAAAGAGTTAAACAAATGGGAAAAATTTATGAAGAAAAAGAGAATAAAAGAAATTAGTTTTCAATATAGATCTCCATTTTTAAAAGCTTATAAAATTACTACTTTTTTGTTAATTGATTATATGTCCAAATATAAATGGTTCCAAAAACTTAAAGAGTTTATAAAAAAATCTAAGAAACCCAAATCTTTTAGCTTATAGTGAATGATTTATGTGAGATGTTTATGTTGAAAAATATTGTATGTATTTTTTATATTTATTTTTTTGAATTGTGAATTTATTCAACTGAAATGACAATATCATAATACTAAAAGATAAGGCGGTTTGTTATTATGAAAAAAAGTGTTGTCTTTCTCGCGCCAGCTAATGGAATTAAACCTAGTATTGTTATTACAAAGTTATTAAGAAATGATTTTTTTCGCAAAATTATGAATGACAGTTTGTTGTAGATAACCACAGTGGAAAATTAATCGATTTATTGATAAATAATAAAGTTGAATATATCATATGGAATAAAAATTTGAAATTAGTGGATTGCATTGAAAAATTAGATTTCCAAAGTGTTGATTTCATAATTACTTGTGGGTGGGGATATAAAGTTCCAAAGGAAATTATTGAGTTACCAAAAAGTTCTGCTTTAAATTGTCATAGTTCATATCTACCTGATTATAAAGGGGGGAGCGTTTACCAAATGCAATGGGCTAATGCTGAAGAATATGGCGGCGCGACTATTCATTTTTTGACTGATAAATTTGATTCAGGTAATATAATTGCTCAGGAAAGTTTTAAAATCAAATTGACAGACTCTCCTCTTGATATTTTGACTAAAGCTTCAGAATTGACTGCTGTTTTAATAAGAGAAGCGCTACTTTTATTAAATGCTGATTATATAGGAATTGAAAATAAGGGAGGAAGATATTTCCTAAAAACCAATAAAATAAATTTGTATCTGCATAGGATTGTAAATTTTATTTATCGACTATTCAAAAGCGATAAAAGATGGTTAACTAAATGGAAATAGCGTAAAAAAGAAGCTAAAAAGCTTCCCATATATGCGATTTTGTATCAAGGTTACTATTTAAGAAACAGGGAAGATATCCTAAAATTTGTCCAGAAACCAGTCGTTTTTTAAACTTAAATTTAAATAATATAAAAATTCTAAGAAAATGGATGTAGTAACTTTACTGCTAGATTTTATGTCAATTAGTCTTATTTTTTGTATGTTTATTTTTATAATTGGTTCTATCACGAAAATAGTGGGTAATTAAGCTGGAGTTAAATTAAGTTTACCAAGGGCAATAAAGATAGTGATTTTTAAATTCTTTAATGTTTTAAAACCAAAAGCCCTTTTAGTAAATCCTCTAAGTTTAGAGTTCATACCTTCTATTTTACCGTTAGAGATATTCGTTTTTATGTGCAACAAGATACCTTCTATGTGGTTTAAAAGAGTGTTAGCAGCTTTAATCATTTCGGGTATATTTGATTTCATTACCTTTTCATACCATCGTTTAAAATACTTAGCTGCATAAGAAGGTTTCTTGTAATCGAACATCTTTTTAAACTCAAGTACCAATCCGTAGGCTTGAACTGTATCAAGGTGTTGATATTCCATCAATTCATCGAGTCTAACTTTATCTTTCTTAGTAAGGTTGTTAGGATTTTTTAATAGCAAGTATTTTGTCCTTTTGAGTATTTCATGGTACCCTTTATTCTCTCTGGCTCTTACTTTATCAAGTTGGACACTTAATACATTAAGCACATGGAATTTGTCAAATACTATCTTTGCTTTTGGAAAATGGTCCCTTGCTCCAGCTTTGAAAGGTACCGACATATCCATGCATATGGACTCTATGTCTTTTGGATCACCGTTTTTTTCAGTGTATCTCTCTTTGAATGATAGAAAGGTTTCTGCATCTTTTCCATCAGCTATATGTACAACCTTTTCTCGTTCCACATCTAAGAAATTGGTTAAATATACATGATGCTTTTTCCTTGCTATTTCATCAACAGATAACGTTTTTATTGGTTCTTTTGAGAAATCTTGTTTTTCTAATTCCTTTGAAACGTAAAAGTCTAATATTCTCCACAACCTATTTTGGGTTGTATTATACTTTTTAGCTATCTCAGCAACCGTCATGTGGTTGTACAACTCGAGAATAAACGCTTCAAACAATAAGGTGAATCCAGAGTTTTTTCGAGCCCAAGGAACCTCTACAGTCTTTGTTCCATCATCTGTTTTTATCCTAGCTACCCTTGCATGTATGTATGTTTCATACTGGAATAAGTTTAAGTGTCTCCAACTCCTTTGAACCGTATCGTATGCACTGTAATATTTACCATTGTATTCGAACTTTGCACCTTTTTTGAAATCCACATATATGTTGATTGTATTTCCTTGTTGTTCTATCTCTTCTATGTACCATGGCTCTGTTATATTCAGTATCTGTTCAAAAAATTTTGGTAACTCTTTTCTCATCTGGTATCACTCCCTATATGTTTTGTGTTCTTCTACATGATACCAGATTATTTAATCATTTGTTCATATTTCATTTTTTCTACCCACACTTTTTGGAAGAGAACCAATTTTTTTCATGCCATAATCCTACTTGATAATAAGTTATATTCTTTACATTTCTTAAGTTTATTTTTGATTTCAGCATGCTATCTTCACAAGGCTCAAAGTAAAAAATATGATCATAAATTGGATATTTTTTTATAAATTTTAACACAGTTTCCCCCTCATAACCTCCACCATCTACAAAAGATGGATTATCAGGTAAATTGAGAAAATATTCAAAATACTGTTCATTTATTCTAAATTTGAAACCTTGCATATATTCAATATTTCTATTGACCCGAAAGGCTGCAACTAATTCAAATTCTCTTTTTGATTGTTCATCACTCATCAAATTTTTAATTTTTTTAATATCTGAAGCGGATAGAGAATCGCTATTTTTTAAAAAGTCAACGTTTAATAATTCTTCTGGATATTTTTTCCAAAAATCAAAATAATGATTATGCGACTTTGGAGAAAGCTTTTTGATATTATTTTCAGCATCTATTATTCTTCCTTCAACAATACAATTAACTATATGCGAATTTTGATAATTCCTTTCTGATTTAAAAACCTTAAAATCATTAAAATATGCAATATCAATGTAATCATTTATAAACCCTTTAATATTATATCCGTATCTTAATAACCAATTGGACAAACTTAAGCCATATTTATTGGTGCCTAATATGAAAATTTCGACAGATTTGTTTTTTATTAAGTCTTTCATTTCATTCCCTCCATTAATAAATAATTTAGTGTCTTTAGAAATTCTAAAACTTGCATTGTAACTAACTTTTAATACCTTCAATATTATACTTTTACCTCCTCACTGTATAATTTATTTGATACCATATCTTTATTATCTCGTAAGGAGGTCATTCAATTGTCATTATTCGGTAACTCTTTTCAACTGTACTTCGATTTCGTCTACTCTGACTATATGAAAGAACATTCTGAATTTAAGTATCTTCTTCTTGATTTAATCGATATGATCGATTGGTTCGTTGTCCCAGATTTCAATAATAAGATGGGCAGAACAGGGTACTCCCGTCGGGCTTTACTTAAAGCTATCTTCGTTCAGAAAGTTAAGGGGTTTACAGTAAGGGAGTTGATTCACTTCCTTAAGAGTAACCCTTCCTTTGCTAAATGCATCGGTTTCGATCCTATTATCAATTACGTTCCTTCTGAAGCCACTTTCTCTTCCTTTAAGAAGGAGTTTGGTCCTTCTTATTTGGATAAGGTTATCGTTTTTACCGTCCTTAAAGGTATCAAAGAGGGGATCTTTGATACCAGCTATCTTGTTGCTGATTCTTACCCCATTGTCTTTAATTCTTTCTTCAACAACAAGAAGAGTCACGGTAAATTCAAAGATTACAAAGAGTACTATCGTTCTCCTTTAGAAGCAAATTTCGGCGTTAAACCTGTTTCTAATTCTAAGCCTATCTACGATAAGTACGGTAACCCAAAGAACGCTATGTCCTATCTTGGTTACAAGGCTCATACTATTTCTTTCCTAAACGTCCCTATTTTCACTTTGGTTTTCCCTGCTTCTGCCTATTACAAGAATTATGCTTTGGTCCTTTTGAAAAAGGTTGTTAAGTATTTGGATCTTAGTGGGTTTAACTTCTTAGCTGATACCGCATATGATTCAAGCGTGGAAGTCGAATACAACCTTTCTAACCTTTTCCTTATCGCTTCTGCTCTTTTGGCTCACAAAATGGGTAGAGACGATTTATTGTCTTCCCCTAAAACACTTATGTATGAAACAGCTTCTTAGCTTGTTTCTTTAGAAAGTTTAAAAACCTTTTCAATACTTCCCAACGAACGGTTATTCATTAACTGTACTTCTTTCATCTCTATTTTTCCCAAAAAAATCTTCAATTCTAAATACTTTTCAATTTTTTTAAGAATTACTTCGATTTTCAAAGAGCATTTTGGATAATTATCCAATATTTTAGTTCTTTTTCTTCTTGCCTTAACTTATTTTACCTTTCGTTAATCCTTGCTTTTACCTATTTCTGAAGTGGGTATAAATAATTGTTATTTCTAACTTCTCCAATCCAGTAAAACTTCAATACCGTCTACATCAAAAACAGGAATAGAATACTTCCTTGCGACAGCTGCCCTCTCTTGATAAGCATTATCAATAAATATAGCTTTGTGGGGATTTATATATGATATTTTATTATCATCAATTTTTAAATGAATTATTTTGGTAAATAATTCTTGCGATATTCCATGTTCCTTAAATGTATCATATATTTCATTTTCATGTTTTGTAATTAATATTACTTTTTTGTTCAAATTCTTACATTGAAATAAAAACCAAATAGCATATTGATTTACTTTTCCATTAACTATTACAGTATCATCAAAATCCATATAAACTGTGTCATATTCATAATCAATTTTGTATCTAGAAATTAGGGTTCTATCAACCTGGACTTTATATGTATTTGGAGTTACATCTACATCATAATTCATAGCAATATAAACGCTCAATAAGGGTAAATTTACCCCTCTTGCTCTAGTAAGGCACATTGTACCGGCAACTCTTGTAGAGATCTCCAATAATTTCCATCTCCCTTGAGAGTCCTTTTTAATTTGAAACCACCATAATCCCAAAAACGACATTTTTTTATTTATATTTTCAGCTATAAACTGAATTTCTGGCGTTAATTCTTCTATTGCTCCTGAAACAGTAACTCCCGCTAATACTCGTTTCCTGGACCGAGGAGAAACAAATATCAGCTTACCATTTTTGTCTGTTAAACAGTCAACCGTATATTCTTCTCCTGGTAAATACTCACAGATTACATAATCATTCAAATTAATATTTGGTGGCAGTTCATTTCCCGAATTAATCAATTTTGCTCCTTTGCTTCCCTGACTTTCCCTTGGTTTGATAAAAACAGGAAACCTTTTGATTTCGGAATAAATCTTTGGTATAAAATCAAATTCTTTAAAATATTCATATGTTTTTCTTTTATCTCTACATATTGCACATGTTTTTTTATCGGCAACAATTACTTTGGCATTTATTAATTCACGATTTTCTGAAAAAAACTTGGCTACACTATCATGTGTAGGAAAGACAACATCTATCTTATTAGTTTTAAGTATTTCATTAAATTTTTCTAAAAATAATGGTGAATCAATAAGAGGCAAACCAGAAATGTAATTCTTAAAAACATACTCACCATGCCGGTCAATTGATGATGCGCCAAATAAATTAATATTTACACAATATGACAAGGCATCATGCAATTCTATAGAATTAATTTCTCCAGCAGGAAATACCAAAACATTTATTTTTTGTTTCATATCAATTACACTCCCTTTGTTAAATCATTTTTATTATATCATTGGTCAATTGGTAATGACAATAAATTGAGCATTAAGTTATATTCAAGCATATTTTGATTACACCATCTATAAATATTAGAGGTAATTCTGGAAATTCATTTTTTAATAATTCTTTTTCACTATTCCCCAGATCATTATTAACTTCTTCTAAAAAATCTCAAGGTTTTTATTTCTTTCAAACTCTTTTTTTCTCTTAGAATCGTTTTCCATAAGTTTTATCCCCTTGTGTCAAAAGTATTTTGACATTTCATTTACTATAAACTGCATATGTTCCAAATTGTACCTTTGGTCGCAGGGTAATGGCAGAATATTAGAAGCATATTTGTATTCTATCGAGCTATTAGGCATCTCTTCGAGCACATTTCCCCATAATGTAGGTATATAGATTCCTTTTTTTGCCAATTCTTTTTTTATTTTTATCCCATTTTCAATATACAAAGGATAAGCGAATGGCCCGACAATATTTTTTGTTTTTAATTTATTATACTTATCAAGATTTTCTTTTAAATACCAGTAATTTTTGTTTCTAATCTCAAGAACCCTATCATAATCTATCGCACCCAAGATATTATGAGTTAATTTTGACATATACTTCATAGATAAACTTTCTAGCTTTTTTTCATTCATTTGAAAGTCGTTGTAATAATCAGAAGCTTTTCCCTCATATCGTCCAAGTAGATGTTTCATCCTATCTTTAGATTCATCAATCTCTATTTTCTCATTTAATTTAACATTTGTGGAAAGGTAAGCTCCATCAGGAACCCCAAAAAACTTTCGACAAGAGTATATTGTATCAATGTTTTTTATTGGACTTTGAAAAAAAGAGTGTGTATTATCTAAAATTATTCTGCCATACTTTTCTTTTAATGATATTACTAGCTCTTCTTCTAAAAACCCATAATAATTTACTATGTATAAATATTCATCAGAAGAAAGCTTTTTGCTAAAAAACGGAGTAAAATCAGAGTTAATATTGTAATAATCATAATTAAATTTATACCTATTTAGCATATTACTTATAGAATCACATAAGTAATACGGAATATATAATTTTTTTATATTTCGAGCTTTCAATACATAATACAATGCATTTCTGCCCGTATTTAAAGCAATCAAGTTTTTATAATATTCATTTTTTATTAATTCTTCTAACTCAAAGTATCCACCTATTTCTTTCATTTTTTTCACCTATTGTAAAGTATATTGGTCTAACATTTCTTCTATCTTTTCTCTTGAATTGAACATCATTACATCTATTATCGACAAATTGGGAATAAATTCATCGCCAAATTGTTTATATTTAACATCATTAGTTTTTAGAAAACTTAATTTAATGTTGTGCCTTGCAAATTCTTCCTTACTGTATAGTTTTGTACCTCCTATTGGATTGATGTAATGAACTGCATTCAATTTCTTACATATTTCTATAATCTTGTCTTGCCCCTTTTTAATATTGCTTTTTTCTAATTTTGAAGATATAATAAGGATAGTTTCAATATTCAAATATTCATTAATTAACTTAATACTATTAATTAAATATTTAGATAAATTTGTTTCTTCATATAAAATTATGCTTTCCAATAAATTCTTAATATTCTCATAAAATGGAGCTTTGTGATATGCAGTATATATTCTTTTAAATAATTTTTCTTTACTTTTTTGGGGTTCAAAAATAGTTATTTCATTGATCAATTTATTTGGACTTGGTTTAATGAGTGGAAGGGTTAAATAATTAGCTTTCTTATTTTCAATAATTATATTTCTGTTAATC
>Ga0209508_1002998_pt1 | contig 10363 bp, 5 predicted proteins | sample AD_UKC129_MetaG_FD_184427 | JGI IMG/M metagenome (GOLD analysis project Ga0209508, IMG submission 184427) | Active sludge microbial communities of municipal wastewater-treating anaerobic digesters from Canada - AD_UKC129_MetaG (SPAdes) (version 2) | ecosystem: Engineered > Bioreactor > Anaerobic... | reverse complement strand
GTTGAACCCTGGATCAGAACGGGAATCAGATTAGATACTGAGGAAATGGCAATTTACGAAATAGAGCGTTTGTTGGAGATTTGCGGAGATACGCTTCCCGAAGAAGATTCATCTTATGATAGCTGGAAGATATTTTCTTCCAGGTGGACCCATTTAAAAGTGTCCATACTGAGTTTTCCGCCTGAATCCCCCCAACAAAGTGATGCACGAGTGTCCTTTCCTGGGAGCGTCGATGCTGAGAGCCAGAAGTACGGTGATTACCAGCAAAGAATGGATGTAGCTAGAAGTCACTTTGAAGAGTTGCAGACCAAGCTAGATTCAAGGTTTCAGACTTGGATGTGCAACAGTTTTTCGTCGCTTCACAATCTGCCGGCAGTACAGCCTGTAATGGTTCATCATATTCCACGATATTTAGCTAGGATTTTGGGAAAATCTGATGACAAACTAGCTTTAATAGTTCTAGACGGCATGGCTTGCGACCAATGGTTAGTGATTAAAGACGAACTCTCAAAGTGCAAGTCAAATATTACCTTCAGGGAGTCCAGTGTGTTCGCTTGGGTTCCTACGCTGACTCCAGTTTCAAGAAGAACGATATTTGCAGGAAAGTTACCTATGTATTTTAGCGATGGATTAAAAAGTACTACACAAGAGAGGCGGTTTTGGACTCAGTTTTGGGTTAATGAAGGTTTAGATGAAGACCTAATTGGTTACGTTTTTTTGCCATCAGATAGGTGGATATCAGATGATCGTGATAAGGTAGATCTAGCTTTGGATGATGAGATAAAGGAAACTACGGACTTTGCTGGGAAGTCACCCAAGGCATTAGGGGATAAAGCGTTGCTAGATCAGGTTTTATCGAGTAATGTGCTTGGAATAGTAGTCGGCAAAATAGATAGGATAGGCCATGGCATCCAGTTAGGGACAGAAGGGTTCTACAACCAGGTTCGACAGTGGGTCTCTCAAGGGTACTTGCTTAATTTGCTAGAATATCTTTCTAACAATGGTTACCGAGTATTCATAACCTCAGATCATGGTAATGTAGAGGCGCAGGGAATGGGGCGGCCCAAACAAGGATCTATACCCGAAACAAAAGGTGAAAGAGCCATCATATATAACAGCCAGATACTTTTAGAGTCGGGTTTGAGGGAGTTTCCCAATGCTATTCCATGGGAGCCAGTAGGACTTCCAGATGATTATTTCCCGCTGCTCGCGCCTGGGAGAAGTGCTTTCTCAAATGTTGGAGCAACTTCCGTTTGTCATGGGGGGATATGTATCGAAGAAGTGATCGTACCATTTGCAGAGGTTGAGTTCCACCGGACTTCGGACGAGAAGGTCATGGGTAATGAGAAGGAAAGGAATGTCTCAAATTCATGCTGAGTGATATGCCAGTAGGATTTAGTAACATAGTTAAATATGAATGGTTAGAGTACACTGTCAGAATCTGCATTGACGTTGGCAGGATTTCTGAAACCAACACTGATGGTAATAATGAACGGGTGCAAAGTTCAGGCTTAGATTTCAAAGGGCAGATAGGGCTTTTTGGTGATTTAGATGGCCAATATTCAGAAGTAAGTACGGTTAAAGATAGTAAAACTGTGAAGAAATATGGTATCGGAAGAAAAGAACAGGCTCTAATTAGGGAAGCGTTACATCTGTACTTAGCCGATGAAGTGTCTGTACATAGCAGTAGTCCTAATAAGAATCGTGATAAAACAGTAAGCATCTTGTCTAAGATATGGTCGTCAGTTCCACCCAATGTGGTTGAACTAAGAGATGACGCTCTTGAATTGTATGAGGAAATTTCAGATTCTGAACGCATTGTTCTTCATTGGGGAATGACAAGCGCCGTGTATCCATTTGTCTTTCTTGTGGCAGAAACCGTTGGAAGGCTTCTGCGGTTCCAGGAAACTTTCACTTTGTCACAAGTGCGTGAAAGGGTGGAAGGTATTCTAGGAGATCGACCCACGGTTTATCACGCTTTACCCAAGGTCCTATACTCTTTTGTCGATTGGGGTGTTCTAAAAAGGATTCAAAATAGTAAGGGCGTGTACGCGGGAACTGAGCCCATATCAATTAAGAATCAGTACCTCATAGCATGGCTTCTGGAAGCCGTTCTTTATGCGAAAGGCGTCAGTTCCTTGCCACTATTAAGCGTTATTGATTCACCTGGATTGTTTCCATTTTCCATAGAGCCCGGTGTCATAACTGATTACGTCATACGTCAAAACCCCCGACTTACCGTATTTCGACATGGCATGAGCGAAGATATGGTGGGGTTGGCTCATAAATGAAGCAAAGGGGACGGTACTTACTGCTTCATTTATGCCTTAGGGGCTTCGCTTTTTGATTTATGGAAACTTCATGCAGGAGAATCTATCAAGTACACAGACTCGACTTGAAAGACAACGGTTACAGGTTCCCGAACCACCTGAAAACCCATAAGAGAGGGTGACGGGTCTATTTCGAGATGAGAAGACTTGTAATTCGAAAATGAGGAGTCTGAGGCGGATGCCGACAGTTAACCGATTAGGTAGGGAGTGAAATTCGAATTGTAGGCCTATGACTTATTGACAAAGCGGTGGGAACACTATCTAAGTAAGGAGGGAATAGTATGGCTATACCTAAAGATAAAAGCATATATCTCCCCCTGCTAAAAGTAATTGATGATGCAGGGGGGAGACTCTCAATCGGTGAAGCCATAAGAGAAGTCGAAGTCTATTTCCCAGAGCTTACTGAGGCTGATAAACTCGAACGGACCTCATCTGGCGAGAAAAGATGGGCCAACCGGGTTCAGTGGGCAAGGAAGTATCTGGTCGAAGAAGGCTATTTAGATAAGAAAGCTCCTAGAGGAATATGGCAGATCACACAAGAGGGCAAGCAATACCTGGAATCTGAATGGCCTAATTGGAAACCAGAATATTCGCTTTCTTCAGATGATGACACCGCGGGTGAAAAGAAATCCATAATCCGGCAAAAAGCGGTGGAGATTATAGAGGCTCATCCGGAGGGTATCCGTTGGAGCGATCTCGTACGAAAAGTACAGGATGCTCTTCCGCAAATGAACCCTAACACAGTTTCAGGGTCGATATATGATTTGGACCGGACTTGTCCAGACCTAATCTACAAGCCAGCCCGCGGTGTGTATCGTCATGTTTCTTTCAGAGAAGAAGATGAAGAAGAACTCAGTGAAGAAGAAGGAACGGTGGAGAAACCGGGTATACACGAAACCGTCCCAATAAAAGAGGAGGACTTTTACAAGCCCTTTGCAGATTGGTTAGTCAATGAAGTTGAAGAGTGTAGTCGCGCGATCCCCTTAGGGGGCAATCGATTCAGGGATAAGTGGGGAACACCTGACGTCATAGGAAAACGAGAATCACGGATGAGCGATATAGTGAAGATGCCTACCGAGATAATCTCTGCAGAGATTAAGACCGACTCAAAGAACTTGATCACAGCTTTTGGCCAAGCCTGTTCCTACAAACTGTTTAGCCACAAATCCTACATAGTTGTGCCTAAAGACTCAGGTCAGGAAGACCTCTCCAGACTAGACGCCTTATGCTTGATTTTCGGCATAGGATTAGTCCTTTTCGATAATCAGAATCCAGATGAACCCAGGTTCGATATAAGGGTCAGGCCACTTAAGCACGAACCAGACATGTTCTACGTCAACAAGTACATGAAGCTGGTAGAAAGAGAATTGTGGCGGTGATCCTCGGACGCGGGTTAGTTCACATGTTTCTTGTATGACTTGGCACAGTCTCCAAGGAAAAAGTCGAGTGTAGGTAGAATAATCACTTAGGATAAAATGGTGCGTGTCCTTGCTATCGTAAAGTTCTAAAGGAGTTTTAGGACTCTAAGCGGGTTTTCATGTATCGTTGTTGGCGAACCCTAGAGAAACGTCAGTAACCATACACCAAAGCGATGATGGCAAGGACTCAGAACGCCAAGATCGTGTTTGTACATCATTGTACCTACTCATAGTAGAAGTGAGGCGGCTTGATGAAAAACGGTAAACGGAGACTGCCAGGTGTACTTTGGTGGATCGTTGTTTTTTTCCCCGTCACTGGCTGGGCTGCATTGTTTTATATCGGCATTATAAACTCTAGCGTGTTCAATATTCTGGCATCTATTGCCTATACGGTCTGTTTATTCCGTATTTCTGAGCCAGTTGAATTAACGATAGTTATATGGGTTATTCTCATAATCCACAATATTTTGGCGTATACTGCAGTACTCAGGAAATTGGATCTGGAAGGTGCCACTGAGCCACAGAAACCCCAAAAAAGATTGCCTGGCAAGGTATGGCGGGTTGTATCTTTCGTACCATTGTTGAACTGGACTGCTCTTCTCTACATAGGGGGTTTGAATCTAAACATCCCTCGCATATTGTGTTCCATTATTTACGCTGCAATGATATTTGCTCGCCCCGATGTTTATGTAGCGTCTTACGTTCTTAGCATAGTCCACTATGTTGTTGCCCACCGCTCGCTGAAGGCGGAAATAGATGCGGTAGGAGAGGGTGCCAGCGAGACGCTTACCACGCAAAGGGACGTAATTGACGTTGCTGCTCAGCGTGAACCCACCGGGGCAGTCGAACTATATGAAGAAGCAAACGTCAGTTTAAGTGATGAGGATTTCTCAGACGCGATCCTTCCAGGGGATAAAGAGCGTACTCAAGCCATTCCGATGCAGCCTGTGGAAGACCACAGTAGCTCCTATATATCGAAGCCTACTAACACTTCATACGAAGCGTTTTTTGAAGACATGAGGAAGTATGCCAATAGAACCGAAGAAACTGCTCAGTTTGTGCCCTTTATGACATATTGGCCAACTTACAGCAAGATGAATGCCGAACAAGAGGCGTGGTACTTTTATTGGCGTTCTCAGGTGCGGCTAGGAAATTATATCCATACAGACTTATCTTATATCTTCGTCTATATTTACGAAATCCTAAGCGGCATTGGATGGGAAGTACCTCAAGATGGGTATCGTCTTCTTATAGACATATGGTTCAAATACCGAGAAAGGTTTCCTAAGCTCGATGGGTACCTGATTAAGTGGGTATTTGATTTTGCATGGTTGCATGGGTTGGAGCCTGAAATCCCGTTTGGAGATGACCTGATTCATTCAATACCCGAGGCTGCTTTAGATCGGTTGATTGAGTCGCACGCCGATGATATTCCCTTGAGACTTCCTTTTCCGCTGATAGTTGCCTTATCTGATCACAATGTTCTTCAAAGTGAGTTTTATACTGCCGGGAATCAAGACTTGATGAGACAAATGATTCCTAAGATAGTAACCTATGCAGATATCCAATTACGCGAAAAGTTGAACAAAGGTATTTTAGATGAGTTTGATCCCGATGAAGCAATCCAACAAGAGTATCGCTTGTATGAAAGCGCGGTCTGCCCGCAAGCAAATCTAGCCACAGTTGTCGCTTTGAAGCCTTATGCCAGACATAGGGAATTGAGGGAGTATATAACTAAGCTAGTGATGCTTGCCGAAGACGTGCTGGAACAAACTAAAGGATACGACGCAGCCGAACGAGATGCTTATCTGGCTATAGAGATTCAAGAATTGATCGAAAGTATTGTCAAAAGTGAGTCTGGATACGAGACAAGGGAAACGGACCTTGCATTTGTAGAGGAAGAAGTGACTGAAGAAGAGAGAGAAGTGGTAGATGAGAGGGGAGAGGATAGTCACCAGTTCACCTTAGATTTCGACCTTGTCAATGCGCTACGGAAAGAATCAGAGGCAGTTCGGGTTGCTCTCCAAAACGACGAAGGTGTGCTGGACGTTGATAAAATACCATTAACTAGTTTGCCTGAGATTACTGCGATTTATTGCAGGCTTTCTCAAGCGACGCGAGACGTTTTGCACGTGCTAAGGAATTCGAATTGGTCATGTGAATTGGATGGAAAAGCCGAACAGTTGATATCGGAAATCAACAACTTGGCCGATGTGTACATCGGAAGCCCCCTATTATTTCAGGAAGACTGCATTGTTTTCGTCCACGAACAGTACCGGGATGAACTGGAACACGTCTGTGATGATCCGCCCACAATTACCGAGGGTGAGTGGCATGAGGAAGAATTCTTCGACACATCCCTCTTGGATAGCGAGTTAAGAGAATTTGTGCAATCCCTTCGACCCGAGCAAAAGAGAGTTATGTATGCTTTGTTGACTTTGAAGAATCCAGAAGAAGAGATAAACGCAATTGCTGATGAGTATATGACGATGCCCGAGATCCTTATAGATGATATAAATGCTGTGGCGTTACAGACAGTAGGAGACTTAATCATAGATGTCACAGGTGAGAAACCCGAGTTTTTTCATGAGTATGAGGTTTCTCTCACACCCTCAATATCGGTAGGGAGGAATTAAGAGATGAAATCAAATATAGGCCGTAGTGAAAGCGGTGCGATTTTGAAGTCTTTTGGGGCAGGTGTGGTTCCGCGAATTGGTTTGCAGCACGTTGCAGTAGGAAGACAGAAGGAAGTAAGCGCATTTTTGGATGATTTTGCAACTATAGAAGATGGTGGGGCGGCTTTTCGCATTGTATGCGGGCCGTACGGGAGTGGCAAGAGTTTTCTACTGCAGATGATCCGCAACAATGCTATGGAACGAGGTTTTGTAGTCGTTGATGCTGACTTATCGCCTGAACGGCGTCTTACTGGTAGTAAGGGGCAGGGCTTGGCCACTTATCGTGAATTGATTAAGAATATGGCTATCCGTATCCGCCGAGACAAAGGTGCTCTCGAATCTGTGCTGCAGAGGTGGGTCAATGGACTGCAAAATACGGTAGCGAAAGAGTACGATTTAAAACCAGGTGACCCTAAGCTCATCGATGAAGTAAGTAAGAAGATTTCCGAAGTAACAATGAGGCTATCTGAGATGGTATATGGCTTTTCTTTTGGTTCGGTAATTGAGTCTTACTGGCGTGGGATTAAGACTGGCGATGATAGTTTGAAGCAGGCTTCCCTACGCTGGTTACGCGGCGAGTTTGCTACGAAGACTGAGGCAAAGCGATATCTTCCGGTTGATCGCATAATCGATGACGAGAACTGGTATGAGTTTTTGAAACTCCTTGCGTTGTTTGTATGTGAATCTGGTTACAATGGGCTACTAGTGTTTTTGGATGAAGGGGTAAGCCTCTACAAGATTCCCAATAAGCAATCCAGGGAGAAAAACTACGAGAAATTGCTTGCCATCTTTAACGATACTATGCAGGGGAAAGTACAACATCTCGGTGTTTTCTTGAGCGGGACGCCTCAGTTCATCTATGATGAACGGCGTGGGCTCTTCAGTTATGAAGCATTGCGTTCCCGCCTTTCAGATGGTCGTTTTGGCAACAGCGATTTTGCAAACTACACAGGCCCTGTCATCAAGCTCGATAAGCTTTCGCCTGAAGAAGTCTATCTGCTGCTAGAGCGTTTGAATCACATCCATAGCATACATTACTCTTACCCCCAGGTGCTGGGGCAAGCAGAACTGACTGCTTTTCTCGATACGGTTGCGTCCAGGTTAGGGGCTGATAAGTTATTGACTCCTCGTGAGATCTCGCGAGATTTCTTGGAATTGCTAGATATCCTATATCAAAACCCTCAAGTGCGTTTTTATGATCTAATTGAGGCTCCGGATTTCCACATTGAGAGTGCAAAAGAAGATCCTGAACAAATAACAAAGGATAGCGATGAGTTGTTCGCTGATTTTGAGATATGAGCGAAACGGCATTTGAGCGCTATGCGCCGTTCATACAGGAGTATATTTACAGGAAGAACTGGAAGGACCTGCGAGAGGTACAAGTAGAGGCCTGCAGCGCTATTTTGGACACCGATGACCATGTTATCATTGCCTCGGGCACAGCGTCTGGCAAGACTGAAGCAGCGTTTTTCCCTATTTTGACGAAACTACACGAAAATCCCGCTAAATCAATAGGGGTTATATACATAAGTCCGCTCAAAGCCCTGATTAATGACCAGTTTGAGCGATTGAATGGACTTTTGGAAGAAAGCCATATCCCTGTATGGCCGTGGCATGGGGATATACCCCAGTCTGTAAAGAAACGTGCTCTCAAGGAACGGCAGGGAGTGTTGCAGATTACGCCAGAATCCTTGGAATCTATGCTCATGCGTCACCCGGGAGATGCTGCTCGATTGTTTTCGGACCTGCGCTTTGTGGTGATCGATGAGATCCACGCTTTCATGGGGACAGATCGTGGGCTACAGGTTTTGTGTCTTTTATCTCGTTTGGGAAAACTCGCGAGATGCAACCCACGCCGCATTGGGCTCTCTGCTACTCTAAGCGATTATGAATCTGCCATGCGCTTTATAGCTGGTGGTACGGAAAGAAAGGTGCAAGTTGTAGGTTTGCGAGCCCAGGAAAGGAGGATTTCGCTATGCGTGGAGAGTTTTGAGGCCCCCGATGATCCTGTAAAAGCAGGCGAAGTTCTGCAAAAGTGCAACGAGTTTATCTACGAGAACTCTCATAATAAAAAGTGCCTCATTTTCACTAACAGTAGGCATGAAGCAGAAAGTGTTATTGCCAATATGAAAGAAATTGCACTCCGGAAACATGATCGGGATGTCTTCTACGTTCACCATGGGAGCGTCTCTGGAGCTTTGCGTGAGGAAACAGAGATGGCTTTGAGGGAAAGTGATGGACCCATCGTTGCTGCTGCAACTGTTACATTGGAGCTTGGCATTGATATTGGCGATCTAGATCGCATAATCCAGATGGGATCGCCCTACACGTGTTCGAGTTTCGTTCAACGTCTAGGCCGCTCTGGAAGACGAACTGGAAAGCCTCAGATGATGTTTGTGAATCTGGAGCACCGTAATTCGGATCTCAACGTTTTCAATTGTTTGCCTTGGGCTTTGCTGACGACCATCGCCATCATCCAATTATACTTGGAGGAACGGTGGATAGAACCTTTTGAGTTAACGGCAAAACCGTACAGCCTCTTAGCCCATCAAACTCTCAGCGTCCTTATGTCGCACGGAGAGCTTTCACCTCCAGAATTGGTGAGAAATGTTCTGACTCTACCACCATTTCGGCACACTATTACTCAAGAAGAGTACCGCGATTTGTTGCGGTATATGCTTGCCAACGACTACTTAGAGCGTATGGAGACAGGAGCCATTATATTAGGGTTAAAAGGTGAACGTCTTACAAATCATTATTCATTCTATGCTGTATTTCAGGAGAACCAGGAGTATCATGTAATGAGCAAACGAGGAGCAGTTGGCACACTGGATTATTTACCGGCGGTCGGCGATGTTTTTGTGTTGGCAGGTTACACATGGAAGGCAGAAGTTGTTGATGAGCAGCGAAAGACAGTCTATGTTGTCCCGGAGAGAAACAAGAAAATCCCGCAATGGACTGGGTCAAGGGGCGATGTTCACACCAGGGTAATTCAGCGGATACGTCAAGTACTGATAGAAGAAGAACAATATCCTTACTTACAACCACAAGCTGTCAACTTGTTAGAGCAGTCTCGCGATCTTGCGCGGAAATCGGGGATATTGGAGCGTAGGGTCATCCCATATGGAGAACAGTCTTTTCTTCTATGTCCGTGGGTTGGAACCAAAGTCATGAGGACGATGGCGGCATTGTTTTCGTGCGGGCTCAAAGATCCTCTGGAGATCAAATCAGTAAGGAATGATAATTACTATATAGAGATCACTAGCAAGCTATCAGCCGATGAGTTCTTCTCGAGGTTAAAAACTATACACATTGACCCTGATGATCCGGATCTCTTCTTGAAAAATGAAGAAGCACCTCAGTTTGATAAATACGATTTCATGGTTCCTCAACCTTTGTTGCGTAAAGCTTTTCTCTATAATCGAATGGATCTGCCTGGAGCATTAGAGGTCATAGAACAGTTAGTGTAATCTTCTCTAACTGGTCAGAGTGAGTTAGGGTAGGTTGTACCAACTTTGGGGGCTCCGCTCCAAGATTGGAACTCATCCTGTATCTCAATAGTCTGTTTTTCGATGAGCAAATCCCTACACTTTGAATCTTGTGGATCCAGTATAAAATATCAATCCAATTCAACCTCTAAAACCCCTGTGTTTCCCAAGGGCAGAGATTGGACTATTCTATTTTGATGAAATACATAACACCCGCCTTTTGCACGGTTGTTATCCTCATAGAAACTATTTATCATCAAAACAGGGTAAGGTAAGTTCCTGGTTCTTTCAGCATATTCTTTTTGTGACATTTCATTCCATTGGCTAACAGAGTAATCTATGTATACGGGCCATAGTAGTGCATCCATTTTCATTCCTTCTAGGCATTTAAGAAGATGATCATCCCATATATCACCGCATATGGCTGTCCCTAGCACTTTATCCGTGTATTT
>Ga0209508_1002994_pt1 | contig 10380 bp, 13 predicted proteins | sample AD_UKC129_MetaG_FD_184427 | JGI IMG/M metagenome (GOLD analysis project Ga0209508, IMG submission 184427) | Active sludge microbial communities of municipal wastewater-treating anaerobic digesters from Canada - AD_UKC129_MetaG (SPAdes) (version 2) | ecosystem: Engineered > Bioreactor > Anaerobic... | reverse complement strand
CCGTGCCGGCTTCACTGAACTCGCGGGCAGGCTCACGATCTCGGGCAGCAGGTTCTCCTCGCGGACGAAGAACAACTGGCGCACCAGCTTGCAGGCTTGGCCCTCGCCTTTCGGATCGCTGCCGAACTGCGCGAACGGGCACTTGTGGCAGTCGCCGCCCGGCTTGCCGGTTCCCGTGCGGGCATCGAGCGAGTAGCAGTCCGGCGGCATGTTCCCGTCCGACTGTTCAAGCGGCACGCTCCAGTAGGCGCGCGTGTCGCGCCAGGCGACGATGATGCCCGTGAGCTCCTTCACCATCTCCTCGCCGTCGAGCGTTTGCAGCGTCCAGGCCGTGCCGCCGCCCGCCGGGATCTTGATGCGCTCGAAGTCGGTGGCGCTCATGCCGCTGTCTCCGAGGTTGGCCGCCACCGCGTCGCGGATCTCCGCGACCGGCGTCTGGAACACGACGAAGGGGCTGATCGCCGCTTCCTGGTTCCTCTTGATGACTTCCTTGCTTGCCATGGTCAGCTTCTCCTTGTTCTGAGTTTGAAAACCTCGCTCACGTCGAGAACCGCGGCCAGAGAAGGCGGCAGAGGCCGCCCCTCACGGTCCAGCTCCCGGACGTAGGCGCTGAGGGAATTCGTGTTGAACGTCTCCTCGACGTAGTCGCCGAGGCGGCACCGCTTCAGGGCCTTACACACGGCGGGCTTGTCGCCGTCCTTGGCCTTGGCCCAGAGCTTGCGCTCGACGTACACGGTGCGCCCGTCGATGGCGACCCGTTCCAAGCCGCTCTGCTCGAATTGCGGCAGCAGGCGTTCTTCGAGTTCGGCGGCCTCGGCCTTCACGGTGTCGATCTCGGCCTCGAGTTGCCGGCGTCGCTCTTCAAGCGCGACGAAGCGTTTCAGTTCATCGGTGTTCATGGGAGTCCTTTCATCTCCTGGAGAACGGTGTTGACGACGTCGGAGCGGCGCGCCAGGGCCGCCATGACCTTCTCGTCGACGGTGCCTTCGGCGAGCAGGTGGATGTACTCGACAGGCCGCGTCTGGCCGGGCCGGTGGATGCGCGCCAGGCTCTGCTCGTAAGAGCCAAGCGAAAAGCCGAGGGAATAGTAGATCGCGTAGCGGGCCCGGGTCAGATCGACGCCGACGCCGCCCGAATCGATCTGCACGGCCAGCACGGGCGCCTCGCCCGCCTGCCACCGTTTCAACTCGTCGATGCGGCCGGAGAGTTCGAGGGACCGCCGGCCCGTTTCGTCGGCGACCCGGTTCACGGCTTCGAGATCCTTGTGGAAGCGGCAGAAGACGACGACCGGCTCATCGGGCGCGATGTCTTCCATCACGTCGCGCAGGAGGTTCATCTTGGCCGCGTCAATCTGGACGTCGTGCCCGTCATCGGTGCGGATGTAGCCGCCGGTGATCTGCTGGAGCCGCAACAGCTTCACCAGCGCGTTGGCCGCGGTGACCTCGCCAGCCTGGACCTCGGCGATCAGGTCGCGCTCGAGCGAACGGTAGACCTTCCGGGCCTCCGCACCGAGCTGGCAGGTGTATGTGATGTGAACTTCGGCCGGCAGATCGAGCACGTCCTTGCCGCAGGCGAAGGTCACCGAGTAGAACTTCTGGTTGAGCTCGTCGAGATTCCGGTAGCCGACGACCTGGTGATTCTGGTATCCGCCCATGACGGCGTAATGCTGCCGGAACTTATGGAAGCTCCATCCGAAGATGGAGGAGTCGATGAAGCGGAAGTAGGCGTAGACGTCGAGCGGGGAGTGCGGCATCGGCGTGCCGGACAGGCCCAGCCGGAAGCGTGCCGCCTGGCCGAGCCGCGCGACGTAGCGGCTCGCTTTGCCCCCAGGGGCTTTTAGGCGGTGGCAGTTGTGGACGAGCAATCCATCGGCGAAGTAGTTTCCGGAGGCTGTCTCAATGTTGTAGACGACAGTGCCTTCTGAATCGCCTGTAAGACCGCCGACAGGTTCCGCAGCACTTCCGCATTGCGGAAACGCAGGACGGTCCATCCCCGCTCTTCCAAGAACCGCGTCTTCTTGATGTCCGTGGCCCGGACCGCCTTGCTCCAATGACTTTGCCCGTCTACCTCGATCGCGATCCGGCGTTCCGGATTCGCAATGTCCAGCTTGTAGTGGGACGGATACCCCGGCAAACTCCTCGTCGGCACCACATACTCCGTGGGCCAACCCAAGAGCCTCGCCAACATCAGTTGCGGTCGCGTCGGCCCTTTCCCGTTCCCGCCACTCAACATGCAATAACCGGACGCCACCAGTTTCTTGTGCGCTTTGTTCTGGGCCTCGGCCCGCTTCACAGGATCCCGGAATGGGTTGCGGTCGGACAGCAGATACCGCCGGAGATTCTCCATCGCCTTCGGGTTGCGGTGAAGACGCTGCATCGCTTGCCGAGATGCCTCGGCCCGCTTGGGGGTGTGCAGGCTGGCCACGAAGTCCGGCCTCGACATGCGCCACTTCGCTGAACACGACGGGCCGCAGAACCGTTGGCGCCTCTCCCGCCGAAAAGAGGTCCCGCACCATTCGCACTTCAACTCGACCATCTGTGTTGATCCTCCTGATGTAGTCCTGGGAAGACACCTCAACCGCCGGCGTGTATCCCTTGCTCTCGACCCAGACGGGATGTTCGGGAGTTAACCGTGTGGAGCCGATCTCAACGAGCGGCGTTCGCGTACGCCGCTGGAAGGTTGCTCTGACCGCGGCGGTGACCACGCTTTGTGTCCCGTGGTCAAAGGCCAAAACCTTGTCGCCAACCCGGATGGACTCGATGGGCCGGTCTCCATCCGGCGTGGCAATCTTTGTTCCCGCCGGAACGCATTCATCGGCGACAACCAGATCCCACTTCTGCTTAAGCGCCAACTCGGCAAACGGCGAGCGCCAGGCGCTGTCGTAGTTGATGACGACCACAACCGGCACGCCCCGAGCCTTGGCCAGCGCAATCTGCCGCTCGGCCTCGGCCCGCTTGGCGCGCACGCTGGCGAAGGAGTCATCGAGCGGCACCAGGAGAAACGGGACGTCCGAGTGCATCTCGAACTGCGGCCGCCACACCTGCACCACCCGCAGCGGGCAGAGGATGAGGATCAACTGAAACCCCTCCTCGACGCAGAGGTACACGGTCATCGCCGATTTGCCCGTGCCCATGACGGCGGCGATCATGGCGCCTCGCTTGCCGCGCCGGTAGAGATTGCGAACAAAAGCGACAGCTTCGCGCTGATGCCGCCATGGCGTGGTGCGGAGACCGGCGAGCGGGTTCAGTTCGGTTTGCGGTAGGCCCATGGCCTCGCCCTCCGGTCCAGTTCCAGCGCTTCGCCGATGGTCAGATTCGGGTTCTCGCGAAGATACGGCTCGCAGATCGCGCGCAACTTGGCCAGCGCCTGCCGCTGTTTCTGTTGTCGGATCAGTCTTGACTCGAGTTGGGCCTCCTCGGTGTCCAACTTTGGTCGTTTGTTCATGGGTGCCACTCCCTTATGCCGCCTGACCTTCCGGGGCGAGCAGTGCGATCGCCTCGGCCGTGGTGATGCCCGGATGCTTTTCGAAGGCCGGCTCGAGCCAGGCGTAGAACCACTCGGCCACCTTCAGGCGCGCCGTGTCGGCTTCAATCTGCTCCTTGAGCAGCGCCATGTAGCGCCGGTGATGTTCCTCGGTGGCCCGCGCCGTGGCCACGTAGCGGATAGCTCCACGGTCATCGCGGAACGTGAGCGCCGACTCCGGCTCCAGGCCTCCGAAGCGCATGTCGAGCCGCAGTTGCAGCGCGCGCCCTTTCCGCGTCGCCAGCGTCTTCTTCATGCGGTCGCTGACGATGGACCTCACCTGCGCCACCGCCAGCTCGCGGCCATACTCGTCGACCAGATCGCCGTAACGTTCGAGCACCTCGGCGCTGACCTCCTCAGCCGTGGGCTCGCGGGTCTCCAGGTGCGCGAGGATCACCTCGTCGATCCGGCGCGAAAGTTCCGAATCATGAAAGCTGGGTCTTTTCACGAATTGCCTCCTCAAAGCGGTGAAGCCAGTCCAGGGCGACCGGCGACTTGGCCCGGATGCCCGGGCAGTGCCAGTATTCGAGCCGCGAAGCGAGTTCAACAGGATCAAGCGGCGTGTCGGCCAGCGCCATGACGGCGCGCGTCACTGCCCAGATCGAGTCAAGATCTTCCTTGAGCGCCTTGCGTTCCTCGTCCGAGAGGCCCGAGCGGTAGCGGCCCGTGCGGTCGGCCACAAGCATGCCCGTCTCGCGTGCGATCCGCCGCGCCTCAGCGGTAGAAGGGAGTTCGGTGGCCTCGCGCAGTTGGCGCACGATCTGCCGGCGCACGGCGGCGGGCATCTGGACGATCTCGCGCTGCGCCTCCGGAGGCGCCTGGGCGATGATGGCAGCAGCGTCAATCGACACCTCTCCCGTGTCCATCGCCGCAACCAGTTCGGGCGTTCCGTTCTCGGTGACTTTCTTGGCCTGCCGGTAGGTTCTCGGGTTGCCGAATCCAGCCCTCGCTGCCACCAGTTCACGGGTCTCGGCGCCGGGTTGAACTTCCGGAAAATCTTCCGGAAGTTCGAGGTCGATGCGCTGCCCCTGCCGGTTGCCGATCTCTGCTTCCAACGCTTTTCCGATCGCGACACGTTCCGACGTTGTAAAGGACTTCGAAAACTCGTTCTCGTCGTGTTCGGCGGCGAGCAGGCTGGTTACCCGGACCACTCGCGCCGGGATGGTGGGCCACTTGAGGATGCCCTGGACTGCCAGCAGCCGACGATGGCCGAAGACCAACCGGAAGTCTTCCGTGATCCCGATAGGTTGCAGCAGCCCTTCGCGGGCGATGCTCGCGGCCAGACCCTCCAGATCGCCCATCTCCTTCCGGTGGCGTTCGCCGATGCGGATCTGGTCGCAGGGGATTTCGATGATTTCCTGAGCGTGGTTCACCGCGCGCCTCCCGTGGCCGTCGGGCCGTAGCCGGCATCGAGGAACGCCCGGCGCAACCGTGCGATGCGGGCGTAGACGGTGGACCGGGCGACGCCGAGCATCCGGCTGATCTCGGTAGGGCCGTGGTTGACCAGCAAGAGCGCCAACACGCGGTCGGGATCGTCAAGAGGCGCGAGGACGCGCTCGAAGTCGACGTGGAACTGGACAGCCGGAATGCCGTCGGCGGTCGCGAACCGATGACCGTCGAGAGGTTCAATCAGGAAAGGACTCCGGCGCCGCCGCAGCAGAGAGGCGAAGCGCTTGTCCGCCACACGCTCGAGGAAGGTTCGGAGGCTGGCGCGCGACGCGTCATAATGCCGCAGGGCCATCCAGAGTCCCAAGAAGGCTTCCTGCTCGAGGTCCTCGCGCTCCGCGGCAGTCGCCCGGCCAGTGGCCACCGCCGCCGCGCCACGCACCTGAACGGCGCGCAAGGCGTAGGGCAGAGCCTGTTCCAACACCGGTTCATGCATGACGCCGCCCCCCAGCCATCTCGATTTCCATCGAGAAGGGCAGACCGTGTTTGACCTCGAGCGTCCGGATCTCGCCGGCGTCAACCGAGCGCACGTACTCGAAGAACTCAGCGACCTGAGGCTTCAGTTCAAACTCATCCGGCGGAACCTTCGAAGCGCCCGGGTCCTGCGAGCCGAACTTCACATCGCGCACGACGGTCGGCCACGGATCAAGGACAAGTTCGCCGCGCTCGATGCGGAGATACTCAAATCGCCCGAAGCCCAAGCGCGAAACTGCCGCCACAAAGGTGCGCTCGGACGGCCGGAGGTCGCGGGTCGAAGCCGGGCGGCTCATTGCGCCACCTCCGGGAGGGCTGTGCTCTGCGACGCGTGGCTTTGAATCCATGCATCGACGTCGTCGGGGCGATACCGGACCAGCGCACCAATCTTGACGTAACGCGGGCCGCGCCCCTCGCTTCGCCATTTGCGGAGCGTCAGCACGCTGATCGAGCAGGAATCCGCCACCTGCCATTCGTTAAGGAGTCGTTGGGATGTGCTCTGATTCATCTCGATGCTTGCTGCGGGGCATTTCCCGCAACCTCTGCATCGAGATTGCCCGACCGGGCGTTTTTTCGATATACACGGAACCGGAAGAAATCCGGAAGAAATCCGGCAAGTTCAGCGGCGGCGCGTAGTCTTCAATGACGCGGGCAGTTCCCCCCGCAGGAGCTGCTCCAGGGTCAGGCCCATGGATTTCGCCACGCCGTCGAGGGCGGACCGTCGCATCTTCGCGTGGGCAAGGAAGCTGCGCAGCGTGCGCTCTGAGATGCCCGCCTGGATGCTGAATTCCGTCTGCGACAGCCCTCGAGCCTGGATGTAGGTTTTGATCGCCGTGACTGCCTCTTTGGTGCCCACGGACCGAGGCACTGGTCCCTGATCACCTGCCGCGCGCCGGGTCTCGACCGTGCCCGCCCAGTGGAACTCACCATGCTCATCCACAAGCGCCTGGTCTTCAAGACAAAGGCACTCTGCACGGCGCTCATGCAGGCGAGACTCGAACTCAACGTTGCGAAACCGGTTCGTCGGAAGCACAAGCTGGAACGAATCCTTGGCGTCCAGCAGCAGCCGCGCCGCAGCCGCGTCAAAGGCGGCCGCCGAGTGCGCCAACAAAAAGTAGACGGGAAGATTGCGCGCGTGCTGCTGCTCGGATAGACCGGCCGCCCAGACACCCGGTGCGCACTGGCGCAGCGCCTGCGGCCGGATGGCCGCGGCCCGCAGCACAGGATCGAGGAATCCCGCCAGATCGAGGGTGTGGATGATGGCTTCGCGCTTCGTCAGAGGCACCCGGCCACATCGCTGGTGTTCATCCTGGCAGATGGCAGCGAACTCGTCATCGTCGTACTCAATGATCCTGCGCGGGCATCCACTGAAGGAGTTCGGGCAGGGGTACCGGCCTCCAATCCGATCAGTCGGCCGAAGAAAGGGTTTGGCATAATCGAAATCCTCGCCGCACTCCTGCCGCCAGACCTCAAGAACCCCGAGCAGCCCCGGAATGCCCTCAATGGCGCGCCAGAGCTTAGGCAGCTTCCTCATAGGCCCGCTTCCCGTAGACGATGAACTCGCGGGCCCGCAGCCAATCCTCAAAGAGCGCTGCCTCCTCGCCGCGCGGATAGCCTGACTTGTTCCCAGCCACCAGCGACAACACCCGCGGCTTCTTGACGCCCTTCAGCTTCACTTTGATCTTGGCCCGCTTGAGGGCCGGCTCCTGGGGAATCGCTGTCTGGCGGATCTCCAGGGCCATGAAAACGTCATCGGCTTTCTCCACTCCGATGTTGTTCAATGTGCCGCCCCAATCTATCTCCAGCTCCGTCAAGCGAGCAGACTCAAGGGCCGGGAAATCGCTGCACTCGAGCGACGCCTGCCCCAATTTCCTGAGCGGCTCCAGGTTGTACTTGTCGGCGTAGCGAAAGGTTTCGGCGCTCCCGAACAGATGCAATCCGAACAACTCCCGGTACTTGCGCATGTCCGGCGCCGAAGCGCTGTTAATTCGGAGCTCCGGATTGACGGTGTCCAGGATGACCATGTCCGTCCGCTCGGGCCGGAAGAACGTGCAGGCCGATTCCTCCCCTTTGACGCTCGGCTCCCGCCGGCAAGCCTGGCCGTGCTGGATGTAGAAGTGAATGGAGCCGGGCATGTTCTTGCGATACACCCGGCACCGGCGCCCGTTCTTCTTCCTTCGGAAATGCTCCCGGAGCGCCGCCTCCAGGCCGCTCAGGTCTTGCGGCAACTTCTCTGGATCAATCGCCATCGCCGGGTCCGCCGGGGCAAAGCTCTCGAAGGTCTTCCGCCGCTCGAAATTGCTCTCCTGGGCCTTCTGCTGGAGCAGCCGGGGCCTGGCCAGCCAGATCATCGCGGCCAGATCTTGCGGCGTCACCTCCTCGCCGACCGGAATGCCCGCCTCGCCTGCCATCTGAAGGAGGTCGTCGAAACATGCCTCGTTGCCCAACTCGCTGATCAGGTGCAGCCCGTCGACCAAGTCGCCGGGCATCTCCTCATCCGGGTCGGCGAGGATGCCTGCCAGAGCCTCGTAGTCGATCTCGTCACCGTTGTTGGGAGTCGGGATGGGAAAGGCCTTCGAGGCAAAGAACCCCTCGGCGGTCTGCACGATCCGGAGCAGGATGCCGGGCTCGAACTGCCTCAGCATGTCCGGATGAGAGAAGTATCTGAGCTTGAGCGCCATATGCAATCACCTCAACGAGTTAGGTGGTTCGTGGCAGCAGGTCGAACCCCGTCGAAGCAGCGTCAGGCAGGCGGCCTGGAGCACAACCGATTTCAATTCTAGCAGGCGAAGAAGAGGCGAATCCAGTGCGCTTGATTCGCCTCTATTTGGAAGGAATTAGCCTTACGCAGGGCCGCACGCCGCCTCCTACTTTTTGCGGTCCGGCCGCTGTGTGAGCGCAGAGCCCGCTGCGCTCTTCGCAGGCGCAGACGACTTCGGATTTCGCAGCACCTTGGATGCGTTCGAGCCGGCCTTCTTGCCCGTCTGTTCATTCTTTGCCATCCGGATCACCTCCTTTCTCTCTGGTTTGTCACACGTAGGAAGGCCGGTCGCTTGAGATCCGGACACTTCCACATAGAACCTTGGCCCGTCCCTGAACTCGGGCTTCCCATCCTGGTAGGTAGGCGTTCATCAAGCTCTTGAACAGCTTGCCGTGATTCGGCACCTGGAGATGCAGGAGCTCGTGCACGATCACGACTTCCCGGAACTCCGGCGCTTCCTCCAGCAGGTCAGTGCTGAAACAGATGCGGCCCGTCTCCGAGCACGAAGCCCACTTCCGCGTCATGCGCTGGATCTGGATCCGCTTCGGCCTGACCCCGATCTTCTCCGCCCATTGCCGGATCTCTTCCCGCATGCGCGCCTTGGCGTCCTCCTTCGTTTTTCTCACGATCGCGGCAGCTCCAGCATGCGTTTCACCACCGTGACCATCGATTCCCTGCCCACGGCCGGCAGGACCAGCTTGTACAGCTCAGCCTTCAATTGCCGCTCCTCGGCCACGTTGTCGCGGTAATTGGGGTACTTCCGGAATGCGGCCTCCAATTTGGGCGCAAGCTCGCCCGGGTCCGGAGCTCCAGCCTGTTTCAGCAGCCAGAACAGCGTGAACGTGTTGATGTCAAACCCGGTCTTCTCCCGCTCCCGTTTCGCCTGGAGATACTCCTCCATCAGCCGCGCCAACTGCTCTAGCGCCGACTGGGTGCTCAACTGCCGGTCGTCGTAGGCCTCCAGAATCGCCTCTGTCCGTTCGCTGATCGGAATCAGAAACGGCTGCTGCTCTCCCTCCTCCCTGATGGTGGCCAGCAGGCTCTTGCCGAGGTTGATCACCTTCGGGGGCTCGCCGCCGTCGGAGGATTTCAGCGCCTTCAGCGTGTTCTCATCGATGCGGACCGGCTTCATCACCGTATCCAGCCCCGTGCCGATTGCCGACCGCTTCACCAGTTCCTCGGTCTTCTTCATCAAGTCCCGGATCAGCGCAACCTTTTTCGAGAACGCGTTGACGACGATCTGGTACAAGGCGGTCAGCTTGCCGTAATCCTCGATATGGGGCCGCAGGAACACGTCCGGCGAGATGATTTCGTACAGCGTCTCCAACTCCTGGAACAGCTTGTAGAAGCCCTCCCGGCGCTCCTTGTCCTCGAAAACCGCGATCGCCCGCTCCACGGCCTTGTCGTCGATCGGGCCGGTGCAAAGCTCCAGGAACGGCCTCGACTGTTCCATCAGCACGACGAAGCGCGTCTTCAAGACGTCGATGTTCTGGATTGCACTGCCCACCACATCGGAGTCGAACGCCAGCGCACTTTCCAGCTTCTCGAAGATGCCGACGAAATCGAGCACGTAGCCGGCCGGCTTCTTGATGCCTTCCTCGTCCTCGTAGGGCCGGTTCACCCGCGCGATCGCCTGAAGCAGCGTGTGGTCGCGCATGGGCTTATCCAGGTACATGCAATACAATACCGGCGCGTCGAAGCCCGTGAGCAGTTTCTCCGTCACGATCAGGATCTTTGGCAACGAATCGCGCTTGATGAACGCCCGGCGGACCCGCTTCTCTTCGTCCTCGCTCAGCTTGTACTGCGCCAGGATCTCATCGTCGTTGTGGGCCGACGTATACACCACGGTCGAGTATTCCGGCGGCAGATACTTGTCCAGGGCCCTCTTGTACTGCGCGCAGGCTTGGCGGTCCACCGCCACCAGAAACGCCTTGTAGCCCAGCGGCTCCACGTTTTCCCGGAAGTGCTGCGCCACAAACCGCGCCACTTTGTCGACGCGATCCTCAGCCTTCAGGAACGTCTTCAGGTTCACCGCGCGGTCCAGGATCTTGTTCAGCTCCTCGATGTCGCTGATCCCCTGCGCCTCGGCCAAGTCCAAAAATTCCTTCTCCAACTGCTCGCGAGGCACGCGGATGTCGTTCGGCGCGAGCGTGTAGTTCAACGGCAACGTAGTCCCG
>Ga0209508_1002992_pt1 | contig 10385 bp, 18 predicted proteins | sample AD_UKC129_MetaG_FD_184427 | JGI IMG/M metagenome (GOLD analysis project Ga0209508, IMG submission 184427) | Active sludge microbial communities of municipal wastewater-treating anaerobic digesters from Canada - AD_UKC129_MetaG (SPAdes) (version 2) | ecosystem: Engineered > Bioreactor > Anaerobic... | reverse complement strand
CACACATTTAAGACCAAAAACTTTAGCAAGATAATTCTTCCCTGTGCCAGATCTACCGACAATAGCACGTAACTCTTTCATGTATATCTCCTATATCTTGAAAACCAACTATTTTAGACGTATTCCCAGTCAAGGTTTGATAAAAATCTCAAAACTATTTAATAGTGTTTTCTCCACGTCTATAATATTAAAATCATTCAATTCTATATTATAATAACTAAGTATCTTCTCCTTGATGTCTGGGCTAATGTCTCTCAATATCTTGTTTGTTTCAATGGCATAAACTATATAATATGACTTATAGAATTCAAAATTGGCTAAATCGATTAGCGGTGATAGATTTCCAATAAGCCACATTTTATTCTTATAGTTAAATAAAGTCTTGAAACAATAGAGATATGCATAGTGATAAAAGTTCTCTACTGTTACAACAATTGCATTAGAACATTTATAATTTAGAAACGACGTATTGTTTCTGAGAGAATTTATATCTCTGAATGAATAGTAGTAAAGATTTATTGGGGAGGTCTGTTCTTCATTTTTTCTGGGTGGATATTTATTTATAATACCGTCCGTTGTCATGTAATGTGATAACACAAATTTAAAATCGTCATCATCTAAAACATCAAACTCAAAATTTCTTATATACTCATAAGTCATCCCTTCCTGTGTTCTTTCATATAGGGCTATAAGTATAGGAAACTTTTGTTTTCCAGTATTACTAAATAGTTTACTTGAAAATGTTATACCGTGAATTAATTTATAATTCTTTTTAAAATCTTTTAATCTATTAAAGTTCGTTTCTTTAATAAGATAGGAGAGAGGATGAAGAACACATACGATATCAGCCTTGAGTTTATTATAACTTTTTAAAAAAGATATACCAAGATCTCTATCATATATATCATTATCACATATAACCGTGCCTTTATTACCTTTTCTATACGATGACGTAATATCATTATATGGTGGATTTCCAACGATAATCAAATAATCATCATCGGAAATGTTATACTTCTCTCTTGATACATCTAGCAATGAATTTGTGTAGTATACTTTTTCCTGGTCAAATTTATCTTTTAAATACCCGTAAGCCACAGGGTCATATTCCGCTATCCTATAATTATATTCCTTACTAATAAATGCCCCGTAACCCCCGGAGCTGTCAAATATTATAGCTTTATCTGTTATATATGGTTTTATCAATGATTGAACAACGCAGACCAACTCATGTGGGGTATAATATGCACCTAGTTTGACTCTATCAAGTTCAGATAAATATTCACTACTAGTTATTAACATGTGTTTACCTCAAAAAACATCAATAGCCACCTATTATGGCGGCTATTACCATGTCAATATCAATTATATATATCTTAAAAATCACTCGGCGGTTTGTCTCATTGTAGCATCTACTATATGTTGTCCAGAAAAACCCATGCCCGGTTCTGAATATTCAAGGTCAAAATTGACATCAGGAAACAATGAAGCAACGTGATTGACCCATTCTATAGGTGGACTCCATGCAGTATAAAATGTGAAAGATATACTGCAATCATCTATAATGTGCACTTCTATATCCCATGCATCAGCTTTTGTCCCCCAGTGCTTTATACACCATTTATATATTTCATCATAATCATCACTATCGACTATCTCTTCAGGTATAGGATACAAGGTCTCAAACAAAACATCTAGATTATATAAAGTCAATCCATCATTTTGTATTACATCCCGTATCTCTTTCATAGCCTTACTTGATACATACTGATGCAATTGTGACAAAATAATCTCCACACAATCATCACTAGGCATTTTATAGCCAAACACCGCTGACTTGAATTTCTTGATAGATTCACTGTTACCGTATATTGTTAGTTCATTTCTACACCAATTAGGCATAACTGAAACCTCCATAAACATATTGACGTACTCTGCACGACTAAAGTCGGCAGATTCTTTCCTGTTGCGTGGGGTTACTGATAATTCTTTACCAGCACTTCGTCAACTTTTCCTCTTTTGTCCGCTTTTGAATTAATTGCCCTATTAGCTTGGACTATTGTTATATTATAATCTTTATACAGGTCCAAAATAAAATCTGTTGCTGAGTTTGAAAGTAGAAACTTTACACCTTTTTTATTTAATTTATCACATAATTCCTTAACCCTTAACTGTTCCTCCTTGTCAAACCCATTTTTATCATAACCTGTAAAACTGCTTGTATCACTAACGGAATCATAAGGCGGATCAAAATACACAAAACTACCCTCTATTGCCCCCTTAACTGCTTCTTCAAAATCTCCCCATTTAAAAGTTATTTTAGCTTTATTAAAATAATTACTTACTGCTCTTAATGTAACTTCATTCACAATATTTGGATTTTTATATCTCCCGTAAGGAACATTAAACTGACCTTGTGAATTTACACGAAACAAACCGTTATAACATGTTTTGTTTAAATAAATCATTCTCGCAGCTTTTTCTATGTTACTTAATTGCTCATACTTTCTCTTGTCTCTATCTAGTTCTCTTATTTCATAATAATATTCTTCACTATTTTTTCTTTCGTGCTTTTTTAATTCTTCAATGAGTTCTTCATTATGATCCCGAATTACTAAATAAACATTCATCAATTCCTCATTTATATCATTCACTACAGCCTTATTAGGCTGTAGTTCGAATAAAACAGCCCCACCACCTAAAAAGGGCTCATAATAAGTTAAAAATTTCTCTGGTATATGCTTCTTTATGTCTTTTAGTAATTGCCGCTTCCCTCCTGCCCACTTCAACACAGGAGCAACAGATGGATTTCTTTTCATAATCTCGCCTCAAATGAAATAATCTACAATTTTATATCCATTATTTTTCCACCTACGTAGTGTACACTCAGATGGCTTCCAGTCGGACTCAAGAAACCGTTTTATCTTATAGAGATCAAACTCCCCAAGAGAGTCTATAACTATCTCTTCAAGTTGTTCTATGCGTAGCTCTGGATCGTTTTGATAAAGCTTCCCATCAATTATCATATACTGCCAGCTGCCATCGTACTTAAAAGCAATATTACTAATTGCCGCAGCTATCTCTTCTTTATCCCGATGAAGCTCATCCTTTTTCTGTTCCAATTCTTCTCGTAGTTTCTTTTCCTCAAGCTCCTGTTGAATCTTACGCTTAACTGCTTGTTGTATATTAACAAGTAGTCTATTAATCTTTTCTTTCCACTCGTATTCGTTATCATCTTCAGCATAACGATAATAACTCAAACAAGTGTGTCCATTTCTATTGCTCTCATAACCACCATCAGTCCATATAGTGTATCCATAATAATTAATACAACGTGTGGATACACCGTTATCAAGATAATAATCAACATCAACGAAAGATGGATCACAATATCTTTCTATAATGTCTTCAACTTCTTTTAGTCTCTTTGTTGCTTTATTCACAATCTCCTCCTTTATTTTAATGGCCAGAAAATATAGATACCGCTTAATGGAAAACTCCCCCTATTTAACTAGACTTAATATTATTACATATAATTCATCTTCAGTTAACATTGTAACCGCCTGCGCGATCTTATAATGTAACTTAGATATAGTTGTAATATAGTCCTTTACAAAATACTTTTTGTCTTGTATATCTATTAAATCCATAACTGCAATAGCAGTTAATACAAGACCATAAACAATTACTTCTGCTTCTTTCTTATTCACAAGAAGACTCCTTTTACATGTTATAGAACAGAAGTTATTATAAGAACCAGAAATTGCTTTTACCTATATTTTTTTCAAGAACTTATTTTGCGTTTTACTAATCGTAGGGTACCAAGAAAAGAGGGCAGGGCAACACCTATGGCAAGAGCTATAGAGTTGCTGGTATTTGCAATGGTAGTAACTGCATCTATATAAGCTTTACCTGTCTCTATATTTCCTTTAGCTATTAAATCCAGTCCCACCTGATATAAAGATAAGAGATTTAGAAAATAGAAAATTCCAATTGCCTCAAGCGTAAATAATAGAGGCTTAAATAACTTACCAAGTAACCAACTGAAATTATCAAGAAGTCGACCAAGCATACTTATTGTCTCATCATAAACATAACCAAATGAATTACCTTGACTTTTAACATTATTCTTTTGTTGTTTTTTGGTCATATCCTTACTCCTATAAAAATACCTACATCTTGTTGTAATGAAAGTATGGTTACAAAAAGTCCTGTAACAATATTACTCATTTTAAAATCCGACAAATCTCTATAAATGTTCAATGAAGCATAGGGATAGGCCAGTGACACCCCTACGCCATAATTACTTAATTTCGTAAAAGGAATCTTGTAACCTAACATCAGTGCTGGGGAAGGGCTATGAGTAATAGAAAAGTTGCCACATAGATATAGCTGCAGGTATTCAGGCAATATGTCGAAATTATTGAGTTTTTTCGTATATGTGCGGCGGATATGTCGAGAATTTACGATATTTTCGACATGAGTATCTATATCTACATTAACTATAATTTCGCCGTTATTTTGAATAATCTCTACCTCATCATTGGAAGGATTGTTATGAATATTGCGCCAGCGATATTCTTCTTGCTTTAGAATATCAACCGTTGTCCTCAATGCCTTTTTACACTCTTCTTGGTTACTATTGATCTCTGAGTATACACTCAAGTTTATCAATAAAGTCAAGAAGGGGACCGTTATCATAGCTCTCATTACTTTTAACCTCTATTTTATCTTGTGTTATATCAACATGTGATTTCTTATCTAAATACATTACAACATAACTAAGACCATAAATAATAAGAGCGCCCAATAACAGGTAGAATACTATTGCATAAAACTCTTTTAAAAACATATATAGCTTATACATAGTATTACTCCTGCTGGGACTTCTTAGAGGATTTCATATAGTATAATCTATTTCGTGTAGGTAAAGAATGAGAAGAAATATTAGGTGGGGTAAATATACGATTCATTAATGCGCCGCAACTACATAGCGCATAGTCTCTTTCTTCTATTGATTTATTAAAGATTTCAATCCTGTTGCAAACAGGACATTTATATTCGTAAAGCATATAATACCTCCATAGTATTAATACTTATAGAGGTATTATATCATATTTTTGCTTTGTCTATAACAAAGTTGGTAGTACATCTGTAGACGCTGAGTTGTCTATAGTTGTACTATTGCCTTTAGATGTAAATACAAAATGGGCGTAATTTATCATCGCCTTAATCTTGTTAAAGTTGTCATATGGTATGGTTACAGAATCAAATTGATTCTCACCATATCCGTTAACAACGAGGGCTCGCTCCGCGGAATTCTTGCTTCTTTGACCAATCAGTAATTCACCTTGGTGCTCGCCCTCAATAATCTCCTTAACTGGTAGAGTTACTTTAACAAGAGTATCTTTGCTTATAATATTAGCAAGATACTTCATCTGGACTTGTCCTGTTGGCTCTTTCTCTATCGGATATAGCCTCACAAGAAAATCTTCGTCTTCTATAAGTACTACATCCTTGCCATTATTGGACTTAACCTTAGTGATTTCAGATTTCACTTTTTGTTCAATCCCATCCCGGGATTTGAAAAATAATTCTACGTTCATATATCCTCCTATAATTTATTATTTTTTATGTAGCATCCAGATAATCTTCTGGATATTCTATTCCAGCCATCTTAGCGGTATCTTCGAGAAACTGATTATATTCAGCAATCTCATCTTCGTATTTAATCTTTATCTTTTCTACTTCCGTCATGACAACATTTGTCTTGCCTGCGGCAAGACCCATTGCCATTCTTATACCGCTTAGAACTCCCTCTACATACTCATGTGTGTCTAGCTTAATATGACACATATTTAGTCTGCGCATAGATTCTATTGCTCTATGAGTATGCATCAACTGTATAAATATATCTTTTTGCATAACACCACCTTTGAAATATTTTGGTGACCAGAAACTTTGCTTACAAAAATATAGCCGAAAGCCCACGACTTTAGTCGTTGGGTTGTTGACCATCATAACATTTAATTAAATCAAAAGAAAACCTATACTCATGGAAATCTCCGTCCTTCTCTCCTTTTTCAACCGTTAGATAATCGGTCTTAATGCTATCAAACAAGTCTATATTTTTAAACTCAAACATACTGCTAATTATAAATACCAGCTGTGTACCTTTATCATTCTGAACTATTATAGTACCATCAACATTATGGTTGATTATACATTTGTCTAAAAATAATTCAAATATCATGTCATTGAATAAATTACTAACTAATATGGAATAAAACATAACCTTTTCATATGAATTAGGCTCGCTATCAAACATACCATAATGTACAATTTTACTAATATAATGTTTGATCGTATTCAGATAGTCCAAATAGATGATACTCAGTCTTTTCATATTGTCTCCTTCGCGATTGCGGGGGTCATACCCCGCACTAACATCTACTACATAGCTTCTTCTGACTCATTCTTATTCTCATTCATGCCGACCACCCATAACACATTGACAATGTCGAACTTATAAGCAGCGACAAGATAACCTCATCATTTATTGACAGAGAAACTCCAATCTTTGTTTCTCCATCTGAATAATTCAGATATCTCTTATCACCAGAGGTGACTATTGAGAAATTCTTACCTCTGGTGCCTTCATTTTCTGATCCTTTATCTGGGTCATGATATAGCTTTATATCCCCTCCAACATTGAAGGCATGAATCAGATCTCCCGCCTCGTTAGCGGAAAGGAAGAACTTCGGACCATTCTGCCAATCGTACGACGTATCATCTATAGCATTGGCAAAATGAAACATATATCCTCCAATAGCGGGGTACCCCGTGTCCTTCTTTTTTCTTATGGGAATAAAGGACACCCGCACTGCTGTCTTTGTCCTATAAATACCATAACTTGTATTTAGATTTTCGTAATTCATATATATCTCCTTCTTTTTATATATTAATTATTTCAGAATACGGCGACAATAGAAATGTATGGTCACCGGTAGTAAATGAAATACATCTAATTTTTTCATCATCATTAAACGCTTTCTGAATATACATACCAGTTGAACGTAAATAACCAACAGTATATTCATCAAACGTCGTGGTATCTATGTTATTTATGTTTCCAGGCAACGTTGAAATCAATGTATAAAGACCTTTTAGATTACGAAACGCCCCCGGTATAATCATACAACTATAAACTGGTTCTTCCATAACTTCTTGCAAACAGAACAAATCCCACTTATATTCATCAAATTCATCTTTCGGCAGGTAATACATCAACATATTCTTTGTAAATACTATCCTATAATATAATAGTGATTCTTCTAGCCACCATAGTGGCATCCTTCTAAGCGTCCCCAATTTTTCCCTAATTGCTGATATAATTTTCGAATATCTCGCGAACATAATATTACGATCTTCTGACTGAGATAGGTATAGAGATGAGTCATCAATTATATATAGGACATCGGATAATTTATCCGATATAGAATCCGTGGCGCTCCGTATCATATCATATTGTTTCAATATGAATTCATTGCCCATCTCCTCTATATATTCTCTCTCTCTCCAAAAGTAGAAACCGGTAAATGGTGCATTGCATCTATACACCTTCTTTGTATTCTCTTCAGATATCGCTGAGAATTCCAATATTGCTCTTTTCATCATGCTATATCCGCCATCTAAATGTTTTATTAGATGGTAGCTACCACTTTTAGGAAAGATTTCAAATACAAGATTACTACTTTCCTTTGCACCTAGAAAATAATAATCTCCTTTCTTGAGAATATAATAATCTCTATATGATATATTATTTGAATTCATTTTTCCTCCTATATGCGCCACTCTAAGTGATGCTTGTATTGGCCAGATAATTATTTTACTCAAACATATCTGATTACCTTGGAATTCTTTTCGAAAACCCAAAAGTAACTGTGGTACTTACGGGCGTTCTTTTGATTCTTCGCCTGCCAGTTTGCCACGATCCGATTCCTTGCAAGCAGAATGAATAAGTCTTTAGGGTAATAGCCTACTTTAATAGCCTCTTGCCATATAAAGCAATGGCTCATATACTGCTTCCCGCTACTCACCTTATCTTGACACTTAAATATCAGAATCCCTTTGGGTTTCAATACTCTGTAGGTTTCTTTCAAGACATCAACATAGAACTGGTGTAATGCCTGTTCTGAAGGAAACACCCCAAACCTCTTGTTAATCTTATTACTGTCGTTATCCTCAGTCAGCGACTTCCCTGTAGTTGCAAGAAAAGGCGGATCAAACATAATACAACCCATTGACTCTGATTCCAGAGGAAGATTTCTTGCATCAGCTTGTATAGTGTCTTGAGTCCGTGGGTTTATATCAAACTTTAGAGCAGGTTCAGGAACCCCTGTGTTCTTATAAAAATTCCCCACCGAGTATGTAATATCGCAATCAATAATATGATTAGGCACATGTAATTGGAGAATAGAATTAATTATTTCTGTTTGATTGTATGATATCGATGTATGAACAGTCATTTTTGAACCTCTCCATCTTACGCTTCGCTTACTTGCGAATTTTAAATTTTAAACTGTCCTTTAGCTATGTAGTTTAATATTACGTCGCTTATATATGGCTTATTAAAATAATTGCTTTTAAATCCAGAATTATAATTCTTTAGCGCCATAACTACATCGCCGCCGCTAATTTTAAGGCACCACGCAAGAATACTACATCCTTTATCTATATTATACGTAGGATTGAATAACCTCTTAGGGTTATCACTATGAAACGGCATAACCTGCATAAGGCCAATAGCACCCTTGGCAGAAACCGCATTACTTTTACCACCACTTTCAGCATCAATAACGGCAAGAACCAAAGGAATAGGTAGTTTATACTTATCACAGCTCCTGACAACAGCAGTGAAGATCTCCACCGTGAGCCACTTATACATAGTCCTATAATGCGTGTAATTAGTTTGCAAGTTATGACGATAAATATTAATATAAGCCCTAGTTTGAACCTCATATCCGACGATACCTCCTATAATGAAACTCCATATCATCAACAATAACACTATATGCGTCATCGATTTTGAATTGTTTCTCATTAATACCCTCCAAGTTCTATACTATGTTCTGCGAAGCAGGAAAGATCTGGCGAAATTGGTGCGAATAGTTTATACATTGCGATCTTAGCATTATTGTTTAGTTCTGTGATAGCGAATGTAACACAACCCTGCTTCATATATATTCTTATCTCCTGTAAAGATTCACGATCTGGGACGAAACCATATTCATAATTCATGGTTCCAAATACTGGGTCATATAGACTCCAGTTATTAGTATGTTGGTCATATACAAATAACCGTTTTCCCATGTCAATTGCTCTACAGGCTATTGCAAAAAACTTATCATATGTGGTATCATCTATACCACTATCCAAGACCACTACCATAGCGTTGACGTTTTCTAAAACATCATCGCACAGAAATCTGTTTCTGGTTTCAAGGTGCGTTATCATAACCTCGTAGTTGAATCTATTGGCGATATCGCCAACATATCTATGGTTGTGATCGTTGTTATATAATACTATCATGTTGTCCTCCTATACTTTATATTTGTATTTCCAGATACTTTAAGTTCTATCAAAAAAAATAAAGGGGCATCAGATCCATTATATTGGATCTGATACCCCTAATTTCACCTCTTCAAACCGTGCTTATTAAGTTAAGCACGGTATGAAGAATGAAAGCACCAAGGAGTGATAATTGTATCTATATTATCACCCCTAATGGTGATTATGAACTTATCCTTCCCCAGAACCCCCGGGGAAAGGCAATTTGTCTCTAGGGAGAACTCAATGTCCCCCCACTGGAAATTGTATGACTCGAAGTGAGATGGGCTGCTATCGCCCCTCTCATCGAGCCTGATACTCTCTAGATTCCAAACTCCTCGTGGAGTGTGGAATTTATCGTACTTCAACAGTGCTTCTCGCATTCGAGGGTATTTCTCGAATGCGATTTTGAGGGCTAATAACCCCTCAGAGGGGCGAGCATAGTTATTTTCAGAATATTTTATTTCCATATTTTCCATATTTTTTCCTCCTTTTAAATTTTGAGCTTAATATTTGCGTGAGTGGAGTTGGTTTTGGAAAGTGAAGCGGTTGGATTGTGATGAGAGTTGTTTGGGATTCGGAGCTAAAACTACGATGTCTCAGGTTCTTTATAATACTTTTGCGAATAAAAAAAATAAAAAAATAATTCAAAAAAAAAGCCCCGTAGGGCTTGGAAGGAGTTAATCAGATAATAACTCCTTCCAGTTCACTCGTGGCTGTATTGCCACGAGGGTACGAGAGTCATACTGACTCTCGAACTCAGAGACACTGAAATG
>Ga0209508_1002990_pt1 | contig 10390 bp, 11 predicted proteins | sample AD_UKC129_MetaG_FD_184427 | JGI IMG/M metagenome (GOLD analysis project Ga0209508, IMG submission 184427) | Active sludge microbial communities of municipal wastewater-treating anaerobic digesters from Canada - AD_UKC129_MetaG (SPAdes) (version 2) | ecosystem: Engineered > Bioreactor > Anaerobic... | reverse complement strand
ATGGTGGAGGCGAGGGGAGTCGAACCCCTGTCCGAAACCGTATCCACCAGTGTTTCTACGGGTGTAGACTGCATTTTGTGCCGTCTCAGTATCCCTTGCGGGACTTGATCCGGCGTTTCCCTCCGGCGGACCTCTGCAGTCGGAGTTCCGCCTTCGGTAGCCTTTAGATCGGGTTCAGCTCAAGGCTACCACTGAACCAGTCCCGGAATTTGACCTTCCCATTCCTAAGGCCTGACTTGATGACGCCAGTGCCCCGAGGCGCAGGAACCCCGGGCTGACGGGCTGCCTTATATTAGGCAGCAGCTAATGCGTAATTATCGTTGTTTGCGTTTATTTTTAGTTTCTCGTTTTTTAAAGAGGCCAACGAGAATCCTCTACCCGCTGCACTGACTTCAACGATCCCGTCGAAACCAATACGCCCCCATGTATAATGTATGTCACCTTCCGGATTAAACCGAGGGACACTCCGTTCTGAACGGATGAAGTGTCCTGCATCCCTGTCGATGCTCACAAAGCCGGTCACCGCACGGTATCTTTCATCCTTCGGTCGATCTCGCGCCTAGCATCGCGCTCGGCAATGTCGGCACGCTTGTCGTACAGCTTTTTGCCCTTGGCGACCGCCAGCTCCACTTTCACCTTGCCTCTCCTGAAGTAAACCTTCAGCGGAACCAGGGCCATTCCCTTCTGCTGCGTCAGACCGATCAGCCTGTTGATCTCGCGCTTGTGGAGCAGAAGCTTCCGGTCACGCAGCGGGTCCTTGTTGAATATGTTCCCCTGCTCATAAGGACTTATATGCATGCCGTTGAGCATGACCTCACCGTTCCTTATGACGGCATAGCTGTCCTTCAGGTTCACCTTGCCCTGCCTGACCGATTTCACTTCAGTGCCCGACAGCACGATGCCGGCTTCTATCGTCTGCTCGATAAAGTAATCATGCCTGGCTTTCTTGTTCTGGGCTATGACTTTTATCTCCTCGTTTGCCATAACAACAAGCCTTCCGTTAAAATTCCCGCCGATAAAAATAACCCTTTGCAAAAAGGGTCTGAATGCTCTCTCTTTTTCATCCGTCCGAGTACAATTATAACCGCTGGACAGGCTCAATGTCAAGCCAGCGCAGGCAATGCGGCGCTGGCAATATCAGCATCGTCCTGTCGCAGCGGCAGCATCCGGAACACATTCCGGCATCCTTTTATCCGGCTTTACGGCAATAAGTCATTCCGTAATTGTATTCCTTTTCACCACTGTGCTCTTCTTCCATTTACCCGTTATATAATATATAAACTGTATAGCTCCCGCTCCAAGGCTGGCCGCCGGCGCTGCAAGTCCGAGTCCCATCAGGCCCATGTCCAGCACTACACCCAGAAGTATGGCCAGCGGAATGCGGAAACCTATAGAAGCCAAAATCCCGCTGACGGACGAAACAACAGTGTGCCCTGAACCGGTTATCAAGCCGTTAAGGCAGAATGTTGCAGGAACGATGATGTAGTCCAGGGAAAATGACCTCATATATTCAATACCGGCCCTGATCATTTCCTCATCGTCTCCGAATATCGACAGTATCTGTCCAGGGAACAACTGTGTAATCACAAATACAACGAACGTAACGGAAAATGCAAGTGCAAATCCGGTACGGAACGTCTTTTTGGCACGGTCGACCAGTCCGGCTCCCATGTTCTGCGCCACCATTGCGGAAACCGAAGATCCCACTGCTATCGCAGGCAGTATCGCAAAGCCGTTGTACTTGCCGACTATGCCCACTGCAGCAGACGCAGTCACTCCCATTCCGTTGGCAATGGTCGTCAGCACCAGGAACGAGAAGTTGGTAATGACGTTCTGTATGGAAATCGGTATGCCTATTTTAAGGAGCATCTTAAATCTTTCGCCATAAAACCTGAATGACTTCAGCCTGAAATCGAACTCAAAACCGCTGCGCTTCAGGTAGATTATGCAGGCGATCATGCTAACGGCCTGCGAAATAACCGTGGCTATAGCCGCGCCCGCGGCTTCCATCCCGAATGCGCCAACGAATAAAAGGTCAAGGACGACATTTATCCCACAGGCTATCGAAACGAAAATCAAAGGCCTCCTGCTGTCGCCCAGGCCCCTCAGTATGGCTGAAAAGGCATTATAGCCGAAAATAAATATCGTTCCGGTAAGAGTTATATTCAGGTATTCCCTGGCCTTATCATATGCCTCCGCAGGTGTCTGCATGAGATGCAGGATCGTGTCTGCCAGCAGCATCATCGATACTGTCAGGACTACTGCCGAAGCCAACAGGAAAGTGAGCAGCGTGCCGATGGATTCACGCATGCCCTTCCTGTCGTTGGAACCCAGGTACTGTGCGATCACGACCGTACCACCAACACTGAAGCCGATCACTATATTCGTCATGATAAAAGTAACCTGACCGCCTATGTTGACTCCTGCTATCCCTTCCGGTCCGCAGTAATTACCGACGATCAACATGTCCGCGACGTTGTAAAGGGTCTGTATCAGGTTGGAAAGCATGAACGGAAGCGCGAATTTTATCAGCTGTATTGCCACATTGCCTTGTGTAAGGTCTTTTTCCAGTGTATTCTTCTGCATATATTCACCGCCTGTGTCGAAAGTTGTGCACACTTATAATACTATAAAACATCGGCGGCAAATTGGCAATATTGTATGTTTCAGCACTTATGCCTTTTTAAGTTCTTCAAGCAGCCTGTAAGGAACTCTCAGGTCGCCTCTTCCCGAGCCGATCTTTATTTTCGGCTTGTAAACTCCATGGAAATCGCTGCCCCCGGTGACTTTAAGGCCCGTTCTCACGGCCAGCTCCAGCAGTTCACGGGTCTGCTCCGGTGAATTCTCGGAATACAGCGCTTCTATGCCTTTCAGGCCTGCTTTTTTCAGCCTTTCAAGCACCGCTGTCAGTTGACCGGGCTGCAGGTCCATAAGTACAGGGTGCGCCAGGACCGGCACTCCCCCGGACTCCAGGATCGCAGATATCCCCTGTTCCGGTGTCAGCTTGTCCTTTCTGACATATGCGGGCCTACCGGTCCCAAGATATTTCTCGAACCCTTCCTCCATACTATTAGTATATCCCTTCTCCATCAATACCCTGGCGATATGGCCCCGTCCTGCGACACCGCCGGGAGCTTTTGCCGCCACCTCTTCCATCGTAATGTCGAAACCCAGCTCATTGAGTTTTTCGATGATCTTCGGGTTGCGCTGCTCCCTTTTCCTGCGAAGGTCTTCAAGCAGCGGATATAATGCCCTGTAACCGCCGTTGAAAAAATACCCGAGCAGATGCATTTCGGTCTCATGTTCCATGAAGCCCCATTCTGAAGGCGAAACACTTATTTCGACGCCGGCGATCACTTCAATGCCTGTCCTTGCACCTTCCTCAAACGCTTCTTCCACCCCGGCGACCGTGTCATGGTCGGTCAGCGCCATGGCTGACAGCCCGCTCTCATATGCATGTCTCACAAGCTCAGACGGCGACATGCTTCCGTCGGATGCCGTGGAATGCGTATGGAGATCAATATATTTGCCATTGTCGTCAGTAAAAAAATCCATGATCGAACATCATCTCCTGTCGCCTGCTGCTTATGCCTCTTACCTGTTGTTCTGGCCTGTCCCGGCTGCCTGCAGCGGACATTGCTTCGGCCGATTCACCCGGCTTCCGGCACTTTTACCGGTCTGCCCGGGTCATGCCGGTGTAATAACTCCCAGCCCAGGCATTCAGCAGGCCGAAAGTTTCCTCCATATAACATTCTCAAAAGGCCGTCCAGTGTCTTCAGAGCCCTTGTAGCCTGTTCACAGCTGACAAGTCCTTCTTCCATTGCCTGTGCCAATTCGTCCGCATCGAGCACTATCGCCCTCCCGTCCGGATAAATCTTTATATCCGGCAGCAGGTCATTTATAGTGTATGTATCAGTTCCGCGGTCATATTCCGTCTCTATTATATCGCAATACCAGTACAGGTAGTTGCCGTTGATGTCATAAAATCTGCCGACCTTGTATCCCCTGTTCAAAAATGCAAATGAAATACCTATATAATTTTACTCCTTTTGTTTACATCATGAAACATGCGATTTAAACATATATCTGTACACGAGCCATGTTATTTCCCATTATTTGCCATTTGGGTCTGCGTATGTTAAAATGCTTAATACGTATGAGCAAATATCACAGGGCAGGTGGTAATTGATGAGACGTAAAGGAAATTGCGGCAATTGCGCCAGGGGAACCAGTATGAAAGTGAATCCGGATATTTTCTGCAGCATACATGGAGTGGTTTCAAGGAACTACAGATGCTCAAAATATGTCAGAAAGCCCGCTCAATGGTCTACCGAAGCTCCCGGGACCATCTCTGACGCCCGTTGGGAAAACAGGTGCATCGACTGTGAATTCTTCCTGGTACAGCATTCCGAACCTGGCAGCGCTCCAACCATCGGCTTCTGCAAACTTTTCACGGTGAGGCACTATGATGGCAGCACCAGGAAAGCCTGCTCCAAGTTCAGCAGTAAATGCGAGAAAAGCATATCTGCAAGTTGATGCAAAACAGGAAAGCCTTCGTGCGGATCCATAAAATATATTCTTAAAAAAAGATTCAGGAAAAGCGGCACGTTTTCCGAAATATAAAACAGGGCCGCTTTATTGATGCTGCCGGTTATGGTAAAATGTAAGCATAACGGAGGTATACCATTGATACCAAAGATATCGGACATATTTCAGCAAAAACTGGATGATATACAAAGCAGAGTGCCAGTCAGGATAAAAGGCTCATCTTCCGGTGTGTCCTTCCGGCAGTATCTGTCGGATGCCGCAGTCAAGTATTCCGGAGCTACTGACTCTGCCGCTCAGAGTGCTGTTTCGGAAGCGAAGGAAACGACGGCTGCCGTCACAGAATTATCTGCCAATGAGACTGCTGCCGTTTCTGCAAACATCCAGGGCATGCCGGATTCACTGCAGAGGGCGCTGAAAGCATTGGCAGCCTACAGGTCCGGCAGTGTAATCGTTGATAAGTCCCAGATAAATGAAATGATAGAAAAATGCATAATGGAAAGCGCACAGAAATATCACGTTGATCCCAACCTGATCAGGGCAGTCATAAAGCAGGAGTCAAATTTCAATCCTTACGCTGTTTCAAAAGCCGGCGCCCAGGGTCTCATGCAGCTGATGCCGGGCACAGCCGACGCCCTTGGAGTGCTGAATCCCTTCGATATCTCTGAAAACATCGACGGCGGAACCAGGTATCTGAGAGACCAGCTCGTAGCGTTCGACGGCGATCTCAGCCTGGCGCTGGCGGCCTACAATGCCGGTCCGGGCGCTGTAGCAAGGTACAACGGCATCCCGCCATATGCGGAAACTCAGAACTATGTGAGAAAAGTGCTCGAATATTATATGAAATATTCAAACAACGAGTAGTTTTTTCACCAGGCACGTCCTGGAATGATATCAAATTCTGACACCTGTAATCCACACTTTCCACATCGTTATCCACACAAGAAATTCCTGCAATTTACGCGCTTTCTGAGTAATTTCCACATTATTCACAGGCGAGTTTTCACCATATTCAGCACATTTCAACAAACCGGTTTTCATGCCCGATCGGGCGTAATCCGGCTTTTAATGTATTTGTATAAGTACATTCCGGCTTCCGGAGGGAAAAGATAGAATCCGACATTTTTTGCCAAATGTCGTTTTATTCCAAAATTCACAATTGATAATTGAAATGTAAAAAACATAATGAAAAATGTGGAAAATGAAAAGTTATCCACAGGTTGCGCCGAGCCTGAGGCTGGCCACCGCGTTGAGGTCGAGGCCGGAAATGTTTCCTCTTTTGTACTCATAATAGGCGGCTGATCCGATCATAGCCGCATTGTCCGTACAAAGCAACGGCCTTGGGTAGAACATGTCCGCGCCGATCCTTCCGGCCGCTTCCTTCATGCTGTTCCTGAGATGTGAATTTGCTGCAACGCCGCCGGCAAGCGCTATCTTCCTGACACCCTTTTGTTCAGCTGCGCGGATCGTGTTGTGTACAAGCACATCCACTACCGCCTGCTGGAAACTGGCACATACGTCCGGAATGCTGATTTCAATGCCTTTCTGGGCGTTGCTGTTCAGATAGTTAAGGACGGCGGTTTTCAGCCCGCTGAAGCTGAAATCCAGTGTACCGTCGTTGAAGTGTACTCTCGGAAAATCTATGGCAAAAGGATTGCCCTTCTTTGCCTGTGCATCTATGAGCGGCCCGCCGGGATATCCCAGTCCAAGGGCGCGCGCAGTCTTGTCGAATGCCTCTCCGGCTGCATCGTCACGCGTCTGGCCCATTATTTCAAACCGGTTGTAATCCTCCACATATACAATATGGCTGTGCCCGCCCGATGCCACGAGACATACGAACGGAGGTTCAAGCGATTCGTGTTCGAGATAGTTGGCAGCGATATGGCCAGCGATATGGTGCACTCCCACCAATGGCTTTCCCGCGGCAAATGCCAGAGCCTTCGCGGCCGACAGTCCGACGAGGAGTGCGCCTGCAAGTCCGGGGCCGTATGTAACTGCTACTGCATCTATCCGGTCAAGGCCGACAGATGCTTCCTCCAGCGCCTGCTCCATCACCGGTATGATCAGTTCCACATGTTTCCGCGATGCTATTTCCGGCACTACTCCGCCGAATTTCTGATGTATATCGATCTGTGATGAGATTATGTTGGACCTGATCTTTCTTCCGTTCTCAACAACAGCAGCCGAGGTTTCGTCACAGCTTGTCTCTACAGCCAGTATGAGTATATTTCCCGTATTTTCTTCTGCCAAAGCGTAACACCTTCATTTGCATAAATTCCGTCCAGCCTGGTATCGGGCTGGTCTGATGTACAATATGTATAATATCCCAAACAGTCCGCATTTACAAGGATGTTTCGTTTGCGCGCAAAAAAAGAAGCATGGAGTGAAACTCCATGCACAAACTAGGGAAAACGCTAATGTTCATCATAATTATAGCAATATGGCAAAACCAGGTAAATAGTGCATTCTTCCCGAAAACATCAGGAAAATGGTCCCTCATATATGGGACCACGATCCTATATCCATGGCATGACTCTCATGAATACCATGGCAGTACACCAGGTTTCCAGGCGTGACGGACGTGTTTCACAGTGCCGGGACGGCAGTCCTTCACTGATCGTAATTTTTTGTCACCTAAGCAGAGCCGTGGCAACGACTATGGCTCCGAGCACGAGCCTGTAGACTGCAAAAACGCCGAATCCTTTCCTTCTCAGGTATTCCAGCAGAAACTTGATGCTGAAGATACCTACGACCGCCGAGGTCAGTATTGCGACCAGGAACGGCAGCGTATCGATGGGAACACTGACAAGATCTTTTGCCTTGTATACGCCGCTCAGGAATATGAACGGAGTTGAAAGCAAAAATGTGAACCTGGCTGCGTCCTCTCTTTTTATCTTCATGGCACGGCCTGCGGCCATGGTTATGCCTGAACGCGATACGCCGGGTATCATGGCCAGTGCCTGTGAAACGCCTATCAGAAAGCTCCTTCCGGGTCCGATGTCCATCAGTTCGATCTCGGACCGTGAATATTTGTCGGCAACGTAGATCACGACGCCCATCACTATAAGCATTATGCCGATCAGCAGCGGGTTCCTGAATGTGGTCTCCACATGTTCTTCAAAAATCAGCCCCAGTATCCCGCCAGGCACGCACGCCAGTACTATGTACCAGAAAAGTTTCCCTTCGGGCGATTTCGTGTCTGTAAGGCCAGCCTTGATGAGACCGATCCAGTCCTTCCAGAAAAATATGATCACAGCCGCGAGTGTGCCAAGGTGCAGTGCTATGTCGAACGCCAACCCCGGGTCCTTCCACCCGAAAAACCACGGTGCCAGCGTGATATGTGCTGTGCTCGATATCGGCAGGAATTCGCCCAGCCCTTGCAGGATGCCGTAAATAATCGCTTCGAGTATGCTCACATTGATCCCCCTTCAGTTGCCTGCTCATAACACATAAATTATATTTGTGACCGCGCCTTTGAAGAACTGTCCCCCAAACCGTAAGGGACTGTCCCTTCGCAAGGACCGTCCTCCGTCCATATCCTGAAGGACCGTCCCCTTGCGAAAGACTGTCCCCGTCCGGTTTCTGAAGAACTGTCCCCCTCCGGACCATCCCCATAAGAATATCACATAATGGGTCTTAAGTATATACATGATTTTTCAGAAGCTTTTGTCGATGGCGGGGGAAGCGGCGAAAACGGATACTGCCGGTTTCTGCACCGGTATACCGCCGTCCTGCAACAGTTCTTCGACACGGAATATGTGGTTTATGACTTCCGTTATGTCTTCGACAGGTATCACCTCGATACCGGCGTTTTCAAACGTTTCCTGCCAGTTTTCCTTCGGGATCAGGACCTTGGTTATGCCTGCCTGCCTTGCGGCCTCGACCTTGGCGACCACTCCGCCAACGGGCTTTACCCTGCCCCTGATGGATATTTCGCCGGTCAGGGCGATATCGCTGCTAACAGGCAGGTTGAATATCGCCGAATATATCGCAGCAGCTATCGCTATGCCTGCAGACGGACCGTCTATGGGTATCCCGCCGGGGAAGTTGAGATGGATGTCATATTCCCTGGCATCTACGTTCAGGTATTTCTTCAGCACTGTCAGCACGTTTTCAACTGAAGACTTCGCCGAACTGATCCTTTTCAGCTTGTGCCCCCTGCCGTCCATCTCTTCCTCTTCGACGATACCTGTTACCTTTATCGTTCCCTTTCCGGACGGTGCTTTCATTGCAGTGACTTCTATATCGATGACGACACCGGTGGCGTTGCCGAAAACAGCAAGACCGTTTATGCATCCGACCTGCTTCTCATGTGCCGAGACCTTCTTTTCGATCCTCGGGCTGTAGTGCCCGAATTCAAGCACCCATTCTATGTCCTTGCGGGTAATCATGCTCCGCCCTTCGACCTGTATCACGCCGCCGGCTATCTGGACTATGTTGACCGCATCCCTGCCGTTCTGGGCATATTTGGCGATCAGCTGCTCGCAGCCTTCCTCCATCCTGAACCCGCCCCTTTTCGCGGCGTTTTTGGCAATAAGGGCGATTTCGTCGGCAGTAAGCGGCCTGAAGTATATCTCGACACACCTTGAACGGAGCGCCGGCGGCAGTTCTTCAGCCGGCCTCGTTGTGGCGCCGACCAGCCTGAAGTCGGCCGGAAGCCCTTTCTGGAATATCTCATGGATATGCGGCGGTATATTGGAATCCTCGGAACTGTAATAGGCGCTTTCCAGCATCACTTTCCGGTCTTCCAGCACCTTCAGCAGCTTGTTCATCTGTATCGGATGGAGTTCACCGATCTCATCGATGAACAGTATGCCCCCATGCGCCTTTGTCACCGCGCCCGGTTTGGGCTGGGGAATGCCTGCGACGCCATAAGCGCCGGCCCCCTGGTAAATAGGGTCATGTACTGAGCCGATCAGCGGGTCGGCAATGCCGCGTTCATCGAATCGCAGGGTCGTTGCATCCACCTCTACGAATTTGGCATCTCTTCTGAACGGGGATATGACCATCCGCTTCGCTTCCTCGAGTATCACTCTTGCCGCGGCAGTCTTCCCCACTCCGGGCGGGCCGTATATGATGACATGCTGGGGATTTGGTCCGCAGAGTGCTGCCCTGAGAGCCCTGAGGCCCTGCTCCTGTCCGATAATGTCCGATATGGCAGCCGGCCTGGTCTTTTCAGCCAGGGGCTCCGACAGCTTGATTTCTTTCAGTCTGCGCAGTTTCTCCAGTTCCTTCCGTGATTCCTTCTCAATGGCGCTCTTGTTGCACTGCTGTGATTTCAGCAGGTTCAGGAAGTATATACCTATTATTACTGAAAAGAAAAACTGTATTATCAGAAAGGTATTGAACAGCATTCCATCTCCTCCCGGATATCGCCGCATCATTAAGTTTGCAGGTTCAGTGTTTGTTACTAGAATAGTATTGACATTACAGATAAAATTATCCGTACATGTTCCGCAGATATGTTGACGTGATGGTCTGCATATTTTGGGTAAAGAACTGCATGCTGTCCGGAAAAAAGGCTGAAAAGACCATTTATCTGAAATGAAAAAGTTCTGCGTTTGAAAAATGCCTGTACAAGAAGAAACCTGTCAATAACTTGTGCCGAAAGCCCTGACCTGAATTGAACTTACTATAAGGCTGATATGAGAACCAAAAAAGCGGGCATGCCATTCCTTAAAATCATACCCGCCTTTCATCGACATCTTCTGATACCGGGCGCTTCATATATTTGTGTGTCCCGGCCCGTATCGGATTTTCGGTTCAGTTTAAGTTTACATTGCTTTTCAGAAACACTTCCCTCTCAGGAAGCGCTTTCTTTCTTGACCCTCGATTTCTTGCCGCC
>Ga0209508_1002989_pt1 | contig 10392 bp, 9 predicted proteins | sample AD_UKC129_MetaG_FD_184427 | JGI IMG/M metagenome (GOLD analysis project Ga0209508, IMG submission 184427) | Active sludge microbial communities of municipal wastewater-treating anaerobic digesters from Canada - AD_UKC129_MetaG (SPAdes) (version 2) | ecosystem: Engineered > Bioreactor > Anaerobic... | reverse complement strand
TTAAAACCGCCTCCTTTCCAACTCTTTACGTGGATCCTGCAAACTAAGCAAGCTACTATGTTCGTTCTTCTCGGACAGATGTCGCTAATTGCGGGAGAAAGCGAAGGAGTTCGTCGATCAGGCTTTCTTCATCCCTATAGAGTATGGCCTTTAAGCCGACCGAGGCGGCTCGCTCCACGTTTTCGTTTCTGTCATCTATAAAGATCGCCTGAGGGGCTTTTAGGCCAAGTTCCTGCAATACGATATTAAATATTGCCGTATCGCGCTTAGATATACCCATCCTGTAGCTATTAAAAACCCTGTCGAAGGGATGGAAAAAGGGCGTGCGCCCGTTTATCTCCTCGAGCCAGTTCGTCTGATCACTTAAAATGGCGGTTGTAAGGCCAGCCTCTTTGAGCGAACGTGCGAGTTCGAGCACGCGCGGGCGCAGGACGAAGCGAGAGAGAACAATCTCTCGCAGTTCCTCATCAGGCGCAGATATGCCTGTATGACGCCTGAAAGCATCCCAAAATTCTTGTTCCGTCGCCTTGCCGTTGACGAAACCAGTTTCATAGGAAAGCGAGCTTCCCAGTTTCAAGACTCCGTCGGGATCCTTGCCATAGCGCCTGCCTATAATTTTCAGGCCGTTGACGAACCCCTCTTCTGCGATCACGCCACCGAAGTCGAATATGACAGCTCTTACAAAATGCTCTTCGATCGTATCGCCCATTTAGACAATATCAACTCGCTTTCTTGGGGTTTACAAATATGGTAACACAATCACCGCGTGAACTTCCCGGGGCTAACGTCGGAGGCTTTTAGGGTAAATTCCTAAGGCTTTGTATCTCTTCCATATGAGATATGAGCGAGCACCGAAGCAATCAGACCGTAGGTCGCCTCACGGAACAAAAGCTTGGATGCGCTCAGCTCCCTAAACTAACCGGAGAACGCGGCGTGGCTTATCTTCAAAACAGGAAGCTTTGGCGCACGCAAGAATGCTTTTGCGCTCATTCACCTAAGGATACAGAACTGCCTTCACCACGTTGCCTTTCTCTATTTCCTCGAAAACCTTTTGCCAGTTTTCTAAAGGTTCCCTGTGGCTTATTAGGCTATTTACATCTAATACTTTTCTGCCGAGCATCGAAAGGACCATGTTCCAGCTCAAAGGCGACGAGGCGAAACTAAAAACCACATTTATAGCCTTGAGCACGGCCTCCTTCCAGTTCACATTGAGCTCCTCGGGCCCCGGAATGCCTATAACGCCCATGCGTCCCTGCCTTCTCAAAGCCTTAATGCCGGCATTTATGGCTTGCCTGGAACCCGAACACTCCATCACGAGGTCTGCCCCGAAGCCCTCGGTGAGGCCGAGGACCCTTTCTACCACGTCTTCTTTAGATGCGTTCACTACATGGTCAGCGCCGAGCTTTCGGGCAAGCGGCAGACGAACCCTCTCGTCAGCATCCGTTCCCACGACCATCACCGCTTTCGCACCGTACAATTTTGCCATCTGAAGGGCAAGGAGCCCTATCGGCCCGGGCCCCATGACCACAACAAAGTCTTCCGGCTCTACCTTTGCCCTTTCAAGCAACCCCTGAGCTACAACGGCAGATGGTTCCGCCACGGCCGCTTCGTCAAAACTAACATTATCGGGGATTTTGTGGATGAGGCGCCACGGAAGCTTTATATATTCTGCATAGGCGCCGTCGGTAAACGTGCCAGGCGACCTTCTGTGAGGGCACATATGGGGGTTGCCGGTTTTGCATAGCCTGCAAACGCCGCAGCTTTCCACAGAGAGCTCGCTGACCACTCTATCGCCCACCGTTAATCCTTTAACCTTGCCCCCGACCTCTACGATTTCGCCGGAAAACTCATGCCCCACCGCGATAGGCGGAGTTGTGGCGTATTCGTCGGTATAGATGTGATAGTCCGTGCCACAGACCCCTACGGCTTTGACGCGAATCACCACGTCATCTTCGCCACAGAGGGGTTTATCTACCTCCATAAGGCTCATGTTGCCCTTGCCACGAGAGAGTTTAACTACTGCCTTCATCCGTATCGCCTCCAATTTAAGTCAGCATTAAGTCGATGCGAGAAAAAGCACAGACTCCGGTTTTGGGAGCTTTTACCGACTCTATTGTAACTCACTAAATGACCCGGCGCCGCCAATTTTGTCAACGCTCATCGGCGGCGCCGGACATGCAAGTAGATGCTGGACCTGCAAAAACTCCCTAAGCTACTTCTTCCAATAGTAATCAGCGATTAGGGAATAGGGTGGATAGATCCGCGTCCTATATGGAACATATTTGGATGCCCACTCTTTCTGCGATTCATAAATCTTCTTAAACATAGGGTTAGCCTCACATTCTCTGGCTGCAACCTTATCCCACGCCTCAGGAAGCTCGTATATCACATCAGAATCCAGTATCTTTTAGATTGTCTCGCTAAACTATTCCTAAGATTCCGAGAATTATCGCTGCTATAGTAGATAATACAGGTATCAAAAGCGAAACTACAAAGATATCGATATAACAATCCTTATGGGTCAGTCCGCATGCTGCCATCAGCGTCAAAACAGCACCATTATGCGGCAAGGTATCAAGACCTCCTGAGGCTAACGATGTAATACGGTGCAGTAACTCCGGATTAGCCCCGGTTGCCAAAAATTTATCTGCCATCGCTTCAAGAGCAATACTCATACCGCCAGAGGCAGAACCTGTAGAGCCTGCCAAGATGTTGGTGGCAATAGCTGTATAAAGTAAACCATTGCCCATCGAAACCTTGCCTAAAAGATCTACAAGAAGAGCAAAACCGGGAACCATCTTTACAACCGTTCCAAAGCCAACGGCACAAGAAGTATTCATTATAGCTGTAAGAGAAGATACTGCTCCTTGGTTGAAAGTGGAAATAGGGGATCTCATCCGGTTAATGAAGATTAAACAGGCTGCTAAAATACCCCCTACTAGAGCAACGATAATATTAAGCTTAAAAACGTTAAGAAGAACGAGCAATAGTATAATCGGCACTAAAGATAGATAAGGATTGGGGAGCGCTTCTTCTTTTATTATCTCTTCTACTTTTGCGTTAGCTTCGATACCAAACCCCTCTCCCCTTGCAGCAGCTTTCCTTGCTCTTATTATCATATAGTAGGTCCCGCCTACTGCCATTATTGCTGCCGCTATCAAGCCTACTATAGGTGCTGCCATTGGATCGGTGCCAAAATACTTCGTGGGGATTATATTTTGAATTTGGGGTGTACCTGGGATTGCAGTCATAGTGAAGGTGAAGGCACCCAGGGCGATTGACCCTCCTATTAAGCGCTTTGGAATGTCAAGCTCCCTAAACAATGCTCTTGCAAGAGGATATGTTGTGAATACAACCACAAATAGGCTTATGCCACCATAAGTCAAGACCGCTGTTGCTACAACTATAGCTATTATGGCTTTCTCCCTGCCTTTGCCCAACGTAGATGTTATCCAATGCGCTATAGAAGCTGCAGCACCAACATCATCCATCACTTTGCCAAAAAGGGCTCCCAAGAAAAACATGGGAAACCACGGAACGAAATAGCCACCAGCCCCACCCATAAAATGCTTCGTATAGGCCTCTAACATTGGCAAGCCGCCAGACACAGCCACAATCAACATTGTAAGAGGAGCTGCCACCAATATGGTTAGCCCCTTCATTACAGCAAACATCAGCGCCCCTAAGCCAACAATGATCCCAATCAAGCTAAGCATGCTTTCTCGCCCTCCTATTCTGAATTAGTCATAACACGATATGGCTATTTCACTCCTTTACATTCAAATCAATATTTAAAGTTCTAAATACTATAACACTTTTTCTTCAATCTTACTAATTCTTAGCATCCTTCTACTCTGAATCATTGTCATAAACCTATCACTATTTTACCATCCAAGACCTCTTATCCCAAGACCGCCTTTAGAACTTCTGCTAATTTAGCATCCCGCCACTTAACGAGATCATCAATGGACTTTCCTTGAACCTCTTCCATGACACCCTCTACTAACTTTGGCTTAGCATGCTCGGGGATGCGAGTCCAAGAACCTAAATCCTCAAAATAGCTCTCAAAGGCCGGGCCAAGATGTTCAAGGAAGTATTTTAACCCCCCCTTACCTCCTCCTAAGTGATAAGTAAGATGCGGGCCCATAAATGCCCATCTGAGTCCAGGTCCTGCCCACACTGCTTTGTCCACATCTTCCACACTGGCAACTCCTTCAACTACCAAATGAATAGCCTCTCGCCAGAGGGCAGCAGATAACCTATTAGCAATATGACCAACCATCTCCTTTTTCAATATCACTGGCACTTTCCCGAGCCCTTCAAAGAACTCCTTTGCTCGTCTTAGCGTATCCGTAGAGGTCTTTTCACCCGGAACTATCTCCACAAGCGGAAGCAAATGAGGCGGGTTGAACGGGTGACAAATAACACACCGCTCAGGAGTCTTTAAATTCTTCTGAATGTTAGTCATTAGCAACCCAGATGAGCTGCTGGCTATGATTGTGTCTCGAGGACAAGCCTCCTCTATTCCCCCAAAAAGTTTCTCCTTGACTTCATAGCTTTCAAATGCAGATTCTTGGATAAAAGTGGCATCACAAACCGCCTCCGACAATTCAAAGCAACTTTCAATGTTTTGGAGGGCTGCGTCGGCTTCCTCTCTCGGCATCAAGCCACGTTCTACCATAAACTCAAGATTTCTCTGGACTGAGTTTGGAGCCAGCTTAAGCACATTCTCAGCCGCATCATACATTTTAACCTTAAACCCTTTGGAGCTGTAAAACGTGGCCCAGCTGGAACCCACAGTCCCAACGCCTATAGTAGCTACTACTTTAGCCATTTTTCTAACCCCCATCTTGCCAATATCGTTTTCACTTAACGTCGCTTAGCTTGCAGTCCAACCGCCATCTATTGTTAGCATCGAACCTGTAATACAATCTGCTGCCTCAGAACATAAAAATCTAGCTACTTCAGCTACCGCTGAAGGCTCCACCAGCCTCTTAATCGCTGGTCTTAGCAAGATTATCTCTTCAATAACCCTATCTCTCGATATGCCATGCGCCTTTGCCTGGTCATCTATTTGATTCTCCACCAAGGGCGTCTTCACATATCCGGGGCAAATCGAATTTACAGTTATGCCACACTTTGCCCCCTCTAAAGCAGCAGTTTTAGTTAAGCCCGCAAGGCCGTGCTTGGCCGATACATAGGCTACTTTGAACGCGGATGCCCTAAGGCCATGCGCTGAGTTTATGTTAATTATTCTTCCCCAATTCTGTTTCTTCATAGATGGCCAAACATATTTCGTGAGAAGAAATGGAGCGGTTAACATTAATGAGATCATAAAATCCCATTTATCCTCAGGAAACTCATCGATGGGGGCTACTGTCTGAATGCCAGCATTGTTCACAAGAACGTCAACAGTTGAAAATTTATCCAATGCAAAACTTACTAACTCCTTACAGCCTTCTCTTTTGCTCAAATCTGCCTTGAAGAAAACAGCACCAAGCCTTGCTGCTTCAGCTGCTCCCTTCTCGGTGTTAACATCCGCCATAACAACCCTTGCGCCATCCTTGGCAAAAGCCTCAGCGATCGCAAGTCCTATCCCACTAGCTGCTCCTGTTACGATGCACACTTTCTTTTCCAACATTGTACCTACCTCCTCGTTTATTTAGTTGTTAAATGAAGTATTATATTGCTATAATTTAGGCTTAAACTCAACTTCTCTTCATTCCTTCACTCCCAAATTAACAATACCCTCTCAAGGTTTTACGCCACTTATCGCCAAGCTTTCTCTCTGTTCTGATAAATTACGCCGGCTTGAAGCCGGCGTAATTATATCTATATTTCAGATAGTTATGGGCATCGTCGGAACATGCTCTGGTACAATGAGGCTAGCTTGGGTCGCTCCTAAGACCTCCTCAACGGTGGTTTGAGGGGCAACCTCTTTGAGCAACAAGCCCTTCTCGACAACTTCAATCACCGCCATGTCGGTGACAATGAGATTGACTCGCCGTGATGAAGTCAAGGGAAGGTTACACTTTTTAACAATCTTAGCTGCGCCACTTTTTTCCACATGCTGCATCGCGACGATCACCTTTTTAGCTCCTGTAACTAAATCCATCGCACCGCCCATGCCCGGAATGAGTTTGCCGGGTATCATCCAATTCGCAAGGAACCCTTCCTCGTCAACTTGAAGCGCCCCGAGCACCGTTGCGTCAACGTGGCCGCCTCGGATCAAACCAAAGGACATTGCCGAATCGAAAGCAGCCGCACCAGGCAGAAAGGTTATTGGGAAACCACCAGCGTTGGTCAAATTAGGGTGCGCCATATTTTCAGCTGGCGCTGGTCCTACACCAAGAAGACCATTCTCCGACTGCAAGAAAATCTCGACCTTCGGCGGCAAGTAGTTCGCCACAAGAGTCGGAATACCTATGCCGAGATTTACGATGTCCCCATCTTTAAGCTCAAGGGCTGTCCTTTTTGCAATCACTTCTCGAGCTATCTTAGGGTCTTTTATCATCTGTTACTCCCCCTAACTATGTAATCTACAACCGCATGTGGAACGTGAACTTCGTCTGGAGTGAGACCCCCGACGGGCACAAGTTCTTGGACTTCAACAATTGTTACCTTTCCAGCAAAAGCCATCAACGGATTAAAGTTTCTTGAAGTCAGCGTAAAAGTCAAATTACCGTAAAAGTCGGCCTTTTTTGCTTTTAAAAGTGCGAAATCGGCCCTTAGTGCTGTTTCAACCAAATAATCCTCGCCGTTGATCTTAACCTTTTGCTTGTTATTCTCCGCAAGGGTGCCAATTCCTACTGGAGTCAAAACTCCACCAAGTCCATATCCCCCAGCCCGAACCCTCTCTGCGAGTGTGCCCTGAGGCACGAGTTCTACATCAAGAGTGCCTTCTATCATTTGTTTTTGAGTTTCTGGATTTGTGCCAATGTGAGAAACTATTGCTTTCTTTACCATCTTATTAACTATCAATTTACCGATGCCTCTTTCTGGCGTCGCTGTATCGTTGGCAATGATTGTGAGGTCTTTCTTGCCGCTTTTAACAAGAGCGTCAACGATGTTCTCCGGCGTTCCGTCTCCCAAAAACCCACCGATCATCAGCACGGCCCCGTCTGGAATCATCTCCACCGCACGTTCAACCGCTATGACCTTGTCTTTCATTCGCCGTCCTCCTCCTTATTCAACATTGCGGATTATCACTGCAGTGCCCATGCCACCACCTACACATAGACTGGCAAGACCGAGTCCGAGCTTCCTCTTTTTCATCTCGTAAAGCAGGGTCACAATTATTCTGTTGCCGCTCGCCCCAATTGGATGGCCGAGAGCTATTGCTCCACCGTTTACGTTCACTCGTTCCTCAAGCCAATCATCGCTGACATCATGCTCTTTCTTAAGGTCGCGCAGTACTGCCAAGCTTTGCGCTGCAAACGCTTCGTTTAGCTCGATAAGCTGCACATCTGTCAGTTTCATGTTTGCCCTCTTCAGTGCTTTAGAAATAGCGCCTACGGGTCCTATGCCCATGATGCTCGGATCAACGCCGTGCTGTGCAAACCCAATAATCTCTGCGAGTGGTTTGAGACCATATTTCTTAATGGCATCTTCTGATGCTAAGACCATTGCAGACCCAGAGTCGTTGATGCCTGAAGCGTTGCCTGCTGTCACTGTGCCATCCTTTTTGAAGGCCGGTTTAAGTTTTGCAAGTGCCTCAAGGGTGGTGTCAAAGCGCGGATGTTCGTCCGTGTCGAAAACTTTTTCTCCTTTTCTTTCTTTAATTACAAACGGCACGACCTCGTCTTTAAATCTCCCAGTTTCAATCGCCTTCTTTGCTTTCATTTGGCTTTTGTAGGCAAACAGGTCTTGCTCTTCTCTTGTTATGCCATACTTCTCTGCCAAATTTTCAGCAGTAACGCCCATGTGGTACATATTAAAAACATCGGTCAGGCCATCAAAAACTGTGTGGTCAAGAACTTCGCCATGACCAAGCCTGTAGCCAAACCTTGCCTTGGGCAATAAATATGGTGCCGCCGACATATTTTCTATGCCACCAGCAAGGACAATTTCAGCTTCGCCAGCTATGATATCTACTGCTCCGATCATGACCGATTTCATTCCAGAAGCGCAGAGCATGTTCACCGTATAGCCCGGTTTTTCTACCGGAATACCAGCATAGACGCTAACTTGCCTGCCAGGTCCCATGCCCTGGCCTGCCATAAGGATGTTACCTATAATCGTTTCATCAACATACTCCGGCTTGATGCCAGCCTGTTCCATGGCAGCCTTAGCAGCTGCCACACCAAGCTGAACGGCCGGAACATCCTTCAAAGTACCACCAAGGGTCCCTATTGCTGTTCTCTTGGCACCGACGATATAAACCTTACCCAATCCTTACACCCCCCATGGTTATCATAAACTTGTGGATTTTGCCTTTTACGCGATCATCCTCAAGAGACAGACAAGTAGCCCATTATAAAACCAAGAACAACAAACTCGTGACGATACCACTCCAAATGAGCGACATCACGCAATATCCCATAATGTCGCGCACTCCAAGTTTTGCCACGCCCAACAATGGCAGCGCCCAAAACGGTTGAATCATATTTGTCCAGGCATCACCCCACGCAACACCCATGATAACTTTTGGGACAGATGCGCCTATCTGCTGGGCTGCGTCGATCATTATTGGCCCTTGCACGGCCCATTGGCCTCCGCCAGAAGGGATAAAGAGATTGATTATCCCTGCACTCCAGTATGTAAACAGCGGCAAAGTCCTTGGGGTAGAAAAAGATGCAAACCACATCGCAATTGTAGCCGCAAGACCAGAACCGACCATCATGCCTTGAATCCCGGCATAAAATGGAAATTGCAAAATCACTCCCCATGTGCCTCCTACGGCCTCAATGGCAGCGTCTATGAAATTACGTGGTGTTCCGTGCAACAAAAGACCTAAGATTAAGAAAATAAAGTTAACTATGTTTAGATCCAGAGAGCCCTTTTTCACAAAGATATAGTAAAAAATATACACGATACCCATTATGGAGATAATCATCGCCAATGCTGAACTGTTCTCCATCTTCTCTGCGGGTGTCATTTCAGATCTCTTCTTCACAACAATTTCTTTCTCTTCTTTTTCTGGAAACATCGCAGGATCAATTTCGATGATTTCTCCTTTCGCTTTGGGATGCATAGCAGCCATTATCCACGGAAGGGTAAGAAGGATAACTAAAACTGGTCCATAGGCAATCGGCGCAAAAATAGTTTCTGAAACAGGAACTAAACCTATTTTAGACTGAAGGAAGTGTCCCTGCGTATTCACTAAAAGAGGAGCCGAGGCAGAAAGACCAGCATGCCAAACCACAAAACCACTGAACGCAGATGCAACCAAAAGCGGATAATGCAAGCCTTTCCCCTTCATATTCTTGGCGATTTCGACCGCCAATAGTGATGAAAAAATTAGCCCAAATCCCCATTGCAAGTAACATGTTATGATCATTACAGCGCAAGCAAGCGCTACAGCTTTGAATGGTGTATCAGCAACCCTCGCAATTGCTTTGAGAACAGCTTTCATAGGCTTTGTGGTGGCAAATATATGACCAGTCATGATAATAAGGGCCATTTGCATTGCAAAAGCTAATAAACCCCAGAAACCGTCACCCATATAGCGTATCATGTTGAAAGGACTTTCACGCTGAATAATTATACCCAGTATGAACGTCAACAAGCACAATAAGAACGCAAAAACAAGCGCATCAGGAATCCACCTTTTTGCAAATCTTGTAAATATGTTGCCCATAACTCTAAGCATTTGTTGCTCAACCTCCTTTTTATCTTATTATCAACTCTCCCAACCTTTGTAATTGTCATGGCAAAACTTCAACAACTAATCTTAACGCCTCCCTTCTAAATAATCTTATTGATCTACCGCACAAAAAAAGAGACAGAGAAAAACCTTTATACAAAGCTGTTAGCCCCATAAAGATTTGTTCCTATCTCCGTCTCTATTACCCTAATTGTGGGTTCTCGTTCTCTCAATTATAAATTCCCTGATGTATATGCATTAGCTATCTAAGTGTTTAAACTTTGGCTTCACCCCTTCACAAAAATAAATTACAGACTGAAAACTATATAACCACTCTCCACCTCTCCCCGGATCTTATAGCATGAGTTGAAATTCATGTCAAGTCTCCTCGGCTCTATTTCTGTTTAAGCATCGTTAAGCCTCCTAAGTTTTTTCTCATAGGCACGAGACAGTCTTTCAGATGCCTCTTCTATCTGCCGTGAAAGCTTCACTATGTCTGTAGCGTTTCTGGATCTCATGAGCCTCTCTTTCGTATCTGCATCGGCCGCCGAATTTTTTAAAACCCTGTTCAGCGGTATATCCATATC
>Ga0209508_1002986_pt1 | contig 10407 bp, 8 predicted proteins | sample AD_UKC129_MetaG_FD_184427 | JGI IMG/M metagenome (GOLD analysis project Ga0209508, IMG submission 184427) | Active sludge microbial communities of municipal wastewater-treating anaerobic digesters from Canada - AD_UKC129_MetaG (SPAdes) (version 2) | ecosystem: Engineered > Bioreactor > Anaerobic... | reverse complement strand
TAGGGGCATTCTGCAGATATCCAACAGAAGCATTTCCCACAAAACATTTTGAATCCATAGGCACAATTACCTTCTATCAGAAGCAACGAAATCAAATAGAATTTCCATGTTACTATCGCCAGCTCCAGGAAGATAATGGCACTTACGTATATGTTCCCAGAACCATAGCATCATTTATTGAGGCAGAATACAAACGCCTTGTCCTTCCAAGACAGGTATATTTCACAGACTATTCAGGTGAATACTTGGGAGAATATTCAGTATTTGCATCTGAATTCTATAGGGAACTTAACCAGGTCATAATACGGCCTTTATTGCCTGGCGAAGACTGTCTCAACAACATTTTGAAACATCTCGAAATATTCAAAAAAGAACACATTCTTAATTGTTTCTTTGAAATTGACCTTGGTATTGTATGGCAGGCATATGTCGTTAACAGTCTCATGGAGTGCGGTTTTAAGCCCCGTATAATAATTCCCTATGGAGGAAAGTCAGACCTTATCATATTTCAGTATACGCCATGAAACCGCTTTCCCTTGACAGGCTCGTTCCCTCCTATATAAAATCATTTGAAGCCTACATTCCCAGTAAGCCCGATGAAGAACTAAAAAAGCTCTATCACACCCCGTTCTTATATAGACTCAATAACAATGAAAACTCTCTTGGAGCACCACCTGCTGCACAGGAGGTTATAAAAAAATTTACACCATCTCGAGCAGCAATATACCCCAGTGGCGATTCTTATTATCTGAGGCAGAAACTTGCAAATAGATTTCACATGGATCCTGACCAATTCCTTATAGGAAATGGTGCAAACGAGGTGATAACCTTCGTGGTTAAGGCATTCTGCCAGAAAGGCGATAATATAATCACTGCTGATAAGACCTTCGCAGTATATGAATGGGTTGCAACATTTTCAGGCTTTGAGGCACGACTTGTTCCCCTTCGTGACTATGCCTTTGATGATGAAGGAATACTTGAGCGTATAGATAAAAGGACAAAGATAATATTTATCTGTAATCCCAATAACCCTACAGGGACATACTGGGATAAGGAGAGGCTAAAGAGGTTCCTCGATAGAATAGACAACAGGAATATTGTGGTGGTGGATGAGGCATATTTTGAATTTGTAGAAAAGGAAGACTATCCTGACTGCATCTCTCTCATCCCTGAATATCCCAATCTTGTTGTATTCAGAACATTCTCTAAAATGTACGGACTTGCAGGATTGAGAATCGGTTATCTTGCAGGCAATCTTGACGTGGTGAACACCATACGAAAGACCTGCGTTGTCTATTCAGTAAATGCCATTGCACAGGAGGCAGCCCATGCTGCACTCGATGATATGGAACACATAGCAAAAACACGAAAGTATGTGAAGGATGGGAAGGATTTTTTAAGAAAGGAGCTGATACGCATGGGGCTTCCCTATATAATCGGAGAAGGAAATTACATCATGATAAGACTCCCCATAAACGATACACTCGCATATAGAAAGCTTATGAATCAAGGAATAATGGTGCGCACCATGACAGGATTCCGTTTCCCAAACCATATTCGTGTTACCATATCAGGGCTTCCGATTATGGAGGCCTTTATTAATGGTCTCAAGAAGATACTATAAATGGAAAGGACTGACATATTTTTTTCAAAACGTTTCTTTTTTTTAAACACAATATACTTCCTCATCTTCAGCAACCTTGCCATCTTCTTTAACTATTACAACTACCTGAAAACCCTTGATATTGACCCGCAATGGTTCGGCTTCCTTATAGGTCTCGATGCCCTTATCGCACTTATATTAAGACCTCTGATAAGCCCCTTTTTTACTGCACAAAATGCACCTATCACAATACTCTGGAGTGCTGGACTCGTTTTTTTCTCCCTTCTTGGGTATGCTTTTGTTAATACACTCATCCCTATGATCCTCGTGAGATGTATCCATGGCATCAGTGTTGTCATCATATCCAGCGCCCTCACTGCCTATACAGTCCTTTTTATACCTCATGGTCGCAGTGCCCAGGCATTTGGCATCATATCTGTCAGTTTTCTTTTGCCCTATACTGTAATTCCCTACGCAGTGGAATGGATTCTTTCGTTTTTTAAAAGCTACGAGGCAACATTCATATTTGCTGCCCTTCTCATGATTCCTGTATTCCCGTTACTTTTTTTTATCAATCAAAGGTCGTTCCATGATACGAGCATAAACACAGAATATAAAGACAGGGTTTCTTTCAAAGACATGCTTGCTAACCTGAAAAATAGGAGGATTTTGGCTCTCATTTCAGTCTCCATAGTCACTTTCATCGCATTTTCTATCCTTTACTATTTCTTAAAAAGTTTTGCCATCCACTTGGGTGCAAAGGATATTGGATATTTCTTTACCATCTATGCTATTACCATGATCTGTGTGAGGCTTGCTGCAGGGCATCTACTTGATAAAACCAATAAATATATCCTGTTCTCCATGGCCACTATCTTTACAGGGCTCTGTTATTTATTGATAGGAATGGCTAATTCAATGAAAATGCTTTACCTTTGTGCCTTTTTTTTCGGTATCGGCATTGGCGTTATGTTTCCTCTGATAAACAGTATTACCTTTGATATTTCTGATCCTGCTATAAGGGGTATAAACCTCAATCTTATTATAGAGACAAGGGATCTTGGTTTCTTTATAGGACCGATTGTGGCTACGTCCATTCTCAATATGTATAATTTCACTGTACTATTTTCATTCACTGGCATCGCTTCCATACTTTCGGTAAGCTTAATACCGTTGATTGCAAAACGAAAATAGATAATAATGAGGGGCTGATATGGCAACAACAGATAAGGAAATAACAATTGATAAGTACAGACGTGAATACGGCAAGGGAATTGCTAAATGTTTCAGTGAGGTATATGGTGACGGATATCCAATAAAGAGCGTCTATGATCCAGATATGCTCCAGGAAGAATTTATTAAGGGAAATTTCTATCCTGTAGTTGCTTTAAATGATAGAAATGAGGTTATCGGGGTAATGGCTATCTATCGCTCATCTCCAGCGTATCATAAAATCTACGAGGCAGGTGCGGGAATTGTTCTGCCAGAATACAGAGGGAAGAATATAGCCACCATGCTCTTTCAGTATCTGTCTGAAAGGCTTTCTGGGGAGTTTGAACTGGAAGAGATATTCGGTGAATCTGTCTGTAATCATACAAAGATTCAAAAGATGGTGGTTCATAATGGATATTTAGAAACAGGCATAGAGATAGATTTGATGCCTTTTGAAGCTTATACCAGAGAAGCAAGTAGTTCAGGTAGAGTTTCGACAACCATACATTTTCTATGCTTGAAGGATAAACCCCAGGATATATTTGTCCCTGAAGTTTACACAAAAGAATTAGAATTTCTCTACTTGGATTCAAAAAGAAAACGAACCTTAATACCTTCTAAGGCAGACATACCATCTGGTTCAGTAACAACTGGCAACCACAGCTTCTTTGAGTTTGCAAGGGTGAACCGTCTTACAATTACCACAATTGGCGAAGATATAGGTTCTTTTATAGAAAATGTTGAAAAAAGGCTTCTTGTAAAGGGCATGTATGTCTCCCAGGTTTTTTTAAGGCTTGATTGTTCATGGATTGGCAGGGCAATAGATGTCCTTCGCACAAAAGGCTATTTTCTTGGTGGAACCCTTCCGAGGTGGTTTGATGCAGATGGTATCTTCATGCAGAAGATATATGGAAAACCTAACTGGGACGGAATAAACCTATACAGTAGCCGTGCAAAAAAGATTCTTACTTTCATAAGGGCTGACTGGGAAAGAACACAACATTGAAACAATGGAAATAAAGCAGAAACAACTCACAATAGGAGAGCCAGTACCAAGGGTAGATGCTCATACCAAGGTAACGGGTAAGGAACGGTATGCAACAGATTACTATGGTGAAAAATTTCTCTGGGCCGGTGTTAAAAGGGCAGGCATACCCCATGCTATATTGAAAGATATCTATATTGAAAAGGCAAAGAATATTTCCGGTGTATTTACAGTACTCACGTATAGAGATATTCCTGGAGTAAATAGAATAGGCATAGTTCGCAAGGACCAGCCTGTGCTTGCAGATAAAAAGATTTGTTATGCCGGAGATCCCGTTGCACTGGTTCTGGCTGAAAATAAGGAAGCTTTAATGCAGGCAATTAAAAATATCACCTTTGATTACGAGCCATTACCAGGTGTATTTGATGTGGAAGAGGCCCTTTCGCCTGATGCACCTATAATTCACGAAGAGTTTGCAGATGGAAATGTGATAAGAAAAGTATCAATTGAAACAGGAGCCGGTGCCGATGCATTGCATGGGTGTGATATAGTCATCGAAGGCACATTCGATGTGCCATTTCAGGAGCATGCCTATCTTGAGACAGAGGCAGGGTGGGTTTACCAGGAAGAAGATGGAACAATAACAATTGTTGCATCAACACAGACCCCATTCCGTGATCTGCACGAAGTATCTTTTGTTCTTGGAATGGATATGGAAAAAATAAGGGTTATTGCACCCTATCTCGGTGGTGCCTTTGGCGGAAAAGATGGTATCACGGTTCAGTGCCTTCTCGGGCTTGCAATACTCCATTCTCACGGCAGACCTGTAAAGATGTGGTGGAGCAGGGAAGAAAGCTTTCTTGCCAGTGTAAAACGTCTTTCTGCAAAGATGTATTACACAATTGGGGCAGATTCAGATGGAAGGCTTAAGGCCCTGGTATGCAGACTCTTTTATAACGGAGGCGCCTATGCCTCCCTTGGAGGGGAGATTATGACACTCGGGGCAGAACATGCAGGTTCTGCATACCGCATACCCAATGTAAGCATTAACGGCTGTGTGTATATACAAACAATCCTGTAGGCGGACCTTTCCGCGGTTTTGGTGTCCCCCAGGTTACCTATGCTATGGAACAAATGATGGATATGCTTGCATTGAAACTCAATATGAACCCCCTTGAATTACGTCTAAAAAATGCTGTTACAAGGGGTGACAAAAACTGTATTGGTGTAACCCTCACGCATTCTGTAGGAATTTCAGAATGCATAAAAAAAATAAAAAAACACCCTCTATGGAGGAACAGAGATAGATGGAAGAAAAATGCTGGACCCTACAAGATAAGGGGTACTGGTGTAGCATGTATGGCCCATGCCATGGGCTATCCTCCCACGATACCCGATCAGGCAACAGCTAAGATAGAAATTACAGATAAAGGAAAGATAAGGGTCTATGCAGGGGTTGTTGATATGGGACAGGGGAATGCAAGTACATATATGCACATTGCAGGTCATATCCTTGCACAGAATGAATCGGAAATGGAAATGGTGTTACCTGATACAGCTCGTACTTTACCGAGCGGCTCCTCTTCTGCAAGCAGAACGACCTATACATATGGAAATGCATTAATAGGTGCCACATATAAATTGAAAAAAGCCCTTTTGGAAAAGGCATCGCTACTTATCGAAGGTTCCACTGTAGATGATTATCTTCTTGAACCGGGTCATGTTAAACATATACCATCAGGCACCATAATCCCTTTTATGGAGATAGCACGGCTTTTTAATGATTCGGATCGAGTTTTTACAGAGTATTTCAGGATGCCTACGGTCCAGGACAAACTCGACATAATATACATGGGGCCTCACCTTATATATTCTTATGGGTGCCACCTTGTATATACTGAAATTGACATAATTACAGGCAGGATTGAAGTAAAGGCATACATTGCAGCAACAGACGCAGGAAGGGTCATAAATCCACAGCTATACGAACAGCAGATACAGGGGGCAATTGCCCAGGGAATAGGTTATGCATTAACCGAATCATTTATAATTGAAAAAGGCAAGGTGCTTACGGAAAACCTTGCCACATACACCATCCCTACTGCAAAGGATGTCCCTGAAATCATATCCATATGTGTTGAAACAGAAGAAGAGTCAGGACCCTTTGGTCTGAAAGGAGTGGGAGAGGTTGCTACAAGCGGGCCCTTACCTGCCATAGCAAATGCTATTGCCGATGCATGCAAAAAAAGAATTTTTAGTGCGCCCTTTACAGCAGAAAAGATTTTGTTACTTCTTTACACAAACAAAACAGAAGGGGAAGCGAAGTGAAGATCAGCTTTATCTTAAACAATAAATTTGTAGAGATTGATGCAGAACCAGAAAGAAGGGTAATTGATATTCTCCGTGAAGATATGCGCTTGACAGGGACGAAGGAGGGTTGCGGTGCCGGTGACTGCGGCGCATGCACCATTTACGTTGACGGAAAAACCAGGCTCGCCTGCCTTATGTGTGCCATTCAGCTCCAAGACAAAAACATCACAACCATTGAAGGCCTTCAAAAGGATGGGACCATGCACCCCATACAAGAGGCTTTTGTAGCATATGGTGCTGTTCAATGTGGATTCTGCACCCCTGGCATGGTTATAACAGCCCATGCACTTCTGACAAAAAACCACACACCATCAAGGAGAAAAATCAGAGAGGCAATAAGCGGTAACCTTTGCCGTTGCACAGGATATCAAAAGATTGTTGAGGCCATAGAGGTCGCAGCAAAAAGAACTGAAAGAACTGATAGAAGAAAAAAGCATCCTGTTTCTGGAATAAGATTGCAGAGGAAATCTGATATTAATTCTTATCTCCCCGAAACACTGGATGAACTATGGCACATAATACAAAAACGACCGTATACAATGCTCTACGCTAGTGGAACTGACATGCTTGTTAAATTAAGGGATTCCCATGCATTAAAGGGTTTTCACCTTCTCTGTCTGGAAAGAATTGAAGAGCTTCATAACGTATATGAAAGTAAAGGCAACGTATTTATCGGTGCATGCTCTACCCACAGCCAATTGATTCTGAATCCGATAATTCAGCAAAAATTCCCTGTGCTTACAAAGGCATTAAAGTCCATTGGTTCACCTTCTATAAGAAATATGGGCACAATTGGAGGCAATATCTGCACAGCCTCTCCAGCAGGCGATAGCCTGCCACCCTTATATGTACTTAATGCACAGATGGAGATAAGGTCAAAAGAATATATAAGATACATGCCTATCAAAGATTTTATATTAGGACCGGGAAAAACAGCATTAAAGGATGGAGAGATTTTATACGGTGTGTGGCTCCACGACAGCAATATCTACAATATCCAACATTTCGAAAAGGTTGGACAACGTCAATCTCTTACCATATCCATTGCAAGCCTTGCAGCCCTGTTAAGGTATTCGGAAAATGGTATTGTGGAGAAAGCAAGGTTTGCGTGGGGTAGCGTTGGACCTACAGTGGTAGAGTCTATTGAGGCAGAAACTGCCATTACAGGCAAACCTTTATCTAAAGATACGTTCAAGACTCTGATACCGATAGTCGAGGCTGCAATCTCTCCCATTGATGACATTCGTGCAAGTAAAATATACAGAAGGATTTTAGCTGGTAACCTTCTATTTCGTCTGATTAAATTTAAAAAACAGGGTTAATACGATTTTTCAGGGCCTAGAATAGCTTCTATCAAAAACAAATCATCTTAGAATTATTAGCAAAAATATAACTGTCATTCTTAAAACTTATCCATCCAGTTACCAATTATGAAAGAAAAAGTTGATGCTATGATCCAAGTCTTTTGCCAATTGGTTTTGAGAAATTTCAAGATTGTTTTCTCTAAGAGAAGTACAGTTTCACACCACATTGGGCAGGATATATCCAAAGTGGCGAGTGTTAATAATGGCCATGAGGGTTTGAGCCACACCTGGATTACTTATATATTGGTGAATAAGACCTTAAAAACCTTTAAGAAATTATGTGAAGTGTTAAGAATTAATAAAAAAACGGAGGGAGTAGGATTCGAACCCACGGGGCGCGTAAACGCCCAACGGTTTTCAAGACCGCCGCTTTCGGCCGCTCAGCCATCCCTCCGTATAGAAAGAGTGAATACCACTCGTTCTTTGTCAGTTATCACTTCTTAATCACCATCTTATCAAAGAACTGCCCCAGGTAAGCCCTCCACCAAAGGCAGTAAGTAAAACAAGACTACTCTTTTTAATTGTGCCGTCTCTTACAGCCTCGTCAAGGGCTATTGGCACAGTAGCCGATGATATATTACCATATTTTTCTATGGTCATGTATACCTTTTCTTCTGAAACTTTTAATTTTTTCGCCATACCTTGGATGATTCTTAAATTTGCCTGATGAGGTATTATTACATCAACGTCTTCTATCCTGTAATTATTTGCATTAACAGCCTCCTCACATGCCTCTGCAAATCTATTTACCGCTACTTTAAAAGATTTGTTTGCCTCAATCATTTTAAGATAATGCAACCCTTTGTCTACACTTTCATAAGAAATGGGTGTTGTCTTTGAACCCCCTCCTGGCATAAGTAATGTATCACCGTTTGCTCCATCTGTGTGTATGTGTGTGGATAGGATCTCAGCACCCTGAGATGTCTCAGTTATTATTGCTGCACCTGCACCATCACCCCACAATATACAGCTTTCCCTTTCTTTCCAGTTTACAACCCTGCTCATAATCTCACCGGCAACAACAAGGGCAACCTTATTTGTGCCTGATTTTATCATTCTATCGGCCACATGGAGGGCAAAGATAAAACCACTGCAGGCAGCCGTTATATCAAAGGAAACGGCTTTGTGACATCCTAATTTTGCCTCCAGCCAGTTTGCCCCTGCAGGACAATGTGTGTCAGGGGTTATTGTGGCAAGTATAATAAGGTCAATATCATCAGGTTTTATTCCTGCTGCCTCCATTGCCCTCTCAGATGCAACTTTACATAAATCTGAAGTAGCCTGATTTTCTTCTGCTATCCTTCTTTCCTTAATACCTGTCCTTGTATATATCCATTCGTCAGATGTATCGAGAAATTTTTCAATATCAAAATTTGTCATTATTCTTTCAGGTAGATAAGAACCTGTTCCTACAATACCTGTTTTTTTCATTTAATCTTAATCCCTCCTATTTTTAAGTGATTTAATAGAACAAAAAAGGTATAAGATTGTCAAGGAAAACATTGGGAGTGCGCCATGCCTAAAGACCATATAGATACAAGGGGGTTTGTAATTATTTTAATCCTTACCATATTGTGGGGATTAAATTATTCTGCCATCAAGTTTTCAAATACAGGGCTCTCACCTGTTTTCACAACATTTATAAGGTCGCTTGTTGCATCTTTTTTCGGTATAATGTATTGTCTTTTAATAAAACAACCTGTACTGCACAGAGGTATTATTTTGTTTCATGGATTTGTTACCGGGATGCTTTTTGGTCTTGAATTTGTCTTTTTCTATCTTGCCGTATTATATACAGGTGCTGCCCGAACTGCAGTGCTTGTATATCTTTCCCCTTTTGTCGTTGCCATTGGGGCACATATGTTTTTAAAGGAAAAACTCAATTTAATCAAGATCTTAGGGCTCATATGTGCCTTTATAGGTGTTTATCTTGTGTTTTCAGGTAAACCTGCCTACTATTCAAGCTCCATGTTCATCGGCGATATATTTGCAATTGTTGCCTCTTTTCTCTGGGCTGCCACTACCTTGTATATAAAAAAATATCTTGCCCAGAAAGTCCATCCTATAAACACATTTATATATCAGCTTTTGTTTTCTGTGCCCATTCTTTTTATCTGTGCATGGGTCATTGAAAAGAAATGGATTTTAAACCTTACAGTTGAAGTTGCATTATCTTTAATTTTTCAAAGTATTGTGGTGGCCTTTTTTAGTTATTTGGCCTGGTTTAGATTAATCCATGAATATCCCGTTGCAAAACTTTCAGCCTTTACATTCCTCACCCCTGTATTCGGTGTGATATTTGGGGTTCTATTGTCAAAGGAAGAGATAACATTAGGACTAATAGGCGGGCTCATCCTCGTGAGTGTCGGTATTTATTTCACTAATATGCAATCAGAAAAATATGCTAATCTAAAAAGATTTAGGGGTAAAGGGTGAACAAAAATAGAATTATTACAATATTGGGGTTTTTTATAAGTATTTTGTTGCTATATTTTTCTTTAAAAGACATTCAGTTTAAAGATATTTATGTAATACTTAAAAATGCAGACTACAGGCTTATTTTCATCCCCACATGTTTTATTCTTCTTGCAGCTTTTTTTTCTTCCTTTAAATGGTCAAAAATAGCAGGTAGTCGTGTCCATGTGAAAAATACCTTTGTTGCATTAATCATAGGCCTTTTTATAAACAATGTCCTTCCTGCAAGAATCGGGGAGGTAGTAAGGGGATATGTCTTATCAAAAAAAGAGGGGCTTTCCTTTTCACTGGCATTATCCACAGTCCTAATAGATAGGTTTTTTGACCTCATTGGACTTCTTCTTATAACATTTGTCTTTTTCCCCAAACAGAACTTGCCACACCAGATTTCAAATGCC